>Ga0208357_1001355_pt1 | contig 17891 bp, 16 predicted proteins | sample NGESurdeep092012_6_FD_184487 | JGI IMG/M metagenome (GOLD analysis project Ga0208357, IMG submission 184487) | Arctic peat soil microbial communities from Barrow, Alaska - NGEE Surface sample F52-2 deep-092012 (SPAdes) | ecosystem: Environmental > Terrestrial > Soil > Wetlands > Peat ... | reverse complement strand
ATTGGGCAAGCCATGCCAGGTCAATCCGCACCCTTGGGGTCGCCTATCCCCCGGTCGATCGTGTGAAACTGCCGATCAGGCGTGAACGGGGGTTTACGTCGATCCCGTCTTGTCGATCCTGTTTGGGGAGCCTGTCATGTCTTACTTGTCGCGTGGTCTTGATGCGCGGGCGGCGCTGGCTTTCGCGATTGCTTGCGTGGCAGCAACGTTGCCGACGTCGGCCGATGCCGCGTTGCCGGTGTTGTCGCCGCAGGTGCAGACCTACGTGGTGCACGCGCAGCCACTGCTGGCGATCACCCACGTGCGGGTGATCGATGGCCACGGCACGAAGGCGAGGGAAAACCAGACCGTGCTGCTGCGTGACGGGCGCATCGCGGCGGTGGGACGCCACGTGAAGTTGCCTGCCGGCGCGACCGTGGTCGATGGCCACGGGCAGACGCTGATCCCCGGCCTGGTCGGCATGCATGACCATATGTTCTATCCCGCGCCGAAGGTGAATCCGGCGGCGAAGGAGGCGATCTATCCGGAGCAGGCGTCGAGCTTTCCCAAGCTGTACCTCGCCGGCGGGGTTACCACCATCCGCACCACCGGCAGCACCGAGCCGTATACCGATCTGGAGCTGAAGAAGGCGATCGATGCCGGCCTCATTCCCGGACCGAAGATGCACTCCACCGGGCCGTATCTGGAAGGCAAGGGCAGCTTTACGCCGCAGATGCACGAGCTGGTCGATGCGAATGATGCACGCCATACGGTGAACTACTGGATCGACGAGGGTGCGACCTCGTTCAAGGCGTACATGCACATCACGCGCGCCGAACTGTCGGCGGCGATCGCGGCGGCGCATGCCCGAGGCATCAAGGTAACCGGCCACCTGTGCTCGATCGGTTTCACCGAGGCGGCGGACCTGGGCATCGACGACCTGGAACACGGGCTGTTCGTGGACACCGAGTTCACGGCAGGCAAGCAGCCGGATGTTTGCCCGGACACCAAGGCCGCCGTGGCGCACATGGCGACGCTGAGCGTCGATGGTCCGGAGATCCAGGGACTGATCCGGCATCTGCTGGCGAAGCATGTCGCGGTGACGTCCACGCTGCCGGTATTCGAGACCTTCGTGCCCGGCCGCGCGCCGCAGGATGCGCGCGTGCTCGACGCCATGCTGCCGCAGACCCGTGCCGAATACCTGAAGACGCGCGAGCGCGTGGCGGCGACGAAGGACTCGCCGTGGCCGAAGGCGTTCCAGCTGGAGATGGCTTTCGAACGCGCCTTCGTCAAGGCCGGCGGCACGCTGCTGGCCGGCCTCGACCCGACCGGTTACGGCGGCGTGATCGCCGGCTACGGCGACCAGCGCGAAGTGGAGCTGCTGGTCGAAGCCGGCTTCACGCCGGTGCAGGCCATCCAGATCGCCACCTTGAACGGCGCGCGTTTCATGCGCGCGGACCAGGAGATCGGCTCGATCGACGTGGGCAAGGCCGCCGACCTGGTGCTGGTCAAGGGCAATCCGGCACAGAACATCAGGGACATCGAGAACGTGGCGCTGGTGTTCAAGGACGGCGTGGGCTACGACCCGGCGAAGCTGGTCAAAGCGGCGAACGGCACCGTGGGGCTGCGCTGACGTTGCAGTTGCAGGGCCTCGCGCGCCTCACTGTTGCAAGTATTCCTTCGCCAGTTGCGCGATTCGCGTGGCCTCGATGCCGATCTCGCGCAGCTGGCCCGTGGGCACCACGCGTTGGCCGCAGAAGTACAGCCCGGGTTCGCAGGTGGCGCGGCCGGTGAGCAGGGGCAGGCCGTGCGCGTCGAACACCTCTGGCGCATCGGGCACCAACATACGCAGGTCAGGGCGAAAACCGGTGGCGAGGATCACCGCATCGAACCGCTCGATGGTGCTGTCGGCAAACGCCACGCCATCGTCGGTGAAGCGCGCGATGCCGCCGCGCACCTTGATCGAGCCGTCGCGGATCCGCGCCAGCGTGCCGATATCCAGCAGCGGGATGCGCCCCTCCTCGGCGATCATCGTCAGCGGCCCTCTGCGTTCCCTCTGCAGACCCAGGTGGCGGGTGGAGCCCACGGCGAGGCGCAGCAACGGTGCGTTGAGAAAGTCGGCCACGCGCGGCGGCAGCCACTGCTGCAGGATGGCCCAACTGAGGATGGGCAGGCCAAGCAGGTCGCGCGGCAGGATGTTTACCGGACCGCGCACGGCCAGCGTCACCTCGACCTTTGCCTCGGCCAGGTCGAGCGCGATCTCGCCGCCGGAATTGCCGAAGCCGACCACCAGTACGCGCTTGCCGGCATACGGCGCCGGGTTGCGATAGGCGCTGCTGTGGATGACTTGCCCGCGATAGTCATGCTGGCCGGGCCAGCGCGGGGCATGCGGAAAGTCCGCCCAGCCGGTGGCGATCACGACTACCGGAGCGCTGTAGCTGGCGGTCGCTGTGCCGATGCGCCACCGCCCACCCTCGTGCCGTACGCGCTCGACCTTGCTGTGGAAAACGGGACTCAGGTCGAACTGCGCCGCGTAGCTTTCCAGATAGGCGACGACCTGGGCGCGCGAGGGGTAGCGCGGATAGTTGCGCGGCATCGGCAGGCCGGGCAACGCCGAGTGGCCGCGATCGGTGTGCAGGTGCAGGCGTTCGTAGTGGCGCCGCCAGACCGACCCGACGGTGTCGGCCTTTTCGAGGATCACCGACCTCAAGCGATGCTGCGACAGGGTTGCCGCGCAGGCCAGCCCGGCCGGGCCGGCGCCTACGATCACGACATCCGCGTCGATCATGCAGCCTCCCTCCACGAGACGACTTGCGTGCGGCAGGCTCTTCAAGGGCAACGCCTGATGGTGGTCATAGTGCACGTTTTCCCGCAAATTTTCGCGGCTCTGCGGCGGACGCTTGCGTCAGACTTCAAACACGGTGAGGCTGGCGCGTGATCGAGAGGATCCGCCGCGGCACTTCGCGCTCAGCCGTGGCCTCTGCCGCCTCCATGCCTGTCCTGGGATACTTCCATGAAAAGAATGCTGCCATTGCTTTGCTGCCTGCTGTTGATCGCGCCATTGCATGCCGCCGAGGTTGCGGCCCAAGCCGCGCGCACCATCGTGCTGGTGCGCCACGGTTACTACCTGCCTGACGCGCATGCAGACAAGAAACTGGGGCCGCACCTGGCGCCGATCGGCGTGGCCCAGGCGCATCTGGCGGGTGCGCGGCTGGCCGGGCTGCCGACCCGTTTCGACGACATGTATGTCAGCCCGGTGCAACGCGCGCGCGACACCGCGGCGGTCATCGCGGGTGATTTTCCGGGGCGGCATTTCGAGGTGGTGGATGATCTGGCCGAATGCACACCGCCGACCTGGCGCACGAAGATCACGGCGCAGGGAAAGCCGGCGGATCTGGCCGCCTGCAAGGCGCAATTCGATCGACTGTTTGCCCGCTACTTCAAGCCCGCCACGGGCCACGAGCAGACCGATCTGATGGTGTGCCATGGCAACGTGATCCGCAATATGGTGGTGCGCGCGCTCGGCGTCGACCCGAAGGCGTGGCTGGAGATGTCGGTGGGCAACGCCAGCATCACGCGCATCCGGATTGAAGCCGATGGCAAGTTCAAGGTGATTTCTGTCGGCGATGTCGGGCACATCCCGGCGAATCTGCGTACCGGCGCCACCGGCGATCCCGAGCGCAGCCTTGCGATTCCGGCGATGCCGTAACTCGCCTGCTCATGCGTCAGCCGCCTATCCGGCACACTCGGTGCATGCCGGGTCGACGGTCCGGGCGCTGAGCGCGAGCATTGCGCTGGGCATTTGTCCGGGCGGGTACGTTTGTTGTATTCATGTCGTGGCAACTTTCACGGAGAAGCAGCCCATGGGTACGCTTGGTCAGGCCGCAAACCACAGTGACGTGCCGTCCGCCGGCAGCCTGAGTGCCGACGAAGAACGTGCCTCGGATCGCGCCCTCCGCGAAAAAAACCGGTACTGGAACGAGAAGCCCGCCACGCGCTTCGTGGTCTATTTTTGCGTGTTCGTGGTTTCGGAGGTGCTGGTGGGCATTACCTTGCACTGGATTTTTCACCTCATCTGATTCCAGCGTGCGGAGGCGTGCGCGGCGTGGCACACGAACCTCCGCGCGCCATTCCAGGGTTGCATGAGTGCAGCGGGTCGTCGTCGCCTGGAATCGAGAAACGCATGCCGCTGCACTGCCGCCGCGGTCGACCTGTCAACAAGAGCCGCGGGGCGCAGGCCGGACCCCGTTGACGGCGCGACCGCGCTGGAGTCCACTGATCGCGATGACGCAGACCAGCAGCAACGGGGGGCAGGCCGAAGCCGGCATCGGGCCGTGGAGCGAGCGCGCTGCGTCGGCACGGCGCGCGATGCTCGCCGAAATCCTGGCGCAGGTGTCGATGGAGGCCTTGCAGGGCGACACGCTGGAGTCAGTGCTTCAGCGCATCGTCGATGGCGTGTGGCAGCGACTGCCCGTGGCCATTGCCAGCATCATCCTGCTCAACGACGCGTGCACCCACTTCGTGCAGGAGGTCTGGTCGGGCACGCTCGACCTCGATCTTCCGGCCGAGTTGCCATGGCCGGTGGAACTTGGTGCCGCCGGCCGTTGCGTGCAGTCCAGGGCCGCCGTGCTGATCAACGATGTCGCTGCCGATCCGGATTATATTTCCGGCAATCGTGCGGTGAAATCCGAGTACCTGGTGCCGATCCTGCATCGGACGCGGCTGCACGGCGTGCTGAATCTGGAGAGCATCTCGGCGGATTTCTTCACGCCCGAGGTGTGCGCCACGTTCGACGCGATCGCGCAGCAGATTGCCGGCGCGGTTCACCTGGCGCGGGTGGTGGCGGAGCTGGAGCTGGCCAACCGCAAGCTCGAGCGCCTGTCGTTGAGCGACGGCCTCACCGGCATCGCCAACCGGCGCTGCTTCGACCAGCAACTCGAGGAACAGTGGCAGTTGCGCGTGAGCGAGAACCAACCACTGGCGCTGCTGCTGGTGGATGTGGACTGCTTCAAGGCGCTCAACGACGCACGCGGGCACGTCGTTGGCGACGACTGCCTGTGTGCCGTGGCGAGCCTGTGTGCCGAGGTGGGTGACGCGGCTCGGGCGCTGGTGGCACGCTACGGTGGCGAGGAATTCGTGTTGCTGCTGCCCGGCGCGGATCTGCACCGTGCACAGCGTCTTGCCGAACAGCTGTGCCGGCGCGTCGAGGCGCTGGCGATCGAGCATCCGGCATCCCTGGCAGCCCCGCACGTCACCATCAGCATCGGTGTCAGTGCCGTGGATCCGGACGAAAGGCGCTCGTCGCGATCGCTGGTGGTCGCTGCCGACCGTGCGTTGTACGCGGCCAAGGCGACTGGTCGCAACCGCGTGGTGGTGCAGCCCTAGGAGCCTGTCGGGCTTATGAAGAATCGGCTGCAAATCTGCCTGCGCGGTCCATATTTCCGCCGCTTCTTGGTCGATAGAACCACTATCGACCGGCGAACCGTCGAAAATCTGTCCTCGCGCATGCAGATTTTCGCTTTCGATTCCATAAGTCCGACAGGCTCCTAAGGGTAGGCAGCCGTGCTTCGCGGGCGCTGCAGGGCGGCCGCCAAGGCTGGGTCGACCTTCTTCACATCACCTTGTCCCGGCGCGTGATGGGCTGCGCGGAGTTGACCCGATGCGGCGCTTGCCAGGCGCGATCCGGTCCACACCTGCAAATCCTGACGCACCCTCGCAAGGAGACATCGTATGCAGAAGATACCCACCGGAACATGGGTGATGGTCGCCGATGGCGCCGAGGCGCGCCTCTTCCACAATGTAGGCAGCATCACCAGGGTTTCGCTGAAACAAGTGAAACTGCTGAAGCCCCGGGACTTGCCGGATGAGGGGCCCGCGGGTCGCCGCCCGCCCGAGTCAGACGATCAGGCCACGGCCGAAGCGACCTTCGCCAAACAACTGGCGCAGCGGCTCAATGCCGCCGCACTGAAGAACGAATACGAACACCTCGTGCTCATGGCCGATCCACAGACGCTGGGCCAGATCCGCCCGCAACTGCACAAGGAAACCGAGCGGCGAATCGTTCTGGAAGTCGCCAAGACCTTCACCAATGCGCCGGTGGAGGATATCCAGAACGCCCTGCGGGGGGAGTGACTCGCTGGCGCCGAGCCGTGCCGGTTCGTGGCGCTGTGCATGGATTGGGGTCGAGTCGAGAATTCGGTTGTGCGAGGACAGATTGCTGACGATTTGCCGGTCCATGGTGACTCCATGGGCCAGGAATCGGAGATGGAATACGCCATGCGACAACACATCGCACCCCTCTCTCCCAATAAAGGCAGGCATACGGAGCGCCGGCATCCTGCCGGCAATGCTTTAGCGGGCAGGCGAGGGCATGGATGCCCGAGTTGAGGCAACGCAGGAGCGGTTGCCCGATGCCCGCGCTCCCAGTGGCGGGTAGTGGGACCGCACAGGCGGATTGGTAGCCCGGCCAACCAAAAGTCCGACAGGTTCCTGGCGGATGCATGGCTGTCGCGCGGCATTTTCTGTATGTTGGCGCACTCCTACCGTCAAGGCGCGCCGCATGACCGCATCGCTGGACTCTCCCGACCATCTGCGCCGCAGCCTTTCCAATCGACACCTGCAGCTGATCGCCATTGGCGGCGCGATCGGTACCGGCCTGTTCATGGGTTCGGGCAAGACCATCAGCCTGGCCGGGCCGTCGATCCTGCTGGTCTACCTGATCATCGGCGTGATGCTGTTCTTCGTGATGCGCGCGATGGGCGAGTTGCTGCTGTCCAACCTGGAGTACAAGTCGTTCATCGACTTCTCCACCGATCTGCTCGGGCCGTGGGCCGGTTTCTTCTGCGGGTGGACTTACTGGTTCTGCTGGATCATCACCGCGATCGCCGACGTGATCGCGATCGCCGCCTATACCCAGTTCTGGTTTCCCGGGCTGGCGCCGTGGATTCCCGCGGTCCTGTGCGTGCTGCTGCTGCTCAGCCTCAACCTGGTCACGGTGAAGCTGTTCGGCGAGATGGAGTTCTGGTTCGCGCTGATCAAGATCATCGCCATCTGCGCGCTGATCGTCACCGGCTTCGCGCTGGTTGCCTGGGGTTTTACCTCGCCGACCGGACACAAGGCCGAGGTGGCCAATTTGTGGAATGACGGCGGCTTCTTCCCGAAGGGCTTGAGCGGCTTCTTCGCCGGCTTCCAGATCGCCGTGTTCGCTTTCGTCGGGATTGAATTGGTCGGCACGACCGCCGCCGAAACCGCCGACCCGAAGCGCAACCTGCCCAAGGCGATCAACTCGATCCCGATCCGCATCATCATTTTCTACGTGCTGGCGCTGGTGGCGATCATGATGGTGACGCCGTGGCGCATGGTGGAAGCGGGCAAGAGCCCGTTCGTGGAATTGTTCGTGCTGGCCGGCATTCCCGCCGCGGCCAGCCTGATCAACTTCGTGGTGCTGACCTCGGCGACCTCGTCGGCCAACAGCGGCATCTTTTCCACCAGCCGCATGTTGTATGGCCTGGCCGAGGAGAAGCACGCACCGAAGACGTTCGCGCGACTGTCGCGTGCGGCGGTGCCATCGCTGGGCCTGCTGTTTTCCTGCTTCTGCCTGCTGCTCGGGGCGGCGCTGATCTACCTGATCCCCGACCTGATCACCGCGTTCACCCTGATCACCACCTTGTCCGCGGTGCTGTTCATGTTCGTGTGGTCGCTGATCCTGTGCGCCTACATCGCGTATCGGCGCAAGCGTCCGCAATTGCATGAAGCGTCCACCTACAAGATGCCCGGCGGTGTGTTCATGTGCTGGGTGTGCCTGGCGTTCTTCGTGTTCGTGCTGGTGCTGCTGAGCCTGCAGGCGGATACCCGCGAAGCGCTGATCGCCAGCCCGGTGTGGTTCGTGCTGCTGGGGATCGGCTATGCCTGGAAGGGGCGCAAGGCACGCAAGGTGTGAGTGGCTGATTGGCTGTCGGAAAGCATGGCGGGCGTGCCCGCCCTACGACATTGCGACGACGCCGTAGGGCGGGCACGGCCCGCCGTGCGAAGTTGCGACGGCATCAATATTGGTCGTGGATTTTCACCTGGCTGAAGGTGGGGTGCTGCGGCCAGTCTTCGGGCGAATCCTCCCAGACTTCCTGGCGGCCCCACGGGGTGACGTCGAGCAGGCCGAAGGTGCTGATCGGCAACTCGACGCCGCGGCTGGTGGTGAACCAGGTCTGGAAGATGCCTTCGTCTGTGCGCAGGAACACCGACAAGCCGAATGGCGCGCCTTCGGCGCTGACGAAGTCCTCGTGGAAGCGGGTGCCGTGGCAGGAGTACCAGGGGAAGCTCCAGCCCAGCCGCGCCTTGACCGGTTCGATTTCGGACACCCGGGCGCGCGACACCACGGCGAAGGTGACGCCGCGTGCGTTCAAGTGCGCGAGGTTGCCGATCTGGTCGCAGTAGAACGAGCAGCCGGGGCAGACGTGGTCGGAATCCGGCGCCAGCATGTTGTGGTAGACGATCAGTTGCGGGCGGCCCTCGAACAGCTCGGCGAAGCTGCGCGTGCCGCTGGGTGAAGCGAACGTGTAGCTGTCGTCGACGCGGGTCATCGGCAGGCGTCGGCGACGTGCGCTGAGCGCGTCGTTGGCGCGGGTGAGCGCCTTTTCCTCTGTGAGCAGGGCGTGGCGTGCGGCCTGCCATTGCTCGCGGGTGACGATGGGCGGGTGGTTCATGGCGGTCTCCTTCCTGGTTTGCTCAGTCGCGGTCGGGTGCGCCGAGCGGGAAATATGAACGGTAGGGCCGCGCCTCGTCCACCGCGCGGGCGAACGAGGGGCGCGCCAGCAGGCGTTGCCGGTAGGCGATCACGTTGGCGCAGTCCGACGGGATGCGATGGGCCCAGTCGGCGTAGAACAGCGCGGGCGCGGCGGCGCAGTCGGCGAGGCTGAAATCACCGCCGCTGGCCCAGTGCCTTCCGGCGAGCTTGTGTTCGAGCCAGGCGTAGGTGGTATCGAGCAAGTTGCGCGCCTCCTTCACGCCGCGGGCGTCGCGCTCGGCGGGGGGACGCAACTGGTCGAACACCATCTTCTGCAGCGGGGTGTGCACGTAGTTGTCGAAAAAGCGATCGAGCAGGCGCGCCTCCAGCGACGCGTCGGCATCGGCGGGAATCAGCCGATGCGAGCCCGGGTGATGCAGGTCGAGGTATTCGATGATGATGCTCGACTCGACCACGGTGCGCTCGCCGTCGCGCAGCAGCGGCATGCGCCGGATCGGCCACAGCGCGGTGAATTCCGCATCCGTTGCTGCATCGTCCGGCGTAAGCAGGTGCCATTCGAACGGGATGCCGTTCTCGTACAGCGCGATCAGCACTTTCTGGCAGTAGGAAGAGAACGGGTGGGCGTGGAACTGGAGAGTCATCGCGGAACACCTTCGTGGCAAGTCTGCAGATGCGACGAACGACCACTGGCGGAATCGACGGCGGGCACGGCGCAAGTGGCGCTCGACGCTGCCGCTCCACCGCCCTAGTATCGGTGAACCATGATTTGCGCAAGGTGACGGCCATGAAACGCCTGCTGATCGGTTTGCTCGGGCTGGTGCTGCTGGTACTGGTCGTGGGGGCCGGTGCCCTGCTGCTGGTCGACGCCAATCACTTCCGCCCGCAGATCCAGACCACGCTGAGCCAGGCGCTCGGGCGCGAGGTGACGCTGGGCAAGCTGCATGTGTCGGTATGGTCGGGCTCGCTCGACGCCGACGACATCCGCATCGGGGAGGATCCGGGGTTCGGCAAGCAGGCTTTCGTCAGTGCGCAGTCGCTGCAACTTGGCGTGCGTCTGTGGCCGCTGCTGGTGCATCGCGAACTGCACATCACTTCGCTGACGCTGAAGCAGCCCAGCGTGCATCTGCTGCAGAACCGCGCGGGCGACTGGAACTTTGCCACGTTCGGCGGCAGCGCTGCACCGGCATCGCCCTCGGCCGGCACGCCGACCCAGCCGCTGGCGTTCAGTGTGGACAAGCTGCGCATCACCGACGGCAGTATCGAACTCACCCGCGCGGTCGGCGGCGCGCGCAGCTACCAGAAGGTGCAGCTGAGCGCCGATCACGTCGGCATGGGCGCCGCGTTTCCGTTCTCGATGAGCGCGGCGATCGCCGGCGGCGGCACGTTGCAGCTCGACGGCAAACTCGGCCCGTGGGACGCGGGCAACGCGGTACTGACGCCGGTCGATGCGCACCTGGTCATGCACGGGCTGGATCTGGTCGGAGCCGGCCTGATGAGCAGCGGCGATGGCGTCGGTGGCGTGCTCGACATCGATACGCGGATCGACTCGGCCCAGGGCGTGCTGCACTCGAAAGGCCACATCGACGCCAACCGGCTCAAGCTGGTGGCCGCCGGTTCGCCGTCGCCGCAGCCGATACGCATCGACTACCAGGCCAGCTACCAGCTTGCCAGCGGCAAGGGCAGCATCGACGACACCACACTCGGCACCGGCGCGTCGCGCCTGGCCATCAACGGCAGTTTCGACAACCGGGGGAAGGTCATGCAACTGGACCTGCACATCAGCGGCAGGCAATTGCCGGTCGATGACCTGCAACCGCTGTTGCCGGTGTTCGGCGTGGTGTTGCCGAAGGATTCGCGGCTCAGCGGCGGCAGTGTGGGCGTGGATCTGCACGCGCGCGGACCGCTCGACGCCCTGGTGATCAGCGGTCCGGTGACGCTGGACAATTCCCGCCTGGCCGGCTACAGCCTCGGCTCGAAACTCGGCGGCGCGCTGTCGCTGGCCGGCATCAAGGCGCCGCGGGACACCGTGATCCGGCACGCCGGGGCGACGCTGACCATCGCGCCATCCGGCATCCACGCCGATCCGGCCAGTGCCGACATCGTCGACCTCGGCAACCTCACCGGCAAGGGCAGCATGAGCGCGGACGGCAGGCTCGATTTCAGCATGCTGGTCAAGCTCGACCAGGCACTCACCGGTGGCGGCCAGGCTACCGCTGGCCTGCTCGGCAACTCGAAGGCCGGACGTCTGCTCGGCGGCGTGCTCGGCAGCACCAGCGAGCAGGGCATCGGCGTGCACGTCACCGGCACCGCCAGCGCACCATCCTTCAAGCTCGACCCGGGCGCGGTCGCCGGTCTGCTCAAGGTCGGCCTCTCCGGTTCGGGCAGCAAGGCCACCAAGGCGGCCGGTAACGACGCCGGGAAATCCGGCAGCAAACAGGATGTGCTCAACAGCTTGCTGCACGGGCTGAAGTCGAAGAAGGGACACTGATCGTCCCGACGTCGGAGCCGGCATTCCTGGCGGTGCCTGCGGGTCGCGGTGGATATTCACGGGCGGCGCCCGCATATCTCGTCAAGACAGGATTCACGCCGGCGAGGTCATGCTCGTGGGCAGTTTTCGAATTGATCGACAGTTTTGGAGTTATGCCATGGCAACCGGCTGGGCAGGTGATGGTGCCGTGCAGGATCAGATCGACGCCACGGTCAACGATGCGGTGCAGCGGGCGCGGCAGCAATTGCGCAAAGGTCCAGGCCTGAACCGCTGCGAGGAGTGCGACGCCGCCATTCCGGCGGCGCGGCGCGAGGCCGTGCCTGGTGTACGCCTGTGCGTGGCCTGCCAGGAAGCGGAGGACGCGCAGGCGCGCAGCGCCATCCTGTACAACCGTCGCGGTAGCAAGGACAGCCAGCTGCGCTGAGCGGCTCCCGCCGAGTTGCCTGCCTGCCGCCAACGCTGCGGCATGCGCGGTGGGTTTGTGCAGGCGCCACGATGTTGCGCAGTCCTCACACGCCGCGTAGGGCGGGTACGGCCCGCCGCGCTAAGGCTGGCGGGCCGTGCCCGCCCTACGGAGCCATCTTCGGCGGCGGGTTGAGCGCGTGTCATCGGGAAGCGGACGCTACAGCTGTCGATTCCGCGGAGGGAGTATCGTTGCGCAACCCAGCTGTTCGTCAGTGCGATTGCCGTGGAGGTTCAGGCCATTTCGACCCCTTCTCCCGCTGCCGAGCTGCCTGCCGGCATCGACTACTTCTTTGCCGTGCGGCCGGACGACCAGGCGCGATCGGCGATCGCCGCGGCGGCTGCGCGATTCCGCAAGGCGCAGCGGATCAGCGGCGTGCCGGTGCCGGTCGAGAGCCTGCACCTGTTGCTTTGTCCGATGGGTCGCACTGAGCTGCTGCATCAACCGTTGGAGCAGGCCTTGCTGGCCGCCGGCGCGGCGGTGCAGTCCGAGGGATTCGTTGCCGCGCTGGATACGGCGATGCGCTGCCTTGGCAAGGGCGGGCAATTTCCTTTCGTGGTTTGCGCCGACGCGGCCACCAGCCGGTCCGCCTTGGCGCTGCGCAAGGCTATCGCCGAGGCGCAACGCAAGGTGGGCCTGCACGTGGGCGCCGTGTCCAGCTTCCACCCCCACGTGGCGCTGCAGTTCGGGCCGGCCATCGATGCGATCGAGGAATCGATTACGCCGATCCAATGGCATGTACGCGAGTTCCTGCTGCTGCGCAGCTTCTTCGGTCAGTCCCGGCACCAGTTGATCGGATGCTGGCCGCTGGCCAGCAAGCCGGAACCGGAAGCGATCGACATGCTGGCCGAACTGGCCAACCTTCCTGATCTGCCGGATTTGCCCGACGCGTATTGAGTTCCCCAAACGCGGCCTGGGGCATGGCGCCAGGCCGAGCGAACTGTTCGCGACGCAGGTCTATTGCCGCGCTTGCAATCGAAGACCGCGCGGCGTCAGCCAGTGCTCGACCAGTTCGAACAGGCCCTGCACCAGCAGCGCCAGCACCGCGGCCGGGATCGCGCCTTCCAGGATCAGCGGCACGCTGTCCAGCCGGATGCCGGTGAGAATCGGCTGGCCGTAGCCACCGGCACCGATCAGCGCGGCGAGCGTGGCGGTGCCCACGTTGATCACGGCGGCGATCTTGATGCCGGCCAGGATCGAGCGAGTGGCCAGCGGTAGCTCGATCCTGACCAGCCGCACGGCGCGCGGCAGCCCCAGCGCCGCGGCAGATTCGCGCAGTTCAGGTGCGATGCCGACCAGGCCGGCATGCGTGTTGCGCACAATCGGCAGCAGGCTGTACAGGAACAGGGCGGCGATGGCCGGCCAGCGGCCGATGCCGAGCAACGGAATCATGAACACGAACATGGCCAGCGACGGCACCGTCTGCAAAATGCCGGTGGCGCCGATGACCAGTTGTCCCAGCCGACGCAGGCGTGCGGCGAGGATGCCCAGCGGAATCGCCAGCAGCAGCGCCAGTCCCAGCGAAATCGCGACCAGCTCGATGTGCTCCACGCTGCGCTGGCGCAGGCGTTGCCACAGGCCGTGCCGGTCCAGTCCGGCCGGCGTGCCGAGGAAGTCGGCGGCGACGTCGGTATCGCTGCGGCCGTGCAGCTTCACCGCCGCGTTCATGCTGCGCATCGCGGGTTCGTCGATGCGGCCGGTGAGCTTCTGCAACGCCTTGACGAAGGCCGGCGCCGTTTTCTCCAGCGACAGTCGATACAGGTATACCGCCTCGTAGCGCGGGAAATAATGACGGTCGTCGGTCAGCGTGCGCAGGTGATAATAGGGAATCTCGGCGTCGGTGCTGTACAGGTCGATCGCATCCACCGCGCCGCTGGCAAGTGCACGGTAGGAGAGCGCGTGGTCCATCCCGCGTACGTCCGTCTGTGGCAACTGGTAGGCGCGCCGCAGCCCTGGCCAGCCATCACCCCGGTCCATGAACTCGTTGGAAAAGCCGAAGCGCAGCGTCGGGTGATCGCGCAGGTCGGAGATCCGCTTGATGTCCAGTCGGGCCGCTTCGACGCCACGCATGCCGATCGCATAGGTGTTGTCGAAGCCAAGCGAGTCGGTGATGCCGATGCCCAGTGGTTTCAGTTTCGCGCGCAAGGTGACGATGTCGGCGTCGGCCGGCACGCCCTTGAGCAGCTCCTGGGTCAACGTACCGGTGTATTCCGGGTACGCGTCGATGTCGCCTTGCTGCAGGGCCTTCCACAGGATGCTGGTACCGCCCAGTTCGCGCCGGTGCACGGCGTCGACCCCCGCGTCGCGCGCAGCGAGGCGGGCGATTTCGCCCAGGACCACCGATTCGGTGAACTGTTTGGAACCGATCCGTACGGGCTGCGCGGACGCCAGAGCGGGCAGCAGGCACGACACCATCAGCACGACGAGTACGGGAATGCCGCGCATCACGATGACTCCGGCAGTTGTCGCCGGGCCTGCACGAACTGGCGTACGAATTCGTCGGCGGGATGATCGCGCAGATCCTCGAAGCTGCCGTCCTGCACCATCCTTCCTTCACGCAGCAGTACCAGTCGATCGGCAAACCAGGCGGCTTCGGCCAGATCGTGGGTCACCACGATCACGGTTTTGCCCAGCTGGTCGAATATCTGCTTCAGCTCGTCCTGCAGTTCATGCCGCACGATCGGATCGAGTGCCCCCAGCGGCTCATCCAGCAACAAGGCGTCCGGGTCGGCCATCAGTCCGCGCATCAGCGCAACGCGCTGGCGCTGGCCGCCGGACAGTTCGGCCGGGTAGCGCCGGAGCGCGTCGAGCGGCAGGTGGGTCAGCGCCGCCAGCGATTCCGCGCGTTCACGGATACGGCTGGCGTTCCAGCCCAGGTATCGCGGCAACAGCGCGAGATTGCCCAGCGCGGTGAGGTGGGGGAACAGGCCGCCGTCCTGGATCACGTAGCCTGTGCGCCGTCGCAACGCGAGCACGTCGGCGGGTTCGAGCACGCGGCCGTCGATGCGCACGCATCCGTGCCCGGGCCACTCCAGACCCAGCAGCAGGCGCAGCACGGTGGACTTGCCCGAACCGCTGCTGCCGATCAGGGCGGTGCTGCTGCCTGCGGGGAACTCCAGGTTGATCCGCGCGAGCGCGGCTATCGGCCCGTAGTGTTTGTCGGCCTGTTCAAGGGTGAAGCGGATGCCCGCGGTTTCAGCGGGCAGCGCGACGGACATCGGCTCCGGTTCCGGCGTCAGGTTGCAGCGGGAAGCGGCGCGGTATCACGGCGAAGCTCCGTCGTGCGCGAATCGCGCGATGAAGTCGGCTGCCGGCTGCGGCCGACCCAGATGAAAGCCCTGCCCGAAATCGCAGCCCATATCGGCGAGCATTGTCTGGGTGGCGGCGTCCTCGATTCCCTCGGCGGTGGTCGACAAGTCCATGTGGTGGGCCATGTTGATGATCGCGCTCACCAGTTTGCCGGTGCGTGGCTCGGCGCGCATGGCGGCAACCAGCGACTGGTCGATCTTCAGCTCCGTGGCTGGAAACTGCCTGAGGTACGCGATCGAGGAGTAGCCGGTGCCGAAATCGTCGATCGCGATGCGGATGCCGTGATCGCGCAGCCGCCGAAGTACCTGCACGCTGACGTCCAGATCGTTGACCAGGGTGGTTTCGGTGATCTCCACGATCACCGAGGTCGGCGCCACGCCCCAGATTTCCAGGGCGCCGAGCAATTGCTCGACCATGCCCGCGCGCGACAGCACGCGCGGCGAAAAGTTGATGGCGAAACCCAGCTGGAGATTGGGTGGCAGGCTGGCGACATGTCGCAGCGTGGTGTTCACGCTCCAGCGGGTGAGCATCGAAATCAGGTCGCTCTGTTCGGAAAACGGCACGAAGCTGGCCGGCGAGACATCGCCGTGGGTGGGGCTGCTCCAGCGTGCCAGCGACTCGGCACCGGCGATGCGGTTGTTCTGCAGGTTCCATATCGGCTGGAAGAATACCTGCAGGCGGTTGGCTTCCAGTGCATCGCGCAATTCGTCGTAGAAGATCTCGATCTGCGTTTCATGCGGTGCGTAGATCACGCACAGCTCGCCGCGCCGTTGTGCCTCGTCCAGCGCCATGCCGGCGCGGCGACACAGGCGGTCGGCGCCGGGCCCGTGTTCGGGATACAACGCGATGCCCATGACCGGTCGTACCAGCCACGGCGAGAGCGTGCCGGTCAGCGGCTGCTCGAACGCCTGGATCAGGCGGGTGCTGGCCAGCAGGACATGGTTGTGGCTGAGCATGGCCGGCAACAGCACCACGAAGCTGTCGTCGCCGGCACGGAACACGCGGTCGATCGGGCGCAGCGAGCGCTGGATCAGCGCGTGTGCCATGTTCTCGGCCTGCTCGCCCTGGGCATACCCGAAGCGCAGGCTGATCTCGCGCAGACCCAGCACGCGCAGCACCAGCACCGCCAAACGCTGATCGGCGTTGGCCTGGATGTGCGCCTCGATCTCGCTGAAAATGTATTCGCGGTTCAGCATGGTTCGGCAGGTTCGTGGCAGCTCGAGTGGAGGCGACGCGCGGAGCCCATCATTACAGGAAGAACCGGCTCGCATCGATACCGTAATCGCCCGCCGCCAGGCTGCGTACGATATCGACGCCATCCTTGTCGCCCAGTTTCATCAGGTCCACGGGTCGGAAATCGTTCAGCGGTTGCTTGTTTGGGGCGCTCAGGATGGCGACGCGCGGGCGCAACCGGCGTATCTGGTTCTGTGCCATCACGATCGCGATCTCGCCGGTGCTCAGCTCGACCAGCGAGCCGGTAGGGTAGACACCCAGGCAGACCTGGAATTGCTCGGCCATCTCGGCCTGGTACAGCCGGTTGCGCGCGACGTAGATCTGCTGCAGGGCCTGGTGGCGCGAAATGGCGGCGCGATACGGGCGCGCACTGGACATCGCATCGTAGCTGTCGATGATGCCGAGCATGCGCCCGGTGATCGGAATGACGTGGCCGGCCAGGCCCTCGGGGTAGCCGCTGCCATCGTGCCGCTCGTGGTGGGTGCGCACGATGTCGAGCACGTCCAGGTTGACGATGCCCGCCTCGGCCAACAGCACCAGCCCATGATCGACGTGCGAGCGGATCACGTCGACTTCGCCAGGCGCCAACGATCCCTGGTATTGCAGCAGCTCCCGCGGCAGGCGGGTCTTGCCCACGTCCATCAGCAGGCCACCGACGGCCAGGCTGAAAATCGTCTCCTCGTCGAACCCCATGTGCCGCCCGAACGCTGCGGCCAGCGCACTGCAGCTGATCGCGTGGCCATAGGAGTAGCTGTCGCTGCGGCGCAGGCCCTCGACCAGGAAGAATGCCTCGCCGCTGCGCAGGACGGTGTTCACCAACGGGCGTACGGCCTGTTCGACCTGTTCCAGCGAAAGCTCGCGGCCGCTGCTGATGTCCTCGAACAGGCGATTCACGATCTGCGATGCCTTGTCGAGCGCGGCACGCGCCCGTGGTGCCTCGTCCTCGACCGCGGCGAGGTCCGTATATCGTGTGCTGCTGTTGAAGCGATGGCGCGACAGGTCGGTGCGGGTGAGCGCTTGTCGCCCGGCGGACGGACCCACTCGCCGCGTGTCGATATAAACCTCGCGGCACAGGCGCTGCAGTGTCTCGATGTCCTCGAGCCGGGTCAGTGCAATACCCTGCAACGGGAACGGCGTCGCTTCCCATGGCCGGTCCAGCCGGCACACGAACATGCCCAGTTGCAGCTCGGCCACATCAATGCGGTGCTCTTCAATGTCAAAAGGCACGCTCTGTGCTCCAACCTTGAGATGCGCCAGCGCTGTATTCCGCCGGCATCCCGACCGTGGTCGACTGATGCCGAGGCTGCAGTCTGTCGCTGCGGGCGAGCGTAACAGCAGTCTGGATCGTGATGCCAACGGGTGACTGTGTTGAGCCGCCCAGGTTACTCTGTGCCATCTTTTTCGCCTGACGTCGATGCCATGCTGCTGGCCCACAGACTTCTCAAGATCGCCCGTACCATCCACCTCTACCTGGGCGTGTTCACCGCACCGATGCTGCTGTTCTTCGCGGTGACGGGAGGCTTGCAGACCTTCAGCCTGCACGAAACCCATGCCGGCAGCAGCTACACACCGCCAGCATGGCTGGCCAGCATGTCGCAGCTGCACAAGAAGCAGACACTCGTGATCCCGCCAAAGAAGCGCCGCCCAGTGCCGGCAACGATCGGCGTGCCGGAGGCCTC
>Ga0208357_1001353_pt1 | contig 17894 bp, 18 predicted proteins | sample NGESurdeep092012_6_FD_184487 | JGI IMG/M metagenome (GOLD analysis project Ga0208357, IMG submission 184487) | Arctic peat soil microbial communities from Barrow, Alaska - NGEE Surface sample F52-2 deep-092012 (SPAdes) | ecosystem: Environmental > Terrestrial > Soil > Wetlands > Peat ... | reverse complement strand
TGAGCACGAGGTCGACGTCAGGAGACGTGATCAGTTGGTCGACCGCGAGCGCACGCACGCCCTGTTCGGCGGCAACGGATGCGGCGCGCGCCGCATCGATGTCGGCGATCGCGGTCAGACGCACGGCCTCCAGTCGTTCGAAGGTGGAGAGATATGCGCCGGAGATTGCGCCGACTCCCACGATCCCGATTCTCAGCGGCTGGCCCACGGGCTGCCCCCTTTCATTGTGTTGAAGTTTTAAGGTGTTGAGGTGATGTTCGCCGCGTTTGAAATTTGCGCAACTTCGGCTGTGCACTGATTCCTCACCACGCATTTCTATTCCGATTTATGAGGGAAGTCAATCCATAATCAGATTCAAAGTTGCGCAAACACTCGTGAGCTTGTTAGTGTCCGGCTATGGCAGCACGTCGTCGAATTACACTGGCGGACGTCGCTCGGCGAGCCGGAACGACCGTCCCCACCGTGTCGAAAGTGCTCAACGGTCGAGCGGATGTGTCGGCTGAACTGCGCTCGCGGATCATGGGCATCCTTGAGGAGGTCGACTACCGGCGGCGACCGGGGAATGGCGCCGTCGGGCACGACGTAAGCGGGCTACGCGCAGGAGGGCAACGTGCGGTCGGACAACTTGGAACCGCGGCACTCGTCGATCTCGTGCTCAGCAGCGTAGAAGGGACCTGGTCGAACCGTGCACTCAGCGGCGTGGAGAGCGCTGCAGTGCAGGCCGGCGTCGATCTGGTTGTCTCCGTCGCACGCGTGCCGGACGACGCTTGGCTCGCGCGACTGCTCGCGCGAAATCTGCGCGGTGCCGTTCTGGCGCTCGTCGACACGACGGGGCCTCAACTCGCGACGCTCGCAGCGGCGAACGTGCCGGTCGTGCTGCTCGACCCGGTGCGCCAACCTCCGGAATCGGTCGCCAGCGTCGGGGCCACCAACTGGGGAGGCGGGCGTGCTGCGGCCGAACACCTCATCGCCCTCGGACACACACGGTTTGCCGTCATCGGTGGACGACGAGAACACCTGTACAGCCAGGCTCGTATCGACGGTTTTCGGTCGGCCGTATTGAACGGCAGTCTCGAGTTGCCCGCCGACCGAGTAGTCCACGCGGACTGGCGACGGGCGGATGCTGCCGCGCTGAGCGCTGACCTGCTGCGAACGGCAGCTCGGCCGACCGCGATCTTCGCCTGCTCCGACACGATGGCGCTTGGAGTGTACGACGCGGCGGCCGAGCTCGGGCTTGGCATCCCTGACGAAGTCAGCGTGGTCGGTTTCGATGATCTGCCCGAAGCACAATGGATGCGTCCGCAGCTCACCACGGTGCAGCAACCGATCGCCGAAATGGGTGCGGCGGCGCTGAGAATGCTGCTGCGCATCCGGTCGGGTGCGCATCCAAACGTCTTGCGCGAAGAGCTCGCCACGACCCTGGTCGTTCGCGGGTCGACCGGCAAGGCCCGGTGACCCGGGCACAACCGTCCGCACCCAGATCCCCATCCCCCGGTGAGGTGCGGACTTCGGTCGCTCTCGAAGCGCGGGAAGCGACACAAGTCCGCACCTCACCGAGGGGGTGGCGGCTCGAGACCTGCTGCGTCGCTGTGTGGGACTCGATACGCGCATTCGCTGCGCTCATGCGCTATTCGACCAGCGAAATCGTCGCTACGGCCATCCCGCGGACCAAATTCAGGCTGAACCGGGGGTTCGCGGCAGCAACCTGCCAAAAATGTCGCATCCAGCCTGAATTCGGCGCGCCTCGCAGCCGCGGGGCATGCCCCGACCCGTGCGTGGCCCCACGACGGGCATTGTCAAGCTGCGAAGGGTCATTTGGGGCAATTCACGGGAAGGTAGCGTGGGCGCGTGAGAGTAATTCCCGAACCGGTACCGATCTCGTTCGACGCGTTGCGTCGGCATCCCGACGTTGAAGCGGCGAACCTGTTCGCAGCGGATGCCGCCGACCGGCTGATCCTTGACGTCGCGGCCGACGCACTTGCGGTTTCCACACCCGGCCAGGTCGTCGTGATCGGGGACAACTACGGCGCGCTCACCCTCGGGGCTGCTGCGCTGCACGGGGTGCGCGGCATCCGCGCGCATCAGGATCCGCTGACCGGCGAACGGGCGCTGGCTGAGAATGCGGCGCGATTCGGGCTTGACGGTGTGTACACGTCGCATGACCTCGACGCCGAGTTGTTGGCCGGCGCTCGGATCGTGCTCCTGCGGCTGCCGAAGAGCCTGGCCGCCCTGGAAGAGCTCGCCCAGACCATCGCACGTTACGCCGCCGAGGATGTAACCGTCTATGCCGGTGGAATGCTCAAGCACATGACTCGGTCGATGAACGACGTGCTCGCGGTGTCGCTCAGCGACGTGCAGGCAGGGCTCGCCCGCCAGAAGGCCCGGGTGCTCACGGTCTCCGGTGGTCGAGTAGCGAGGAACGAGCGTATCGAGACCCCTCTGGGGGCCTCGCGAGGTGGTCTCAATACGCGCGCCCTTCGACAAGCCCAGGGACCGGAAGCCGCGGCCAACGGTGAGTGGCCACGACGGGAGTTTCACGCCGACCTTGACCTGTGGGTCTGCGCCCACGGCGCCGCGTTCGCGGGCACGACTGTCGACCTCGGTACCCGCTTTCTACTCGGCTTCCTCGAGCAGGCGAAGCCGGATGCGGCATCCGCCATCGATCTCGGATGTGGCACCGGCATCTTGGCGGTCGCGCTCGCGAAAGCGCGCCCGGGCATCCGCGTGCTGGCGACGGACCAGTCGGCGGCGGCTATCGCATCCGCCCGAGCCACCGCGCAGGCGAACGGTGTTGCCGATCGGGTCGCGGCGCTACGCGATGACGCGTTGGCAAGCCGGCCGGATGCATCCGCAGAGCTGATCCTGCTGAACCCGCCCTTTCATGTGGGCACGGCCGTGCACGCAAGCGCCGGGTTGAAGCTCATCGAAGACGCTGGCCGAGTGCTCGCAGCGGGCGGCGAGTTGTGGACAGTCTTCAACTCGCATCTGGCCTATCAACAGATGTTGCGCCGGTTTGTCGGCCCGACTCGCCAGATCGGTCGCAACGAGAAGTTCACGGTGACGGCGTCGACAAAGGTTTGAGGCATCGTAGGCTCAACGCATGGAAGGACCGCCGCGACCGAGGCATGATCCGCAGCCTGGTGAATGAGGCCGTGCTGGCATTCCTGGCGGGCGTCGCGGGCATCATGGCGACACTGCTGCTGATCAGCGGCGGTGGGCCGGAGGTCACTCCGACCCTGAGCCTGTATCAGATCTTCGGCTACACGCTCATCGTGCTCGCGGCGCTGCTTGTGCTGCGCGTGCTGTTCGACGTGTTCCGGTTGCGGCGCCGGGAGTAAGGTCTGGCTCGTCGAGCCGCGCTGCGATCGGCCGCGCCGTGCGGTGAACGATAGTGATTCCAACCTTTGAACGATGCGACAGCGTTCGCCGGTTCCCTATTCTCGGAGATGGAAAGGTGATCGAACGATGACGGACGGGCGCGCGGAAACGGAAGCAGCAGAGACGGCAGCGGCGCGCGCTCCGGGTGCAGCCGCGGCAGCCGCAGCGCCATCCGGTCGGCGTCGCTGGATCGGCCTGGGCGTGCTGGCTGCGGCGCTTTCCATGATCGTGCTCGACGGCACAATCGTGGGTGTTGCTCTCCCCGTGCTGATCGATGACCTGAAACTCGACCTGAGCCAGGCTCAATGGGTCAATGGTATTTATTCCGTCGTTTTCGCGGCACTGTTGCTGACCGCCGGCCGGCTTGGTGACCGCCTCGGCCGGCGACGGATGCTCGTGGTCGGCGTTCTCATCTTCATGCTCGGCAGTCTGCTGGCCGTGCTCTCCGGCAGTGCTGGCGCACTGATCCTGGCGCGCGTGGTGCAGGGCGTCGGCGGCGCGCTGATTCTGCCGACCACTCTGTCGACCGTGAATGCAACGTTCCGCGGCCGCGATCGGGCCGTCGCGTTCGGCGTCTGGGGCGCCGTGATCTCCGGCATGGCCGCGTTCGGCCCGCTGATCGGCGGCTGGCTGACCACGGCGTTCACCTGGCAGTGGATCTTCATCGTCAACGTTCCATTCGGCGTGCTGGTGCTCATCGGCACCTATTTGACCGTCGCCGAGACGAAGACGGTCATCCGCGCACGCGGACTCGATGTCGACGGACTGCTGCTGAGCGCGATCGGCTTCGGCGCGCTCGTCTTCGCCATGATCGAGGGGCGCACGCTCGGGTGGTGGGCATCGGTGGCGGACTTCCGCATCTTCGGCTGGATCTGGCCGCAAACTGCACCGATTTCGCCGATACCTGTGATTGGCGCAATCGGCATCGCCGCGATCGTGCTGTTCGTGCTCTGGGAACGGCATCGCGGGCACAATGGGCGCTCTGCCATCCTTGATCTCAAGCTGTTCGCTGTGCCGACCTTCACCTGGGGCAATCTGACCGCACTGTGCGTGGCGATCGGCGAGTTCGGCCTGCTGTTCGTGCTGCCGTTGTTCATCGTCAATGCGATGGGGCTCACTACACTCGGTGCCGGCTTCGTTCTGGCGGCTATGGGCGTCGGCGCGTTCTTCTCCGGATCGATGGCTCGGCACCTGTCCGAGCGGATGGGGGCGCCGAACGTCGTTCTTCTCGGCCTCGGCATCGAGGTGGTTGGCGTCATAGCGACCGCGCTGACGCTTGGTGCGCACGGATCGCCGTGGCTGCTCGCCGCACTGCTGGTGTTCTACGGGCTCGGGCTCGGCCTCGCCTCGGCCCAGCTGACCGGAACGGTTCTGCGGGATATCCCGCCGGAGCAGTCCGGCCAGGGCTCGGCCACGCAGAGCACCGTGCGGCAGGTCGGCGCAGCACTCGGAACGGCATTGATCGGCGCCGTGCTCGCCATCGGGCTGGCGCAGGCGGTGCCCGCCCAACTGGGCACTGTGCCCGGGCTGCCGCCCGCAGTGTCTCAGCAGCTGTCGGATTCGACACAACTTTCCGCCGGCGGAACGATCGCGCCGATCCGAGCGCAGGGCGACCGCGGCACGCTTGGCGCATCTGGACCAGCCGTCGCCAGTGCACTCTCCAACGGCATGGCGGATGCGTCGCGCGCGTCACTGCTCGCCGCATCCGGATTCCTGGCACTCGGCTTCTTCTTCGCCCTCCGGCTGCGGGCGCGCTCGCGGCGGGTACTCGTTCCCTGAGCGAAACCGGCGGGCGGCGACCGAAGTCGTTCCCTGAGCGAAGCCGGCGGGCCACCCTATACCGCACGTTCGTGCAGCCGGGACTTGTGGCCGAAGCCCTTTACCTGCGAGTTTTCTGAAAACCATTTGACACACGATAGTCAACGATATATCTTTGACACATCGCAGAACTGCTGCGATAGCTCCCATGTGGGGAGCAATGAAAGGATACTGCGACGATGAAAGACGCACACAACTCAGAACACGGATCGCCGTTCGGGCGATTCAACCACGACCCCTCTGAAGGCCACCACGGGCGCGGCCACGGAATGGGCGCTGCCGGCTTCGGCCCTGGCTTCGCCGGCTTCGCGGGGTTCGGCCCTGGCTTCGGCGGTTTCGGACCTGGCGGTTTTGGCCCTCGTGGTTTCGGTCCGCGCGGAGGACGCCGCGCAAATCGCGGCGACATCCGCTCCGCCATCCTGTCGCTCTTGGCAGAAGGGCCGTCCAACGGTTACGGCCTGATCAAGGCCATCGCCGAGAAGACCGGCGGATCATGGCGCCCAAGTCCCGGGTCGGTCTACCCGACCTTGCAACAGCTCGTCGATGAGGAGCTGATTGTCGCCAACGGCGACAGTAAGCGCACCGAGTACGAGCTGTCCGACGCGGGCCGCGAATACGTCGAGGAGAACGCCGACGAACTCGCGCGCACCTGGCAGTCAAACCCAGGCCCGACTGAAGCGGATGCCGCGTTCATCGCGAGCGTCGGCAAGCTGATGGGGGTCGTGCACCAAATGCGGCACTCGGCGACGGATGCGCAACGCACCGCCGCAATCGAGAAGCTCGACGAGGCGCGCCGCGCCCTCTACCTGATCCTGGCCGACTAGATCGCAGCCGTCCAGATCACTGGCTGACGAGATCGCGGGAGCTCCAGCGAGCCCGGGACCCATGGGGCCCCGGGCTCTTTAGGTTTCATGCTGATCGATGGCCTCGGCTGCAGCTTTGATCGACGCCAGCCGAGTGTCCCAGCCGTCGGCGAGTTCGCGCAGCCACGCGGCCGACCGTTCGAGTTCTTCGCGCCGGACCGAATAGAGCACCTCGCGGCCCGCACGCGCGGACTCGACGAGTCCGGCGCGCGCGAGCACGCGCAGATGCTTGTCCACGGCTTGCCGGGAGACCTCCAACGAAGGCGCGAGCGACGAGGCGGATGCCCGCCCGTCACGCACCAGCAGGAACAGCAGTCGTTGCCTGTTCGCGTCCCCGAGCGCTGCGAAGACCGGCGCTGTTGCGGCGGGTGCTGTCGTTGCGAGAGCTGCCAGATTCATACCCGCTTGGCCGGCTCGCTTCGCCTGGCCGGCTCGGTCCGCTCGACCCAGTCGATTGCGGCGGCCAGCTCGATCTCCCAGCCCTCCGTATTGCCATCGATATTCTTCCGCCGTTGCTCGTCATTGACAGACAGTGAGTCGAATCCGCTCTCCACAACGCGCAGAGTGACTCCACCCGGCCGCGGGTCAATCCAGAATTCGACGAGGGTCGACGTCGAGCCCCCTGCAGACTCGTCATCCTCGCCCTCGCCGGCGAGCCAGCGAAACGCGGCGTGCCATGGTTCCTCGAGCGTGACGGTCTGGACGCGAAAGCCACCGTACTGCGGATGCCAGATCACGTTGACATCACTCGTTGCGTCATATGCGACCTCGACGATCGTGCCCTCGTTGATCCACCAACCAGGAACACGGATCAGTTCCCAGACGCGCTGCGCACTCGCCGCAATCGTGACCTCGCGCACGATCCTGTCGGTATTCGCTGTCATCGATATTCCCTTCGGCTAACGTGCAATCACATATTCGCATAACAGCAAGCAGAGTGCAACCAGATGGTTGCGTCAGCTGAGGGTTTGCCACGAGCGCCGCCCAGGCTCGACGGATGCCGGTCGATGGATGCGGGTTGGCGGATGTCCGTCGGCGGATGCCCCTCAGCGGATGCGGCGCAACGGCGCCAGCCGCGCGTTCACCGCGTCGCGATCGAAGCGGGCTGCGACGGCATCACTGCGTAGCTGCTGCGCCCATCCGCTCGGGCCGCCCGAGTCCTCGTCCGGCGCTGCCCCGCGGCCGTCGGTGCAGGCCGGGGCGTCTGCAAAGCCGGCCGGCCGGAGCTCCTCGAGCCGAATCAGGTGCCGCCACTCGTCACCGAAGTCGTAGATGTAAAAAAGGTCGTCTGCCGGCTCGCGCAGCAGCGCTCCGAGCTCAATCAGATTCTCGTCGAAGGCGCCGCCGAGCACGCCACTGCTGACCCCGTCAGGAACGGGTCCGAATGTGGGACCGCCTGAATACCAGTCGTCCACTGTGAAACGGTGCAGGTGGCTGTCATTCCACTGGAATGAGCGCTGAATGGCTTCGTGCAATTCGCCGAGCGTGGCATCCGCTTCGATGAGGATGCGACGCCAGACGACGGGACGCGCATCGACCAGCGCGATCTTCAGTTGCAGGAGCGTGCCAGTCGGGTGCGGGCTGTCGAGCAGTTCGTCATCCAGCTCGTCGTCCTCGGGCTCCAACAGGTCTGTCTGCGCCTCGATCAGAGCCTCCGCGACCACGGGCCGCAGTTCAGGGGGCACCGCATAGCGAACGGCGCCATCCGCCGTGACGTGTTTCACGAGGATTCCGGTTCCGTACAGATGGCGCAGCGCGATCGCACATCGCCCAGCACCGACGGCGCCGACGCCCAGTCCGGCGAAGTCGGTGGATTCGCTGAAGATATCGGCCAGTGCGGACGTGCTGAGCTCCGGCAACACGTGCGGGCTGACAGCGGCGGCCAGTTGTCCGATCAGGTTGATGACAGCCAGCGGCCCGAGGAGGTCGTCACTCTCGAGTTCGCGCTGCCACCACGAGCCCACGTAGAGCCGCAGGAATGCGGTGCGCAGCGTGAAGTGCTCGGGCGCATCCGTCGACCGCCAGGCGGCAGCCGCGGGACCGGGGCGCACAGTTGTCGCCGTGATCTCGATCACGCTGAGGTCGTCCAGGGTGACCCACCACGCGGCGAGTTCTGGGAGATCCCACATCGTGCCGACCTCGATTGGTGCCTTGGTGGTCGCAGGGTCGCCGTGCAGCGCCTGATCTGCGCCGGTGAGGAGCGCCTCGAACTCGTTCTCGACTTCCGCATTCTTGCGACCGACCGCAGCGAGGCCAATCAACGCCGCAACCGGTTGGATGTCGACGAGTCGCAGCGCACCGGTGGAGGTGAGTGTGCGGCTGCTTCCAACCCACGCAAGAAATCGGTCAACACCGTCGACGATCGGGAGCGCGTTCATTGCCCTCAATTGGTCGGAGGGAAAGACCTCCGGCACCTCGTCGAGCGCGGCCATGAGTTCGCGAAGGACGCCGGATTCCGGAGTGTCAATATCGTCGAGGATCGCGTAACTCGCGTCAAACTCTTCGTCGGAGGTGTTCCAGGAATCGGTGTCATCGAGGAAGTCGAGGTAGTGCCCCAACACGTCGACGGCATCGCCGGCCAGCGTGAAAGCGTCGTCCTCCGCGTCGATGGCGTCGAGCAGTGCCGTCAGCGTCGTGTGGCGCGGATCTGCGAGCGTTCGACCGTGGCCCAGCTCCCGGACCATCGCGAAAAGGCGCGCGACCAAGGCCGAGACGGCCGGCGTCGACAAATGCGCGTCGTCCAACCCGTCGTGATGCTCGTACCAACTGATGAACCGTCGTTGCAATGCCGTCTCCGCCGCGAGGGGGGTCCCGCCGCCGTTCCGGCGGTTTCGATCACCGCTGGCGCCGCTGGTTCGTTTCTTCTTCTTTTTCGGCATGTCGCTCACAAGGGTCGAAGTGCGTGCGCTGGTCGCAGTGCACAGGGTCAACTACGGAGTCGATTAACCGTAGTCGTCGGCGGGACTGTGCGCCCCATTCTGCCCACCGGGGCCGAATTCAGGTTGAAGTCGAGCGTGAACTCGTGAACCGTGGCTGTGAACCGTGGCAATGCGCGCCGCCCAGCCTGAATGCGGGACGGTGTCGCCCGTGAGTCAAGCCGTGTTTCACCGGCAAGCCGTGTTTCACCGGCCATTCGTGTTTCACCTGCCATCCGTGTTTCACCGGCGAGCGGCCCCGGTCCGGACACAGCGTGGAATTCTCGGCGCGTCCCTAACCCGGCGGCGTTAGGTTGGGATAAGCCAACCGATTCGACAGCGAAGGCAGCGCATGAGTGACAATGACCCGATCGCGTATACGGCTTTGACGAAGGGCACCCCGGTTGACAGCGCGTCGGGCAGCAAGCTGGGCACCGTCGAGCACGTGCTGGCGGACCCAGAACTCGACCTCTTCGACGGTATCGTGCTCAGGACCGCCTCAGGCCTGCGTTTCGTTGACGCCGCGCAAATTGCAATGATCACCGCGGCAGTCGTGCAGACCAGCATCACGGATGAGCGCGCTGCCGACCTGCCCAAGCCCGACGGCGATGCCGTGTTCGAGGCCGATCCCGAAGAATTCACCGGTTCCCGGCTGTCGGATCGCTTCGGTCGGATGTTCCTCCGCGAACACTGGATGCGCGACCGCGACTGACCGCCGCGCCGCGCTTCGCCGCAGCGACTAACTGCGGCGGCAGCCGTGACTGGCTGCGACCGCTGCCGCGACTGGCTGCCGTGACTGTCCGCGGCGGCTACTGGAATGGCCTTGGAGCCGTTCACGCTGTACCGAATTCAGGTTGGATCGGGGGTTGAAGACGTGGACTGCAGCAAATCGCGCCGCCGGTCCTGAATGAGGAACCACGGTCACCGTCATTTGCCCGGCGCGATGCCCGATCCGCCTCGTTGTTGCCAAAGGTGTGGAACAGTCTTGTCACAGTTGTAAACAGCCGTTTATAATGCTAAACATGGGTTCACAAAATATTGATGGCGCCGGCGAGGGTCGCGCCGGTCACGCGACTCGAGGGGGCCGCCCGGCACGAGGGGACCGCACCGCCAAGGCAGTTATTCGTGATGAAGCCATGCGCCTGTTCGCTCTGCGTGGTGCGGATGCGGTGACGGTCCGGGATATCGCAGGAGCCGCATCCGTGTCGCCTGCGCTCGTGATTCAGCACTACGGATCAAAAGACGGCCTGCGTGAGGCTGTCGACGCGCACGTGCTGGCCCAATTCGAGGGGATGATCAGCGAAGTCACGCGCGCCGAACCGGCGAGCGTTGCCCCCACTGACCCGCGCGACAGCGCGTCACTGGCGCAGACCATGTCCGCGTACTTCCCGACGGATTCCGCCATGCCGGATTATCTGGCGCGCATGCTGGTTTCTGAGAGCGCGGCGGCGAGCACGCTGTTCCGGCAGCTGTTCGAACTGGCGCGCGCAGGCCTGGACGGCATGGTTGCGGCAGGAACAGCGGCGCCCGGCGCGAACCCGAACGCACGGGCTGCGGTTCTCCTTGCTAATGACCTGGCGGTGATCATTCTGCATCGCCGATTGAACGAGGTTCTTCGGGTGGATCCGCTGTCGCCGGATGGCATGGCGCTCTGGGGCGGCGAGCTTCTGGCCGTCTACGGCGGCGGCCTGACCGCTCCATCTGTGCCGCTGTGACCCCGATCGCGGGGCAAGTGAAAGTTGGATCGCGAGACAAGTGAAAGAAGGAAATGAGATGTACCGCACACGCACGCCGTCGATCGGCGCGAAGCTCGTCCTGGTCGGCCTTAACGCGCTGGGTGTCGCGATCGGTGCGTGGCTGCTTTTCGGCGGTCTGGCCGTGATTGCGGGTTGGTTCGGGGCAAGCGTTCCGGATGCTGCGCTCCCGCGTCGTATCCTGCTCGTCGCATGTTCATTCGTCTATCTCGCACGCATCATCGCCACGACGTTCGTCATGGTCAATCGCGAAGTGAAATACGGTGAGGCGATCGGGGTCGGAATCTGGATCATCGCCATCCATGTCACGATGGCGACCCTCGGTGCACTCAATCCGGATGCCGTGGGCATCGGGACCGCAGTTGGCATCGTCCTCTACCTGGTCGGTTCCGTGCTGAATACGGCGTCGGAGTATCTGCGCAAGCGCTGGAAGACCGACCCGGCGCACGTCGGCCAGCTGTACACCGGCGGTCTGTTCCGCTACGCAGTGCACATCAACTACTTCGGCGACTGCATGCTGTTCATCGGATTCGCGTTCATTGCCGGAAGCGCCTGGGCGCTGATCATTCCGGGGCTGATGGTGTGCCTGTTCGTGTTCGGCAACATTCCGATGCTCGACAAGCACCTGGCCGAGCACCACGGGGAACCGTTCACGGACTACGCCAAGCGCACCGCGAAGTTCGTGCCGCTCGTGTACTGAGCGTCGCTGCGGACAGCTCACTCGACGGCATCATCGCCACTGCCCGTGCGGGTGCGCGGCTAGCCTGAAGTCGTGACGATCGACACGGGCTTCCGAGTACAGACCTTGGCTGCGGCGTTGACCGAGTGGATGCCCGTAGCTTCTGAACAGCGCGAGCTACGGCTCGAGTATCTCGACTTTCTCGACGCGCGCGGCGCATCCGCTCTCGCCCGTGACGGCGGGCCACAGCATCTGACCGCGAGTTGCTTCGTGTTCACGCCGAAGCTTACGCACACCCTGCTCTGCTTTCACAAGAAGGGGCGGTTCTGGGTGCAGCTCGGCGGCCACATCGAGGCGGACGATGCGTCGGTCGCATCCGCCGCTCTGCGCGAGGCGCGCGAGGAGAGTGGCCTCGCCGGGCTGACGCTGATTGACGACGAGCTCACCAACCCGACGCCGTACGACCTGAATCGACATGCTCTGGCGGCGGCCTTCGGTCGTTGCGCGACCCATTGGGACGTCGGCTATGTCGCGTTGGCCGAGGCGGATGCCACACCCGAAGTCAGCGCCGAAAGCGAGGCCGTCGCGTGGTGGCCGATCGATGCGCTGCCGTCGCAGCTGCCCGACCGCTTCGGCGATCGGCTGCACACAGCGTTGGGCGAACTGCGAGCGCGAAGTTAACCGGCTCCGCTTCGAAACCAAGCGTGCCTGAAACGGACGAGCGTGCCTGAAACATGCCTGAAACGGACGAGCGTGCCAGAAACGGACGAGCGTGCCTGCCTGGGCATGCACGCTCGTCCGATGCGACAACGCTCGTCCATTAGAGCATCGTTCGATGCCGGCCGGCGACTCAGCCCCGACCACCGGCTCTGCGCACCCGAGTCAGCCCGACGCCTGCGGCACCGCCCAGGCCGTGACCGAGACTCGCGAATCATCGACCAGGTCCGTGTCGATCGCGAGTTGTGTGCGTTGCGCTCCCGGGTATGCCGCCACCCAGAGTGTGCGGGCCGTATCGTCCACGGCGCCTGTCGCGCCCCAGCCGAGGTGGGCCCCGACCGAAGCGCCGGGCGCAAGGGTCACCGCGGTCGCGCCAGCGCCGCCAGCCGAGCAACCCGCACAACGCAAGGCCGAGAAGCCCGCCGAACAGCAGTGCGCCGAGCGTCGGCAGTAGCAGATTCCATGGCGCCAGTTGTTGCCACGCACGTGCCAACTGGAACCGTCGGCGGAATGAGGAGCGCAATGGCGGCCTCCCAGCGGATCGAAAGTGACGCAACGGCGAAGATCGCAAGCCCGCTGAGGAACCAGAGCACAGCACCGATGGCACCCCGGATGGTGGCGGTCGCAGCGACGAAGCTTCGATTCAGGTGCACCACCCCGAGTATACGAAGATGGGTCCGGGCAGCGCCCGTGCCTCAAACGGACGAGCGTGCATGCCCAGGCACGCACGCTCGTCCGTTGAGGCAACGCTCGTCCGTTCGAGCAACGCTCGATGCCCGCCTCGGCCGGCCCCCGGCATCCGGCGACAGGGGTGGGCGGCGCGCGGCATCCACACAACTCGCGTTTCTGGTGCGCAAAGTGCCCTGCCGATCGACCGAGCGGGCACTTTGCGCACCAGCAACGCAGCAGGTGGGACGCGCTCATTCGGCGGGCACGTTTGTGGTGTGCGAAACGCGCTTTCCCCCGGTCGAGCGCGCACTTTGCGCACCACTTGCCGCGGCGAGAACGCGGATGAGAACGCGCGCGAGAACGCGGATGAGAACGCGGGCGAGAACGCGCGCGCGAACGCGGATGAGAACGCGGGCGAGAACGCGCGCGCGAACGCGACCAATGCGACGTCATCGGCTGCGAGCCTCAGCAGTGTGATGGGTCGCCCCTTGCCGCTGCGTGCAGCAGGCGCAGATTCGTGCAGGATGGCGGCACCGGTCAGCGCGGTCGTCAGAGCGGTGACGGCTCTCCGGGTCAGTCCAGTGCCCGCCGCGATCCGACTGCGCGAACTCGGGCCCTTGTCGACAAGATAGCGTGCGACGACGGAAAGATTATGCCGTCGCAGGTCGGCACTCGCCAGCGTGCTGTCCGGCGCGGTGATCGAGTGCTCACTGCGCGCTCTCGCTCGGCCGCCTGTCGGGCTGGTGGATGCCAGACAGTAATGACCACAGGTATTCCAGGTGATCGGACATGTCCCGTTCGGGATCGAGCATCCACTGCACCTGCATCCCGTCGGCAGTGGCGATCATGACTGTCGCGATCATGTCCGCATCGAGTTCGGCGGGGAACTGTCCGGCGGTTTGCTGGGTGCGGATGCTGTCGGCGAACATTCGTCGCATCCCGTCGTAGCGGCGCACGAAATAGTCATGCGCCGGGTGGTCCGCTTCCGTCGCGGCGGCGGAGATGTTCGCGTACAACTGCACCAGGCCCGGCACCTCGGCATTGTGCCGCATCACCGCGACCAGGGCGTGCGCGGCCTCATCGGTTTCGGCGTACCGGGCGCCGTCGAGTTCGTCGCGTTTGCGCAGAATCTCGGCGAACAGTTGCTCCTTCGAGTCGAAGTAATGCAGGATGCCGGCCTGGCTGAGGTTCACTGCCTTGGCGAGCTCGCGTAGCGACGTGCCGCGATAGCCCTGACGAGAGAAGACCTCGAGGGCGCTGCGCAGAATCTCCTCGCGCTTGGCGAGCCCCTTCGCGTAGCTTCCCCTGCCTGCCATGGATCCGATGTTAGGCCATTGCGCACGGTCCGAGCCGAGCGCACGCGAGAAAACTTAGTGTGGGTCGGTATTGCGTTAGCACCGCACAATACCTGGCGCACCGTGTCGGCGCGACGCCCGGCGACGGCGGGTAGACACAGGCGCAGTGCTCCCGCATGATGAATTGACGACGGGATGCGCGGCATCCGTTCGTTCCGATCGGGGAGGGATCACGTGCGGGTACTCGTCTTCGGCGCAGGGGTGATCGGTCGCGTCTTCGCTGCACGCCTTCTGTCGGCTGGGCACGACGTGCAGGTTGTCTCCAGAGGCGAGACGGCCGAGCTTCTGCGTGCGCACGGCATCACGCTGGTGCGCGACGGTGTTCGAGCAGAGACAGTGTTCCCCATGGTCGTGACGGATGCCGCGGATGCCGACACCGCCGACGTCGCCCTCATCGCGATTCGGCGCGATCAAGTCGATGCGGCGCTGCCGCAACTCGCGGGGCTCCGGGCGGGCGTCGTGGCAAGTTTGATCAATGTGGCCAGCGGGTCGAGCGAGTCAGGGGAACTCGGTGTGCTCGAAGCCGCGATCGGGTCCGCCCGCTTCGTGCCGGCGTTTCCCGGTGTGGCCGGCAAGGTCGAGGACGACGGCGTCGTGCGCTATCTGCAGGTGGCGCAACAGCCGACGACGATCGGCGTGGCCTCCGGTCGGGCGGTTCAGGATGCGACCGCCCCACACTCACAGCTGCGTGCACTGTTGCGCACGGCCAACCTGCCTGTTGCGCTCGCCGCAGACATGCGCGCCTGGTTGCAGACCCATCTCATCTTCATCTCGGCGTTCGAGTCGGCGATCGCGGCCGTCGACGGAGACGTCGCGGCGCTCGCCGCCGACAGCACAGCCGTTCGTGAGCTCGTGCTTACAGTACGCGAAGGATTCCTCGCGCTGAGGGAGCCGGCGCGAGCCCGGTCGGGCGCGTATCGGCCCGGGGCGACGATCACGCCCCGTGCTCTCAGCGTCATCTTTCTGCGGATGCCCGTCTGGTTCTCCACCCGCTACTGGCAGCGGCAACTTGCCGGCGATCTCGGCCGACTGGGTCTGGCGCCACACGCAATCGCGGCGCGCTTCACTGAACTGCCGGCGCTGCAGCGTGACGTGCGTGACCTGATGGCCCCGACGCCGGTGCCGCGTCTGGAGCGCCTCTTCGCCACGGCGGCCGGCTGAGCGCAGCGGGGGGCCGACCGCAGCGAGCATTGACCGCGCCAGCGCACGTGCAGCGCACTAGCGCCACGGCACATTGTGGGGGACGATAGATGACGCCGCGCGCGTCGGCGACGCTGGCAGCAGCATCCGAGGTTCAGGAGCGAACGATGGAGTATCCAACCGACGAGCAAATGCGTTCGCGACTGCAGGGTGCGAAGCGGTACACCGCGGTGATTTTACGCAAGACCGCGAAACGCGTCGAGAGCGGTATGGATGCGATCATCTGGGAGCACGGGCGCCGCAACTTTGCGCTGCGTGAGGCGGGGCTTTTGGCGATCGTGTGTCCGGTCAACGACGAGTCAGACGTTTCAGGCATTGGGATCTTCACCGGTACGCCGGACGAAGTGCGAGTGATCATGGACGACGATCCTGGTGTGCGGGCCGGTATCTTCACGTACGAGGTGCACGCCACTCGCGGTTTCCCGGGGGATGCCCTTCCCGCGTGAGTGGGTCAGGTGGCGCGGTTCATCGGGCTGGCTGTACTGTGCCGGTGCCCGACGTCAGCAGATGAGAGGGATTTCATCTGGCGCACGCGGCGCTTGCGGCGGCGATCCGGATAATGGAGGTGTGCGCGTCGTAACGAGATCCAAGCGACATACGACTGCTCGGGTTGACCGGCGCGTGCTTTCCGTGCGTGCGCGCATCGTCGTCACCATCCTTCTCGTGGCAGCGCTCGGGCTTCTCGCATCGGGAGCCGCCACCTATTTCGTTCAGCGTGAACGCGCCTTGGCGGGCGTGGATCAGGCACTTATGCGCAGCGTCACGGATCTCAAGGCCGTCGCGTCCCGAGACAAGGCGACGACCGTCGATCAGCTGCTTCGAGCGGCAATTCAGCAGAGTTTCCCTGCGCAGAATGAGAGCGTGCTGGGCATTATCAACGGCCAAGCCGCGCTCGTACCGGCCGGGACACTGTCGTTCCGCATGGATCAGCAGAAGGCGCTCGTGCATCGCTTTGTGGCCGAGGCGGATCCGACGCACGTCGTGATCGGCACGGCCAAGACGACGACGGCCACGATCCGTTACATCATCGTTCCCGTTTCGGTCGCGGGCGACCCGAGTTCGGGGCTGTACGTCGCCGGGTACGACCTTGACGCGGTGCTCGGATCGATCGCGGGGTCGTTCCAGATCTACGCCATCGTTGCGGCCGCCGCTCTGCTCCTGATCGGGCTGGTGGCGTGGTTCGTGGCCGGACGACTGCTGCGCCCGCTTCGCCTGCTCGGGGATGCCGCGGCGCGCAATTCGGCCAAGGATCTGACCCAGCGGATCCCGGTGACCGGGAACGACGATATCTCGCGGTTGACAGTGACCATCAACACGATGTTCGATCGACTGGAGCAGTCGTTCCTTGCGCAGCGCAGGCTGCTCGACGACGTCGGGCATGAACTGAAAACACCGATCACGATTGTGCGCGGCCATCTCGAACTCATGGAGGCGACTCAGCCGGCTGACGTCGAGGCGACGCGGGCGCTCGCGATTGACGAGCTCGACAGAATGAACGAGCTCGTTGCGCAGATCTCACTGCTCGCGGAATCTCGGGGGCCGGGCTTCGTCATTCGAAAGTGGGTTGATCTCGACGAGTTGACGGCGAGCACGCTGGCGAAGGTCGCTGCGCTTGCGCCGGAAAGGGAGTGGCTGGTCGAGGAGTCGGCGAGCGGCGAGGTCGAGCTCGACATCCATCGCGTCACGCAGGCATGGCTCCAGCTTGCCGACAATGCCGCCAAGTACTCGACTCCCGGGCGAACAATCCGGATGGGCAGCAGTCGGTCGTCCGGGCGCGTCCAAGATGAACTCCGATTCTGGGTGCGCGATGACGGTCCCGGAATCCCAGCCCTCGATCAGGCTCGAGTGTTCGACCGCTTCGTCCGACTTGACACGCCTCACCATCCGGATGGCTCCGGCCTTGGCCTCGCCATCGTGTTCGCCATCGCTCAGGCTCACGGGGGCACCGTCGATCTGCTGAGTTCCAGCAGCGGCTCGACGTTCACGATGCGCATCCCGGTTTCGCTCGCGGTCGACAACGAGCCGGTCGACGACGACCCGGTCGACGGCTCCGAACATCCGCACCCATCTGAGAAAGGCAGCCGATGAGCACAATCCTGATCGCCGAAGACGAGCAGCGCATTGCCGCTTTCGTCGAGAAGGGGCTGCGCGCAGCCGGCTTCTCGGTCACGATCGCCGCCGACGGCGGGAGTTCGCTGGACGAGGCTCGCACTGGTAAACACGATCTCCTCATCTTGGACATCGGATTGCCCGGCATCGACGGCTTCACCGTGATGGAAACGCTCCGGGGCGAGGGGAATCCCATCGCCATCATCGTTTTGACGGCCCGATCATCCAGCCAGGATGTCGTCGCCGGGCTCGAGAACGGCGCGGACGACTATCTCGCGAAGCCATTTCGCTTCGACGAACTGCTCGCGCGCGTGCGCCTTCGCCTCAAGGATGCGCGCCCTAGGACGCTGCTGAACAATTCTGCGGTTTAAGGCGCGTCTTCGACCGGATTCGCAGGTCTGGTTAAGACTTGTTTCATGCAGGGTCGTGATGATGGT
>Ga0208357_1001352_pt1 | contig 17906 bp, 14 predicted proteins | sample NGESurdeep092012_6_FD_184487 | JGI IMG/M metagenome (GOLD analysis project Ga0208357, IMG submission 184487) | Arctic peat soil microbial communities from Barrow, Alaska - NGEE Surface sample F52-2 deep-092012 (SPAdes) | ecosystem: Environmental > Terrestrial > Soil > Wetlands > Peat ... | reverse complement strand
GAGCACAGGCATCCGCATGAGCCGGCGCACCCGTCGGATCCGCCCGCTGGGTTCGTACCGCCGACAGCGCGTCCGTCCGACCCGCCGTCGGCTCGGCCGCGCTACGGCGAGAACCCCGAGCCGCGCTACGGGGAGAATCCGGAGCCGCGCTACGGCGAGAATGCAGAGCCGGACGACGACGGCGGCGAGGACGGCTCAGCGCAGCGCTGACGCGTACGTACGCGGTCAGTGTCTGCTACTGCGACAGTCGCGCGATCCACGCCTCGACGTCGTCCGCAGTGCGGGGGATGTCGATGGAGAGGTTTTCGGCGCCGTCCGCCGTCACCAGAATGTTGTCCTCGATGCGCACGCCGATGCCCCTGAATTGCTCGGGCACGCTCAGATCGTCCGGCTGAAAATACAGCCCCGGCTCGATCGTGAACGTCATTCCAGGCTCGAGCACACCGTCGATGTACATTTCGCGCCGGGCCTTCGCGCAGTCGTGCACGTCGAGACCGAGGTGGTGGCTGGTGCCGTGCACCATGTAGCGGCGGTGGTGCTGGTTGTCGGCCTTGAGTGCTTCGTCTGCGCTCACCGGCAGCATTCCCCACTCCGCTGTGCGTCGCGCGATGACGGCCATCGCCGCTTGGTGAATCTCGCGAAAGCGGATGCCGGGGGTCACGATCGCAAACGCGGCATCTGCGGCCTCGCGCACCGTTTCGTACACCAGGCGCTGCGTGTCGCTGAACGTGCCGTTGATCGGCAGGGTGCGCGTGATGTCGGCCGTGTAGTAGCTTTCTGCCTCCACGCCTGCATCGATCAGGATGACGTCCCCCGGTACGACGGGGCCGTTGTTGTGGGTCCAATGCAGAATGCAGGCATGAGGGCCCGAGGCGGCGATCGTGTCATAGCCCACCGTGTTGCCGTCGGCGCGTGCGCGTGAGTTGAACACTCCCTCGACCAGTCGCTCGCCACGGTTGTGGGTGCTGATGCGAGGCAAATCGCGGATGATGTCGTCGAAACCGCGAGCCGTCGCCGCGATCGCTCCGCGGAGTTCGCTCAGTTCGTAGTCGTCTTTGACCAGTCGCATTTCGGAGAGATCCTGCGCCAGCCGACTGTCTCCTTCGTGGGCCTCGACGTCGGCGACATCGCCGTTCACGAGCCGTAGGCCGTCGATCGTGGCAGTGATCTCGTCATCCGCCTCGCGCACGAGGAGCGTGTCGTCGTCGGCATTGTCGATAACGATTGCGAGCTCGGCGATGCCGCGCGTGGGCAGCGCCAGATCGCCGGCAACCTGCGCGAGCGACGGCCGCGGGCCGATCCAGAACTCGCCGATCTCCGGGTTGGCGTAGAACTCGTCGGAATCCCGCCCCGCGCGCTCGCGGAAGTACAGCGTCGCATCGTGTCCAGAATCCGTCGGCTCGAGCACGAGCACGCTTCCCGGCTCGGAATCGGATGCCCACCCGGTCAGGTAGGCGAACGCGGAGTGCGCGCGGAACGGATAATCCGTGTCGTTCGACCGTTGCTTGAGGCGGCCGGCCGGAATGATCAGCCGTTTGCCGGGATAGCGCGCCGTGAGCCGAGACCGTCGATCGGCCGCGTAGCGGGCCTGCGCCCGCGGCGCGGGAACCACGTCGTCACGCTGCGCCCAGTTGCTGCCGATGTAATCGCGGAACCGATCGGACACCGGAGTCGTCGACCGGTTCGCCGTCGCGCGCGGCGCGGCACTGTCGGCGGTCGCGGTCGCGGTCGCGGTGCGGATGCTTGCGCTCGCCGGGACTGCTGCGCTTGCCTGGACTGCTGCGCTTGCCTGGTCTGCTGTGCTTGCCTGGTCTGCTGTGCTTGTTTCGCTGCTCGTGGCCATGCGTCCATTCTCGCACCGCGCCCGCGCCCGCGACATCGCGCTGCGAGCCCGGGCATAGCATTGGGGGATGCCCGGTGAAGATGAGTTTCGGGGTCCGATCGACCTGCACACCCACTCGAGTGTCTCCGACGGAACTCAGACCCCGGCCGAGCTCGTGCGAGCCGCAGCGGCAGCCGGCCTCGGCACCATTGCGTTGACCGACCACGACACGACTGCCGGTTGGGCGCAAGCTGCTGAAGAGGCATCCGAGGTGGGTATCGGGCTGATTCCGGGCATGGAGCTGAGCACCCGCTACGGCTGGAAGAGCGTTCATATGCTCGCCTATCTGTTCGATCCTGCCGAGGAGGCGCTCGCCGCGGAGACCGAACGGATTCGACGGGCTCGGCTGGCCCGAGCGGAGTCGATCGTCGAGCGGCTGGCCGCAGACTACGACATCACGTGGCAAGACGTGCTCGCGCATACGACTCCGGGTGCGACGATCGGGCGCCCGCACATTGCGGATGCACTCGTCACGCGCGGTGTCGTCGCTTCACGGACCGCGGCCTTTCAAACGCTTCTGCATCCGCGTGGTGGTTATTACGAGCCGCTCTACGCGCCGACGCCCCTCGACGGCGTGCGGCTGATAACGGGCGCGGGCGGGGTCGCGGTGCTCGCGCATCCGGCGACGTATGGACGCGACGGGGTGATCAAAGAGGATTATCTGCTGCGACTAATCGACTCCGGCTTGTTCGGGTTGGAGATCGAGCACCGCGAGAACACCGAAGACGGCAAGGCCTACCTGCGGCAGCTCGCCCAGAAGTATGGGCTGGTCGTCACCGGCTCCAGCGACTATCACGGCAGCGGCAAGCCGAACAAGCTTGCCGAGAACACGACTGCGCCGGAAGTACTCGAGCGGATCATCGCCGCCGCTACCGGCTCGGCGCCGATTGCGCCGCGCACGGTCGGTCCCTGAGCGGAGCCGACGGGCAGCGTCTAGCTCGCGGGGCCTCTAACTCGCATCGAGTTCGGTTGGGACCACGATCACATCGACCAATGCGCCGTTGCGCCACACGGTCATCTCGATGGGGTGGTCGATCGCCCCTTCGACCATCATCTTCTGAACCGCCGTTGTGGTCACAACCCGCTCGTGGCCCAGTTCAACGACGATATCGCCGCGGTGGATACCGGCCAGTTCTGCAGGACTGCTCGCAGAAACGCCCGCGACCTGCAAACCCGTCGGCGAGCCGATGCGCTTTGCGAGTTCGGGCGCGAGCACGATCTGCGCGCCGGCGATGCCGAGCCACGCGCGACGCACGCGGCCCTTCGTCATCAGCGTCGTGATGATCGCCTGAGTCGTCGAATTGATCGGCACCGCAAGACCCACGCCAAAGCCTGCAACAGCGGTATTGACGCCGACCATTCTGCCGGTGTGGTCGGCGAGTACGCCTCCGCTGTTGCCGGGGTTGAGGGCGGCATCCGTTTGGATGACCTCGTCGATTACCCGGCCCGCTGCGGTGGGCAGGGACCGGCCGAGCGCAGAGACGATTCCGGCGGTCACGCTGCCGGCAAGACCGAGTGGGTTGCCCAGGGCGACGACCAACTGTCCAACCCGCAGTTCGGCGGCATCCCCGAGTTCGATGGGCTCGGGCACGTCGCCGCGCGCGTGCAGCACGGCCAGATCAGACAGCGGATCACGGCCGACGATATCGAGTGCAACCGATGTGCCGTCAGAAAACGTGCCGGTCGCGCGCTGCGCACCCTCGACGACGTGGGCGCTCGTCAGGAGAAAGCCGTCCTTCGTGATGATGCTCGCACTGCCGGCACCACCGCCGCGCGCCGTGCGAACAGAGATGCTTGCAACGGTCGGCAGCACCGCCTCGGCCACGCTCACGACGGTGCGCGAATACGTGTCGAGTGAATCGTCGTTGCTCATGTTTTTCAGAATCGCACGATTCGAGCGGAGATAGGCTGACGTTCGCTTCCGGCGCATCCGCTGGGGGCTTCGGCGTCGCTCAGCGCCGGCGTGCGAGCCAAATTCAGGTTGGACCGCTGGCCGAAGACGCGGCACCGGCCGAATTCGCCCACCCAGCCTGAATGCGGTACGGATGTCGCTGGCCGGCGCCCCGCGCCGGTCGCGGAGCGAAGCCGAAGGGCCCTTTCCGTTCCCGGAGCGAAGCCGAAGGGCCTTTTCCGTTCCCGGAGCGCAGCCGAAGGGCCACCAAGTACCGCGTGGTCGGTTGGCAGTGCAGGCTGGCGCTTCGACTGCGCTCAGCGACCGGGGTCGTCCGCGTCGTCGCGACCCCAGCGAGCGGCTTCTTCGAGCGCATGCTTGCTCACGGCTGCGCGCTTCGCAAGTTCCAGCGCGGCGTCTCCTTCTTCGATCAACTCGTTGTCGAGAAGCCACTCGATCGCTCGGGACTCTTGGCGAGCATTGGAGAAGTGCATCCAATTCGCACCGAACTGTTCGGGTTCGTCATTGACCTCATAGCGGAACCTCCGAAAAGCCCCGCTGCCATCGAGTGCCCGCGCCAGTCGTCGCGCAAGACGCGGCTCGGTGATTGCGTCGGCAAAGTCAGCCATGTCCTCGTACGCGTCGCGAGAACCCTCTGGATCGATCGCGATCCAGTCGACTTCTTCGAGATCGACATCCTCGTCTGTCGCCAATTCGCCGTCGAAGGTCGGGATGACGGATCCGTCTGCAGGGTCGTAGTAGCCCCCGTCGGAGTTGGACATCACCATTGTCAACGTGTCGAGGTCGATGTCCGCCAGTCGACGTCGCGACGGTTGCTCGGAATCCATACTCACAATTGTGCCCCGCTATGCCACTAATCGATGGGGTCACGTGATCAATTTGCCGCGACTTCGCGCTCCCTGAAGAAGCGGCGCAACGGCTCAGTGCCGCGCTCGACTACGCGGCGGGCGTCGCACTTCCTCCGCTACGGCGACGGTTGCGGCTGCGGCGACGCGGTGCACTGTTGCCGTCGTGGTGCTGCACGCCGAGCCCGTCGTGGGTTCCGGTGGCGGTGGGCGCAGCATCCGGTCCTGCAGAGGCGGCTTGCGCGTGCGGGGCGTTCGTCGCCGCAGCTCCGGCACCTCCGCCGCGGGTGCGCCGGCGATTGCGGTTGGTCCCATCGCGCTCGGCGCCGGATGCTGGTGCCGAGCCCGTTGAGGATGCTGCACTGCCCGCGCGGTGATCCGAACCGGACCGGTGCGCGCCGCCGTCGCTCTTCGCAGCCGGCGTTGACTTGAGGCGGCCCTTGGCGCCGACGGGAATGTTCAAGTCCGCATACAGGTGCGGTGAAGACGAGTACGTCTCGATCGGCTCGGGCTGGCCGAAGTCGAGGGCTCGGTTGATCAGTGACCACTTGTGCATGTCGTCCCAGTCGACGAATGTCACCGCAATACCGGTCTTGCCGGCGCGGCCCGTGCGACCGACACGGTGCAGGTAGGCCTTCTCGTCTTCGGGGATGGTGTGGTTGATCACGTGCGTGACGTCGTGTACGTCAATGCCGCGAGCGGCGACATCCGTGGCAACCATGATGTCCTTCTTGCCGGCCTTGAATGCAGCCATCGCGCGTTCACGCTGCTCCTGGTTGAGGTCGCCGTGCACGGCGGCGGCATTGAAGCCGCGGTCGTTGAGTTCCTCGACGAGCTTGGCCGCCGCGCGCTTGGTGCGCATGAACACGATGGTCTTGCCGCGGCCCTCGGCCATCAGGATGCGGCCGATCACCTCGTCCTTATCCATGTTGTGTGCGCGATAAACGAGGTGCTTGATGTTCGCCTGCATCAACCCCTCGTCGGGAGCGGATGCGCGGATGTGGATCGGCCGGTTCATGAAGCGGCGCGCGAGGGCGACAATCGGGCCGGGCATCGTTGCAGAGAACAGCATGGTGTGGCGGGTGGCCGGCACCTGGTTGAACAGCTTCTCGATGTCGGAGAGGAAGCCGAGGTCGAGCATCTTGTCGGCCTCGTCGAGCACCATTTCGCGCACGTTCGAGAGGTTGAGCAGGCGCTGGCCTGCGAGGTCGAGCAGACGCCCTGGGGTACCGACGACGATCTGTGCGCCGGCCTTCAACTGTTCGATCTGGCCTTCGTAGGCCTTTCCGCCGTAGATCGACACGATCTTCGTGGTGCGATTGCTGGCCGCGAGTTCGAGGTCTTCGCTCACCTGCACGCACAGTTCGCGTGTCGGAACAACAATCAGCGCTTGCACGCCGGGTTCCGGGTCGAGGCCGAGTCGCTGGATCAGTGGCAGGCCGAAGCCGAAGGTCTTGCCGGTGCCGGTCTTGGCCTGGCCGATGATGTCCTGGCCGGTGAGCGCCAGCGGAATGGTTTGTTCCTGAATGGGGAAGGGTTCGAGAATGCCTTTGCTTGCAAGGGCGTCGACCATGTCTTGGTCGATGGAAAGTTCGGAGAAAGTCACGAAAAATGAGCCTGTCGGTTGAGTCGATCGAAAAGAATCGCAGATGGCTACGCCCTTTTCTGTTCGTCAGTCGTCTCAGGCGTAGAGCCGCCGATCCAATGCCGACGGCATGCCTAGTCTACCGGGGCGTGCCCATTACACTGGCACCGTGGCATCCTCGTTCAAGTCGCGGCGTCTGCCGACGGAGATTCCGCGGCTGAAGCCGCGCAGTGAGAAGGCTGCCGCCGAACGTGTCGACTTGGCCGAGATCACCCCGGAACTCCTGCCCTATCTCGGGCAGGTCGCCTATCTGCAGCTCGAGGCGTTTCAGGTGCTCGCGCGCGTGGTCGCGTCGGTGCCTGATCTGCGTGCGAAAGAGGGAATCGCGGCCGCGTCCGGAGCCGCGCTTGCGAAATTCCACGGACTGATCGCGGAGATCCGCAGACACGACGCCGACCCGACCGAGGTGATGGAGCCGTTCGTCGCATCCATCGACGCGTTCCAGGCGCTCATTGCCGGTTCGGACTGGCCGGAGACGCTGCTCGGCGTGCACGTGACGACCGGGCTGCTCGACGATTTCTTCATCCGGCTCGCGGTCGGGCTCCCCGGAGACGTCGGCCCGCGCACCGCGCACCTGCTCGGGGCGGATGCCGGCACCGACGACATCATCCGGATTCTGCAGGAGCAACTCGCCCTCGACGCATCCCTCGGGTCTCGACTGGCGATGTGGGGGCGGCGCCTCGTCGGTGACACACTGCTCGTGGCACGCTCGGCGCTGCCGCACCCGGCCAACAGGGCCGCGGTCCGCGTGCACGCGATGAGTGCGAACACCGTTGAGGCGCGGGTCGAGCCGGTGTTCACCGATGTCATCGCAGCGCACACTCGACGAATGGATGCACTGGGCCTGACTGCGTAGGGTGGGGCGCTCGCTGTCAGCTGCCATCCCGTGGTAGTTCGATGAGCCCGATCCGGTATGCCTTGAGCACGGCAGTGAGCGTGTCGGTCGCGCCTGGTCGTGGGGATTCGATGTGCTCGGGCATCAAGTGAAGGCGGTGGACCCGGACACCGGTGCGACGACCTCGACGTATGATGACGCCGGAGACGTGCTCACCAGCACCGACGCGCGAGGGGTGACGCTTGCGTACTCGTACGATCTGCTCAGTCGCAAGACCGGCCAGTATCAGGGCTCGGCCGATAGCAAGGGGTCGTTGTTCGCGTCGTGGACGTACGACACGGTTGTGAAGGGCCAATTGTTGTCCTCGACGAGTTACACCGACTCAACAGCGGGGCATCCGGGGTTGGCGTATTCGGATGCGGGGACGGGCGATAGCGACGCGTACATGAGCTACATGAACTCGCTCGGCGTAGTTTGCGCTCACGGGAATGATTACCGATCGCAGTGCCTTTGGCGTGTCAGATTAGCCACGTGAGCGACGGAGAATGGCCAGGCGCCCCAGGGCCAGTTCAGGTTGGCACAGACAAGTATCCGTCGGCGGCCAGCAGCCGTCCGACAGTCGTCAAGCTCCCAAACGCTCTCGCGGGCCGATATCGCCTATGCCGCGATCCGCGCCGCGCCCTTACTGAGTTCGCTCAGCAGCGCGTTGTCGCTACGCTTGCGCAGCTCCCCGACCAGCAGTCCCGCGGCGAAGGTAACGAGCACTGTCACGATGAGCGTGATGGTCCAGATCCAGCCGCCGTTCCACTTGAGGCCGGCCCAGGTGAGCGCGACCCACGACACGGCGGCAATGGCCGTGCCGATCGCGGGGACGAGCACGCTGCCATGGCGGTGGCGCTCGGGCAGTACGTAACGTGCGATCAGGCCGATGACGGCACCTGTCAGGCTGATGAAGAGCAGCTCCATTGCAGTCTCCCTCGCCCGATTAGGAGACGAAGCCGACGCGACGGGACTCTTCGGAGCCGATCTGAACGTAACCAATGCTCGCGGTGGGGACGACATAGACGCTGCCCTTGTCATCGGTCAGCCGCAGAACGCCGGTGCTGCCCTCGAGCGCCGCAGTGACGGTTGCAGCAATGTCGGCCGACGACTCGCCCGTCTCGAAGCTGAGCTCGCGAGGTGCATTGAGAATACCGATCCGAATTTCCACGTACGATGCCTTTCGGTCTTGCCAGGGGCTGAACTGCCTCTCCGCCTAGGTTACGGGACAACGCACGCGCCCGCGCCGCGATCGGTGCCATCGTTCTCTGTCGGCGGAAGCACAGTCGGCGGAAGCGCGGCCGGCGGATGCGCGGTCGGATGGCGGACGTAGCGATCCCCTACGAGGGTGGTTGGAGCACGTGCACGTCAACGCCGAATTTGCGAGCTTCGGAAAGCTTCGCATCGGCGGTGACGAGCGCCGCATCCAGAGCTTGCGCAAGCACAATGTACGCCGCGTCGTAAACAGTGAAGTTGTCCCTCAAATCGAGTACGTCGCGGATCATGGCTGCCAGCGGGTACCGCTCGATGTCCAGCGCGCTGAAGTCGTCGGCCGCATCCTGAAGCTGCACGTCGGCAAGTTTTCCGCCGAGTGAATGCCCGCGTAGCGCGCTGGCTACCTCGTAATCGATGAGCGATGGAGCATGTAACTCGCTGTCTGCGATCAGAGCGAGTAACTCCGGATTGGCTGGGTTGCCGACGAGCGCGTCGACCAAGGCTGATGATTCGATGACGATCAAGAAGCTTCGCGCATTCGGCGGATCTCGGCCACGGTCTCGGCGACGGTAGGGCCGCCGCGGCGGTCGCGCCGCGCGAGTCGCTCCGCAATCTGGGCGTTGGTCGGGACTTTTGCAAGTCGGTCTAGTTCGCCGCGCAGGTATGCGCTGAGCGTGAGACCACGTTCTGCGGCCCGCGCCTTGAGCGCCCTGAGTGTGTCGTCGGGAACGTCACGTACTTGAACAAGTGGCATGTATCGAGTGTATGCATATTGATGCACAACATGCAATGCGCATGCTTGAGCCTGGCCGTCCGTACTCGATTCGGCAGCGGCCCTGTCGGCCGACGTTGTTGGCGACGACGTCGGCGGCTGCGACGTCGGTGGATGACGCTACCTTTGCTGTCGTGACCACAACGCGTTTCCGCACAGCACCGGATGCCGCCGCCACCGCTGCAGGCTCCGCGGCCACTGTGCTGACCCTGGATGCGTCCCAGCGCGCGGTCGTCGAACTTGCGGATGCGGCATCCGCCGTTGTGATCGGTGCCCCAGGCACCGGCAAAACGACAACGTTGATCGAGGTCGTCGCCGATCGCGTGCTGCACCGAGGTTGGCCCGCTGCCGATGTTCTCGTGCTCACGGCCGCACGCACGACCGCGACGCGGCTGCGCGACAGGCTTGCCCTGCGCCTGAAGGTCGCCACCAGCGGACCCATCGCGCGCACAGTGAACTCGATCGCGTTCGAGGTCGTGCGGCATGCCGCGCGCGAAGGGGGCGCAGAGGAACCCCGACTGCTGACCGGTGGTGAACAGGACAGCGACATCGCGCAGTTGCTCGCCGGGCAGGATGAAGACGGCACGGGCCCGGCTTGGCCTGACCTGCTCGGACCCGACGTGCGTCGCCTCCGTGGATTCCGCACCGAGCTGCGCGAACTGATGATGCGGGCCACCGAGTACGGCGTGACTCCGGAGCGCCTGGCGCAACTGGGTCGCACGCACGATCGGCCGGAGTGGATCGCGGCCGCCGAGTTTCTTCAGGACTACTACCGGGTGATCAGCAGTGCGCGAGCGCAGCAGTTCGACTCGGCCGAGCTCGTTCAGTTCGCGGTGGCGGCCCTGGGTGAAGGACAAGTGCCCGAGGCCATCGCAGGGTTGCGTCTCGTACTCGTGGACGATGTGCAGGAGCTCACGACGTCGGGCGTGGCGTTGCTGCGGGCGCTCGCCGCTCGAGGCGTGGCCGTGATCGCGTTCGGCGACCCGGATGTCGCGGCCAACGCCTTTCGCGGCGGTGAGCCGGACACTCTCGGGCGGATGAGCCAACTGCTGGGGCTTCCGTCCCTCGCGACGCTGTTCTTGGCTACCGCGTATCGGCACGGTCCCGCGCTGCGTGCGCTCACGCAGACGGTGACCGAGCGCATCGGCACGGCCGGGATAGTGGGCCACCGCCGGGCGACCGCCGTCGACCCGGCCGATGCCGCCGCCCCGACCGATGCTTCGGGCACAGCCGATGCCGTCGACCCGATCGTGCGAATCGAGGCGGACACGCCTGCACGTGAATGGGCTGCGATCGCTCGCGTGCTGCGTGAACACCACCTGCTGCGCGGCATCGACTGGGCCGACATGGCGGTCGTGGTGCGGAGCGGGGCGCAGGTTCCTGCGGTCGCTCGCGCCCTGGCGCTCGCCGACGTGCCAACGCACACCGCCGTCGGTGGTCGTCCGTTGCGCGACGACAGTGCGGCGCACAGCCTGCTCACCATCGTGGACACGGGCATCGGCCGCACCGCTCTGACCGCGCCGATCGCGACGGCGATGCTGACAGGGCCGTTCGGCGGCCTGGACAAACTGACCCTGCGCCGCCTGCGCCTCGCGCTGCGCACCGAGGAGCTCGCAGGCGGCGGAAATCGCACCAGCGACGACCTGCTTGTCGACGCCCTGAGCGCACCCGGACGCTTCACCACGATCGACGACCGGGTGGGTCGCAACGCTGCCAAGCTGGCGCAGATGTTGCACGACCTGCGGCAACTCGCGGCATCCAGGGGCAGTATCGAAGAGCTGCTGTGGTTGGCGTGGGAGAAGAGCGGCCTCGCTTCGGTCTGGTTCGATCAGGCGCTCGGCAGCGGCATCGTCGCCACGGAGGCGAATCACAACCTCGACGGCATCCTCGCGCTGTTCACCGCGGCGAAGCGGTTCGTCGAACGCGACCCGACCGCCGGGGCGACCGTGTTCCTCGACAGTGTGCTCGACGCGGAAGTTCCCGAGGACACTCTGGCGCCGCAGGCAGCGACCGAGGCCGTGTTGGTCACGACACCGCAGGGCGTCGTCGGGCTCGAATTCGACGTCGTCGCGATCGCCGGCCTGCAAGACGGCATCTGGCCGAACCTTCGGCTGCGCGGCTCCCTGCTCTATCCGGGTCAGCTGGTTCGCGTGGTGACCGGCCTCGGCGACGCAGAGCTGGACGGCCGCAAGGACGTACTCGGCGACGAACTGCGGATGCTCGCGCTGGCGCTTTCCCGCGCCCGCCGGCAGGTCATGCTGGCGGCGGTCTCCAACGAAGACGAGTCCACGAGCGTCTTCTTCGCACTCCTGCCGGAGTCGACGGTCGTCGTGGAGTCGGGTCGTCCTCCGCTGTCGTTGCGCGACCTGACGGGGCGACTGCGCCGCGAACTGACTTCGCCGACCGCACGGGTCGACCTGTTCCCGTCAGGCGCGCCGCCTGAGGCAGGCCGGTTTTCGATGGCGCAACGTCAGGCAGCCGCGGGCTTGGCGCAGCTGGCCGCGCAGCGCGTGCCGGGGGCGGACCCCGCAGACTGGCACGGTCTGATCGAACTGTCGACGAACGAGCCTCTGTATCTCGTTGAGGAAACCGTGCCGGTTTCACCGTCACGGTTGCAAGCGTTCGAGGATTCGCCGCTGGACTGGTTCATCGACACGGTCTCCGGCAGTCAGACGAGCACGGCCATGGGTCTCGGCACGATCGTGCACTGGGCGATGGAGACGGCCACCGACGCCACCGTCGACACGGTCTGGGCCGGCGTGCAGAGCCGATGGAACGAATTGCTGTTCGAATCGCCGTGGATCGCCGAGCAGCAGCAGCGAGCAGCGCGCATCCTCGCTGCGGGAGTGGCGGAGTACCTCGCCGACTTCGAGCGTGACCGCAAACAACTCGTCGCGGCGGAAGGCCGTTTCCAGCTGGAGCTCGGCCGCGCGAAGGTGAACGGTTCGATCGATCGCGTAGAACGTGGCGCTGACGGCAGTGTCGTCATCGTCGACCTGAAGACCGGCGCTGCGATCACCCGGCAGGACGAGGTCGACGTGCATCCGCAGCTCGGTGCATACCAGCTCGCATACGCGTCGGGGGTGCTCGATCCGTTCCTCGACGAATTGGGTGTGCATCACTCCGGCGGAGCGAAGCTGCTCTACGTGAAGAAGGGGGTGCGCAAAAAGTTGTATCGCGAAGCCGTGCAGGCGCCACTCACCGAGGAAGAACTCGAGGGCTTTCGAACGCGCATCCGCCAGGCGGCGATCGGCATGGCCGCGGCCGAATTCAGCGGTGCTCGGGAGTTGACGCAGTGGGGCATGAACACGGCGCAACGCGCGCTGCACCGGGTGAGGGCGGTCAGCAGTGACTGATGCAAAGCCGACTGATTCGGAGCCAACCGATGTGCGGTCGCACGATCCAGCGCCGCGCCGTTCGCCGATGATCAGCGCAGACCAAATTGCGCGGGCCCTCGGCAACCCGCCGCCGACGGCCCAGCAGCAGGCTGTCATCGAGGCGCCGCTGGCGCCTGCCCTCGTGATCGCGGGCGCCGGCAGCGGCAAGACCGAGACGATGGCCAATCGGGTGTTGTGGTTGCTCGCCAACGGGCACGTGCACGCGGGGGAGATCCTCGGGCTCACGTTCACCCGCAAAGCGGCGGGGGAGTTGGCCGAACGCATCCGCAAACGAATCGCCAAACTCGCCGATGTCGGGCTGATGCCGGGCGACTACGACCCGTTCGACCCGCCGAATGTTGCGACCTACAACTCATTCGCGAACAGCATCTTCCGGGACCATGCGATCCTGATCGGTCGGGAGAGCGACGGCGCCGTGCTCGGCGAAGCCAGCGCGTGGCAGCTGGCGCGCACAATCGTCGTCGGCAGTTCCGACCCGCGGCTGGCGAGCCTCGACAAGAACGTCGACGTCGTGACGAAAGCCGTGCTCAGCCTGAGCCACGCGCTGAGCGAGAATGTCGCGTCTGCGGCAAACGTGAGTGCGATGGCGCTGGAGTTCGCGACGCTCGACGAACTGCCGCCGGGAGGGCGCGGAGCGTACGAGGCGGCCGTCGAACTGGCCGGCAGCATCGGGGCGCTGCCCGTGCTGGTGGACCTTGCCGAGCGATTCGCGGATGCGAAGCGGTTGCGCGGCTTCGTCGAATACTCCGACCAGGTCGCGCTCGCCCTCGACATCGTGCGTCGGGTGCCGCGGGTGGCCGCCGAGTTGCGCGAACGCCACGCGATCGTGCTGCTCGATGAGTACCAGGACACGTCTGTCGTGCAGACCTGGCTGCTGTCCGAACTGTTCGCCGACCACCCCGTGATGGCCGTCGGCGACCCGAACCAGTCGATCTACGGCTGGCGCGGCGCGAGCGCAGGCAACCTGGACCAATTCGGGCGACAGTTCACTGGCGGGCGCTGCGAGCAGTTCGTGCTGACGACGAGTTGGCGCAACGGCCACGACATCCTCGCGGTGGCGAACGCTCTGGTCGCGCCGCTCGCGGCCGCGCCTGCACGGCTAGCCGGCGCCGGCACGCTCGGGAGAGGCGCGCGTGTGCCTGTTGAGAAATTGACGGCAGGGCCGAACGCATCCGATCGGCGGGTCGAGGTGATCATCGAGGAGACGCTGCCTGACGAGGCAGACGCGACGGCGCTCTGGCTCGAGGATCAACTGGCAACGCGGGAGGGGCAGGAAAAGCCCAAGGCGGCGATGCTGTTCCGCGCACGTAAGACGCAAGGCGCGTTCATCGACGCGCTGCGTCGGCATGGCGTGCCGTACCACGTGCTGGGGATCGGCGGGTTGCTGGCCGAGCCCGAGATCGCCGATCTGGTCAGCGCACTCGCCGTGGTCAACGATCCGACTGCCGGCTCCGAACTCGTGCGGCTGCTGGCCGGGTCGCGCTGGCGAATCGGGGTGCGTGACCTGCATGCGCTCAGTCGGGTGGCGTCCTGGCTGCGCGACCGCGACTACGCCCAGCAGCCGCTCGACGACGACGTGCGCGAACGCCTGCGGTCATCCGTCGCCGAAGGAGAGGGCGGCTCGGTTGTCGACGCACTCGACTTCGTCGCGCACGCGCGTGACGGTCACAGCCAGTTGAACGCCTTCAGCGCAGCGGGGCTGGAGCGGCTGCGGCAGGCAGGGGGCCTCTTCGCCCGGCTCCGCGCGCGAGCCGGCCTCGACCTGATCGACTTCGTCACACTCGTCGAGCAGGAGTTGCTGCTGGACATCGAGGTGGCCGCGAACGAAAGCAGGGCAGGTGGCCGGGCCGCCCGCGCGAACATGGATGCGTTCTTCGACGCCCTGCACGGCTATCTGGCGGTCAGTGAAACGGCCGGACTCAGCGGGTTCCTCAGCTGGCTGCGCGAGGCGGAGTGGCGTGACGGGCTGGCACCCCGGCCCGAGGAGCCGGAGCCCGGCACCGTGCAACTGCTGACCGTTCACGGGTCGAAGGGTCTCGAGTGGGACATCGTGGTCGTGCCGCGCTTCGTCGAAGGCGAACTGCCGGCATCCGCAAGCGACGGATCGGGTGGCTGGCTCGGCTTCGGCCAGCTGCCGTATGAGTTCCGCGGCGATGCGGACGAGTTACCGGTCTTCAACTGGCGGTCGGCGCAGACCCGCAAAGAACTGCTGGATGAACGGGATGTCTTCAAGACGGCCGTCAAGAACCGCCACGAACTTGAGGAGAGACGGCTTGCGTATGTCGCCGTCACCCGCGCGCGGCATGCGTTGCTGCTGAGCGGTTCGTTCTGGGCGACGCAGACCAAGCCGCGCGGTCCGAGCCCGTTTCTGGTCGAATTGTCCGAGGTGGGCGTCATCGGGCCGCTTCCCGAGAGCAGCGAATTCGAGGAGAATCCGCTTGGTGACGTCGATGACACGTTCGTGTGGCCGATGGATCCGCTCGGGTCTCGTCGGGACGTGGTTGTCGCCGCCGCTCAGCTCGTTCGCGACACCGAGCCGGGCGATGCCGGCGTGTGGCAGCACGAACTGGATGTACTGATCGAGGAACGTCGCCGCCGCCTCGACACCGCGGGGACGACCCCGCTGCCGACACGCGTGCCCGCCTCACGGTTCAAGGACTACGTGACCGACCCGTCGGCGGTAGCCGCCGGGTTGCGTCGGCCGATGCCGGAGCGGCCGTATCGGGCGACCCGGCTCGGCACGCTCTTCCACGAATGGGTTGAGCGCCGCTACGGCGTCGGTGGCACGAGCGAGACGATCGATGCGTTCGACACGGAATTGGATCTCGAACCGGACTCGGTCGCCGAGAGCGAGCTTGCCCGACTGCAGGCGACGTTCGAAACTTCTCCGTGGGCGCAGCGCCGCCCAATCGAGGTCGAGCGGGAGATCCATCTGCCGTTCGACGGGCGCATCGTCGTCTGCAAGATCGACGCCGTATACGAGGAGGACGGCCGTTACCAGGTCGTCGATTGGAAGACCGGCAAAGCGCCGACGGATGCCGACGATCTCGAACGCAAGCAACTCCAGTTGGCGCTATATCGGGCCGCGTACGCGCACTGGGCCGGCGTCGACCCTGACCGCATCGACGCGTTCTTCTATTTCGTCGCAGACGACGCGATCATCACGCCAGAGCACATCGACGACGAACAGCAACTGGTCGCCCGCTGGCGACGCGCGCTGCGCACGCCGTAGTGCCGCTGCCGCACCTCCGCCAGCGCACCCCGGGTCAGTCCTCGTCGGGTGCCGGGCGATCGCCCTCGCGGTCGTCGACGGGCTCGAGGCCGACGGCGTAGTCGTCATCGCGGCCGACGGGCGTCCGGGCGAGCATGGCTTCGACATCCGTGACGGCCATGATCGGCCCCGTCTCCAGGTTCAGCGGTGCTGCGCCGTCGCTGTGCACGGTGTCGGCGAGCGAAGCGAGCATGGCGACGGCGTCGTCGACGATCGACTGGTCGTGAAGTTCGCGCCCGTGCAGGAGCCAGCGGGCGATCTCAAGCTCCGCATACAGCATGGTCCGGCGAATGAACTGCCGATCAGTTGTCACCTGTCGTGCCGCACCGTAGGCGCTGAGGGCACTCTCGGCCGCGTCGCCGCGCATCCCGAGCAGCCAGTGCAAATCGCGTGCGGGGTCTCCGACGCCGAGTGCCGACCATCCGAGCACGCCGACGACGGCCTCATCGGTGATCAGGAGCGAATCCACCGAAAGCGCGCCGTTGATCACCACAGGCTGGAACTGCCAGACGGAGTTATCACTCGCGGCGTCGCGCCACCGGTCACGCAACGCTGCAGGCACGAGTCCTGTCGCTGCCGCAGACTCGATCAGCGCAAGCGTCGAGGCATGCGAGTCTGCCGAAGCGAGCACCGGCAGACCGGCCTCGCCGACGAAACCGGTGGGCAGCGAATGGATGGCTGCGATCGCGCGCCCGATCGAGCCGGCCAAAGCATCCTCGCCCGACTGGATGTCCTCGACGGCGACCTTGTCACCCGGAAGAAAGTCGTAGACGACGGCGCGCGTACTGCCGACCGGCGCCTGGCCCGCAAAGGTCGGAACATCGAACGGCAGGCGGCCCCTGATACCAGCAGTCAGCGCACGCAGCGCAACCAGATCGGTGCTCTGCTCCGTTTCGGCCGCCTGCGACGTCGGAACACGGATGATCAACTCGCGTCCGTCACGCCCGTTCAGCAGCGCGGCGTCATAGTCTCCGTGCCCGCCATAGCTGTAGCTACGCGTACCGGCGACGTCCAACCCGGCGACAGCGGAGGTAGCCAGCGCGGCTAGAGTGAGATGGGATCTGGCCATACCGTCTAGGGTAGGTCGACATGCCCCGGCAGACGCCGTTCGCCACGCCTGCGCGGCGGTTCATACTCAGCACCGGTTCGGCGCACGATCACGCACAAGGAAGAAGAATGCCACACTCCTGGCAGGCGCAGCTGCCCCTCACGCGGGCCGCGGTCGACCGCAATGCGGGCCGCAGGATGCACCCGGCACTCTTCGACGAGCTGCTCGCGGACCCGACCACCCGGCTGCTGCCGCTGTGGGGCGGCCGAGCACTGCTGCGGGCCGCAACCCCGGGTGCCGCGATTTCGGATGCTGCGACCCCGGATGCTGCAGCCCGCGATGTGGCGACCCCGGCCGCGCTCGCGCTACTCCCGACCGACGCGGCGACCTCGGCGCTCGTGCGGGTCTATCTCGGTCTGACCCTCGAGGCGTCCGACAGCGAACCCGCGGGGACCCCTGTCATTACCGTGGTGCTGACCGATGCCGCAGCGGCCGAACTCGATTCCGATGAATCGCACTGGGCGAACCTGCGCAGCGTCGCAGCCGGGTTGAGCGATCGCGACGCCGGACTGTTCACGGAAGGCTTGGCGATCACGAACTGGCACGCGTCACACACCCATTGCCCGCGGTGCGGCACTCCGACAGTGGTCGAGCAGGGCGGGTGGCTTCGTCGCTGCTTCGTCGACGACAACGAGGTGTTTCCGCGCACCGATCCGGCCATCATCGCGGCTGTGCTCGACCGGAACGACCGCCTCCTGCTCGGATCGAACGCGATGTGGGAGAACAACCGCTGGTCGTTGCTGGCCGGATTCGTTGAAGCGGGCGAGTCGTTCGAGTCCGCGGTGGCGCGGGAGATTCTCGAGGAGTCCGGCATGCGCGTGGTCACCCCGGAGTATCTGGCTTCTCAGCCGTGGCCGTTTCCGGCATCGATCATGGTCGGCTTCCGCTGCTGGATCGCGGAAGATCAGGACCCGGCTGCGCTGCGGCCTGACGGCGAAGAGATTCTCGCCCTGCGTTGGTTCAGCCGAGAAGACCTCTGGCGCG
>Ga0208357_1001351_pt1 | contig 17906 bp, 10 predicted proteins | sample NGESurdeep092012_6_FD_184487 | JGI IMG/M metagenome (GOLD analysis project Ga0208357, IMG submission 184487) | Arctic peat soil microbial communities from Barrow, Alaska - NGEE Surface sample F52-2 deep-092012 (SPAdes) | ecosystem: Environmental > Terrestrial > Soil > Wetlands > Peat ... | reverse complement strand
CACCCACATGCCCGAGCAGGTGCGGGCCGACTATCTCATCACCGAGGCCGGCGGCTTCCCCATGTCCTCGCCCGACGGCATCCGCCTGCCGGTGATCACCGGTGAGAAGGGCGTGTTCTGGTGTTCGCTGACCGTCCGGGGAACACCCGGACACGCGTCGCAACCGCTGCGCACCGACAACGCTCTGGTGAAGGCGGCCGAAGTGGTCCGTCGTCTGGCCGAATACCAACCGGCGGCCGATATCCATGACGCCTGGCGCCGCTTCGTCGAGGGGATCGGGCTGCCTCCCGACATCGCCGGGCCCCTTCTCGACCCCGAAGCCATCGGCGCCTTCTGCGACGAGTTCCCCGCCCTCGGCCTGGCCCGGCAGGCCCACGCCTGCACCCACACCACCATGGCCCCGACGGTCATGCAGGCGGGCACCAAGGTGAACATCATCCCCGACCGGGTCCGACTCGACGTGGACATCCGGACCCTGCCCGGATGGGGCCGACCCGAAGTCGACGCCATGCTCCGCGACGCCCTCGGAGACCTGGCCGACGACGTGGAGGCCACCTGGAACTTCTCCGACCCGGCCAGCACCTCGCCGGCCGACACCCCTCTGTGGGATTCGCTCGAGCGGGTGGCCCGCCGTTCCTATCCCGATGCCCGCTGCGTTCCCTTCCTCACCGTGGGAGCCACCGACGCCCGCTTCTTCCGGAAGCTCGGCACCGTGGCCTACGGGTTCGGGCTCTTCAGCGAACGGCTGACATTCGAGGATTACGCCACCATGTTCCACGGCGTCGACGAGCGGGTGGACGTCGCTTCGCTCGGTCTCTCGGCGCAGTTGTGGGACGGCGTGGCCCGCGACACCCTGGTCTGAGCCGTCCGTGGCCGAGCCCGTGGAGGCCGTCCTGTTCGACTTCGGCGGGGTGTTGTCGACCAGCCCCTTCGATGCCTTCGAGCGACATGAGCAGTCTCTCGGCATGGCCCCCGGTTTCATCAGGTCGCTCAACGCCGCCAACCACCACGACAACGCCTGGGCCCGTCTGGAGCGCAACGAGGTCGACTTCGACCAGTTCTGCGACGACTTCGAGGCAGAAGCCGTGGCCGCCGGCGGCCGGGTGGATGCCCGGGTCCTGTTCGCCACCATGTCGGGAGAGATGCGGCCGGCCATGCTGGAAGCGGTCCGCCGGTGCCACGAACATTTCAAGACCGGCCTCCTGACCAACAACTTCATCACCCCCACCACCACGGCCCGCCACCACGACGTCTTCGCTCTCTTCGATGTCGTGGTCCAGTCGGCCCGGGTCGGCCTGCGGAAGCCCGATCCCGCCTTCTATCTCCTGGCCTGCCGTGAGTTGAAGATCGAACCGACGGCGGCCGTCTTCTTGGACGATCTGGGGGTGAACCTCAAGCCGGCCCGGGCCTTGGGCATGCGGACGATCAAGGTCGTCGATCCCACCGTTGCTCTGATCGAGCTGGAGGCGGTGGTGGGGATCCCGCTTCGCTGAGCCGATCAGCCGAAGGCGCGGGCCATCAGGTCTTCGTGTTCGAGGTGGTGCAAAGCTGCGCTCCCGGTGGCCGGACTGGCCGATTCGGTCCGGCTCACGTGGATCAAGGTGAACCGGTCCCGCAGCAGTTTGTGGAGCCGCCCGTGGGCGAAGGACCAGGCCCCCATGTTCTCGGGCTCCTCTTGGACCCAGAACACCTCCCGGGCCGACGGATAGCGGTCGAGGACGGCACCGAGCGCCTCTTCGGGCCAGGGGTAGAGCTGTTCGACCCGGACGACGGCCACCGAGGTGGGCGCCACACCGGGAGGGGGAAGGTCAGGGGCCTGCTCGGCCAGCTGTTGGCGGCGGGCCATGGCGTCGAAAGCCACCTTGCCCGAACACAAGAGCACTCTCTGGACCTGGGCCGGATCGATGGCCAAGCCGCCGGCGTCGGCCGGAGCGCCCGACGCCGTTGGGTCGTCGACCACCGGTCGGAAGGAACCGGTGGCCAGTTCGAGCAACGGCGACCGCGACGGCCGGGCCCGCAAGAGAGATTTGGGGGTGAACACCACCAGGGGCTGACTGCCGGCGCCGCGGGCCTGTGAGCGCAGAAGATGGAAGTACTGCGCCGCCGTGGTCGGTTGGGCCAGACGCATGTTGCCCCGGGCGCACAGGGTCAAGAAGCGTTCGATCCGGGCTGACGAATGCTCCGGACCCTGGCCCTCATACCCGTGCGGGAGAAGGAGGACGAGGCCCGACTGCTGCTCCCACTTGTCGTCCGCCGCCACCAGGAAGTTGTCGATGACGATCTGGGCGCCGTTGGCAAAGTCACCGAACTGGGCCTCCCAGGCCACCAGCGCGTCCGGCACCTCGACGGAATAGCCGTATTCGAAACCGACCGCGGCGTACTCCGACAGCAGCGAATCGTGAATGGCGAAGCGTCCCACGTGGTCACCGGTCAGATGGGCCAGCGGCACCCACTCGTCGCCGGTGGCATAGTCGACCAGAACGGCATGGCGCTGACTGAAGGTCCCCCGGCGGGTGTCCTGCCCGGCCAGGCGCACGTCGGTGCCCTCCAGCAGCAGCGAGCCGATGGCCAGAGCCTCACCCAGGGCCCAGTCCACCTCCCCTTCGGCCACTACCCCGGTCCGTTGGTCGAACTGACGGGCCAACTTGGGATGGATGGTGAAGCCAACGGGCACGGCGGTGGCGTCGACGACCAGGCGCTCCAAGGTGGCGCGGTCGACTCCGGTCCGCACCTCGACGCTCGACGGGGCGGGAACCACGGCGGGCGGGAGAGTCGTCGGCTTGGGTGGCGCCGCCTGACGGGTCTCGTCCAGGGCCGTCTGGAGCCGGGCCTGGAAGTCGGCCAGCGCCTGCTCGGCCTCGGCCATGGTGATGTCGCCCCGGCGGACGAGAGCCTCGGTGTAGAGCTTGCGCACCGAGCGCATGGTCTCGATGATGGCGTACATCCGGGGCTGGGTGTAGCTGGGGTCGTCGCCTTCGTTGTGACCGAAACGCCGGTAACAGACGACATCGATGACGACGTCTTTATGGAAGGTCTGGCGAAAGCCGAAGGCCAGGCGAGCGGCCCGGGCACAGGCCTCAGGGTCGTCCCCGTTCACATGGAAGACGGGGGCCTGGACCATCTTGGCCACGTCGGTCGGGTAGACCGAGGAGCGGGCCGATTCCGGAGCGGTGGTGAACCCCAACTGGTTGTTGACCACCACGTGGACCGTTCCCCCGGTGCGGTAACCGGCCAGCTGAGAGAGCTCCAATGTCTCGGCCACCACCCCTTGTCCGGCGAAGGCGGCGTCGCCATGGATGAGCAGCGACAGGACGCCGAAGGGTTGGTCGACCGGCAACTGGTCCTGCTTGGCCCGCACCATCCCTTCGACCACCGGGTCGACCGCCTCCAGGTGCGAGGGGTTGGAGGCCAGCGTCACCGGCAACTCTTCGCCGGAATGGCCGACGAAGGTGCCGCTGGCCCCCTTGTGGTACTTGACGTCTCCGGAGCCCTGGACCGAGTCCGGGTCGAGATCACCCTCGAACTCCCGGAAGATTTCGCCGTAGGACTTCCCCACGATGTTGGCCAGGACGTTCAGACGACCGCGGTGGGCCATCCCGAGGACGGCTTCAGTCAGCCCGGCGGTGGCCGCCTCGTCGAGCAGGGTGTCGAGGAGGACGATGGTCGACTCCGCCCCCTCCAGTCCGAATCTCTTCTGACCCACGTAGCGGGTATGGAGAAAACGCTCGAAGGCTTCGGCCGCGTTCAGCCGGTCGAGGATGTGGCGTTGTTCCTGCGGCGAGAGGGTGGCCGGGACCCCTTCGACGTGATGTTGGATCCAGCGCTTCTGCTCCGGATCCTGGATGTGCATGTATTCGATGGCCAAGGTCCGGCAGTAGGCGTCACGGAGCAGGTCGAGGGCTTCGGACAACCTGAGGGTGTCGCGCCCGGCCAGCCCGTCGACCACGAACTCCCGGTCCAGATCCCACAGCGTGAGTCCGTAGGTGGTGGGATCGAGCTCGGCGTGGAGGTGTCTCGGCTCGGCCGAAAGGGGATCGAGGTCGGCGATCAGGTGGCCCCGGACCCGGTACATGTTCACCAGGCTCTGGACCCGTACCTGTTTCACCAGGCGCTGGTGCTCGCTGTCCACGGCGTTGACGTCGGCCTGCCACCGCACCGGCTCATAGGGCACGTCCATGGCGGCGAAGACGGTCTCGAAGAAGCCGTGCTCTCCGGTCAGGCACTCGGCCATATAGGTGAGGAACATCCCGGACTCGGCTCCCTGGATGATCCGGTGGTCGTACGTCGAGGTGATGGTGACCACCGGACCGACACCGAGGGCGGCCAGGCTCCGCCGGTCAGCCGCCTGGTATTCGGCCGGGAAACCGAGCGAGCCCACCCCGATGATGGCGCCTTGGCCCGGCATCAGCCGCGGCACCGACTGCACCGTGCCGAGGGTGCCCGGGTTGGTCAGGGTGACGGTGATCCCGGCGAAGTCGTCGGCCGTCACCTTCTGGGTGTGGACCTTGCGCACCAGATCCTCGTAGGCCACGACAAAGGCTCGAAAATCGAGACTGTCGGCGTGCTGGACCACAGGAACAAGCAGGATCCGCGTTCCGTCGGGCTTCTTGACGTCGACGGCCAGACCCAGGCCGACGTGTTCGTGCCGGATCACCCCGGCGGTCCCCTTCTCGTCGATCTTGTCGACAAAAGAAGCATTGAGAGCGGGGACGGCCTGCAGGGCCTGGACAACGGCGTAGCCGATCAGATGGGTGAAACTGACTTTGGCTCCCGACGTCCGGGCCAGGTGCTGGTTCAGCATGGACCGGTTGACCTCGAGGAGCTTGGCCGGGACCGTCCGCACGCTCGTGGCCGTGGGCACGGCCAGCGACGCCTCCATGTTGATGACGATCCGGGCCGCCGCGCCGCGGAGAGCCACCGGAACCGGATCGTTGCTTTCCGAGACCCCCACCGCCGCCGCCGCCGGAGGAGCAGGAGCGGCGGGGGCCACCGATGTCGGGACCGGGGTCGCCGCTGCCGAGGTTTCGGGTAGGACAGAGGTCACGGGAGCGGCGCTCACCGATGGCGGGACGGGCCTCGTGGCGGTGGCGCCTTCGGCCGCGCCACCGTTGGTGGCCGCCGCACCGTTGGCCACTGCCGGTGCTCCGTTGGCCGTCGGGGGACCGGGGTCGGGAGTGGAGGTACCCGGAGGGGAGTAGTCGGCGAAGAATTCCTGCCAGCTCTCGCTCACCGAAGTGGGATCGCTCCGGTACTCCTCGTACATGTCGTCGACCAACCAGGCGTTCGGTCCAAAGGCACCGCCGCTGGCCGATTTTGGGGCGAGATGTTGCTGGTCAACCATTGCTGGTGAGCCTACCGGGGCCCATCCGGTGAACCGGGTCCATCCCGGTACCCTTCTACCCCGATGCCTGCCATCTGCCCCGGAGCCGCCTCGGCCCCACCGCTGGCCAGGGGTCTCGGCCCGTCCGGCTCGTCCAGACCCACCGGCTGGGTCTTCGGCCCACCCCGAGCGTGACCGAGAACGGCGGTGGCCTTCACGTCGTCGACCATCCGGCGGCGGAGGCCGACGGGGCCTTCCCGGTGGTCATCCTGGTTCACGGCTCTCTCGACCGGGGCACCAGTTTCGCCCGTGTCGTTCGTCGGCTTCCCGACCTTCACGTGGTGACCTACGACCGGCGGGGCTACCACCGCTCCCGGGGTGCCCTGCCGCTGGCCATGTCCCTGGAGGATCACATGGCCGACCTGGTGGGAATCGTCGCCGGGCGACCCTCCGTCCTGGTTGGCCATTCTTACGGCGGCGATGTGGCTCTGGGGGCGGCCGCCGCTTGTCCCGGCGTGGTGCGCGCCGTCGGCGTCTACGAGCCTCCGTTGCCGTGGTCCGACTGGTGGCCGCGGCGGAAGGGCGGCGACATGGCCGCCGAGGATCCCGCCACCTTCGCCGAAGGCTTCTTCCGCCGGGTCGTCCACGATGACGCCTGGGAACGACTTCCTGAACGCGCCCGCGCCGAACGCCGGGCCGACGGACCGGCCCTGGTGGCCGAACTCGCCTCCATCCGCCGGGAGCATTCGCCCATCGACTTCGCCAACCTGACCGTGCCCGTCGTCTTAGGGCGGGGAGGTCGGTCGCTCCCCCATCACCGACGGGCCATCGACGCGCTGGCCGAACTGCTTCCGACATCGGAGATCATCGAGTTCCCCGGGGCCACCCACGGGGCCCATCTGTCGCACCCCGATGCCTTCGCCGCTTTCGTCCGGTGCGTTGTCGCACGCGGCCAAGAGAGCGAACTATGACGAGGGAAGACCGAGTACCCGTTCGGCGATGATGTTGCGCTGTACCTCGGCCGTCCCTCCGCCGATCGTCAAGGCCCGGGCGAACAGATAACCCTGGGACCAGATGGCCGGAGGCCAGGAATGAGCCGAGCCGCCGGGAAGGATCTCTTCGCCACCGCGGTCGCCACCGCCCCGAGCGGCCAGGGCTTCAAGAGGACCGACGTCGATCAGGCCGTGTGCCCCCGTCAGGTCCTTGGCCACTTCCATGACGTTCTGGCCGTGATCATCGGCCAGTGCTTTCCGCACCGATGCTTCGGGACCGGGAGCCCGACCGGCCACCACCGCGCTCACCGTCCGGAGACGGATGAGCCGGAGAATCTCGCCTTCGACCCAAACCTTCACCAGGCGTTGACGAAGCACCCGGTCAGATGTGCCGCCCGCCTGCCGGACCACGTCGACCAGATCGCCGGCCGTGGGTCCCTGGCCCCAGAGCGCCCCCTCTCCCGAGAGCGATACCCGCTCGTTCCCGAGAGTCACCTTGGCCAGAGCCCATCCGCCGTTGACCTCGCCGACGAGGGCGTCGCTCGACAAGCGGACCTCGTCGAGGAACACCTCATTGAAGGCGTGATCCCCCGTCATGTCCACGATCGGCCGGATGGTGATGCCCGGCGCATCCATGGGGCATACGAAATATGAGATGCCGCTGTGCTTCGGCGCGTCCGGGTCGGTCCGGGCCAGAAGGATCCCGAGCGAGGCCATGTGGGCGAAGCTGGTCCAGACCTTCTGGCCGGTGATGACCCATTCGTCGCCGTCACGCTCTGCTCGGGTGGACAGGGCAGCCAGGTCCGAGCCGGCACCCGGCTCACTGAAGAGCTGGCACCAGATCTCCTCAGCGGCCAGTAAGGGGAGCAGATACCGGCGCTTCTGGTCCTCCGTTCCGGCGTGGATCAGCGTGGGTCCGGCCCATCCGATCCCGATCTGATTCGACGGCCGACGCACGCCGGCTCGCCGCATCTCATCATCTATGACTAGTTGATCGACCGGATCAGCCCCCAGACCCCACGGACGGGGCCAGTGCGGTGCCACATATCCGGATTTCGCCAGTTCCCGCGCCGTCGGTTGCGGGTTTTCTACTAACCATTGACGAAACGTATGCCGAGCCGGATGTTCTTCTCCGGGAAGGGCGAGATCCACGGTGCAAAGCGTAGGCTGTATGGGTGACCGATTGGAATTTTGCCGACGTCTGGGAAGTTGTGGCCGAGACCATTCCGAACGCGCCCGCCCTGATCCACGGCGAGCGGACCGTGTCCTGGGCCGAGTTCGACCATCGGGCTGACGCCATCGCCCGCGCCCTCCTCGACTTCGGCGTCGAGCGGCAGGACAAGGTGGCCCACTACCTCTACAACTGCCCCGAGTATCTCGAGTCGACATTCGCCCTCTTCAAGGTGGGCCTGGTACCGGTCAATACCAACTACCGGTACACCGACGACGAACTGGCCTACCTCTGGGAGAATGCCGACGCCGTTGTGGTGATCTTCCACGGCACCTTCGTCGACCGCATCGAAGGACTCCGTGACCGGGTGCCCGGGGTGCGACACTGGCTGTGGGTCGACGATGGCAGCGGACCCTGCCCCGATTGGGCCACCCCCTACGAAGAACTGGCCACCGTTGCCACGGAGAGAGTGACGGCGCCCTGGGGTCGAAATGGCGACGACCTCCTCATGTTGTACACCGGAGGCACCACCGGCGTGCCCAAGGGTGTGATGTGGCGCCAGGACGATCTCTTCATCCGCATCAACGCCGGGAACCTTCTCCGGGTCGACGAGGACGGCGGACTCGAAGGCATCGCCAAGATCATCGTCGGCGCCGGGCCTCGCATTATTCCGGCCTGTCCTCTCATGCACGGCACCGGTTCCTTCACCTCCATCGGATCCCTCAACATCGGCGGATCTGTGGTCACTTTGACCAATAGGCGATTTGATCCTGTGGAGTTGCTCGACACCGTTGACCGCGAGACTGTCAACGTCATCGCCATCGTGGGCGACGCCTTCGCCAAACCCATCCTGGCTACTCTCGACGAACACCCGGGACGGTGGAAGCTCTCGACCCTCTTGGCCGTGATCTCGTCAGGCGTCATATTCAGCGAGGAGACGAAACGCGGGCTCCTCGGACATCACCCCACCATGATGTTGATCGACGCTTTCTCGTCCTCCGAAGCGCTCGGGATGGGGGCATCGGTTTCCAGTGGGAGTTCGACCGAACACACCGCCCACTTCACACTTGGTCCGGAGGTCCGGGTCCTTGATCCGGAGTCGGGCCACAGCGTGTCCCCCGGTTCGGGCCAGGTGGGTGTTCTCGCCCTCTGTGGGCGTAACCCTCTGGGCTATTACAAAGACGAGCAGAAGTCAGCCAACACCTTCAAAGAGATTGACGGCGTGAGGTACTCGATCCCTGGCGACTTCGCCACGGTCGACGCCGACGGTTCCATCCAATTGCTCGGGCGTGGCTCCGTGGTGATCAATACCGGCGGAGAGAAGGTGTTCCCGGAAGAGGTCGAAGAAGCCCTCAAGACCCACCCAGCCGTAGGCGACGCCGTCGCCGTGGGCATCCCGGACAAACGGTTCGGTGAAGTCGTCGCCGCCGTGGTGGAGCTCCGGCCAGAGGCAACGGCGACTTCCGAAGAGCTCATCGACCACGTGAAGGGGCGCCTCGCCGGCTTCAAGGCACCGAAGAAGATCCGGTTCGTCAAGAGTGTCGAGCGCTCCCCCGCCGGCAAAATCGACTACGCGCGCCATCGGTCAGAGACGACCGAGTGGGCCGAAAGCGCGTGAGGTCGACCGGGTAGGACCATGGCCGCGCTCGAACTCGTCTCCCGATGGCCCGTAGATGCCGCCGCTGCCGGCGTCATCCAACGCACAAACCCCCGCGCCGGGGCGTCGGCCAACGACGGAGCTCCCGGGGTCATCGTGCTGGACGAGATCGGCGACATAGAGCGACCCTTCGCCTGGGCCTCGATCACCAAGCTGCTCGTCGCCATGGCCACGCTCGTCGCCGTCGAGGAGGGAGAGATCTCGCTGGACGACCCGGCCGGACCCACCGGAAGTACCGTCCGTCACCTCCTCTCGCATGCTTCGGGCCTCGGACCCGACTCGCCCGTCCCGGTGACGGCACCGGAACGGATGCGGATCTACTCCAACATCGGATACGAGATCCTGGCTGACACGCTGTCGGAAAGGACGGGTACCTCCTTCAACGACTTCCTGACCAACGCCGTCATGACCCCACTCCTTCTGACCGGCACCGAACTGGAGCCCGGAAGCTCACCGGCTTCGGGCGCGATCGGACCACTGCACGATCTCCTGATCCTGGCCGCGGAACTCCTGTCGCCCACCCTCGTTTCTTCTGCCCTCTTGTCCGAGGCGACCGAAGTGGCTTTTGCCGGTCTCCGAGGCGTCCTTCCCGGTTACGGCCGATTCGACCCCTGTGATTGGGGGCTGGGTTTCGAAGTGAAGGGCGACAAATCCCCTCACTGGACCGGCACCCGCACGACGCCGGCCACCTTCGGCCACTTCGGCAAGGCGGGAGGGTTCCTGTGGGTGGACCCCATAGCCGGCCTGGCCTGCGCATCCCTGACAAATAGAGATTTCGGCCCGTGGGCCGTTACCGAATGGTCCCTTCTGGCCGATTCTGTCGTCGAAGAGTGGGACGCCACGTCGATCGAAGAGGTCCGCACCACCTTCCGGTCCTCGGATGGGACCTCGAGAACTGAAGGACCTTCAGCCCAAGCGGCCGAAGAGGAGCGGGAACGGCTGGCCGCTCACGCCGCGATGGCCAGACTCGACGCGGTCGAAAACGAACGCGTTTTGAGTGAGGCAGCTGAAGCCCTGGCCGCCGCCGAGGCGGAGCGAGTCAGGCGGGAGGCGGCCGAAGCCGAGGCGGCGCGACTCCGTGAAGAAGCGGAGCGTCATGGTCGGGAGACCGCCGAAGCTCGAGACAGTGCCGAGAGTGAACGCCGTGAGCGGGTGGCCTCCGAAGCCCGGGCCGACGCCGATGCTGAGAGCATGAGGCGAGAGGTGGCCGAACTCTCCGCAGAGCTCGAGTCCGAACGGGCCAAGCTCGAGGTGGCGGCCGCAAAAGCGGAGGCGCTCCATTCCGAAGCCGAGAGGCGCGAGCAGGAAGTGGCGGAATCAAAAGCCCTCTTCCAGGCTGAACTGGCCAAGCGCGATATGGCCGAGGCCGAACGCTTGGAACGCCAGGGCGCCGACGAGCGCGCCGCGGCGGAAGCCGAGAGGGCCAAAAGGGAAGCGGCCGAGAGCCAGATCGCTCCGCTCACCACCGAGATCGAACGTCTCACTACTGAGATGGAACGACGTGATCGTGAAGCGGCGGAAATCGGAGCGAGGGCCGAGGCCGAGCGGGCCAAGCGCAAGATGGCCGAGACCGAGGTCGGGCTGATCAAGGTCGAGGCCGAAAGGCGCCAGCGCGAAGTAGCCGACGCCCGAGCGACAGCCAAGGCTGAACGGGCCAAGCGCGATATGGCCGAAGCCAAAACAGAGCTGGTCAAAGCCGACGCTGAGCGACGCGAGCGTAAGACGGCCCAGATTGAGGCTGAACGCCTGAAGGATGAGGCGAAACGTCGCGAGCGTGAAGAGACCGAAAAGCGTGAGCGCAAGGAAGCCCAGGCCAAGCGAGAGAAGCGGGAGCGGGAAGCGGCCCAGGAACGGACCGACGCCGAGGCGGCGCGGATCGAACGTGAGGCGGTCCAGGCAGAAGCCAGGCGACTCGAATGGGAGGCCGCCGAGGCTCGAGCGGCCGCCGATGTCGAGCGGGCCAAGAAGGAAACCGCCGATACTCAGGCAGCCGCTGACCACGAGCGGGTCAAGCGTGAAGCAGCCGAGGCGGAAGCCGAGCGCCTTCTGGTGGACGTGGCCACGGCTCAAAGCGCGGCCGAGGCCGCTCTGATCGAACGGGAGACGATCGAGGCCGCCTCCGAGCTCCTCAAGACCGAAGCCAAACAACACGACAGGGAGACGGCCGAAGCGCGCGCCGAAGCCAAGTCGGAGCGGGTGCAGCGTGAGGTGGCTGAGGCCGAAACCGATCTGTTGAAGGCGGAAGCAGAATTGCGGGATCGCAAGGCCGCCCAAGCGGAAGTCGAGGCGGAGGCCGAGCGGCTCCGAGCCGAATCCGAGCGGCACGAGCTCGAAATGGCCCAGGCAGCGGCGACCGAACGTGAGCGCGAGGTGGCCGAAGCCCGCGCTGAAGCCGAGGTCGAACGAGCCCGGCGAGAAGCAGCGGAGGCCCGAATAGCTTCCGAGGAAGAACGACGACAACGAGAGGCGGCGGAGGTCCGAGCCGCGGCCGAGGCCGAGCGCCAACGACGGGAAGCCATCGAGGCGGAGGCCGAGAGGCTCAAAGCCGAAGCTGAACGAGCCAAGGCCGAGGCCGAGCAGCGTGACCGGGAGGCGGCTGAAGCCCGGGCGGTTGAGACTGAGAGAACGAAGCGGGAGGCGGCCGAGGCCGAGCAGCGTGAGCGCCAGGCGTGTGAGGCCCAGGCCAGCGCCGACGCTGAGCGCCAACGGCGTGAGGTGGCCGAGGCGGAAGCCGGGAGGCTCAAAGCCGAGGCTGAGCGGCTGAAGGCCGAAGCCCAACGGGCGAAGGTCGAAGCTGAGCAGCGCGACAGGGAGGCGGCCGCGGCCCGGGCGGCGGCCGAGGCCGAGAGAACAAGGCGAGAGGCGGCCGAGGCCCAGAAACGTGAGCGCCAGATGGCGGAAGCCCGGGCGGCAGCGGAAGCGGAGCTTCAGCGCCGAGAAGCGGCCGAGGCGGAAGCAGAGAGGTTGAGGGCAGAAGCTCAGCAGCTGAAGGTCGAAGCTGAACGAGCCATGGTCGAAGCTGAGCAGCGCGAGAGGGAGGCGGCCGCGGCCCGGGCCGCGGCCGAGGCCGAGAGAGCAAGGCGAGAGGCGGCCGAGGCCCAGAAACGTGAGCGCCAGATGGCGGAAGCCCGGGCGGCAGCGGAAGCGGAACACCGGCGACGCCAAGCAGCCGAGGCGGAAGCGGAGAGGTTGAGGGCAGAAGCTCAGCAGCTGAAAGCGGAGGCCGACCAGCGAGACAGGGAGGCCGCCGCGGCCCGGGCCGAGGCTGAGAGGACGAAGCACGAGGCGGCCGAAGCCCTGAAGCGTGAGCGCCAGGCGGCTGAGGTCCGGGCGGCGGCCGAAGCCGAGAGAACAAGGCGAGAGGCGGCCGAGGCGGAAGCCGAGAAGCTCAAAGCAGAAGCTGAACGAGTGAAGGTCAAAGCGCAGCGGGTGAAAGCCGAGGCTGAGCAGCGCGGCAGAGAGGCGAGGGCAGCCCGGGCCGCGGCGGAGGCCGAGAGAACGAAGCGAGAGGCGGCCGAAGCCCGAGCAGCAGCCGAAGCCGAGCGGCAAGAACGTGAGGCGGCCAAGCGGGCGGCGGCCGAGGCCGAATCACTCCGGCTCAAGGCTGAGGCGGCCCGCGTTCAGGCCGAAGCCGAGCAACGCCAGAAAGAAGCGGCGGAAGCCCGGGCGGCGGCGGAGGCCGAGAGAGCAAAGCGGGAGGCGGTCGCGGCGCGGGCGGCGGCCGCGGCGCGGGCGGCGGCCGCGGCGCGGGCGGCGGCCGAGGCTCGGACGGCGGCAGAAATTGAACAGCGCCAACGTGAAGCAGACCGGGTGCAAGCCGCGGCGGAGGCTGAATCAGAGAGGCGCAAGGCTGAGGCTCTGCGGATTCAAGCCGAACAACGCCAGAAGGAGGCCGCCGAGGCCAAGGCCGCCGCGGCGGCAGAGCGGGCCACGCATGAAGCGGCCAGCGCGGCCGAGGCCGAGCGGGTCAAGCACGAGGCCGCGCTGGCGGCCGAAGCGGCCCGGGTCAAGCAGAAGGCCACCCGGGTGGCCGAGGACAGGAAGATCCAGCGTCGGGAAGAAAAAGCGGACGCCGCTCACGCCAAGCGGCAGAAGCGAGAGACGACACAGGCCGAAGCGGCGGAAGCGAAACAGCGCAAGCGCCAAGCAGCCCAAGCGGAAGCGGAGCGACGCGAGCGGGAGGCGGCCGAGGCTCGGGCGGCGGAAGCCGCGGAGCGGGCCCAGAGGGCGGCCCAGGCCGACGCCGAACGGCGCCAGGGCGAGGCCGCCGAAGCCCGTGCCGCCGAAGAGCGACGGCTCGAAATTGAGGCGTCGATAGCTCGAGCCGAGGAAGCCGAGCGGCGCGAGCGGGAAGAAGCGCAGGCCCGGGCCGAGGTAGCCGAGGCCGAGCGGCGCATGATCGAGGCGGCCTGGTCGGCGTCGACCGATCCCGACCGGCAGGTGGCGGCCATGTCGGAACGACGCGAAGTGGCCGGGGCCCGGGTGCGAGACGGCTCCCCCACCGATAGCCCGACCGACAACGAAAACGAGGAGTACGGTCCTGTGGGGCCGGGGATCCGGCCATCCGATTTCTGGGGAGCTAGCGCCGTGACGGAAGAGAAGCAGCGATGAAGGGTGTCATCCTGGCCGGCGGGACGGGCACCCGCCTTCACCCGCTCACCCGCATCACCAACAAGCACCTCCTCCCCATCTACGACCGGCCCATGATCAGCTACTCGATCGAAGCCCTCGTCATGGCCGGCATCACCGAGATCATGCTCGTCACCGGCGGGACCCACGCCGGCGAGTTCCTCCGTCTTCTGGGCAACGGGCACGAGCACGACATCGACCGCCTCTCCTACGCCTACCAGGACCGCGCCGGTGGGATCGCTGAAGCTCTGGGACTGGCCGAGCGTTTCGCCGCTGATGACTCCGTTCTGGTCATGTTGGCCGACAACATCGTCGAGCGAACCTTCCGGCCCACGGTGGAGAGCTTCGCCAAGCAGGGCGGCGGCGCCCGGATCGTCCTGACCGAAGAAAGCGATCCCGTCCATCTCCGCCACCTCGGCGTTCCCCAATTCGACGAGTCAAAGCGGATCACCAAGATCCTGGAGAAGCCCGAGGATCCCCCGAGCCATTACGCCGTGACCGGTATCTACTGCTACGACCCGGACGTCTTCAGTGTCATCGGCACCCTGGAGCCTTCCGGACGCGGTGAGCTCGAGATCACCGACGTGAACAACTACTACGTCGACCAGGGAACCATGGCCTTCGATGTCCTCGAGGGGTTCTGGGGCGACGCCGGCGAGTCGATCGACGCCTACTACGCCGTCAACGACTTCGTCCGGGCCAACGGCGTCAACAAAGGCTGACGCGACCCGATCGAGGCGCCCGCCCACCACTACGGGAAGAACGACGTGGTGGTGGCGAAGAGGACGATCAGGACGCCGAGGGTGGCGGCGCCGACGCCGATCACCGGCAGGAGATGCTTCTCCGGGACCTTGCTGGCCAGGGCCACGAGGACCGGGAAGGCGAACTCGATATAGCGGAACCAGGCTCCGTGATCGGCCGTGAACAGCCATGACCCGAGAACGCCCAGAGCCAGCACCTTGTACTCGAGAGGCATGGAGACCACCACCACCAGGACGGCAGCCGCCACCACGGCGATGACCCCGGTGCTGTTCATGATGACGAGCGGGGGGCTGTGGAAGCCGTGCTCGCTGAAGAGCCGGAGCTGGTGAAACGAAGCCGAGAACGAGAAGTGGTCGCCCCAACCCAGCTTCTCGGCGGTGGCGAAAGTGAAGAAGCCTCCCGTGGCGACCTTCAGGTAGATGAGATAGCCGACGACACCCGTGCCGGCCAGAAAGGGCGACGCCACGGCCCGCACCACCACCCCCGTCCGACTCCTGTCCTCCCTCAGCTGCCGGATGGCGGCCACGGCACAGACCGCCACCAGTACGAGGGAGTCGAGACGCATCGTTCCGGCCAGCGCCGCCGACAGTCCGGCCAGGAGGAACCATCGCCGCCGCAGCGCCCACAGCGTTCCGACGGCCAGCGGGAGGGCCAGCGCTTCGGAGTAAGCCATGGAAAAGACATAGGCACCGGGGAAGAAGGCCAGCAGGGCCACCGAGCGCCAGGCCACGCTCTCGTTCCAGTCCCCGGCCACCAGCGACCACAGGCCCAGGCAGGAAAGGACGAGCCCGACCGTTCCCACCAGAACGGTGGTGTGGACGGGACCGCCACCGATAACCGCGTGCACGGCCCGTTCGACCAGGGGCAGCCCCGGGAAGAAGGCGATCCGGAGCCCTCCGTAGTCGGTGGGACCGGTGGGCGCCCGGTGCAGGTAGCCGTGCTCGGCGATCCGGTAGAACCAGGTGGTGTCGAAACGGAAGGCCGTCTCGGCCACCCCGAACCGGATGATGGCCGAGGCGATCAGGAAGGCGAACAACTGAACGGCCATCGAGGCCAACCCGATCGCGGTAAGGCCGCCGTAGCGACGCCACCCGACGGCGGGTGACCGGTGACCCGGAGCACGACGGTGACGCGGCTCGGATGCGGATGCTGACCGGGAAGATGTCGGAGGTGTTCCGTCTCCGAGGGGAACTACCGGATCTACCGCTGCCGTCCCTTCGGTTCCGTGAGACAGATCCGTCATCGCCGCGAATGCTAATCGGGCTGCTCCAGCGCCGGATGGTCCCTGACCCGGTGCTGACGCCGGTGGCGATACGACGCCGCTAAGCGTCGAGGAACCGCCGGATACCGAGGGCCGACCCGACCGAACCGATCACAACTCCGATAAGCAGTACCAACGCACTGGTCAGGACCACTTCGTGGGTGGGCAGGCGCATCTGATACCAGATGTTCGACGTCTTGGCGTTGCCGAGAGCGTCAAGCACGAGGTGCAATACGACAACCGCCACGGCGGCGACCACGGCACCGAGCAGGCCCTGGACCACACCCTCGAACATAAACGGTACCCGGATGAACCAATTGGTAGCTCCCACCAGCTTCATGACTGAAACCTCGCGCCTTCGGGCGAAGATGGCCAATCGGATGGTGTTCAGAATAAGGACTGAGGCCGACAGAAGCAGGATCACGGCTAAAATGAGGAACACCAACTGCAGTATGTGGGTAAACGATTCCATAGTGCGGATGGCCTGGCTCGGAGATTCGACACTTCGCACGCCTGGGTAACCGTCGAACTGCTTAACGATGGCCTGGGCCTGAGAAGGATTGTTGAGGACACACCGCAGCGATGCCGGCGTGGTACCGACTGTCAAGGCCTGGGCCTCGTCGGGCGTAAGCAGGTGCTTGGCTTCGTTGAAGTCGAAGGCCTGGGAACGGAAGAGGCACGACCGGACATAGGGCAATTGCGTCACCTGTTGCTGGACAGCAGCCTTCTGGGAGGCCGATACCGCCGGATTCAGGAAGACCTCCACGCTCACTCCATGTTGCCAGGCTGTGGTGGCGTGGGCGACACCTTGGCGCAGCAACATTGCCGTCCCCACCAGAGACAGCGAAACAGCCACCGTCAGAACGGCGGCGATGGTCATGAGCCGGTTCCGCCACAGGTTCGACGCCGTTTCCCGGGCGACATAGTCCAACGACACGGGCATCTCAGGCCGCCTCAGGTGCCATAGCCATAGACGCCCCGGGCCTGGTCGCGCACGAGCGTGCCGTGGTCGAGCTCGATGACCCGGCGACGCATCTGGTCGACGATGCTGGCGTCGTGGGTGGCGATAACGACGGTCGTTCCCGTCTTGTTGATCCGCTCCAGCAGTCGCATGATCCCCTGACTGGTGGCCGGGTCGAGGTTCCCGGTGGGCTCGTCGGCCAGCAGGATGAGGGGGCGGTTGACGAAGGCCCGGGCCACCGCCACCCGTTGCTGCTCACCACCGGACAGCTCACCGGGCAGGCTCTCTCTCTTCTTCGACAGTCCGACCAGATCGAGGACCTGGGGCACCTGGGCGGCCACCACATGCTTGGGCCGGCCGATCACTTCCAGGGCGAAGGCCACGTTCTCGAAGACGTTCTTGTTGGGCAGCAGACGGAAGTCCTGAAAGACACAACCGATGTTCCGGCGGAGATAGGGAATCCGCCACTGGCTGAGATTGGCGATGTCGCGCCCGGCCACCAGGATCCGACCATGACTCGGAACTTCCTCGCGCAGCAGCATCCGGATGAATGTCGTCTTGCCCGAACCCGAGGAACCGACCAGGAAGACGAACTCGCCCTTGTCGATCTCGAGCGACATGTCGCGAATCGCGACAGTCCCACCCTTGTAGCTTTTCGTCACATTCTCGAAGCTGATCATCGAGTAGACCCCTCGGCGTTCGGTGCCCGGCCACCACCGATTGGGGAAGTGGCACCCGAGGTGTCCCAGAGGCTACCAGTCCGCTCCGCCACCGACGCGAAGGGTGCACGACCGGGCGCGTTCCATGGTGACAGTGCCGCCCTCGGCGCGAATGTGCTGGTCATGAGGTCACGCGTTACACACGTCGCTGTTCGGTACGTGGTTCGCACTCTCGCTGCCGAACGTGAATGTTTCAGCCGCCGGCTGTCCGTTGTCGACGCAACTCGGCCTCGATGAACGTGTCGATGTCACCGTCGAGCACGGCATCGACATTGCCCGTCTCCTCCAGGGTGCGGAGGTCTTTCACCAATTGGTACGGCGCCATCACGTACGAACGGATCTGACTCCCCCAGGCCACCTCGGACTGAGGCCCCGACAACGAGTCGAGTTCGCTGCGCCGCTCGGCCCGCTGCCGCTCGGCCAACTTGGCCCCG
>Ga0208357_1001350_pt1 | contig 17909 bp, 10 predicted proteins | sample NGESurdeep092012_6_FD_184487 | JGI IMG/M metagenome (GOLD analysis project Ga0208357, IMG submission 184487) | Arctic peat soil microbial communities from Barrow, Alaska - NGEE Surface sample F52-2 deep-092012 (SPAdes) | ecosystem: Environmental > Terrestrial > Soil > Wetlands > Peat ... | reverse complement strand
CCAATCCGCCTTACGGCAAAAGCTGGAAGAGCGACCTCGAACGCATGGGAGGCAAGAAGGACCTGAAAGACCCGCGCTTCATCATCCAGCACGCGGGCGAGTCCGACTACTCGCTCGTCACCCGCAGCACCGATGGCCAGATGCTTTTTCTAGCCAACATGCTCAGCAAGATGAAGCACGGGACCCCACTCGGCAGCCGCATCGCCGAGGTGCACAATGGTTCGTCGCTCTTCACCGGCGATGCCGGCCAAGGCGAAAGCAATATCCGCCGCTGGATTATTGAGAACGATTGGCTGGAGGCCATCGTCGCCTTGCCGGTAAACATGTTTTACAACACCGGCATCGCCACATACGTCTGGGTGCTCACAAACCGCAAGCCCGAGGACCGCTGCGGGCAGGTGCAGCTCATCGACGCTACCGAATGGTTTCGTCCGCTGCGCAAGAACATGGGCAAGAAGAATTGCGAACTCGCCCCCGAGGACATCCAGCGTATCTGCGACACCTTCCTTGCCTTCAAGGAAACGACGCAGTCAAAACTCTTCCCAAATGCCGCTTTCGGCTATTGGAAGGTGAAGGTCGAACGCCCGCTTCGTCTCCACAGCCAGCTCACTCGCGCGCGCATCGAAACCCTGCGCTTTGCCTCCGGCGACGAGGACATGCGCGGCGTGCTCTACGAGAAGCTCGGCGACGATCTGTTCGAGGAGCCGCAGGCCGTCCGCGAAGAGCTGGCGAAGCTCGTAAACGCGTGGGGGGGCGACGACGACAGCGATGACGAGGACAATGGCGACGGCAGCGGGAAGAAGAGACTATCCGAGAAAACGAAGAACAAACTCCTCGATGCCGACACGTGGCGGCGCGACGCGTCACTCGTTACCATCGCCACCCGACTGCGCGAGACGTTGGGGGACAGACTCTACACTGACCACAACGTGTTTTTGGAAAGGGTGGACGCGGCCATGAAGAAGCTTGGCCTCAAGCCGAGCGCCGCAGACCTCAAGCTCATTGTGGCCGCCGTGAGCTGGCGTGACGAAGCCGCTCCGCCCGTCATCAAGAAAGTCCACAAGCTCGGAAAAGCCCAGCCCGACCCGTTGCGCGGCCTGTATCCCAATCCGGTGGGTGACCCCAAGCTCGTTCTCGAATACGAATCCGACAGCGAGCTACGGGACTTCGAACAAATCCCGCTGTTGGAGGAAGGTGGCATCGAGACCTTCATCCGCCGCGAAGTTTTGCCCTATACGCCCGATGCCTGGATCGTAGAGGCCGATACGAAGATCGGCTACGAAGTCAGCTTTACCCGCCACTTCTACCAGCCACCACAGCTCCGCAGCCTGAGTGAGATCGGCGCCGACATCCTCAGGGTCGAACAGGAAACAGAGGGCCTCCTAACCGAGATCACGCAAGAAGTGGCGACATGAACCACCCGTTCGCCACCCCAGCGGGGACCTCTGAATGATCGAGGGACTCCAGCCGTATTCGGAATATCAAGAGTCGGGGCATAAATGGCTCGGTCGGGTTCCCAAACATTGGGCGCTCCTGCCAAACCGTGCGTTGTTCAAAGAGGTGAAGGACCGCAATCATCCGAGCGAAGAGATGCTGTCGGTGACCATTATGCGTGGAATCATCCGTCAGAAGGCGTTGCTTTTTGACACCTTCAAGAAGGACAGCTCTAACATCGACAAAGCCGCTTACAAACTCGTTCAGCCAGGCGACATTGCTTACAACAAAATGCGTGCTTGGCAGGGCGCGGTGGGCTCATCGAGTCTTCGCGGAATCGTCAGCCCCGCCTACGTTGTGATGCGGCCACGAAATGACTGTGCGCCCTCGTATTACCATCACCTGTTCCGTACGCCTTCGTTCGCCAAGGAAGCTGAGCGTTGGTCCTACGGCATCACATCAGACATGTGGAGCCTCCGACGGGAGCACTTCAAGGTTATCTATTCCGTTCTGCCTCCCTCCGACGAGCAAGCGGCGATCGTGCGGTTTTTGGACCACGCAAACAGAAAGGTTGACGGGTTCATACGCGCGAAGCGGAAGTTGATTACGTTGTTGGGGGAGCAGAAGCAGATCATCACCCATCGCGCCATCACGCGCGGTCTCAACCCCAACGCCCCGCGCAAACCCTCCGGCATTCCCTGGCTCGACGACATCCCGGCGCATTGGACGGTGACCGCATTGCGCCGCCATTGGCGCGTGACCGATTGCAAGCACCTTACTGTTCCTTTTGTGGACGACGGCATTCCTCTGGCAAGCGTCGTTGAGGTTCAATCATTCGCACTCAATCTGGCACACTGTAAAAAGACGACTCGTCCGTGGTATCGCTTGCTAATCGAGGGAGATCGGAAGCCTAAGCGCGGCGACCTCATTTACTGCCGCAATGCCAGCGTTGGCGCTTGTGCGCTAGTCGAAACGGACATTGACTTCGCAATGGGCCAGGACGTTTGCTTGATACGCTCTACGCACCAGAATCAACGTTTCCTGAATTATTTACTTCATAGCCCGTTCATGGACCGCCAACTGGCACTGTTACTAGTCGGCTCGACGTTCAAACGAATTAACGTCGCGGACATCAAGGCGTTGACTGTCTTAGTTCCGCCACGGCGAGAACAGGACGCCATTTGCGCCCATCTTGATTCGCAGCTGCGAGTCTATGACGCTTCTATCTCCCGTACAGAGCGCGAGATCGCACTGATGCAAGAATACCGGACGCGACTGACGGCCGATGTGGTAACCGGCAAGCTGGACGTGCGCGCCGCCGCCGCGAAACTGCCAGCCCTCCCTGCCGAAGCCAATGCCGACGTCACTAAAAACCAGCCTCTGGAAGAAGCCGACCTTGAGGAAGAACCATGAGTGACCGGCCCAAAGTCCCCGTCCCCGTCAAACGAGCCGTTTTAACTGAGTCCTGCCATCGGTGTGCGGTTTGCGGTTTTGGGCTGTCCATCGAAATTGCGCACATCATCCCGTGGTTTGAAACCCAAGACCATCGCGCCGAAAATCTAATCGCCCTATGCGCTAACTGTCACGAGATGGCGGACAAACAGAAATGGAAGAAAAAGGATTTCGAGGCCTACAAAATGAACCCGTGGGCGCTTCGCAATGGCGCGCCGCAGCCAATGAGTGCGCCGCAAAAAGCGATGGTAGATCTTATCCTCGCGCGTGACGCCGCGGACATGGACGCGTGTCACCGCGTCCAGCTCGTGCAGATGGTCGCGGCGTATGCGGGTGCCGTTGTGGCGGACGTTAAACTCGTGGTGGTGGCTCCAAGTAATAGTTCGCTGGTCCGCATCGAATTGCCGCGAGACGCTGCGGAGCGACTCATTCGGGGATTCCAAGCTGAGGACCCTCGCCTCGTTTCATTCCTTGACGAATTTGCCCTGACGAATCCAGTTGGGAGTGCACACCATTTCTCTCCTTTCGGCCTCGATGGCGGTATCAAGCTCATTGAAACGGCACGCCCCACGCCGGGGGAGAAGCCGCCTGTAACGAACGTCAAGGAAGAAGGCTTAGAGTCACTAATCGTCGCGGCCATGACGAACTTCGGCTGGTACGCAGGTGCGAACGCAGACTACGACCGAGAATGCGCCGTTGACTTGAAGTACCTCGCCGCCTTTCTCGAAGCGACACAGGAAGAAATCGCCGCAGAACTGCAAATGAGAGTCGATGGTCCCGTGCGCCGGAAGTTTCTAGCGCAATTACAGGGAGAGATCACGCGCCGCGGCACCATCGACGTGATGCGGAAAGGTTTAAAGCACGGAAAACACCACGTGGATTTGTTCTACGGGACGCCATCGCCGGAAAACAAGGAAGCCGTGACACGGCACGCGGCAAACTTTTTCAGCGTAACCCGCCAACTCCGTTATAGTCGGGAGGAGACAAAGCGCGCGCTCGACCTTGTGCTCTTTATTAATGGGCTTCCAGTCGCCACATTTGAACTGAAGAACAGCTTAACGAAGCAGACGGCGGAAGACGCCGAGGAGCAATATAAGCGCGATCGAGACCCGCGTGAAACCTTGTTCGCCTTTGGGCGATGCGTGGTCCATTTTGCAATGGACGACCATGAGGTGAGGATGTGCACGGAGTTGAAGGGCTCGAAGGGCATGGCCAAGGACTCGTGGTTCCTGCCATTCAATCAAGGCTTGAATCAGGGAGCAGGCAACCCGGTAAACCCCTACGGAATCATGACGGACTATCTCTGGCGGCGCATTCTCACGCCAGGAGGGCTCACCGAGATCTTGGAGAACTATGCGCAGATCGTGGAGGAAAGAAACGAGAAGACGAACAAGAAGAAGCGCGTTCAGATTTTTCCGCGCTATCACCAGCTTGATGTCGTGCGAAAGCTTCTTGCCGATGCCGCATGGTTCGGTGCGGGCAAGCGCTATCTCATCCAGCACTCGGCCGGTAGCGGGAAATCGAACTCCATAGCCTGGCTGGCGCATCAGCTTATTGCTCTGCGCAAGGACGGGGCGGACGTTTTTGACACGGTCATCGTCATCACCGATCGGCGCATCCTCGATAAACAAATCCGCGAGACGATAAAGGGCTTCGCCCAAGTGTCTGCGATCATCGGGGCGGTGAAAGGAGACGGTGTCTCCAAAACCCAGCAGCTTTCAAAGTTTCTGAAGGACGGCAAAAAGATCATCATCTCGACGGTTCAGACGTTCCCGTTCGTGCTCGACAGCATCGACGAAGATCATCGTGGCAAGAAATTCGCCATCATCATTGATGAAGCACATAGCAGCCAAGGCGGGCGTACTGCGGCGGCAATGAGCGCGGCGCTAGGCGCGACTGCAGAGGAAGAGGAGGAGGAGACGACCGAGGACAGGATCAACCGCATCATCGAGCAGCGGAAGATGTTGCCCAACGCCAGCTATTTCGCCTTCACCGCCACTCCGAAAAACAAGACACTGGAGATGTTCGGCATTCCCTACCGGGTCGGCGACGAGGTGAAACACCGCCCCTTCCACAGCTACACGATGAAGCAGGCCATCCAAGAGGGTTTCATCCGAGACGTACTGAAGAACTACACGCCTGTAGACAGCTATTACCGGTTGGCGAAGACGGTAGAGGCCGACCCGGAGTTCGACGTGAAGAAGGCGCGCAAGAAGCTGCGCTTCTACGTCGAGAGCCACAGCAAGGCCGTCCGCGACAAGGCTGAGATCATGGTGGACCACTTCCTCGAACAGGTGATCGGCCAGAACAAGATCGGGGGAAAGGCGCGGGCGATGGTGGTGACTGGAAGCATTCAGCGCGCGATCCAGTATTTCTTCGCAATCCGCGACTATCTTACGGAAGTTAAAAACCCGTACAAAGCCATCGTCGCGTTTTCCGGCGAACCGGAGTTCAAAGGCGAGAAGGTCAGCGAGGCAAAACTTAACGGATTTCCGAGCAACGACATCGCGGATCGGATTCAGGAAGACCCGTATCGTTTTCTTATCTGTGCAGACAAATTTCAGACCGGCTACGACGAGCCGTTACTTCACACAATGTATGTGGACAAAGTCCTCAGCGGTATCAAAGCCGTGCAAACGCTATCCCGCCTTAATCGGGCGCACCCAAAAAAGCACGATGTTTTCGTGCTCGACTTCCAGAACGATACCGAAGTCATCGAGAAATCCTTCGCTGACTATTACCGCACCACGATTCTCAGCAATGAGACCGATCCTAATAAACTCCACACCCTGAAGGGTGAGCTGGACGGCTGTCAGGTCTATTCACCGGAGGATATCGACAGATTAGTAGGGTTGTATTTGGGTGGGGCGGATCGCGACAAGCTTGACCCGATCCTCGATGCCTGCGTGGCCATCTATGTGAACGAACTCGACGAAGATGGGCAGGTGGATTTCAAAGGCAAGGCTAAGGTCTTCACGCGCACCTATGATTTCCTCGCAACCATTTTGCCTTATGGCATCCAGGAGTGGGAAAAGCTTTCGATCTTCCTTAACTTCCTGATCCCGAAACTGCCTGCACCGAAGGAAGAAGATCTCGCTCAAGGCATCCTCGATGCCATCGACATGGACAGCTACCGCGCCGAGAAAAAGGCCACACTGGCAATCGCGCTGCCGGACGCCGACGCGGAGATCGAACCCGTGCCCACCAGCGGAGGTGGGTACAAAGCCGAGCCGGAGATGGACAAGCTCTCGAACATCATTAGGGCGTTCAACGATCAGTTCGGCGGACTCTTCAACGATCCGAAGGCCGTCGAGAAGCGAATCGTCGAGATAATTCCGCCGAAGGTATCAGCCGACCCGGCCTATCAAAATGCCAAGCAGCACCCCGACCGACAGAACGCACGCATCGAACACGACAAGGCGCTGAAGCGGGTCATTACGGCGATGTTCAAGGATGACGCCCAGCTGTTCAAACAGTTTCAAGACAACGACTCATTCCGCCGTTGGCTTACGGATACGATATTCGGGATAACTTACGAGGGTTGATTTTCCGCGCGAAAAAACGGCTCGGTGGGACGCTGCGGCGATCCCCAACCTCCCGAGCCTCGTCGATCGACGATCCGGTGACCGACGTCGACCACTCGCTGCGGTATATCCGTCCTCTGTCCGTCCCCGAATTTATCGACTTGCCCGAGCCATGTATGTCCAACAAAGACATAGACGCCCTCGTCGACAGCGGGGCTGACTGTTGTCGAACCCCCGGTGCGCGGCCGTGCGTGCGCGGACAAGCGGATCACTCAAAATTCGGGAGGCTGACCTGAAATCGCCGACTGCGCGCCGCGTCCCACCCTTCTTAGGGAGGATATTTTTGTCGCGAAGCTGACGCACGAAATCCGCCAAGGTCGCCCGGTCGCGATTTTGCTCACGGTCGAGCGCGTCCATGCCGTCGCTCCACGTCGTCATGATGGCCACGATCGCCAGGCCTAAGAGGAGAGTCACCCACCCGCCCTCTGTGATCTTGATCGCATTGCCGGAAAAGAAGGCGAGATCGATGTCGAGGAAGCAGGCGCAAACTAATGCAACGACGCGATGTGCCAGCCCCATGTCACTCGCACGACGCGGCAGTGCAGTAGTCATCAAGGTGGCGGAAACCGCCGCACCATACGCCCCGCGGGACGATCGCAGCTTGCGAGGGCAAGAGTAAGCGTCAGTAGCATCATCGCAAGTTCACGAATGGCAAGTAGAGTTCGTCTCGATGGATTGGTCCGTCCATTCAAATCCCAAGATACCGAGATTTGACGACATCATTCGCCCTGAGTTCGTCCGGCGTCGAGGAATATACCATTTGTCCCTTGCTCATGATGTTGACGTGATCGACGAGCTTGAGCGCCAGATGCACGTTTTGCTCGACCAGCAGGATCGACATGCCTTCCTTCTTGAGCTGGCCGATAGCCTCCCATAGGCCCTGGATGATGATCGGCGCCAGGCCCTCCGAAGGCTCGTCCATGATCAGGCAGTCGGGGTTGGTCATCAGCGCCCGGCCAATGGCGAGCATCTGCTGCTCGCCGCCGGACAGGGTCTTGGCGCGCTGACCGCGGCGCTCGCGCAATCGCGGAAAGGTGGCGTAGACGCGATCGAGACCCCAGCCGTGGCGATCGACACTGCGCTGTGCTACCAGGAGATTCTCCTCGACCGCCAGCGTCGGAAAGACGCGACGGCCCTGCGGCACCAACCCTATGCCGCTACGCACGGTCTCGAATGAGCTCTTCGCGGTGATTTCGTCGTCTTTGAATACGACGCGGCCGCGGCGCGGTGGATTGAAGCCGACGATGGAATTGACCAATGTCGTCTTGCCGACGCCGTTGCGGCCGAGCAGCCCGAGTATCTGCCCGCGCTCGAGCTTCAGCGACACGCCTTGCAGCACGTAGGCTTCGCCGTAATAGGTGTGAATGTCCTGGACGTCGAGAATGGCCATCGCTCAGCCTATCCCCAGATAGACGCTCTGCACCCTCGGGCTGGCATGGATCTGCGCCGGCGCGCCGGTTTCGAGGATCTGGCCGAAATGCAGGACCGAGATTTCGGAGGCGACGTCGAAGACGATATCCATGTCGTGCTCGATCAAGAGGATGGCAAGCTTGGGGTCGAGCCGCGTCAGGAACCTTGTCATCTCGGTCGACTCGCCGGACGACAGCCCCGCCGCCGGCTCGTCCAGCAGCAGGATCTTGGGATCGCCGGCCAGCCCGAGGACGATCTCGAGTTGGCGCTGCTCGCCATGTGACAAGTTGCGGACCTCGAAATCCTTACGGTCGATGAATCCGGCCTGCTCGAGGAGACGAAGTGCGGTGTCGTGCATGTCGCGATAGGACGACAGAAAGCGCCACATCACGTATTTGGTCGGACGCACGCCGCCGACCGCCAGCAGCACGTTGTCGAGGACCGTGAGTGCCGGAAACAAATGCGTAACCTGGAACGTGCGCGCCATGCCGAGCGCGGCGCGGCGATGGCTCGCCCATTTGGTGACGTCCTGGCCGAACAGAAGGATCTGGCCGCTACTCGGCGGATACATGCCGGTGATGAGATTGAACAATGTAGTCTTGCCTGCGCCATTTGGGCCGATGATCGCCTTGCGGTCGCCGGCCATGATGCGCAGCGAGACGTCCCGCGTTGCCTGCAGGCCGCCGAAGCTCTTGCACAGGTCCTTGAGTTCGAGAACCGGTACCGTGCCGCCGTGCATCGAGGTCTCGCTGCTCACCTCAAGCCTTGTCGTTCAATCGGAGGAAGCCGCCGGAGCCCGTGAACGGACGCCCGGCGAGAACCGATCTATTCGCAGTATTTGCAGGGCGGAAAGTCGCGGCTGTAAACCGGCTGCGCCAAGAACTTCTTCTTGTCGTACGTCCAGAACTCGCTGACGTCGGGATAGGTTTTGATTACCGTGTTCCAGAGCTCCGCCTTGCCGTAGCCGAACATCTTCTTCTTCTCGACTTTTTTGATGTAGATGTTCTGGATCGGGCTGCGGGTGGCCAGATCGAGCTGCACCGGACCGCGCACGGCATCGAGCTTGATGCTGGCCATGGTCTTGATGAACTCGGTCGGGCCCGGGAACTTGCCCTTGTACTTGGCCATCACCTCGTCGATCCACTCCGCGGCCGAGTAGTCGCCTTCCGAATAGTAGGACGGCACTTTGCCGTACTTGGCGCGATATTTCTTGACGAATTCCTGATTTTTCGGCGTGTCGAGCGCCGCGCTGTACATCAGCGCGGAGACGTCACCGATCACCTCGTCGCCCATGAACGGTAGGATGAACTCGTCATAGCTGGTGCCGCCGGCGACGATCGGCTTCTTGTTGCCTGAGGCGCGCAATTGTTTGGGGAACTGAAGCGACATCGGCCCCACCATCAATGTGAAGATGGCGTCGGCATCGCCTTTCATGGTCGGCAGATAAGGCCCGAAGTCCTTGGAGCCGAGCGGGACCCAGATCTTCTGAATGACCTTGCCGCCGCAGTCTTCGAAGCTTTGCTGAAAGCCGCCGAGCTGCTCATAGCCGAAGGCGTAGTCGGCGGCGATGGCGACGACCTTCTTGTAGCCCTGGTCGCAGGCCCACTGCCCCAGCGGGTGGTTCGGCTGCGACGGCACCCAAACCGAGAACACGGTGTAAGGATATTTGTCGACTTGGCGTTGCGCCAGATCGTCGGCGGTCGAGGCTGTGCCGATATACAGCGTCTTGAGCTCGGTGCTCACGGGCCCGAGCGCGTAGGCGCTGGAGGCGAGTAGCGCACCCGCCAACATGTGCACCTTGTCCTGAAGGATGAGCTTCTTTGCCTTGGCGACATCGACATCTGGCTTGCCCTGGTCGTCTTCGACGATCAGCTTGACCTTGGCGCCGCCGAGCATGCCCTTGTGCTCGTCCAGATACATCTGGAAGCCGTTGAGCATGTCGGTGCCGATCGCGGTGTAGATGCCGGTCCGCGGCGCGAGGAAGCCAATTCGCAGTTCCGGAGCCTGCGCTGACGCGGCCGCGCCGAGGCCGAACAGCATCGCCCCGCCCAGCAGCATAGGGCCTGCAATTCTTCGCATATTCATTGTTTTCTCCCCTGTTATCACTCGTAGTGATCGTTCGTCGTCCGTCACGCTTCAAGAACTCTTCGATGCCAGATTCTTCGTCGCCGCCGCGATGCGTTTGCCGCGGGCTTGCCCCCGCGCTTGCCGGATACAGTCGGGAATGCTCATCACCCCGCCCGGCAGATAAAGGATCGTCAGCACATAGACGCCGCCAAGCGCGTACTGCCACCACGGCACAATCGTGCTGAGATATTCGCGCAGGCCGAACACGATCGCCGCGCCCACCGCCGCGCCGACTAGCGTGCCGACGCCACCGAGAACGACCATCAGCAGCGCGTCGACCGAGGTGGTGAGCACCACCGTCTCCGGACTGACATGGCCATTGGTATGTGCCCACAGGACGCCGGCGAGCCCCGCGAAGCCGCCGGCAACGACGAAGACGAGATATTTATGCAGCCAGGTATTGTAGCCGAGGATCTGCATGCGTATCTCGCGCTCGCGAATGCCGGTGAGGCTGCGGCCAAATGGTGAGCGTACGAAGACGTACATCGCCATCATCGAGGCGGCGAATAGGGCAAAGACGAGATAGAAGAAATTGGTGTCGTTGGAGAGGTCGATGCCGAAATTCGGGCGGCTGGTCATGTTGATGCCGTTATCGCCGCCGGTGAGCGAATTCCAACGATAGGCCAACCCCCAGATGCACTGCCCGAGGGCCAGCGTGATCATCAAGAAATAGACGCCGGCCGCCCGGATCGCAAACAGGCCGAATACGGCGGCGACCGCCGCACCGATCAGGAAGCCCAGGACGACGACGACCCAGAAATCCCAGCCGAGCCCGAAATGCATCCTGGTGGCGAGGATGGCGGTGAGATAGGCGCCCACGCCGAAATAGGCCGCCTGCCCGAGCGACGGCAGGCCGGTAAAGCCCAGCAGGAGATCGGTGCTCATTGCAAGAATAGCAAAGGCCATCGCGCGCGTCGCTAAGAGGACCACGAAGGACCCGGAATGTGGCGCGATCCACAAGAGAGCCGCCAGGACGATGACGACCGCGAACATTTTAGCGTTCGGCTTCTTCATCGTCCCCTCAATCGCGGCCGAACAGGCCTGTCGGCTTGATCGCTAGGATCAAGACCATCGGCGCGTAGAGCGTGAAATAGGAGACTTCCGGGAATAGCGCCTTGCCAAAATTGTCGGTCAGGCCCACGGCAAGAGCGCCAATCGCAGCACCGCCAAGCGAGCCCATGCCGCCAATGATAACGACCGCGAAGGCGAGCGGCAGCATTTCAAAATCGAGACCCGGATAGACGCCTAGAAAGCCGCCGCCGATGACGCCGCCGAGCGCCGCGAGGAAGGCGCCAAGTCCAAAGATGATCATCGAAATGCGATTGGTGTCGATGCCAACCCCGCTGGCCATCTGCGCGTCGTCGACTGTGGCCCGCACGGCGGCCCCGAGCCGGGTCTTCTCCATAGCGAGCCATAATCCCATGCCGATCACAACGGCCGTGCCGATCATGAACAGCCGATATAGCGGAAAATAGACGCCGCCGACGATGATGCTCTGTTGCAGCACATCAGGCGGGTTGATGTCCATGTTGTTGCCGCCCCAGATATCGAGCGCCGCCTGTTGGAACAGATAGGCAAAACCGACGGTGAGCAGCACCTGGCGTAACGGATCGAAGCCTAGCGGCCGCAGGAACACGCGCTCCATAACTAATCCGATAATCGCCACCACGACGGCCGCGACCGGCAGCGACAGCGCCCATGAACCGGTGGCGCTGATCACTGATAACGCGATATAGCCGCCAAGCAGGAAGTAGGACCCATGAGCCAGGTTGACGATGCGCATGACGCCAAAAATAAGCGAGAGGCCGCTGCCAATGAGGAACAGCAGCGCGCCATAGGAAATGCCGTTGAACGCCTGGATGAGCCAGAATTGAGCGTTCATGTCCTCCCGTCCAAATCGCCCGATCTGTTGCCGGGGTTCTTGCCCCGAGCCGGTCTTACATCGACCGTCTCGCGCGCAAATTATTGGCCGTCGTCATCGCCGATGTCATCTCATTTTGCGCCGGCGCGCCGCGCGGCGGTCGCCTCGAAATCGATCTTCATCGTGGTCGGATCAATGACGACGCCGTATTCGCCTTCCGCGCGGCCAAGCGACACGTATTCGTTGACGACGTCGCTCAGCACTGCCTCGACGTCGCGCTCGCGCGGGTCGCCGACGCCGCAGCCGCCTGCGGTGCGCTGAATCAGGACATCGTCCGTCCCGACCTTGGCCTGGCGATGGGCACGCACCTGTGTTTCGACTCCGCCGAGCGGGGTCAAGGTCAGCTTGTTGAAGAAATGCGGCGAATGCCCGCCGAGTACGGTGTACCCGCGCGTCACATCGCCGTCGGAATCGCCGGTCAACAGGATCGCGGGGCTGCCGCGGTTGACCGCCTCCCAATATATGCCGAGGCCGCCGCGATAGCGGCCGGCGCCGCCGGAGTCGGTCGTCAACTCGTAACGCGTGATGAACCAGGGATAGTAGGTCTCCAGCATCTCGACCGGCGCCCGCACCAGCTCGCCGCCGCAAACCCAAGGCGAAATGTGCGGCCAGCCGTCATAGCCCCAGATTGCGCCCGAGCCGCCATCCGAGACATGGGCGAGAAATACGTAGCGCTCTTCAGTTCGCGGGTCGGTGCCGATCAGGCCACAGCCGTAATGGCGCGCCCAGGCGGCACAGATATTCTTCGGCACCGCCTTGCTCAACGCCTCGGCCGCGCATTCGAGCACCTGCGTACCCATCGAGATCGGTGCGGCGCCCACCGTCGCCGGATAGATCGGGTTCACGCACGATCCTTGAGGCGCCACAATGGTGATGGGCCGATAGCTACCCTCGTTGTGGTAAGAGGAGATTTCCGCCGACAGCGCGGTGAACACCGCCGAATAGACGCTGGCATAGGTCGCCGACAGCGGGCAGTTGACGAATGAGACTTGCCTGTCGCTTTCAGTGAAATCGAAGGTCAGCGTGTCATCCTTGATTGTGAGCGTGCAACGCACCCACACCGGCACGTCGAAGTTAGTGCCGTCGTCGTCGGTCGCCGCCTCGGTGCGATAGACGCCGTCGGGGATCAGCGCGATCTCCTTACGCACGGCACACTCGGTAGAATCGATCATGTCGTCGATGTAGCGCAGCAGCGGCTCGCGACCGTATTGGTCGAGCATCTCGACGAGTCGCCTTTCGGCGACCTTCATGGCTGCAATCATCGCCGCGTTGTCGATGCGCATGCCATCGGGGAAGCGGATGTTGTTGAGAAAGAACTCGTAGACCGGCGTCTCCTCGCCGCGCGCATAGATGCGCGTCGGCGGGATGACCAGGCCCTCGGCGTGGATGTCATAAGCACCGGGGAAATAGCCGCCCGGCAGCGAGCCGCCCATGTCCTCCTGGTGGCCGCGCGCCATCGCCAGACAGACCAGCACATCATCGTGGAAGATCGGATAGAACAATGTGATGTCCGGCAGATGCGTGCCGAACCCCTTGTATGGATCGTTCATGATGAACACATCGCCGGGCTCGATCTGGCCGGGGAAGCGCTTCAACAGCGCTTTGACCTGCAAGCTGCCAGCGCCGATCTGGCCTGGCAGGCCGACATAGTGCGCGATCGACCTCCCCTGCACGTCGAAGAGGCCGACGCAGAAATCGTGCAGCTCGGCCGTGACAAAGTTCTGTGACGAGCGCTCGATGATCGTCGACATCTCGCGCGAGATGCTCAAGAACCTGTTCCAGATGACCGTCTTGGTCACCGGATCGAGCGCGTTGGTGGTTGCAGCGTCGGCGTTCTTAGCGTTCATCGTCGTCGGCCTGCAGGTGGATGAGGTAGTTGCCATAAGGATCGACCTCGGCGCGAGCCGCGTTCGGCACCAGGATTGTCGATCCCGCCTCCTCGATCAGCGCCGGCCCGGCGATACTGTTGCCGCCGGCGAAGCCATCGCCGTCATAGACTGGGGTCAAGTGCCAGCCGTTGGCGCGGCCGAAATAGCAACGGCGCTCGGTCTTCTTCGCCTTCGCAGGCTCGGCTGAACCTTGGGCAATCGGCCGCAACTTGACTGGCGGCGCCGGCGCAATGGCCCGCACGCGCAGATAGACCGCCTCGATGTGGCGGCCCTTCATGGCGAAGGCAAAGGTCTGCTCGTGCCGGCGATGGAAGGATTCGGCGAGCTCGACCAGGCTAGCCGCGGTCACCGCGTCCTGCGGATACGGCACCTCGACCTCGTTGAACTGGCCGACATAGCGAAGGTCGGCGCTTCGCTCGAAGTGGACGTCGCTGCGCACCGCGCCGGAACGGACGAGGATGTCAGCGCCTTCGGCCTCCATCTCGGCATAGAGGCCGTCGATCGTCGCCGGACTGGCATCGGCGAGGCGCTTGGAATAGCTGCGCACGAAGTCTTGACTAAAATCGGGCAATAACATGCCGAAGGCGCAGTAAGCCGAGGCGAATTTAGGGATCATCACCCGCTTGATGCCGGCCTTGCGCGCGATGGCACCGACGTGAAGGCCGCCCCCACCGCCGCCGCCGACCAGCAGGAACTCGCGTGGGTCGAAGCCGCGCTTAGTGCACCGCTCGTTGAGCGCGTCGGCCATCCCTTCGTTGACGACGTCGTAGATGGCGTAGGCGGCCTCCTCGTTCGGCATATCGAGTCGCCCGGCAATACGGCCGACTACCGATTGGGCTGCATTGCGGTCGAGCTTGATCTCGCCGCCGAGGAAAAAGTCCGGATCTATATAGCCGAGCACGACATTGGCATCGGTGACCGTTGGATCGCCGCCACCACCGCCGTAGCAGGCCGGGCCCGGGTGGGCGCCGGCGCTCTTGGGCCCGACGCGCAGCAGATTGAGGGAATCGAACGAGGCGATGCTGCCACCACCGGCGCCGATCGAATGCACGTCTACCATCTTGGCGGCAATGCGCTGCTCCGACAGCCAGGTGTTGCTGGTGAGCAAGATCTGATCCTGTTGAATTAGCGCCGCCTCGAAGCTTGTGCCGCCCATATCAACCGAAATGATCTTCGGCGAATAGCGGCCGCCAAAAAAGAGGCCGACGGAGGGCCCCGCCGACGGTCCAGACAGGAGGGTCGTGACGGGATTGGCCTTTGCGGTGTCTTTGTCCTGGATGCCGCCGTTCGACTGGATCAGCAGCAGATGACCGGCAAAGCCGCAGCCCCGCAGTTCTTCCTCAAGATGATCGATATAGGAGGCGAAGATCGAGCCGACATAGGCACCCACCACAGTGGTGTTGAAACGCTCGAACTCACGCGAGATCGGAATGGTCTCGTAGGAGGTGGTGACGAACGCGTCGGGCGCCAATGCGCGGGCGATTTCGGCGGCGCGCTTCTCGTGCCGTGGCGTGAGGTAGGCGTAGAGAAAGCAAATGACGATCGCCTCGCAGCCGTCGGCGACTAGACGCTTGACGGCCTCCCCGACCTGACGTTCGTCGAGCGGCGTGATCACCTCGCCGGTCGGACCGATACGCTCCTCGATACCGATGCGACGCGAGCGCGGCACCAGGGGCTCGGGAAACTTGACCTTGAGATTGTACGGGGAGATACCGACGCGCATGCCGCGCCGCAACTCGATGATGTCGCGGAATCCCTTGGTCGTGAGCATGCCGGTCTTGGCGCCCGAGCGCGTCAGAAGGGCGTTGGTGGTCGCCGTAGTGCCGTGGATGATGGTTTCGACGTCGGCGAGCAGTGCCTCAAGGCTGACGCTCCGCGCAGTGGCGGCCTTCCGAAAACAGTTGAGCACGCCCTTCGACAGGGCGCCATGGGTAGAGGGCGACTTAAACATCGCGGCCGCCCCGTCCGGCGAGGTGATCACCATGTCGGTGAATGTGCCACCGATATCGACACTGACGCGAAGCACGCCGTTTCCTCCCCAACAATTCCTCTTTTGACCCGTTATTGCCATCACGGTAGGACGACGATGGCTATCTTATAATTGTCATTTTCAGATTTCTACGATCTAATAATTAGATGGTGGCCGGGAGCCCGGGGAACCGATGGATCTGCAACAGCTGCGCTATTTCGTGACCGTTGCCGAGGTCGAGAATATTACGCTCGCCGCCCATACGCTGCGGGTCGCGCAGTCGGCTGTGAGCCGGCAAATCCGACTGCTCGAGGAGGAGCTCGGCGCGGTGCTGCTCCAGCGCGCCGGCCGCGGCGTCAAGCTGACCGAAACCGGCGAGCGGTTGCGCCACCGCGCGAGCGACCTCATTCGCCAGGCGGACGATATCCGCGCAGATATCCGCAACCGTGGCAGCGCACCCTCCGGCATCCTCCGGATCGGCGCCAATCCGTCGCTCGGCGACCTCGTCTTTCCGCCGCTGGCAAAGAGCTACACCGCCGCCTATCCGAAGGTGCGCCTGCATCTCGTCACCGACATGACGATGCACATCCAGGAAGCGCTGCGCAAAGGCTCACTCGACTGCGCCGTCGTCGCCTTTCCTGACCGCGATCCATCAATGACCGTGCAGCGCGTGGCCGGCGAACGCATCCAACTCATCAGTCATCGTACGCATGATCTCGGCTGGGGCCCAGTTTGCACCGTGAAACAACTCGCCAGCGTGCCGCTGCTGTTGCCGGGACTGCCCCACCGCGAGCGGCTCGGCTACGAGCGCCTGGCCGCCGCAAAGGGTCATACGCTGCAATGCCGCATGGAGGCGGACAGCCTGTCGGTGCTGCGCGACCTGGCGCAGATGGGCCTCGGCCACCTGTTGTTGCCATCGACTGCCGCCGTCAAGCTGACCGAAGAGGGTGACTGGACGTCACGTGTGGTGAAGGGCTTTCAGCTCGAGCGCTATCTGGTCTGGCATGCCGAGCGGCCAATCACCGATGCGATGAACGGCTTCATGAAGATCCTTACCGCCGAAGTCGCTCTGCTGATAAAGCGGCGAATCCTACAATAACGAAGAGAGTCGAACTTAATCATGACCGCCAATCTCGAGCTCGTCTCGATCAAGACCAACACATATTCCCTCGACGGGCTGTTCAAGAACATCGCAGAGCGTCTGGACCGGATCATCCAGAAGGAACGCCAGACCCTGGACAGACGCCAGCAGGAGGCCGAGGGCAAGCCCCAGAGCCGGCTCACCAAGAGGGCCCTGGACAGCCGGCTGGCCCAGCTCGACCGCCTTCCGGCGGAGCCTGGCTCCGCGATCGGAGCGCTGCAGGAGTATGAGTTCGTGGACTCCGGAGCTGAGCAGGACTTTCGGGAGCTGCTGGAGGAGGTGCGCGGCAACCTGGTCGACTCCCACTTCAAGCAGATGGCTCAGCGGATGCAGCAGATGGGGCCGGAGCAGCTGGCGTCGGTGCAGGCGATGGTGGCCGACTTGAACCAGATGCTGGAGCGTCACCTGGGTGGAGAGCCCGCTAGATATGACGAATTCATGCGCAAGTGGGGCCAGATGTTCCCGGACCACCCGGACAACATCGAGCAATTCCTGGAGCAGATCCAGCGTCAGCTGGCCGAGCTGAACTCGCTCATGAAGTCGATGTCGCCGGAGGCTCGGGACCAGCTCCAGGCCATGCTGGAGGGGGTGTTCTCAGACCAGGGATTGCAGGATGAGATGGCCCGGCTCTCGCAACTCCTGGGCCAGCTCTCTCCGGATGGGCAGATGGGCGGCCGTTTCGGCTTCTTCGGGGGAGAGGAGCTGAGCTTCCCCGAGGCGGTCGAGATGATGGGCCAGCTGCGCCAGCTGGAGGCCCTGGAGAGGGCCGTACGGCAGGCGTTTCAGGGCGAGCAAATGGACCCGGAGCTGCAACGCCAGCTGGGGGAGGTGCTGGGACCGGAGGCGGCCGCCAGCGTGGGCCAGGTCCAGCAAATGCTCCAGCAACTGGAGCAGACCGGAAATCTGCGCCGCACGGAGGACGGGCTGGAGCTGACCCCCCGAGGGGCCCGGCGCATCGGCCAGAAGGCACTGGGCGACGTCT
>Ga0208357_1001347_pt1 | contig 17933 bp, 18 predicted proteins | sample NGESurdeep092012_6_FD_184487 | JGI IMG/M metagenome (GOLD analysis project Ga0208357, IMG submission 184487) | Arctic peat soil microbial communities from Barrow, Alaska - NGEE Surface sample F52-2 deep-092012 (SPAdes) | ecosystem: Environmental > Terrestrial > Soil > Wetlands > Peat ... | reverse complement strand
TCCATACCCAATTTTCCCAGTCCACGAGCAGCACCCCGGGACCTCACCCGGCGTTTTAAATCCCCGTCAGGATTTCCGACTACTGACCCGCGCTCCTAGGACGACGACGTCGGCGTCTTCGCCGACGAAGTTGATGCCGACGTCGAACCGCTGCCGGATGAGCTGCTGCTACTCGAGCCGCCGGTAGATGAACTGCTCGAGCCGCCGGTAGATGCCGGGGCGCCGGCAGGCTCCTTCGCGCCCTTCTTTTCTTTCTTCTCGCCCTTCGCCGGCGCCAGCGCAGCGGCTGACGCTCGTGAGTCAGTTCGGTAGAAACCGGATCCGTTAAACGTGACGCCGACCGTGCCGAACACCTTGCGCAGAACACCGCCGCACGACGGGCACACCGTCAGGGCGTCATCGGAAAATGCTTGGTGGACATCGAATGCGTTTCCGCATTCTCGGCACTTATAGGCGTAGGTGGGCACTGGTCTTGCTCGACTTTCGTAGTTGTTGGCAGTCGCATGTCGAGGCGGCGGAGCGCGCGTGCCCGCCCATCACGAGAATTGTACGATCCTGATCGGGGTGACAACGCCATCCACCGGTTGGTCATGCAATTCCCGCGGAACCTGGTCCACGAGTTCGCCGTCGAAAAGCACGGCATACACTGGAGGACATTTTTCCATGCTTCCGAGGGTTTTGTCGAAATAGCCGCGACCCCAACCTAACCGGAGGCCGGTCTTGTCCACGGCGGCCGCTGGCACGAGGATCAGATCGACGTCATTGATAGCGATCGGGCCGAGCAGTTCTCCGACCGCTTCTGGGATGCCGAGATTGCTCTCGGTTTCGGTTTCGCCGTCACCTGTCGTCCAGTCGAGGAGGCCGTCTTCGCGGGAGATCGGCAACAGAACGCGAACACCGTTCTGGCGGGCCCAATTGAGGTATGGCCGGGTGTTCGGTTCCAGCAGTGTCGGCAGGTAGCAGGCAACGGAGCGCGCGGACAGATCCGTGGTGAGGTCGACCAGGTTGCGCGTGATGCCGGCGGCCGCGGCTTCCCGCTCTGTCGCTGTCATGTTCTGGCGGCGTTCCCGCAACTCGGCGCGCAATGCCCGCTTCTGATTGCTCAGCTCGCTCGACATGTACGTCATACTACGTGGTGTTCATCATGCGGCTGCGGATAACGCTAGCCTTGCGATCATGGCAATGCAGATTACCAAGGCCGTGATTCCGGCCGCGGGCTTGGGAACGCGATTCCTGCCTGCGACCAAAGCGATGCCGAAAGAGATGCTGCCCGTCGTCGACAAACCCGCGATCCAGTACGTGGTGGAGGAGGCGGTCGCAGCTGGGCTGCACGATGTGTTGCTGATCACCGGGCGAAATAAGAACGCGCTGGAGAATCATTTCGATCGCGCGACAGAGCTTGAAGCGACTCTGGAACGCAAGGGCGACACCGATCGCCTCGAAAAGGTGAACTTTTCGACCGAGCTCGCCGACATGCACTACGTGCGGCAGGGCGATCCGAAGGGCCTCGGCCATGCGGTGCTGCGTGCGAAGATGCACGTAGGGGACCAGCCATTCGCCGTGCTGCTCGGCGACGACATCATTGATGCCCGTGATGTGCTGCTCGAGCGGATGCTCGTGGTTGCGCAGGAGCGCGCAGCGACCGTGATCGCTCTTCTCGAGGTCGAGCCGGACCAGATCCACTTGTACGGAGCCGCCGACGTCGAGCCGACCGATGAGGGCGACGTGGTGCGGGTGCGCGGGCTGGTCGAGAAGCCGGATGCCGCAGATGCGCCCTCGAACCTGGCGATCATCGGCCGTTACGTGCTGCAGTCGCAGGTCTTCGACGTGTTGGAGCACACGCCGCCGGGCAAGGGGGGCGAGATCCAGCTGACCGACGCGCTGGAGACCCTCGCCGCGGACGAGTCGATCGCCGGCGGCGTCTATGGTGTGGTGTTCCGGGGCCGGCGCTACGACACGGGCGACCGGCTCGACTACATCAAGGCGATCGTGCAGTTGGCGGTCGACCGCGAAGATCTCGGCCCGCAATTGCGCCCATGGTTGCGCCGGTTCGCGGCAGGGCTGAGCCCGGAGCTTGCCGCAGACGAAACACTCAGCGCGCTCGACGGCACGGTGCACGAGCAGGCACAGTAGAAGTCGACTTATGCCGCTGTTCATCCCAACGCTGACAGACGGACCGGTGTCTGTGCGCCCGATCCGGCTACGAGACGCGCGCCCGCTGGAACGTGAACTTCTCGCCAACCGGGGCTGGCTGCGTCAGTGGGAGGCGACCAACCCGCACGGCCCGATGAGTTTCGACGTGCGCGCGAGCATCCGATCGTTGCAGGTGAACGCGCGGGCCGGTCACGGTCTGCCGTTCGTGGTCGAATACAACGGCGAACTCGCCGGGCAGCTGAATGTGTCGTCGATCAGTTACGGGTCGCTGGCGAGTGCGACGATCGGTTACTGGGTCAGCGAGCGTTTCGCCGGACGTTCCGTTACGCCGATCGCGACGGCGCTCGCGACGGATTATTGCTTCTTCCAGCTTGGATTGCACCGGATGGAGATCTGTATCCGTCCGGAGAATGCTCCGTCGTTGCGCGTCGTCGAGAAGCTCGGGTTCCGCTATGAGGGGCTGCGGCGTCGCTATATCCACATCAACGGAGACTGGCGTGACCACTTCTGTTTCGCCCTGGTCGTCGAAGAGGTGCGTCAGGGCGTGCTGCGCCGCTGGCGCGACGGCCAGGCGCCCGCGGACGCCGCGCGCATCCCCGGTGACGATCGCAAGGCAGCCCAGGAGCAGCTGCCTGTTCAACGAGATCGGTGACACACCAGCGCTGCGGCCTCTCAGAGCGTGTAGACCCCTTACCGTAGACACATGGGTGGGGACGTACTCAGTGGGGGCATTGTCGCGGTGCTCGCCGCTGCGCTCTGGCTCGCGTATTTGGTGCCGACCTGGCTGAGGCGGCGAGAGTTTCAGGCAACAGAACGCAACGCGGTGCGACTGCAGCAGACGCTGCGCATTCTGGCCGAAACGTCTGAGCTGCCGAACGAAGTCCGCGTGGAGGCGACCGCGCGCGCGGTCGCTGTGCAACAGCGCATCCTGCGCAAAGTCGAGGCCCGCACGCGAGCAGAGCTTCAGGAAAGAGCGACCGAAGAGGCAGAGCGCCGCCACGACGAAGCGCTCGCGCGTGCAGCCGCGGATGCGCGTGCAGTTGCGGACATGCGGTTGACGGATGCGTCGGTGACGGATGCGTCGCCTCCGCGAGCGCGCCGCTTGCGTCGTGCGCGCGCAGCAACATCCCTGTTGTTGATGGTCGGCCTGATCGCCGCAGTGTGGGGGTTCGTCGCCGTGTTCATCGGCGCAGGATCGTGGCTCGTGCCGGTAGGCGCAATCGTCGTGATGGCTGCAGCCTTCGGCAATCTCGGCAGGCTCGCGCGAGCGGGTCGGGCGACGCGGGTTGCGGTGGCGGCACAGGCTCCTCGCGTGGCGACGGAACTGTTCGATCACGCGGCGATAGCCGAACCTGCACCCGCCGCAGTCGGCACCTGGACCCCTCGACCGCTGCCGAAGCCGCTCTATCAGTCGCCGGGATCTGTGGCCGCGAGCGCGATGGCGTCCGTGGACGCCGCCACTCGGCTCCGCCGCGCTGCTGCGGCAGCCGAGTTGGAACGCCGGGCAGCCGAACTCGCCGAGGTGCTGGCACCCGAGGTGACCCGGTTGGCGCCGCGGCCGGCGGCCGAGCCAGCCGCATCCGTTGCGCCCGTGCGGTCGGAGCAGACCAGCCGCTACGCCAGAATGGGGATGCTCAACAGCGTCGAATCGAGCGCGCTCGACCTCGACGCGGCGCTGCGTCGTCGCCGCGCGGCCAGCTGAGCCTCGCGCTGGGTCTTGCGCCGCGCCTCGCGCTGCGACACCCGCTCAGTATTGCGTGCGAGGATTTCGCACATGAAGAAATTCATCAACAGGGCTGATTCTGTGTTGTCGGATGCGCTGATCGGCATTGCTGCCGCGCACCCCGAGCTGCGGGTTGATCGGGCGAATCGCGTGATCTTTCGGCGCGACCCGATTCGACCGGGCAAGGTCGCCCTTATTTCCGGTGGCGGGAGTGGGCATGAACCTGTGCACGGTGGTTTCGTCGGCCTCGGGATGCTCGATGCGGCGTGTGCGGGCGAGATTTTCACCTCGCCGACGCCGGACCAGGTGATGGCGGCCACGCTGGAGCTCGGCGGTGACGCGAATGGCGGAGCCGGCGTGCTCTACATCGTGAAGAACTACACCGGTGACGTGATGAACTTCGAGATGGCTGCGGAGTTGGCCGCCAGCGAGGTGCGCACGGCTGTGCGCACGGTCGTGCGCACGGTCGTGATCGCCGATGACGTTGCCGTCGAGGATTCGACGTTCACGGCCGGGCGCCGTGGAACCGGTGCAACAGTGCTGCTGGAGAAGATCGTCGGCGCCGCAGCAGAAGAGGGCCAGGATCTTGCGAGCGTGACGGCGCTCGCGGAGCGGGTGGCGGCATCCGCTCGGTCGATGGGGGTTGCGCTGAGCGCCGGAACGGTGCCGGCAGCGGGTCGTCCGAGCTTCGATCTCGGCGATGACGAACTGGAGCTCGGGGTCGGCATCCACGGCGAGCCCGGTCGTCATCGGATGCCAATGACGGATGCCGCGCACATCGCGGCGCAACTGGTCGGGCCGATTCTGGCGGATTTCGACTTCACCGGCGCGCCCGCGATCGTGATGCTCAACGGAATGGGGGCGACGCCGCTGATCGAGCTGTACATCATGTATGGCGAGGTGGCGCGGCTACTGGCTCAGGCAGGGATCACGGTTGCGCGCAACCTGGTCGGTAACTACATCACGTCGCTTGACATGGCCGGCTGCTCTGTCACGCTGCTGCGCGCCGATGACGAGCTGCTGCGGCTTTGGGACGCGCCGGTCAGCACGCCGGCGCTGCGCTGGGGTATGTGAGCCGGTTTCGCGCGGCCCAGAGCGATTGGCCGTTACATCCGCGCCGCGTTCAGGCTGGGTGCCCCCGGATGCGCCCGGCCCCGTCTTCGGGCCTCGGTCCAGCCTGAATTCGGTCCGCTGCTTCGTCGAAATTGAACTGCGCCGCGTCATGATATTGTTTCTTACGCAGTTCAAGGGGCTATGGCGCAGTTGGTAGCGCGTCTCGTTCGCAATGAGAAGGTCCGGGGTTCGAATCCCCGTAGCTCCACCAAAGCCACGTAAATTCGAAACCTGCCCCGCCTCAGCGCGGGGCAGGTTTGTTTCTGCTGCGGATGCCAGGCGGGCAAGCTCACGCCCAGCCGTTAAATCGACGTGCTGAGTGTCCAGCGCTCTCGAGCAGTGGTTGGATGAACACATGACCGAAGCATTAGATGGCCTTCCACAGACCGCGCAGCGGCGGGTCGAGAGCCAGCTGGCGGGCGGCGTGACCGGGTCATTGTTCTCCGCGCCGGCGGCTGCAAGCGCACGCAGTGTCGGGCTGGAACCGGTCGGCGAAGTGTTCGGCTGCCTGGTGATCAATTTGGGCTGGACCGGAGGCGGATGCTCGTGGTGGGGTTCAGGCGGCGGGCTTCCCGGCTGGGGTGCCGGGGGCGCGCTCGGGGGTTGGGCCACCTCGCCGATCACGACCTCCGGCCGCAGCCAATCAGGCGGCTTCGCACCGTATGTGAACGCCTTCGAAGCTGCCTGGTATGGAGCGTTGCAGCGCATGCTCATCGAGGCCCGCGCACTCGGGGCCCACGGTGTTGTGGGTGTTCGCATCACTCGTACCCGGCTGCAGAACTCGGTCTGGGAGTTCACCGCGCTGGGCACGGCGGTGCGCTCCAGCGACCCGAGCATGGTGCCGTTCCCGGCCGATGTGAGGAATGTCTGGAGCACCAATCTCCGCGCCGAAGATTGCGCATCCGCCATTCTTTCCGGGTACTTGCCCCACGAGATCGTGCTCGGCATCTCGGTCTCGAGCAAACATGAAGACATGGAATTGAAGCAACAGCGTTCGGTGTGGGCAGGCAACACCGAGATCACCGGGCTGACGCTGCTGATCCAGGCTGCCCGCAATGAGTCCAGAGCACGGTTGGCCGCACGTGCGACCCGCGCCGACGGAGCACAACTCGTCATCACAGATCTGGATTTATCCGAGTTCGACACCCCATGCAGCCAGGACGCGGTCGATCTTCACGCCGAATCGGTGATCGTCGGCACAACTCTGATACCGCTCCCACGCGCGAGCCATCGTGCGGAAACCGCGAAGGTGACCACCGTTCTCCCACTTCACGATCTCACCGCGTGAGATGAGCATCCACTTCACTGCACAGCTCACTAAACACCGGGTCGATGCGACCTGCGAAAGGACCTTGCGATGACTGACTCCCTCTCCAACGTCTCGTTGCCCGAGGAAGCGCGCGCGCGCCTCGCCGAAGGCCGCAAGGGCCTGTTCACCTCCGATCTCTCGGTCAACGAGTTCTTGCTTGTCAAGCAGGTCGGCTTCCGCCCGGTGGGGCTGGTCCTCGGATCCAGCGTCTATCACGTGGGCATCCAGGCAGGGCGGTGGAGTAAGAACATGGAAATGGACAAGCTCAGCCAAGCGATGTATCACGCGCGAGAACTGGCGATGACCCGCATGGAAGCCGAGGCCGATGCCCTCGGGGCGGACGGAATCGTCGGGGTGCGGCTGGAGATCGAGTTCAAGGAGTATGGCAACGACCTTGCCGAGTTCATCGCCGTGGGCACTGCGGTGACCGCGGACGAGCCGCCGGCCACCGGAAAGTGGCGCAACAACAAGGGCTTGCCGTTCACCTCGGACCTCTCCGGCCAGGACTTCTGGACTCTGATCCAATCCGGCTATGTTCCACAAGGCATGGTGATGGGCACTTGTGTTTACCACATCGCCCATCAGGGCATGATGACCTCGCTCGGAAACATTGGCGCGAACACCGAGATCACTCAGTTCACCGAGGCCCTATACGACGCGCGAGAACTGGCGATGGGCCGCATGCAAGCCGAGGCCGAAGCTCTGAACGCCGAGGGCATCGTTGGGGTTCAGCTGCTTTCGCTACCGCATCGATGGGGCGGGCACACCACCGAGTTCTTTGCAATCGGCAGCGCCGTGCGCTCGTTACGGCACGACCATGTTATTGCGACCCCGAGCCTGGTGCTTCCGCTGACGGACGGCGGGCCCCGGTGACAGGAGCGATATCACCGCAGGCCGACGAACCGCAAGCCTTTCTCGCCGGGCTGGTCGAGAGCGTGAGCCGAGCGTTGCCGGACGGTGCCACGACCGCCGTGCTCTCGGTCCAACGCGACCGTTCGCTTGCCGATCGATTTGCCGGTCGCGTCGGGTCGATCAGGCAAGTGAGCCTCAACGGCTCGAGCGAGATCCTGACACTGCGCTACGCGCCGGGCCCCCGCTGGATTCCGGAAAGCGCGCGCGCCTCCAGCGGTGTCATCATTGCGCGACGCACCATGAGCTTGGGCGAGTGGTTGACGGCTTTCGCGGGCCGGGTTGCCGCGATCGCTGCGGATGCCGCCGGCGATGCCGCGTCTGCGGCACGGGCATTGCAGGCACTCGGCCTCCAACAGGCAGGCGTCGATATCCGCGTCGTGGATGCGAACCTTGACAACGATCTGCGGGCCTTGGGTGCTCGGCTAGCGGGCCGGATCCCTGCGGATGCGGCTTCTGCGGTCGGCAGGATCGCTGAACTGCTCGCCGACACGGTGCCACGGGTCGCCGGTTCGGGCGAGCCGGAAGTGGTGGTGCGACGCACGGCGACGGTCTATCTGCCGGACACGCTGCGTGCCTATCTGTCCCTTCCCGCCGACTGGGCGAGCGAACATGTCTTTCCGGACGGCACGACGCCCGCGCAGGCTCTGGTCGGCCAGTTGGACGCCCTCGAATCCGCGGCCACAAAAATGCACGACTCCGCGGTGGAACAGGACGCATCCGCGTTGCTGGTCAACGGCCGGTTCCTTTCCGAGCGGTTTGCTACCTCACCTCTCGATCTGCCCTGAACTGCTACGACCTGAGCTGCCTCCGGCGTTCGATCCGGTGCCCTTCGATCCATCGGTGGCGTGCGATCGTTCAAGGTAGCTCTTCGAGCGCGAAACCTGCTGCTCGAGCGCATCGACGGTCACTGCCATGTTCTCGACGGCTTTCACCCGATAACCGTCGATGGCGTCCATCGTGGCGAACACGTTGTCGAATGCCCGCTGAAGCGTCTCGACGCTGACTGAAGACTTCGCCGCGTCCTCATGGATCATCCCAGTCTGCTGCTTCAAAAGCTCGCTGGTCCGATCGATCATCGAGTTGGTCGCTTCGTTGAGTGCGCCGATCTGGTCCAGCACGAGCCGTTGGTTGGCCAGCGCCTGAGCCACGATCACGGCCGTGCGAAGTGCTGCCACGGTGGTTGTCCGGGCGCGTTCGACCCCCTTGATCAGCTCCAGGTTGTTCTTCCGGATCATGTCGAGTGCGAGGTAGCCCTGAACACTGACCGCTATCTGCGTGGTCAGATCCTGCCGGCGTTGCCGGATCGGGAACAGTGCGTCGGCGGTCAGCGCGTCTGCCAGTTTCGGGTCGGTGGCGCGCGCCTCGGAAGCCCGCGCCGCGGTGGCATCATCGAGAGCGGTCGCCAGGGTAACGTATTCGCCGAGCTTTCCCATGGTCGTCCAGAGATTGGCGCGCTCTTGCTCGATCGCGGCATTGTCTTTGATCAATTCGTCTTGACCGGAGATCAGGGCGGTGATGATCGCGTCGAGCTGCTTTTGCGCTGGCTGATACTTGTCGAAGTAGTGAACGAGCTTGCTGCCACCCGGAAGCCTGCCCAGCAGCTTTTTCGGTCCGGTCAATTGCGCGTGCCCCGGGTCAAGGTCAGTGATCGTCGTGCGGAGATCCAGCAGGGTTCTGGCAACTGTGGCCTGAGGATTGCCGGGTGCCCCGCGCCCCTTTGCCGCGGCGAGCGAGGAGGCCGGGCGATCCAGCATCCGGTTCGACACCTCGGCGGATGAGCGGATCTCTTGCTCGCCCATCCGGGTGATGTCGTCGACCTTTCGAGTGAAGTTCGGACTTCCTGGCTCCTGCGCGGCCAGATCGGCGATGAAGGATTGCGCTTTCGCCTGGAGTTCGGCGCGCTTCTGCGGGGCCAATGCGACCATGCCGACCGCTTGCTCCGCGGGTACCTCTGGAACGGACGGTGGCGGAGTGAGCACGATGTCGGTGCTCGCCGGTTGCACCGGCGGGTTCAGCGGCTGGCTAAGGTCGAGCTCGGACATCGGTTCTCCTCCCGGCGCGAGGCGCACGCCCACGCTAAGAGTAGAACGTTCGCCTGCGATGTGCCGCGATCAGTCGCGATCAGTCGCGACAACGGTGCCAGCACCCCGGGTGAGGGACTGCACGTTCAACGGTGTGACTCCGATCGAGGAGCTGGGAGGTGAGCACGCAGGTTGAGTCGGTCGAACTGTCAACGTCGGCCGAAAATTGACCCTTTATCGTCGTTCGAAACTTGACCCCTCTCATTGTTGATTGTTGTTAGTTTCCTGCCCCGGCGCTGAGCCTGGCTATCACCCGCTACTGAAAAGCAAGGCCACCCGCTTGGGTGGCCTTGCTTTTTGTCGCGCTGTGCGAGTGCGTTCTATTCGGCGATCAGGTCAACCGGCTGCGCCAGCCGGCTTCGTCGTTGTCGTGAATCCCTCCAGTTTGTTGGCAGCGATCGCGTACTTGTTGGTGAAGGTGCCGGCGATGCTGACCTTGGAGGTGTCGACGCCGTTTCCCTTCTCCATGGCGAAGATCACCTTGGGGCCACCGGCCGGCATGATGCCGTCGGGCAGGAACTGGGACTTGTCGGTGGTCAGACCTGCGACGTACTGCGCCTTGGTGATGGTGCTGTTCTGCACAAAGGCCGCGGGGAGCTTGTTGGCGATGTCCGCCGCAGAGTGCGTGCTGATCCAGTGCATGGTGGCGACCAGCGCGTCAACGACCTTTTGGGCGGCATCCGCGTGGGACTTCACCCAGTCTGAGCGGGCCAGCAGACCGGCGGCCGGCCAGGCGCCGCCGAGGGCCTTGGTCGCACCGGCGGTGGTGGCCAGGTCGACGGCGGTGTAGGCGAGCTTCTTCGTTGTGAGCGCACCGACGGTCGGCTGGGTTGTCATGACGCAGTCGGCTGAACCACGTTGGATTGCCGCGATCGCCGTTGATCCATCGCCGACGGCGAGCGTGTGATAGCCGGTCCGTGAAATGCCGTGCTGGGATGCGAGAAACTGGGTGAGCTCGTCGGTTCCGGAACCGAGATCGGTGACGCCGAGCGTCTTGCCGGCGAAGTCGGCCGACGAGTGCACACCGCTTTTGGTGCCGCACATCTCGCGTTCACCCGGTGCACCTGAGAGCTGAACGAGATTGATCACGTCTTTGCCCTTGGACTGGAAATCGACCGTGTGCACATACCAGGCGCCGGCCAGGTCGACCTGCCCGGACGCCATTGCCTCCTCGGCACCGACGCCACCGCTCTGTTCTGTTGAGAGTTGGACATTGACGCCGTATTTCTTGTAATAGCCGAGGCTCTGAGCGAGTTGGTACGGCAGGTAGATCTGCTTGTCGATGCCGCCGACCATCATGGTCACGGTGGGAGTCGCAGCGGCGACGTTGGCGCCGGCAGCACTGCCGGACCCACCCGAGTTGCTACTGCAGGCGGCCAGGCTGAGCGCGAGGGCTCCTGTTACCGCGACGGCGCAGAGAGTGCGCTTGTTCATGAGATGTTGTTCCTTTCGTTGGTGCCGAGGGATTCGGCTGATAGTCGGTTGCAAGAATCTGCGGATCATCAGATCGCCTGCGCTTCGGAGCGGCTCGGCGGACGCCATTTCAGGAGCTTGCGCTCCAACAGGGTGAGCAGGTATTCGGCGCCCAATGTGATCACGGCCATGATCACCATGGCGGCGAACACCGTGTTCGGGTCGAAGTTGCCTTGGGCCTGACTGATGATCAAACCGATGCCGTGCTGAGCACCGAGCACCTCACCGACCAGTGCGCCGATGATTGCGAAGCCGAATGCCGTGTGCAGACTCGCGATGATCCACGTCATCGCGGATGGAATCGTCACGTGACGCGCGACCTGAAGCGGCGACGCACCAAGCACACGCACGTTCGCGATGAGGTTCTGGTCCGCTTCACGCACACCCTGGAAGGCGTTGAAGAACACCACGAAGAACACGAGCACGGCTGCGAGCAGCACCTTGGGGAGCACCCCGAGTCCGAAGGCGACGATGAAGATCGAGCCGAGCACGATGCGGGGGACCGAATTCAGTGCCTTGATGTATGGGCCGAATACCGTCGCCAAATACTTGTTCGAGCCGAACAGGATGCCGACCACGACACCGGCAAGAGTCCCCAGCAGGAAGCCGAGGAACGCTTCCTGGGCCGTCACGCCCAGGTTCTCCCAGATCGTTCCGAAGGCGGTGCCGACTGTGAAGAGGTGCACGAGACTGTCCCAGATGGCCGATGGTTGCCCGAAGAAGAACTTGTCGACCCACCCGACTGTCGTGAACCACTGCCAGCCGCCGATCACGATGACTGCGACGAGGATGCGCCCGAACCAGACCCAGGCGGAGCGGCGGGCCCGGGCTCGGCGCGCCGACAGCTGCACTTCGCTCTTTTGTTCACGGGCAACAGCGCCCGAGATTGTCATCGATGTCATGCTGCTTTCCCTGCCGTTTCCTCGTATGCGCGCGTGACCTCATCCTTCAAGGACGCCCAGATCTGTCCTTGCAGTTCGAGGAATCGTGCTTCGTGCCGGATTTCTTGAACGTCGCCTCGCGGCCGGGGCAGATCGATCTCGAAGACGTCTTTGACCGACCCGGGGCTGCTGGTCATGATGATGACGCGGTCGGACAATGCCACCGCTTCGTCCAGGTCATGGGTGATGAACAGCACAGAGGGGCGCAGCTCTTCCCAGAGTTGCAGCAGCTCTGTTTGCATGATCGCCTTGGTCTGCACGTCGAGAGCGCCGAACGGCTCATCCATCAGCAGAATTCGCGGATTGTTGATCAGCGCGGCCGCCATCGCGACACGCTTGCGCATGCCGCCGGACAACTGGTGCGGATAGCGGTCCTCGAAGCCGGTCAATCCCACGCGGCGCAACCAGTCCAGGGCGAGCGCAGTGGCTTCGCGCTTGGGAGTGCCGAGCAGGATCGGGCCGATCATCACGTTGCCCAGCACGGTCTTCCACGGGAAGAGCGAATCCGCTTGGAACATGTAGCTGACGCCGCTGGTGACACCGTCGACGGTCTGCCCGCCCACCCTCACCGATCCGCCGCTCGGTCGCTCCAGCCCGGAGACCTGGGCCAGGGTCGTGGACTTGCCGCAGCCGGTCGGTCCGACGATCGCGCAGAACTGGCCAGGTTCGACGGTGAGTGACACGTCACGGATGGCCGTGAACGGGTCACCTTTCGGTGTGAGGAAGCGCTTTGTCAGCCCGACGATTTCGATGCGCGCCGCGTCTTCCGTCGGTTCGATGGCGGTGTGTGCGCGATTGGGATTGTGATCACTCATAGATCTGAAGACCTCTCTGTCTCTCGCCGAATGCGATTCCTCATCGTCACGCATCGCTGCGCCGGTGTCTCGCTTGTGCGTCATTGGCCTTTTGTGCGCATTGCGGCTCGTTCTGCGCATTGTGCGCACGTGCACTGTGGTGATCGCGCTGAGAGAATGAATCGTGATGCGACGATGGATCCGAAAGCTTTCGAGCCAGATCTTCTTGGCCCAGATGGCGATCCTCGTCGTGTCCATGGCCGTCGGGTTCGCGTTCGTCGCCCAGACCGCGCGTCAGCACCTCGACGAGGATTATCAGGCTCGTGCGGCCGCGATCGCTCAGACCTTCGCTGGGATCCCGACCATCCGGCAGTGCCTCAGCAGCGGTGGTCCCGGCTGTGCCGGTACCGTGCAAGCGCTCGCATCGGCGACAGCGCGGCGAGCCGGAGCCGCCTACGTGGTCGTTATCGATCTGAACAGGGTGCGGCACTCGCACCCCGACCCCGCCTTGATCGGAAAGAAGGTCAGCGAGCCGCTCGTCGCCAGCGACGGCAAGGTGCACTTGGGTATCGACTCCGGTTCGACGGGCCCCACTGCGAATGCGCGTGTGCCGCTGTACGCTCCGGGCGGCGCGCTTGCCGGCGAGGTCTCCGTCGGCATCCGGGAAAGCTCGGTGTCCGGCGAGCTGCTTGCCGAACTCCCGTCGTATGCGGGCTGGTTCCTCCTCGTCCTCGCGATCGGTGCGCTTGCATCGTTCGCGCTTGCGAGCCTGTTGAAACGCCGGACGTTCGGGCTCGAACTGGATGAAATCGCCCGACTGCTCCAGGAGCGTGAGGCGACGCTGCACGGCATCCGCGAGGGCGTCATCGCCATTGATCCGGTCGGCCGGATCAGCCTCGTGAATGACGAGGCCCAACGGCTGTTGCGGCTGCCGGACAATGCCTCCGGCAGGCGACTGGAAGACGTTCTGGGTGAGGGGTCGCTGCGCGATGTCCTCGCCGGTACCACCGTCGTTACGGATGCGGTCGCCATCACGGATGATCATTGCCTCGTGATCAACCGGATGCCCATCGAGCTCGGCGGTCGCGCGCACGGCGCGGTCGTCACGCTGCGCGATCGCACCGACATCGAGGGCTTGACGCGCGAACTCGACGGCGAACGGAGTTTCACTGAGTCGATGCGGGCGCAGCAGCACGAATTCTCCAACCGAATCCATGGGATCGCGGGCCTGTTGGAACTCGGACGCCCTGCCGAAGCTCTGGAATACGTCAACGAAATTCGCGGCACCACGGCCGATCTCGATCAGGCGCTCCGGACCCACATTGGCGCGCCGCAGATCGTGGGGTTGATGCTCGGCAAAGCAGCCGAGGCCAACGAGCGCGGCATCGACCTCGTCATCGCCGCCGACACGAATCTCGGCGAGGCGCCGGACCGAGTGCAAGCGCTGACAACGATCCTCGGCAATCTGATCGACAACGCGTTCGATGCGCTCGCCGGCATGCCCACGCCACGTCGCGTCGAAGTCAGCGTCGTTGAGTCGCCAGCAGCTGTGCGTGTCGTTGTGGCAGACAACGGCCCAGGCATCCCGGCCGGCAGTTCGCAGCTGATCTTCGGCGACGGCTACTCCACCAAACGCGGTTCACTTGCTCGGCACAGTGGCCTCGGACTTTCCCTCGTGCACAGTACGGTCGCCAAACTCGGCGGATCGATCGTCGTCTCCGACGGAGCCGGCGCGACGTTCACGGTTGAGTTGCCTCGAACGGCGGCTCTCGCGACGGATCGCCGGCGATGACCAGCGAGCTGCTCACCGTAATGGTGGTCGACGACGACTATCGCGTCGCATCCGTCCACGTCGGTTTCGTCGAGCGCATCCCCGGCTTTCGTGTTGTCGGGCAGGCCCACACGGCAACGGATGCGCTTGCGCTGGCTCAGGCGGCTCACCCCGACCTGGTGCTCATGGACATCTACCTTCCGGATGGCGATGGCCTGCAGGTGGTTCGGTCCCTCCTGGACACTCCGTCCCCGCCGTCGGTGATCGTGATCTCAGCGGCGAGCGATGTTGCGACCGTCCGGCTTGCCGTGCAGCTGGGTGCGGTGCACTATTTGGTCAAACCGTTCGGATTCGCGGCGCTCGCAGAACGACTCACAGCCTTTCGCGACGCGCACGCGCACATCACGGAACTGCCAGATGACGCAACCCAGGAGGATGTCAACAGGCTGTTCAACCTGCTGCGCCCGCCTGCGCGAACCCACCAAGCCGCGGGGCTCGGCAATCTCGCACCCACGCTACAGCTGGTCTACGACGCGATCTCTGCAAGCGGCGCCAGCCTTTCCGCATCACAAGTCGCCGGCAACGTCGGCATCAGCCGTGCAACGGCACAGCGCTATCTCACGCAACTCGAGCAGAGCAACATCATCAAGCTCGAGTTGCGCTACGGAAGTACAGGGCGGCCCGAACATCTCTACTCGATCAAACGACGAACAATCGACTGAGGTCGGTTCGTCAGTGCACGACGTCGTAGACCGCTTTGACGACCCCGTTCTCATACGCCTCGTGCTCGACGAGCGCCAGCTTGGTCAGCTCCGTCGCGTTATCGAATAGCTGCTTGCCTGAGCCGAGCAACAACGGGAAGATCAGCAGGTGGTAGCGGTCAACGAGGCCCGCCGCGAGCAGGCTCTTTGCCAGAGTCGGGCTTCCGGCCACGATGATGTTGCCGTCGTCGTCGCCGTCGCTGTCCCTGAGCGCCGCCACGTCGTCCAATGACCGCAAGATCGAGGTGTTGCTCCAGTTCGGATCTGTCTCGGTTATCGTGGTCGACACAACGTACTTGGGCATCGCGTTGTATTCCGCGAATTCCTTCATTGTCGGCCAGACCGGCGAGAATTCGCTGTAGCTGACTCGGCCCAGAAGGAGTGCGATAGCCTCGGTTTGCTCCCGACCCTTGATCTCGTAGACCGCCTCGACGTACGGCACCTGCTTGAAGGTCCACCCGGCTTCGCGATGCGAGCCTCCTCCCGGCGAGTCGACGACTCCGTCGAGTGACATGAATTCGCTGACGATCAGTGTGCGCATGGGGATCTCCTTCTCGTCTCGGGGTTTCGTGAGGTGAACCACCCTCACACATACGTCGAACGACGCACGCCGATTTCGACATCGCGCCATATGCGGGGCGCAGTCGGACACGGGACGCCTCACCGTGCAATGATCAAGTCATGACCGAGCGACTGATGCTCCTCGATACTGCATCGCTGTACTTCCGTGCCTTTTATGGTGTACCCGACTCGGTGCGCAGTCCGAACGGTACGTCCGTCAACGCGGTGCGCGGGCTTCTCGACATCATCGCGCGGCTCGTCACGGAGTTCGAACCGACATCGCTCGTCGCGTGTTGGGATGACGCGTGGCGGCCTCGCTGGCGCGTCGAGCTGATTCCGAGCTACAAAGAACACCGTGTTGCGAAGTTTGTGCCGGACGGCACGGATGTCGAGGATGTGCCCGAGAATCTGGTCGTTCAGGTTCCGATCATCCGCGAGGTTCTCGCCGCGTTCGGGATCGTCGTGCTCGGTGCGGCCGATCACGAGGCTGACGACGTGATCGGCACCCTTGCTAGTTCTGCTGTTGTTCCGGTCGATGTCGTCACCGGCGATCGTGATTTGTTCCAGCTTACGGATGACGCAGCCGAGGTGCGCGTGGTATATACCGCTCGCGGCATGAGCAAGTTGGAGATCGTCACCGACAGCGTACTTGAGGCGAAATACGGGATCAACCCGCGGCAGTACAGCGATTTTGCTGTCATGCGAGGGGATGCATCCGACGGGCTTTCCGGGGTCGCAGGCATCGGCGAGAAGACCGCCGCGAATCTGCTGCGCGGGTATGGCACCCTCGACGGCATCATCGCGGCGGCCGCCGACGCTGATGACTCGCTTTCGCCGACCGTCCGCGGTCGCATTCTTGCGGCCACCGATTACCTCGCCGTCGCCCCCAAGGTGGTCGACGTGGTGCGCGATCTCGATCTTGGTGAGGTGGATGCGCGCATCCGCCCCCTCACATCGGCGCAGCATGCCGACGTGGACCGGCTCGCCGCGCAGTGGGGTCTCGGCAGTTCTGTGGAGCGGGCACTGCGCGCTCTCGGGAACGACGTGACGCGGGCGAGCGACGTTCGATAAGCTCGGTGCATGGCGGATAGCAGCCCTGCCGGCAGGCGAATCACTCACCGTCAGGCTGCTCGTGTGCTCGCCTCTGCCGATCCGGTCATCGCTCGAATGGTCGCTGCCGGCGGGCTGCCGACGGTCTCGAAGCCGACCGAGACACACTTTGAATCGCTCGTGCGCTCGATCACGTATCAGCAATTGGCCGGTGCAGCCGCGCGGGCCATCCACGGTCGGTTAGTTGCAGCCTTGGCCGACGATGTTACCGCCGAGCGCGTGTTGAACACACCCGTCGAATTGTTGCGTGGCGCAGGCCTGTCAGGGAACAAGGTCGTGTCGCTGATCGATCTGGCGACCAAGGTCGCCGAAGGAACGGTCGTGCTCGAACCTCGCAAGCTTGCGCGCGAGAGCGACGATGAGGTTGCCGCACGGCTGACGGCGGTGCGAGGCATCGGCAGTTGGTCGGCTCAGATGTTCCTGATCTTCCAGTTGCGCCGCCTCGATGTCTGGCCTGTCGGAGACCTCGCCGTGCGAAAAGGCTTCGGCCTCGCCTGGGGTGTTCCGGTGCCTACTCCGAAGCAACTCGAGCTGCTCGGCGAACCGTACCGCCCCTATCGCAGCATCGTCGCCTGGTACTGCTGGCGTGCAATCGAACTCAATGCGGCGGAAGCGAAGAAGTCAGCGAGTGCCTGACCCGTCCCATTGCGTCGCCTGCGGCAGCACGGCGCTCACGGATGCCGGCTCAAGGGGCCCCGAGCGTGGCATTCGCTCGACAGGTCGCGTTTCGTCAACGTTGGCTTTGCGTGCTGGCGCCGGTGGTATTTATTGGGTCGCTGGCGCGTCGCGGGGTGGTTAGAAGGGTGGTGGGTCGGTGTTGTGGACGCGGCCTCGGGGGCTTTCCCATTGGATGGTGCCGTCGGGGTGGCGGATGATTTTCCAGAGGCTGTGGTGTTTGAGGCGGTGTTCGCCGCGGCAGACCGGTGCCAGGTTTTGCAGGGTGGTGGTGCCGTGGTATTGCCAGTCGAGGCTGTGATCGATGTCGCAGTCGATGGCGAGCCGGTTGCAGCCCGGGAAGGAGCAGAACGTGTGGGTGGCCAGGATCCACCGTTTCAGGTCGGCGGGGACTGTGTAGCTGGTGCGGTCCACGTCCAGGATCGCACTGGTGACCGGGTGGGTGAGGATGCGGTAGTGAGGTGTGTCAAGGTTTTGAGACAGATTTGATGGGATTGGTGGGTTAGGCAGCGATCTTCAGCGTGACTTCGATGACGGGGTTGAGCTTTTGATGCA
>Ga0208357_1001346_pt1 | contig 17934 bp, 10 predicted proteins | sample NGESurdeep092012_6_FD_184487 | JGI IMG/M metagenome (GOLD analysis project Ga0208357, IMG submission 184487) | Arctic peat soil microbial communities from Barrow, Alaska - NGEE Surface sample F52-2 deep-092012 (SPAdes) | ecosystem: Environmental > Terrestrial > Soil > Wetlands > Peat ... | reverse complement strand
CGCCGGCCGAGGTTGAAGCGGAGTACTCTCTCTCAGATCAAGCCAAAGTGGCGTGAGATTTCCAAGTTGGGAAGTCTCCAGGAAACCCAGGCCGATTCATGCATTCTTGATTACTCAAGTTGCGGACAGGCGATTGAATTGTTCGACGCGATGGAATTGGCTGGGCGCCTCGATCTTGCTGTCCAGGTGATTCGGCAAGAAAACGGAGCATCCAGGTGATCTCGCTTCGGAAAGATTGTCGCCGCGTTGTGCATCCTCCGGATTACTTTCGTTTTGTGACCAATCTGCGACGTGAGTTGAATATCGACGTTTCCGATGATTTGTCCGTCACCGTCCCAGGTGCTTCACTTAGACGAAAGTCGTCGGAAATCCAAAGAGAATTTCCTGCCCGCGTGTTTCCTTCGAAGGTTCTTGGAGTGCGTACCGATGAACGTGCGTGGCGACGTGGTGCAGCCGGGGAAGAAGAGGTTGCCCGGCAACTGGACAAGCTTGGGCCGAGTTGGCGTGTCGTCCATAGCGTTCCAGTGGGACCGAACGAAACCGACATCGACCACGTCGTAATTGGCCCACCAGGTGTATTTACGCTCAATACCAAGAACCATCTCGGCAAGAGAGTCACGGTATACGAGTTCGCCATTTACGTCAGCGGTATCAAGCAGCCGTACCTAAGCAAGTCGAGAGCTGAATGTGGAAGCGCATCAAGAATTCTGAGTTCCGCCTGTGACTTTGAAGTTGTAGTACATCCCGTCGTTGTCATCATGGCAGACGAACTCGTGCTCAAGGACGCGCCAAAGCATGTGGATGTTGTCGGACGCAGAAAAGTTGCCGATTGGCTTGATCGACGTCCGACTCAACTTTCGCCCGACGAATTGAGTCGATTTATTCGGTGGCTCGTCGCCGGTCAACTTGGATTTCTTGAATCAACTCGGCGGTTCTCAAGATCCTATTCAATTCAATCGGCTCAGACGGAATCGGTACTGTTGTAAGGGAATTGTCCCTGACCTCTTGCATACCGCGCCGACTCTTTCTGTTCGCTGGTTGTTTGTGGTCGCACGCGTAGTGGTTCACTGGCGCCTATTTCCGCAGACCTCCGTGCGTGAGTTCACGAAGTTGCCGGTGCTGTAAAAAGCGTTGCTAAATGATTCGACAAGGTTGGCCTCTTTCAATTCGTGCAAGCGGACATCCGCTTTCACGACCTGCCGCTGAACTTCATGGTTGGCGCCCCACCTAACGTTCCACAAGTCAAAGGCGGCGGCCTCGCTGTTCATTCAGGTAAGACCCACGTATACAGTGGCTCGCGTGTCTATCGACTACGGGTTTCAGTTGTAAGACCTTCTGCGATCCAATTTTTTCTCGGAGGTGTTGCTCTCCAATACGGTCGGCTAACCGAGGCGCGCTTCGATAGTGAATTGGGAAGACGCAAGGGAATGTGCACGGCTCAGAAAAGTGGTCAACGTGCTCTAAAGATCCGAAATCCATTTCACGTCGACCTAGCGCTACGCCAACCACTTGCGGAGGTGTTCGGTCACTGAACTCGAGTGCAAGCGTTTCGCAATTGGCTGTCTGCCCACAGAAAACGTGATCGACCGGCGATGGCACCGAAGATTCAAAAGAGTCGCCAAGTTAAAGATTTGTTTTTGCGTTGAGCAAAAGTCAATAACTCGAATGTTAGACCCTTGAGAAATTTCTTACGAAATTTTAAATATAGGGGGATGTATGGAACGTCTGACCAACTCTCGCAAAATGACTTTCCGTCATCGTCCCTTCAGATTTAGGGGAACTTCACGCTCATGGTTCGTTAGCGTGGCCATAAGTTTCGTCACCATTGTCTCAGCGTGCATTGGTCCTTTCCCGTTGCTCGGGGCGAGCGTCGCTGGCGCGACCACGCCAACCTCACCTCAAGTCATCGCTTCGGCTGACAACGCCAAGAATCTGTCGAGTGACTCGAGTGGACCGTTCCCCATTGATCCCGAAAGTGGTGATTTCTGGCACGCATTCACGGACGTGTCCGTGAGCGGCTTCGGTCCAGGTCTGGATCTTTCGCGAACATACAATTCGGCCAGCGCGAGTAGTGAAGGAATCTTTGGCTACGGATGGTCGTCGGACTTCAACAATTTGTCATTCGGCTCCGGCACGGCCACGGTCACGTTACCTGACGGAAGTCCTGTGGTCGCAACGCTCAGTGGCGGCAGTTACTCGGTGCCGGGTTACGCGGATTCCACATTCGTGAAGAACGGTGACGGGACGTACACGTTCGTCTACCAACAGACCGAGACATACCACTACACCTCGACCGGTTTACTCTCGTCCATTGCGGATGCGAACGGCGAGTCGACAACGCTCACCTACAACGGGTCCAATCAGTTGACGACCATCACCGACGCCGCGGGACGGACGATTACCTTGACGTACGGCTCGAACGGTTTGATCTCGTCCGCGACCGATCCCCTAAGTCGCGTCACGGACTACGCGTACGACTCGTCCAACAACTTGACCAGCGTCACCGATCCGCTTTCTCGAGTGACCTCGTTCACGTACGACTCAAGTCACCTGATGCTGACGATGACGCTGCCCAACGGTCAGACGGGCGGTCCCGACGCCGGCGACAGCGTGACGAACACCTACAACGCCCACAGTCAAGTCTCAACCCAAACTGACCAGATGGGCAACGAGACGACGTACGTCTACACGGGCGGCGACGCCAGCAATAACGGAACCTCGACGGGAGGGTCGACCACCGTCACCGACCCCGACGGCAACGTCACGGTGGGCAACTTCGTCAGCGGCACGTTGGTGTCAAGGACTATCGGCTACGGCACCAGTTCGGCCGGGACGTGGAGTTACACCTACGACGCCACGTCGCTTGGGGTGACGCAGACGACGGATCCCAATAGCAACGTCACCTCGAATACGTACGACGCCAACGGCAATGTCCTCACCAGCACTGATGGCTTGGGCAACACGTCGACGTACGCCTACAACTCATTTAATGAGCAAACCTGCGCCACCGAGCCGTTAGCGGCGAGCGCCTGTTCGTCGCTGTCGCCACCTACGGCCATTACCGCCGGCACGTCAACGATCACGCCACCATCATCCGTGCCCCCCAAGTACGTGACGTACAGCGAGTACGACACCAAAGGGAACCTGATCTATCAGACGACCGGCGACTACGCGCCCGGTTCAAGTACCGCCTCGCAGTCGCGCACCACGTACAACCTCTACAACGGCCAGTCGGTCACACTAGGGGCCACGGTCGACTCCTGCACCACCGGCGCGCCGTCGACGGAACTTGCGTGCGCCACCATCAACGCCAACGGCGTCGTCACGCAACTCGCCTACGACAGCTACGGCGACCTCACGTCGAAGGCGACGCCGTACAAGAGTGCTACGTCTTCGCCCGGATCTATCAGCACCTTCGCGGGCGGTCCTATGGGCTCCGCCACGGCCACACAACTCTTTCAGAATGACCAGCAGATGGCGACCGCCGACGTCGGTGGCGCCAACTACGCCTACGTCGCGGATCCGAACAACAACGTTGTTCGTCAGATCAACCTCGCCACTGACGCCGAGACAGTTGTCGCGGGCAACTACGCCGGGGGCAACTACGGCAACGCCGGACCGGCCACGAGCGCGCAGTTGGGCGCGCCCACGGGCGTCGCCGTGGACGCCTCGGGCGATCTCGTGATCGCGGACAACGGCAACAACGTCGTGCGCTACGTGCCGGCGTCGTCAGGTACCTACTTCGGCGTATCGATGACGGCGGGCGACATCTACACCATTGCGGGAAACGGAACCGCGGGCTACTCGGGTAACGGCGGAATCGCTACCAGCGCCGAGTTGTCCGGTGCCAAGCAAGTCGCGCTCGCTGCCAGTGGCGTCGTGATTGCCGACACGAACAACAACGTCGTGCGCTTCGTGCCGGCGTCGTCGGGCACCTACTTCGGCGTATCGATGACGGCGGGCGACATCTACACCATTGCGGGAAACGGAACCGCGGGCTACTCGGGCAACGGCGGGGCCGCGACGTCGGCGAAGCTCAGTTCGCCCAGTGGCGTTGCTGTCGACGCCGCGGGTGACGTGGCGATCGCGGACACGAGCAACAACGCGGTTCGCTTCGTGCCCGTGTCGTCGGGCACTGACTTCGGCCAATCGATGACCGCCAACGACATCTACACCGTCGCTGGCAACGCGACGGGCGGGTACTCGGGTAACGGTGGCGCCGCCACGAGCGCCGAGATCTACGCACCCAATGGCGTCGGCTTCGACGCCTCAGGTGATCTCGCCATTGCCGACAACTACAACGACGTTGTCCGCTTCGTTCCCACGAGTTCGGGCACGTTCTTCGGCCAATCGATGACCACGAACGACATCTACACCGTGGCTGGCAATCACACGTGGGGCAACTCGGGTAACGGCGGGGCCGCGACCAGTGCTGAGATGCACGGCGTCCTCGGCGTCGCCATTGACGCGAACGGCAACCTCGTCCTCTCCGATCCCTACCTCTGCCAGGTCCGTGTCGTGGCGGCTTCGTCCGGTACGTTGGCCGGTCAGTCCGTGACGGCCAACGACATCTACGCCTTGGCCGGTAGTGGTTCGACGACCGCCGCGACGTACTCCGGACCTTTGTCCAACGCTGAGTTCACTGGTCCGTCGAGCGTTCGCGTCGACGCGGCGGGTGACGTCGTCATTGCGGACACCGGCAACCACGCCGTCCGCTTCGTGCCCGCGACGTCGGGAACGTTCTTTGGCCAGACCATGACGGCGCACGACATCTACACCATTGCCGGCAACGGCACGGCCGGCTACTCGGGTGACGGCGCGGTGGGAACCTCGGCCAAACTCCACTCGCCCGGAGGGGTCGCCGTCGACGCCTCCGGCGACGTCGCGATCGCTGACACGACGAACAACGTCGTGCGCTTCGTACCCACGACGTCGGGAACGTACTTTGGCGTGTCGATGACCGGGGGCGACATCTATTCGATCGTCGGTAACGGCGCCGCGGGCTACAGCGGTGACGGCGGGGCGGCCACGTCGGCGGAACTCACGACGCCTAAGGCCGTCGCCTTCGACGGCGCCGGTGACCTCCTCGTCGCTGACGACGGCAACAACGTCGTGCGCTTCGTGCCCGCGACGACTGGCACCTACTACGGGCAATCAATGATGGCCCAGGACATCTACACGATTGTCGGCAACGGCACGGCCGGCTACGCGGGCGACGGCGGGGCGGCCACGTCGGCGGAACTCACCACCCCGAACGGCGTCCACGTCGACGGCGCCGGCGACCTACTCGTCGCCGACCACGGCAACAACGTCGTGCGCTTCGTGCCCGCGACGACGGGCACCTACTTCGGCCAATCGATGACCGCCAATCACGTCTACACGATCGCGGGTAACGGTACGTCGGGTTACAGCGGTGACGGTGGCGCGGCGACGTCGGCCAAACTGTCGTCGGCCGTCGACGCGTCGTTCGACGCCTCGGGCAACCTCCTCATCGCCGATACCGGCAACGACGTCGTGCGCTTCGTGCCCGCGACCTCCGGTGAGTTTTACGGACAGGCCATGACAGCGAACGATATTTACACGATCGCGGGTGCGGGGTGGTCGAGCAGTCACTTCGCCGGTGACGGTGGACCGCCGCTCAACGCCCAGTTCGGCTGGTTGATGTCCATCGCACCGACGAGCACCGGTGGCTTTTATCTTGCCGACTTCGTTGACCAGCGTGTCCGCTACGTCGCCGACAGCGCCCCGACGGGCGTGGCGACGACGACGTACACCTACGACGCGGACGGCGAGCAGACGAGCGGCACTACACCGAACGGCAATCTCTCGGGCGCCAACGCGGCGAACTTCACGACCGCCTTCACCTACGACGCCGACGGTGAAGTCACCGCCTCGACGCAAGCGGGTGGAAGCGGCGCGACGGTTACGGCCCGCACCACGTCCTTTACGTTTGATGGCGATGGCAACACCGTCTCCATGACCGACGCGCGTGGGTACACGACCGACTACACCTTCAACGCCGACGACGAACAGACGCTCCGTACGGACCCCGACTCCAACGCCACCCTCACGTGTTACGACGGCGACGGCAACGTCGAAGAAGTCGTGCCACCCGTCGGCGTGGCTGCGAATTCACTCACGCCAGCCAGCTGTCCGACCTCCTACGGTGATCGACTCGCCACCGACGCCACGACGACGGCATTCAACGCGCTGAACGAGGCGACGACGATCACGACCCCGGCGCCGGCCGGACTGTCGGGTCACGAGACGACGACCAACGCCTACGACCTCGCGGGACGACTGACGTCGGTGGCGGCGCCTCCTACGAGCACCGCCGGCGGCGCGGCCAACGACGTCACGGACTACACCTACAACGCGGCCGGTCAACTGTTGACGACGACTGCGGGGGCGGGCACGTCCACCGCCTCGACCACGAGCAGTTGCTACGACCCCAATGGTAACGTCACGGCGACGGTCGCGGCCGACGGCAACACGTCGTCGGTCGCCACCTGCTCGACCTCGTCACCTTACGAAACGACGTCGAACTACCAGACGGGCCACAGCTACGACAGTCTGGGTGAACTCGTCACCCAGACCGCCCCAGTTACTTCGGCGGCGCCCAGCGGTCAAGTGACGAGCTACTCCTACGACGCGACCGGCAATCAACTGACGCTAGAAAACCCCAACGGCGTCACGGCGACGAAGACGTACTCACCGTTGGATCTGCTCGCCACCGTCAGTTACTCGAACGGCACGCATGACGTGACCAACACTTATGACGCCAACGGCAACGTCACTGGCATGGTCGACGCCAGCGGAACGACATCGAGCAGTTTTGACCCATTCGACGAGATGACGAGTACCACCAACGGAGCTGGAAAAACAACTTCATATTCGTACGGTGTTGACGGCCACGTTGTGGGCATCACCTATCCGCTCGGATCGGGAGCGACCTGGGCCACGAGTGACAGTGTCGGCTACTACTACGACCATGCCGACATTCTTGCTTCAGTGACGGACTTCAACGGACACACCTCGAACATCACGAGTACCGCTGACGGACTTCCGTCAGCGTTGACACTCGGTGCCAGCGGCGACACGATTTCTACCAGTTACGCGGCCGCCGATGCGCCTCTGTCTATTACGCTCGGCAATGGTGCAACGTTGCAGAAGTTCGAGTACTCTGCCGCACCTTCGCGAGGCGTCGTCGGCGAGACAGACACGCCGTCAAGTTCGCTCTCGCCCGCTGCCTACACCTACAACGCCCAGGGGCAAGTAACTGGAGATACACCCGGTTCAGGTGGAACAAATTTCTACGTTCAGGACGCCAGCGGCAACTTGACGACCCTGCCCAATGGCGCGAGTGGCACGTATGACTACGCTTCGGAACTCACGTCGTCGGTACTCTCGGGTACTACCACCAGCTTCACGTACGACGCGTCGGGCAATCGCACACAGGAAAGCGTCGGCGGCTCGCCTACGGTGAGCGCTACGGTCAACGGTGCAGGCGAGATGACGAGTTACAACGATTCCTCGGCGAGCATGTCAAGTGCGACGTATAATGGCGAAGGTTTACGCACGTCGTCGACCATTACCCCGAGCGGCGGCGGCGCAACGACACAGAATTTTACTTGGAATGCGACGACGTTGGTGCCGAATCTCCTAATGGATTCCACGAACGCATACATTTACGGCACAAGTGGAACCCCTTTCGAACAGGTCAATTTGTCATCGGGCGCAATTCATTATTTGGTCGATGACTCACTCGGCTCCGTCCGCGGTGTCGTTAGTTCTTCGGGAACTCTAGCGGCGTCCACCTCGTATGACGCCTGGGGAAATGCTCAAACGTCGGGTGGATTGACAAGTTACACTCCGTTTGCGTTTACGGGAGGCTATGCCGATTCAACTGGGCTAATTTACCTAATCAATCGGTATTACGACTCCTTAACGGGCCAATTCCCAACTGTCGATCCCGACATCGCGTCAACAGGACAGGCGTATGCATACGCAGGCGACAATCCTGTGAACATGACGGACCCAACGGGTCTCAAGGGCTGGTATTGCATTCTTGGACAGTCGCATTACTACAGCGGTGACAAATATGGTGCAGTAGGGGGTGGCAAATGCGTCGCATCGGTAGTTGGTGTGGCCGTGCCGCCGAAAACGACAAGCACTAAGACGACGGTGAATCTGAGTAAGAAGTCTTCTGTGGGACTATCAAGGACTTTACAAGCAATATCAAATGCAACTGGGACCATCGGGGTCATAAGTGACGCGGCCACGCTTGCAGATACGAGTGCGATCGTAGCCATTCCGGCGGATGCAGTGACCCTGCCTATAGCGGTTTATGCGGACGGAGTCTCAACTGTGACAGGCTGCGCGGCAGCTGTCACGAGTGGCGTATCTGCTAGTTCCGCTGCTCTGGACTGCGGATCTCAAGTGGTGACATTCGCTGTAACGGACGGGGTCGCGTCTACATCTGGACTACAAACGGTCGTCAGGGTGGGGAGTGACATTAGGCAGGTATATCACGACATTATTGACTGGTAACTGAGTTAGAGTGATTTGAGTATGCAAACACTTGCGCAGATTCTCGGTGGCGTCCCGTTGCGTTTTCCCACCATTGCCGTCCTAATATTTGGTCGACAGAGATCACCAGGATTTGAAGTTGTCGTGTTGGGGATACTTTGCGTACTGTTTGCTGGCTTGTTTGGTATGACAAATTCGCTGCGACGTGCTCAAACTTCCGACTGGAAGAATGAAAATCCACTTGATTCGGGTTATCTCTCAAACTTGAAAGAAAGATTCTATGTGGGGTCTCGATCTAAGGCGCTACCATATCTGACAATCACCACACTTTCACTAGGAGTGATTCTTGTCTTGGTAGGTCTGATAATGGAAGTCGCTTAGTGAATCGCGACGGGTATTCGGGAGACTAAAACAGCTCGTAGCCGGTTGAAGAGGGAGGCCATCATGGGTCGCACGACTCGGATCGTCACCTTCACGGCGATAGCGCTACTTTTGTCAACGGAAGTTGTGGGCGCCTCAACATTTGCCTCAACACCAAGACTCTCTGCCGAACTTCTCAGCGTCAGCCAAATGCCGATCGGATGGAGCACTGACAATTCATCAAGCGGAAATGGTGTTGGTTGTCTCACAACCCTTTTGGAGCCGAAGGGCATCAAGCAGACTTCGCACGCGAGCATCACCTTGGATGTCAATGGGAATACGCCTCTAGTCAGCGAAAAGCTTGCGACCTACTCGAACGCCAAGATTGCCTACAAGAAGATCGTTGCAATACTCAGCAGGTGCAAGCATGTGAGTGGGACTAGCGGAGGTATAAAGGCAACCGGGATAGTCGGAGAAATGAGTTTTCCGCATTATGGGAACGCGAGCGCGGCGTTCTCAGTGAGCCTCGTGATTCAGGGCACAACCATTGATGATGATCTTCTAATCGTTCGTAAGGTCAATGTTGTCATGGGGATTGAAGAGGCCGACGCTCCACCAGTTGACATAAGTCAGTTTCAAGGCTTTATCGTCCGGGCGTTGGCCAACGTCAAGTAAGGGACTTGACTTTCGGTTCAAAGCACCCATTATGGCGCCAAGCTGTGACAAGGTTCCGATTCGTTCTTGAACTGGCCACACCTGATTTCTGACGATCTTCCTGGCCTTGATTGACGTATCGATTAGTTCATCGGATTTGCCTTTCGGGCAACCGTGGTGACCTTGTAACACCCGTGCCCGGGCCGACGGGCGCGTAGCGCCCAGTCGGGCCCATTGGCCCACTTCGTGATCTCAAAATCGTTGAAATTAATGGAAAGAAAAAACATTTTTCGAGGTCGCAGAAAGTTTGTGTCGAAAACTTGCCGAATTCGTTGGCTCCTTATATAGGGGGCGAAAACATCGCCCTCCAAAAAGGAGCAACATGCGATTACCAATTGACACTCAGACCGTGCGATTCGTGGCGGCCGGACCGGTATCACCCGTTCTCGACTACGAGACAAAAGCGCCGAAGTTGGACGAGAACGGGACGCCGCTGTTCAACGTGCCGATCTTCGCGGCCGGCGGCGGCGCGAGGGACTCGATCACCGTGAAGGTGGCCGGCGAGCCCAAGGGCTTGTCGGAGTTCACGCCCATCAAGGTCACGAACCTCATGGCCACTACCTGGGACGTGGGCACCAACCATGGGGTCAGCTTTCGCGCCGACCGCATCGAGCTGGTGAAGGCGAGCGCGTAGTGCGACGGCTCCTCATCTTCCTGATTGTCGCGGTCCTGCTCCAGTTTGTCCAGGCGTGGGCCTTGGCTCACTACGGACTCGTCGTGCTCGGCGCGTGCGGCTGGTGGGTGTGGAGCTTGTGGCAGGGACACCGCCGTGCGTAGTGTCCCGCTCTCATCCGGACGCCGCCCCTGGGGGAGTCTTCTCCTCTGGGGGTGGCGCCTCGAGATCGCCCTCACGCTCTCTTCACTCATTGTCCTTGCGTTCTCAGAAGAGATCGGAAGTGGGGGCCCCGCAATCGTCCTTGCGCTCGCAGCACTGGTGCTGAAGCTTCGACCAGATCTGCGCAATGATCTTGCTCGCCACATGCTGGAGAATCGCCACGAGCGCTGGATCCACGGTGCCTTCTGGCACTGCGCGATTGTGGGGCGCAACGGCGACGTCCCTCGTGTGAACCGGTCGGCTCCATTGCCGGTCGGTCGTCGATACCTGATCTCCCTTCCCCCCGGCCTCTACGGTGAGGCCCTGGCCAACCGTTGCCCCGAGTTGGCAGCCACTCTCGGTGTCCGAGAGGTCCGTGTCAAGGCGCTGCCCCAGAGCGCTCGTTACGTCGAGTTGGCGGTTATCTGGTCGAATCCATTTCCCCAGAGCATCGCCTCGCCGCTGCTTCGACAACGCCACACCTCACTCTGGCAGCCACTATTTCTAGGTGTCGGGCAGGACGGCCTACCGGTGTCCATTGGCCTTCCTGAGCACAACTTGTTGATCGGTGGCGAGCCAGGGTCCGGCAAATCCGTGGCGCTCTCCACGATCGTCGGAGCCTGCGCTCTTGATCCTTCGGTTCATCTCACGCTCCTCGACGGCAAGCAGGTGGAGCTCGCGGCGTGGTCGCTCGTCGCTGACGAGTTCGTCGGGTCGGACCTAGACGAGGCGGTCCAGGCCCTGGAGGGCCTCAGAGACGTCATGGATGAGCGCTACGCCAGATTGATGGCCACTCGTCGCCGCAAGGTTGGGGAACGCGATCCTGAGGGACTCCACGTGCTGGTGATCGACGAGTTGGCCTTTTACCTCCGCGGTGGCAAGAAGGAATCGCGCGAGCGCTTCGCCGAACTCCTCCGAGACCTCGTGTCTCGCGGTCGCGCCGCCGGCATGATCGTGGTCGCGGCCACCCAGAAACCCAGTCACGACATCGTGCCGACGTGGATCCGAGACCTCTTCTCGTTCCGCCTCGCGATGCGGTGCACGAGCTCGGACGCCTCGGACACCATTCTCGGCCAAGGGTGGGCTCACCAGGGCTACTCGGCCGCGTCCATTGATCCGACGCTGCGCGGAGTCGGCTACCTCCTCGCCGAAGGTGGCACACCGGTCCTCCTGATGACGCCCTACCTCAGTGACGACGACGTCGACGAACTGGCGCTTCGATCCTTCGAGCAGCGGGGTGGCGTATGAACGCCGAAGAGCGCAGTCAACTTCTCTATGAGGTCCAGCAGACCAACAACTGTTCGCACCCGATTCGCCTTCGCGGTGAGATGGTCAATCTTGCGACAGGAGAGGTCGGTGAGAGGATCCTTCGCGTAGCCTGCAAGGACCGTCGGCACGTCGTCTGCCCGTCGTGCTCGTACCTCTACAAAGCCGACGCGTGGATTCTGGTCTCGAGCGGGCTGGTCGGAGGCAAGGGAACGCCGGAACTCGTGGGCACTCATCCGCGTCTTTTCGTGACGTTGACTGCTCCTTCATTCGGATCGGTGCACACCATCACCACACGCGGAGGATGCGTAGCAAGGTCACGGTCCGAGTCGCAACTCGCAAGCTGTCCTCACGGTCAACCGACGTTCTGCCGTCTGCATCACGGGGAGAAGGACGTCTTCCTTGGTCGCCCTCTTTGCGCTGAGTGTTTTGACTACGAGGGGGCCGTGCTCTGGAACGCCCACGCCTCTCGACTGTGGAACAACACGATTCAGGTGATCCGCCGCTCTCTGGCCGACGTTGGCGGCGTCACGCAATCGAGCTTGAGGGATGTAGCGCAACTGCATTATCTGAAGGTCGCTGAGGTGCAGCGTCGCGGACTAGTCCACCTTCACGCCATCGTGCGCGCCGACGGACCGGGGACGATTGAGAGCCCACCTCCGGAGTGGTTGACGACAAAGGTGCTCGCTTCGGTCATTCGTGAATCAGTGCGTCGCAGCACGGCACCTCGGCTCGACGGGTTGTCGCTCCACTGGGGGAAGATCCTCGACGTCCGCGACCTGGGTCTTAGTGAGGGCGACGCACGAAAGGTCGCTGCTTACGTTGCGAAGTACTCGACCAAGACGACCGACGACTCGAAGGAGTTCGCTCGGCGGTTTCGCTTGCGGCGCCAGATCGAGAACCTGGTGGACGACCCCCACTACCGTCGTCTAGCCCTTACCACCTGGGACCTCGCGGAGCGTCCCGCGTTCGAGCCTCTCCACCTGCGCGACCACGCCCACGCCTTCGGTTTCACGGGGCAATTGATCACGAAGTCTCGGGAGTACTCGACGACGTTCGCGGCGCTCCGAGGTGCACGAGCCACCTACATGGCCGAACGACGGGTGGTCGATCCAGTGGAAGGCACCTTCCGCTACGAGGGCCGCGGGTACGACGATCCTCGGGCCGCGGAGCTCGCCGAGGTCTTTTTCACGATGGAGCGCGAGCTTCGCGAGGAGGCAGCCGCCGCGTGGATGGCGGCGAAGGAGGCACCGTGATCGAGATCGAGCGTCTCGGCTCACGTCGTCATGATCACAAAGGTGATGTCATAACGCGCCGATCTCGCCGCCGCTGCGTGAAGGCAAAGGCCAGTAGTTCCATGGGTTATGAGTTCATATGACGATCTTTAGGTGCGAATTCGTGAATTCATATTGGTCCACTGCGGGCATGAACGAAATCACTTCACTCACGTCCTTGCTCACCCGCGACCTGGAGGTCAGATCTAGAGGCGCAACTGGCCGAGCTTTGCTCGACACCCTCGAGCTCTACTGCGTCGACCTCCTGGGGAAGCCTGGTCCCCTGGAGTTCGCATTGGCCCTGCGCTCGTCGGGTCGTCAGTTCCGCGAGGCACTCGAGGAACTGCTCGAATGGCCGGCTGCCGCACCAAGCCTGCAACTCGTCGCACTTGTGGCGCTGGCTCCTGACCTTGACACCATCGCGCGCCGACTGGGCCGAGGCTCACCCAGCGACGACACCGTGTCCGAGGTGCTGGCCCAAGCGACGGAAGCGCTTCTCTGGACAAATGAGCTTCCCGAGGGTGAGCGCCGTGACTTCATCATGCGACACGTGCGCACGCGCACCCGGGGCGAGCAGCGCCGCTTGGCTCGTCACAACGCTCCCGCCGGTCCGTTGCCCCATGACTTCGACCGAGCCGCATCGGTGGCAACGTGGGACGAGGTTCCTTCGCGCCTGGCACAGGCGGTTGATCGTCGCGTTATCACCCCAACAGAACGGGAGCTGATCGAGACGACTCGCGGCGACGGCAAGTCGCTTCTCGAGCTTGCGCGCTGCGGTCCCGCTTCCTACAAGACTCTCCACCAGCAACGGTTACGGGCAGAGCGTCGACTGCGAGCGCACTACCGGTTGGACGTGGCGAAGTGAGTTGCTTACCCGTGTTCTCGAGTTCGCAGCGCCATCACCTCGCCGCTCTCAAGGACGGTCCCGGCCGCCTTCCAATGCAGTTGGAGCAGACTCGCGTCCTTGCCCTCGAGGAGAACGTCGGTGAGGTCCTCCCACAGTGTCAACGAGGACGGGTCGCCGAGGAGCCCTTGTCGCAGTGCCCACTCGGCGCTTGCGAAGTCACCGGCGAGAACAAGGTCCGTCGAGAGGGCGTGCGCCAGAGTGGTGACGGCTTCCGTGATCTTGTAGACGACCGACGTGGAGAAGGCCCATGTGAAGTATCGAGACGTGTCGGCCGTGAAGGGGACTCCGCGGACGAGCGAGAGGGCTTGACGCTTCAGTGCCAGTGCCGCTGGTTTCGCGACACCATGGGTTTGGGCGAGGAGACCTTCGAACTCATGCCAATCGGTCGTGACGTCGACCAGTTGGTAGCCGGGCTTTCCCGAGGCAGTCGGTAGATGATGCTCGCCAATGACCTTCCTCGCGTCGGCCATGTAGTTGCGCATGGCTGGCCGTTTGATGTCAGAACCGTTCTCGGTGAGTGGCCAGATGGCGGTCTGGATCTCCTCCAAGGAGTGCGGCCGGTCATTGTTCATGGCGAGATAGGCGACGATGGCCCGTACGGGATCACTCGCGGTGCCATTGGTAGGGGACAGAGTGAGTGGCCCGAGGACGTCAACTCGCAGTGTCGAAGTGTCCGCGGGGCGAGAACGATCGGGACTCGGCGTGACGTGAACCTGAGTGGTGTTCGGAACATCGACCACGCTTACCGGAGACGTCGCTTCGCCACGTTGCGCCGGTGCTTCTCGCACCACGAAGATGGGCTGCACCTGACGAGTTCGTCGCCGACGCGAGCGACGTCGAGCGAGGTAGAAACTTCCCACCAGGAAAACGCCGAGCAGCGTCGACGCGAAGTTGAGCATGCTGGCGAACATGGTGCCGTTGCTCGTCTCAGTTCCTTGGCCATGGTGATGGGGCGTGGTCGTGGTGACCGTGAGTTTCTTCGGGAACTGAATTGCCACCTTCGTCGGACCACCAATATCGAGCGTCGCAGTTCCAATGGCTACATAACCCTCGTACTGCGTTCCAAAGGTCCGACTGGGCAGAATCTCGAACGTCCCGCGACGGTTCGTAATGGGGACCGTGAAGTAGTAGGTCGCGTCGACCAGGCCATTGTCATTCGAGGCGTACGGGTTGTTGGCCTGGTTGATCGGGTCAATCCGCGTCGGGACGTAACCACGGCCCGAAGCCGTCACGTAGCGAAGGGCCGCGGCGGGAAGCGGCGTCATGGTGGAGAAGAAGTCGCCCGGGCCGAGAGTGGCGTTCTGGAAGTGCTCGGGACCGCAGCTGAGATGCACCGTGAGGTAGATCTCGCCTTTTGGCGGGGAACTCGAATTGGCGCTGGGATCGTTGGTCGTAAGGGTTGCGTCCAGCACCCTGAGTACCGCCGGCAGTTCAACGCGGGTGAGGGGATTGGTGACGGAGATTCGAAAGCTCTGGTCGATCTGATCGAACGCGGTCTTCTCGATGGTGCTGGCGCCAGCGGTCACCGTCACTCCGAAGGCTACTGCCGCGGACAGAAGACCCACGAGACCCAGAAGGACCTGGGACGGTCGCGAGTAGGTCACGGTGCGCAGATCGTCATCGAACCGGTTTCAAGATTGGCGTCGTGGCAGGCTCTCGGAGCAAGGTCGTGTCTCGTGGGAAGTAGTAGTCGACCCACAACGGTCGCAATGGTCGGAGAGTTTTTACGCGCTGCGGGACCCATTCGGGCAACGGCATGAGGACGGGGAAGCTGCATTCGAAGACGACTTTGGCATCTGAGTGGCTCAACTACGTCCAAGCGATGGAAATGCTTGGCGTTAGTCGATCAACACTCGACGGCTGGCGTAAAGACAAGGCCGTGACCTTCTCGAAACTCCCGAATGGTCAACTTCGGATACGCCGCTCAACTCTTGAAGAGTGGCTCGAAAGTCTCGCTGAGGTTTGATCGTCGAAGGTGTAGATCCCGTTGAGAATCTGGTTGGAGAGAGCTGTTTGTCCGGCAACTTGCTTCACGTAGTGCTTTGTCAAGACTTCTACTGAGTGGCCGAGCCGGGCTGCCGCTTCCGCGATGGGAATGGCCTGCACGAGATGGGAGGCGTTCGTTCGTCGAAGACCGTATGGCGTTAGCGGATATGGCCAGCCAGTTGCGATGGAAGCTCGGCGTAACGCTCGATTCCAGTTGCTTTGAGTGGGTCGTAGGCCGCCCGTCGTGAGAAAGAGGGGGCCATTCGAGAGGTCGCGTTTCTCAAGCCAGTCGATAAGGATTACAACAAGAAGCGGTGGAATCGGAACGGTTCGAACGCTTCGTTGGGTCTTGGGGCCGGCGATGGTTTCAATTGAACTGTTCCACTTTGAACCCTCAATACCTGACCATGCCTTCGTTACCTTTATTGATCCCCAACCAGACTTCGGCAGAAGCAGGTCGTCGACCTCCAGCGCTACCGTCTCGCCGGGACGTAAGCCAGCAAGTCCACAAATCGCAGACATCGCGCGGTAAAGGTAACTCGCGGGCTGATGAGATAGCATTGCGTCGAGGATTGCCATCAGTTGACTCACGCTTGGTACCTCTTCTTGGCGAGTCTCGTCGTCAGTGTTCCGGTCGCTCTTGGCGGTCGCCCCACCTTCGCGGCGTGGCCAGGGAACGTTCTCGAGGAAGCCCCGTTTTACGGCGACCCCAAGTGCCGTTTTAGCGTCGGTGACGAGGCGATTTTGCGTATTTGAGGCGTACGGAGTGACCCTGTCAGGTCGTAGCCTCATCCACTTATCTGCTTCAAAGAGGATCTCTCGATTGAGTTCCGCGACGAGCGGCGAGTTCCTGTCAATCCAAGCCTGGACGTTTCGAGGCAACGGTCCGTCACTCCAATGCCACTCGTCTGGCTCATCATCCGGTCCCATCACGAGGAGCGGAGTCAACCACGCCGAAATTGTTTGGCGAGATCCTGGAGGCGCATGCGGCGCACCCCTCCTTCGGCAGTTCACGATAAGGGACGTCACGGCCTCCACGTAACTCTTTCGGGTCGAAGGAGAAAGGCGCCTCCACTCGTCCATGATGAAGCTCCGGCCGAACTCGGCAACGTTCATTCCAGAGGGAGCGAGCATCGACGTTGGTAACCCAGAATCGGGGTCCCAGTGCATCTCATTGATCGCTGCGACCTCTAAGAGCGAGCAAAATGCATCGGCACCGTTGCTCCCACGCTTCGCTGCGAAACTGCGCCAATGACCGCGTCCGTTCACCCTCCAGCGAACCACGTAGGCGAAGTTGCGGTCCGGATACTCGACGGTGCGAGAGACCGTTAGCTTTACCGGGCGAGCGCTCATAGCCACCCAACGGCCGCTATCTGCGCGTAAAGGCGCTCCGTTTCAGCCACCGGACGGGGAACATCGGAAGTCTGGCAAAATCGTTCCCGCAAGTCTGAATGGTGGATAATGGCTGGGTATAGCCGGGTGGAAGTTCCAAAATGTTGTGCTGAGGTTGTGCTGAGATCCAAACAGCCTCGAAAATGTGGTTGAAAACCCAATAAAGCTCCCGTAGCTCAGGGGATAGAGCATCGGTTTCCTAAACCGTGTGCGCAGGTTCGAATCCTGCCGGGGGCACCATTGAAATCTGTCACGTCATCGTGAACAGCTGAACCTGTGCACATTACCTGAAGCCTTCACCCTTGGGTTGGTAGTCGCGGTTGGGCTCGATTCTCGTCTCGCCGATGAACTCACCGTCGTCGGTCGCGAAGGTCACTACGTCATCGAGGATGTAGAGGCGGATCGAGTGACCGCGGTGGGCCCAGCCGACGTTGAGGTGGCGAAGCTTGCCCAAGTAGCGCAGCGTCACGTGACCGCGCACGTCGACCGTATCGGTGCGGATGCGCCAGTGCGGTTGGTGGATGAGCGTGTGGGGCTTCGCTTTGGCCCGATCTCGGTAGGCGACGATCGGCGTCTGGCGATTAATCCCGCGATGCGGTCGCACCTCGTTGTAGTAGCGAACGACGTCGTCCAAGATCAACTGCAGTTCGCCGAGCGTCGTCGCCGGACGCTTGGCGAGAAAACCTTTGAGA
>Ga0208357_1001345_pt1 | contig 17940 bp, 23 predicted proteins | sample NGESurdeep092012_6_FD_184487 | JGI IMG/M metagenome (GOLD analysis project Ga0208357, IMG submission 184487) | Arctic peat soil microbial communities from Barrow, Alaska - NGEE Surface sample F52-2 deep-092012 (SPAdes) | ecosystem: Environmental > Terrestrial > Soil > Wetlands > Peat ... | reverse complement strand
CACGAACGGCGTGTTGATCGCGACGAGTGCAGGGACGTGCAGCGTCGTCGCCACCATGGCGGGGAACAACAACTACAACGCGGTCTCGTCATCGACGACGACAATCACGATCTCTAAGACCTCCCAACCTGCCGCGATCTCCGCGGTCGCGGTCGCCCACTTCACAGCACTTAGTGCCGGCAGCCTCACGCTTCAGGTCGTTGGCACGCCGTCGCCAGTCCTCAGCTTCAAGGGATCCTTGCCCGCAGGTCTACGGCTCACGAACAACGGGAGCGGCACGGCGACGATCTCCGGCTTCACCGCCCTTTTGGCGCTCGGAACGCACCACCTCACGTTGGTCGCCTCCAATGGAGTCGGCTCGGGCGCCATCCGGTCGCTCGAGATCGTTGTCGGGTTCGCACCCGTGGTCTTCACCCCGCCCACTGCCACGTTTGTGGCAGGGAGCAAGGATCGCTTCGTCGTGACCAGCGCCGGCTACCCGGCGGGTTCGGTCACCGAGTCGGGCACCTTGCCGGCCGGGGTGAGGTTCGCGCAAAGCGGAAATGGGACGGCGACGTTGGCAGGTGTCCCGAGCGTTACCGATCGCGGGAGCTATGACTTCTCAATAATCGCGAAGAATGTGTTCGGGACCCGCTCCCAGGCGTTCACGTTGGTCGTGGGTGCGGTTCCGGCGTTTAGCTCCCCTGGCTACGCGAGCTTCAAGATTGGGACGCCGACCGTCTTTCGAGTCGCTGCTGGCGGGTCGCCACTGCCGACCATCACCGAGGCAGGGACTTTGCCCGTTGGCATGCGATTTGTCGGAGGGCGCGGAGCGGGCACGCTGTCGGGTACACCAGCAAAGGGCTCGAGTGGCACGTATCGGATCACTTTCACAGCTGGCAGGGGCTCTAATTTCCGTGCGACCCAGACATTCACGTTGGTAGTTGCCGCAACTCCGAGTGTCAGCCATCCGACCGTCACCCACCCGACGGTCGGTCAGCCAACCTTTAGCTCAGCCGATAAGACAACCTTCGTGGTTGGTGACGCGACCGTCTTCGTCGTGGCCGCGAAGGGCAAGCCGTTGCCGAGCGTCACCGAGCGAGGGACTCTGCCGGTGGGCGTGAGCTTCCAGGGAGGTTCGGGGACGGGAATACTCTCTGGCACCCCGGCGAAGGGCACGAGCGGCGTGTATCGAGTCACGCTCACGGCGGGCAAGGGATCTGCCTCCAGCGCGAGCGAGACGTTCACCCTCACTATCTCCAGCACCTGAGCTCCCGCTTTGCCGAGGTACTGCAGTACCAGCTCTTCGAACGGTCTGCGTCGGAACTTGGGGTGGCCGAGCTGGCAGAGCGGGACAACTCAACTCTGGCATGCGCATCGCCCGCCTCGCTCGTAGGCTCGATGTATGCGCCACGGGCTGTATTTTCTTCCCGCTGGCGAGCTGAGTGACCCAAGGACGCTAATTGAGCTTGGCATCGCTGCAGAAGAGCACGGCTGGGACGGCTTCTTCCTCTGGGACCACATCCTTCGTCCAACCGGCCAGCCGCAGGATCTCGCCGATGTCTGGGTCGCGCTCTCGGCTGTCGCGACGGTGACGTCACGGATTCGCCTCGGTCCGATGGTCACGCCTACCGCTCGCCGTCGTCCACAGATCCTCGCCCGCCAGGCGATCACACTTGATCATCTCTCGCTCGGTCGCCTCATCGTCGGCCTTGGTCTCGGGGTTGACACCAGTGGCGAGCTCTCCAAGTTCGGCGAGGTCACCGATCCGATCGCTCGCGGCGACGCGCTCGATGAGGCCGCTGAACTGCTCGCGAACTGGTGGGGCGGCGAGCGCGCAACCATCCACAGCAGTCGCTATCGAATCGACGACGTTGAGCTCTTGCCGAGGCCGCTGCAGCGTCCGCGGATCCCTATGTGGTTTGCTGCCCGGGGAAATGCAGCTCGGCCGGTGCGTCGTGCTGCGCGCTACGACGGCGTGTTCGCCATCGAAATCGATCGCGATGGTCTCCGCAGAGTGGTCCGGATCGTCGCCGAAGCGCGGGGGCACCTCGACGGCTTCGACGTGGCCGTGCACGCGACCCAAGGCGAAGACCTGTCAGCTTGGGAGGCCGACGGCGCGACCTGGGCGATGTGGTCCTTTCCGCCCGGTGAGAGCTCGAGAGGTGTCAGAGCGCGTATCGAGGCGGGACCCTCGATGCATGGACCGACGTGATCTGCTCAACACCGAGTCGGTCGAAGTCCTGCTCGATGAGCAACTCGTTGGTCACCGACGCTTCGTCGGATTGAATGGCGTCCATGCCCAACTTCGACGGAGCCGCATACCAGGCCAGGATCGACGCCTTAGCCGAGACAGGTGTCAACGTCCACGGTGAGGCAACGCTGGTCCGAGCCTTGAACCCTGCGTCGGTACTTGACGCTGGCTGCGGGACGGGGCGTGTCGCCATCGAACTCGCTCGCCACGGCATCGACACCGTAGGCGTCGATGTTGACGCCTCGATGATCGCTGAGGCCAGGCGCCGCGCTCCTGAATTGGAGTGGATCGAGTCGGACCTCGCAGCCCTGGCGCTCGGCCGTAGCTTTGACGTAGTGGTTCTTGCTGGCAACGTGCCCCTCTTCTGCCCAGTCGAAACGCGTGCGTCGCTCGTTCGAGCGTGCGCTTCGCATTTGCTCCCTGGCGGTGTGATAGTCGCCGGCTTCCAACTTCAGCGAGGCTACGAATTGAGCGAGTACGACTCCGCCTGTGACGCGGCTGGCCTCTCGCTTCGAGAGCGCTTTGCCACGTGGGATCATGAGCGATTCCGAGCGGGCTCCGTCTACGCGGTCTCGGTGCATGTGCGTTGAGCCGGCGCTCCGTCGACCGCCGCGGAGCATCGGCTCGGAACGTGTCAGCTGGATGCATCCATCCGGCTAGTGAACCTTCTACGTCGTCGCGGCCGAGGCCATAGCCAACAAATGGAACCGAGCGGTTGGTCGCGACGCGGCGCTCCGCGTTGGCGACATACGGGTCGGGAACGCCGCAGCCTGGTCTGACAGACTTGTGTCTCGTCTCGAAGGGAGCATCTCGATGCCATTTCGCAGAGGTAACGCAAGTCCAGGTGGATCGGGCCAACCAGTCTCCGCGGGCGGAGATCCGGCATCGACGCCACTGCCGCTCGCGGCCGCACAGCGGGTTGAACGTCTGGCCTCGACGGAGTCCCAGGGAGCCTTCACCTCGGATCTCTCGGTCGACGAGCACCTGCTGGTCACACAATCTGGCTTCGAGCCGGTTGGCTATGTGATGGGTACATCGATCTACCACGTCGGCATACAGGTTGCTGCGTGGAATCAGTCCCAGGAGCTGCAGACACTCACGCAGGCGATGTACAACGCCAGGGAGTTGGCGATCGAGCGGATGAAGATGGAAGCAGATGCCCTCCACGCTGACGGCATCGTCGGCGTCGACCTGCGGATTCAGATGTATGCGTGGGGCCAGGACGTGCTCGAGTTCGTCGCCCAGGGAACCGCCGTCAGGTCCATGACCGAGCCCGGCTCGGCGAAGCTCTCAGACGGAAGTCCGTTTACGTCTGATCTCTCCGGGCAGGACTTCTTTACGCTCATCCAGGGAGGCCACTTCCCAGTAGCGTTTGTGCTCGGGAACTGCGTGTACCACGTTGCCCACCAGTCGGCGATGCAGGCGCTGCGTCAGAGCGGCCAAAATCAGGAGATCGCGCAGTTCACCGAGGCGGTGTACACCGCGCGCGAGCTCGCCATGACACGGATGCAGGCCGAAGCCGACGAATACGGCGCCCATAGCATCGTCGGTGTCCGAGCCGTGGTCGCCAATCATGTCTGGGGCGAGCACGCGACGGAGTTCCTGGCCCTTGGCACTGCCGTTCGCCGCGTTGGCGAGACGGTTCCGTCGGTTCCGGTGTCGCTGACCCTTCCGCTTACTACCTAGGGATCTCCTCGGTGTTGACCACTGCGGTTCAGGCGCTTCGATCAGGCGTGGCGACTGGTCCGTGGCAGTAGGTTCACCGTGGCTGTTCCGTAGGTAGGTCCCTCTTCGGGTGTCTACGGCCGCCACCGCGTGCTTGGTCATTTGGTCGGGGCGCGAACTACCGGCAAGAAGGAGGCGCAGATGCGCGTTCGGTTAATGAGACCAGCAACCGTGGCAACCGTGACAATCGTCCTGATTGTTTCCGGAGGAGGTGCTGCGCTTGGCGTCTCTGCGCTTGTGACGAAAGTTCCGACTTTCGCTCGCGCCTGCATGAGCTCGACGGGTTCACTCGTCCTCGCCTCCGGATCGACGTGCGCGAAAGGTCTGAGCCAGGTCGAGCTCCCGCTTTCGACGGCGACGAGCGCGAAAGGTGCCACCGGTCCCCGGGGCAAACCAGGTCCGCAGGGCCTCGCGGGCTCGCCCGGGCCGCAAGGAGTTGCAGGGACACCAGGGGCAGTTGGACTGACAGGGGCCACTGGGCCGGCCGGAGCCTCTGGGACGGGCGTGGCGACCTACACCGAGTCGGTCGCCACGCCCGGTGCCTCGATCACGCAGCCGAACACCGTCACGTTGGCGACGATCGGGCCCTTCACCGTCACCGGCGCGTGCTACACGGCTTCTTCTGGTACGGACGTGACCGCTGTGACCTATTTCTCCACGAGTGAGGACCACGCCTCATATGACGTAATTGGCTACAGCGGTGTTGGCGAGTTCGACGTGTCGTCGGGGAATATCCAGATCGGCGTCGCGACCACGGGGAGCCTCGGCGCTCCCTCGCAGGTCTCCCACGAGCCGACGTTCTTGCAGTCGCCCGACGGCAGTGTCGACGCGTACCTCTACGACAGCGCGAGCGTCTATCACGGCTCTGCTGGCGGAGCATCGGCGCCCGCGTGCAACTGGTCTGGTTACTACGTGACCTACTGAGAGCTCTCGCCGCACGATCTCGGCGCCGAAAGGTTGGCGCTCAGCTGGCGGGGATCGCCACCACCTGCGTCTCGGTGAAGGCGAGCAGTCCCTCGCGACCGAGCTCGCGACCGATGCCGGACTGGTTGAGGCCGCCGAATGGCGTCCGTTCGTCGACAAAGGGTGCGTTGTGGCCGTTGTAGAAGGTGACGCCGGTGCGAAGCTGCGCGGCGATCGTGCTGCCGTGCCCGACGTCGCTCGACCACTCCGATGAGCACAGTCCGACCAGGTGTCGTTCCTCTGAGCGACGGCGTCTGTCTCGCTGTCCTAGCCGATGATCGGAAGCGACGGGCCGAATTGCTCGTCGGTGACGATCCCAAGGTTGGGCTGGGTTCAGAACGAGGCTTGGAAGCAGGTAGTTCTTAGAGGCCCCGAGCGCCCCATCCACATAGGAGCCGAGCTCGATCACCTCTGCGCCAGCGGCACGAGCCTGCTCGACGAGACCGACGACGATCTCGTTATGCCGCGTCATATTGAGCGGGCCCATCGTCGACTCGCTCGCGAGGCCGGGGCCGACCATGGTGTGCTCGAGCACGGCGCGCACCCATCTACGACCTCATCGAAGCGGCTGTTCGGCACGTAAAGGCGCTTTATCGCCATGCAGACCTGGCCGGTGGTCGAAAACGCCCCATCACGAGAACGCATCGTTTGTGCTGCGTTGGCGATTGCAGGATCTCCAAACTTTGACCGCGTCAAGCCTCACGGATCCGCCGGAGCAAGCACTAGCTTTTGTGGTGCCTTCACCGCTGTGCCGGGGGTTCTCGGACCAACCGACCCGGTTAGGAGCCCGGCCGCGAGCTCATCGCAGCTCGGGCCAGACCAACGCCGGAAGTAATCGATGCAAGTAAAGGAGACACCGACAGTGCCATTTTACGAGAGAGGCGATGTTCGCATCCGTTACGAAGAAGTTGGCAGTGGCTTTCCGCTTCTGGTTACGCCGGGTGGCGGCCTGAACTCGCGAGTCAGCAATTGGCGCACCGCGGTAATCAACGCCATGGAAGCTTTCAAGGACGACTTCCGCTGTATAACGATGGATCAACGTAATGCCATCGGCGGCGAATCGACTGGTCCCATCGCTGTCGATGATCCGTGGGGTGCGTTTGCAGATGACCAACTGGGGTTGATGGACCACCTCGGCATCGACGAGTTCTTTTTCATGGGTTACTGCATTGGCGGCTGCTTCGCACTCAAGCTTATGGAGCGCGCGCCTGATCGAATCGTGGCCGGCGTCATTTGCCAGACGGTTGGGCACCGGCCGGAGAACCCGGATGTTATGTATGACGCCGGTCGGGACTCCTGGGCTCCGGAACTGCTTGCCGAGCGGCCCGAGTTAACCATGGCGACTATCGAGACGTATCTGCACAACCTTTACCGACGCAATCCCGACTTCGTGTACAGCGTTTCGCGTGACTTCGTGCGCTCGTGCACTACACCCATGCTGGTTTTGCCGGACGATACCCCTGCGCATTCGTACCAGACCTCCGTCGATATCGCGGAGCTGGCCCCGAATGCCACCTCGACGGTGTTCCCCTGGCGAGAGCCGCCCGAGTTGAAGACCAGGACAACCAGTGAGGTGCGCACGTTTCTCCGGAGCCACCAGCCTTAGGAAATCGCGGCTCGAAAGATCGGACGGTACCGAACTCGGGACATCGTGATGCGAACGGAGGTGGACGCGCGGCCGCGGCGAATCAGTTGTCGCGAGGTACGAGAGCTCGAAGGTGGGCCGCGAGTAGGATCATCCCCGGTGCCGTTCGAGATGACCGATCAAATCAGACGCCATCTGATCGAGGATCGAGTGCTTTGGCTGACGACGGTCTCGCCCACCGGCCGGCCTATTCCCCGACCAATCTGGTTCTTCTGGGATAGCTCTCACATTCTGATCTATAGCCTCAACACGGCGGTGAGGCTGGCGAATATTCGTACCAATGAAAAGGTGTCCGTTCACTTCAACTCCAGTGTTGAGGGTGAGGATGCCGTTGAGGTGGCCGGAATTGCAGAGATCGTTGGCTCGTCTCCGCCGCCCTCGGCAAATGAGCTGTACATCGCTAAGTACGGACGCGACATCGAAGAGGCGACGGACTTTGATCTGGAATCGGTCGATCGCGATTTCCGCACGCTGATCCGAATCGAGCCCGTTCGTGCCTGGGCTGCTGCCTGAGTTTCAACCAGTTGCGCCGTGTCAGACATGGCTAGATCACGTCATCGCGCCGCTGTTAAGTGACGCGCCTGGCACCTGAAGGCCGGGTGCGACGGTACGGAGACTTGTCAGCGGGTCGTCGGGCCCGGCTTGTCGAATGCCTTGGCGATCCGGTCAGCGCCTCCCAATCCGAGCTGTACTCTCGGGCAAAAGGAGGTCATCATGCCGAACATCACACCGTTCCTCTGGTTTGACAGCCAAGCCGAGGAGGCCGCCGAGTTCTACGTCTCGATCTTTCCGAACTCGAAGATCACCGAGGTCTCCCGGTACGGCGAAGCAGGTCCTGGACCGGTAGGCGCGGCGATGGTTGTGGCGTTTGAACTCGACGGCAGCCCATTTCTCGCGCTGAACGGCGGACCCGATCACTTCCACTTCGACGAATCGATTTCTTTCTCGATCGACTGCGCCAGTCAAGTCGAGATCGATCACTACTGGCACTCGCTCTCAGAAGGCGGAGCTGAAATCGCTTGCGGCTGGCTCCACGATAAATACGGTCTCCGCTGGCAAGTGGTGCCGTCGGTTCTGCCGGACCTTCTCAGTGATCCAGATCCAGAACGCGCCAAGCGCGTGACTGAGGCGATGTTCACGATGAAAAAGCTCGATATCGCAGCATTGCTTGCGGCCGGGGACGACACCACAAACTAGAGCTGCCGACGATGATCGATTGGTCTCTCGCACACCATGACGGTTCTTTACCTGTTATACGTGTAACTCGGCAACGGACTGTGCACTCGGCCCGTGTGTCGAATGGGGTCAGCGTGTGAGACCTGCGCGTATCTCAAGACCGGGCCCGAGTTCGTGCCCGTCTCGTTGCGCCAACGCGACCATGCCCGAGAACAAGGTCAGTCCCCTTCGAGGAACTCGTCATCAGAGCCAAAGGAGAGACGACTTGACACGGATTACACGTATAACACCGGCTAGCGGCGCTTCGAAGGCTCCGACAACCGGCGAGACTTATGACATGACTGAATCCAAGTCGATTCCAAGTCTCCACCGGGTCAGTGTCACTGGTCCAAGGGTTCATCTTCGTGAGGTCGGCGAGGGGGACTTCGACGCGGCCTGGGCATGGGCATCCCGGGAGGAGTTCTTCAGGTTCTTGCCTATCGAGCAGCCCGACCGTTCGGACGAGCGCATCTGGCTCGAGTCAGTCATCGCAGAAGCGCGAGAAGTGTCGAGGCGTCAGTACCAGCTCGGTATCGAGGCACTCAATAACGGCAGCCTCGTCGGGATGGTCCGGCTCGGAATCGACTCCGAAAGGGACCGGAGCGCGAATATCGGTTACGGCATCAATCCCGATTTCTGGGGCCTCGGCTATGCGACCGAGGCGGCGCGACTCATCGTCAGGTTCGGTTTCGAGACGCTCGGCTTGCATCGCATCTGGGCGACGCATCATCCGGAGAATTTCGCCTCGCGTCGGGTGCTCGACAAGATTGGCTTTCAAGAAGAGGGACGCCGTCGCGACGACCGTTTCGTCGGAGGTGCCTGGTACGACTCTGTCGTGTGCTCGATTCTTGAGTCAGAGTGGTCGCCAAAAGAGACTGACCGCCGCGCCACCTAACCGGTTCAGCGTGACACCGTTTGGCGCTTATGGGAGAGCCCCCGTCGGGCGTCAGTCGAGAACACCCCAAAGGTCCGAGAGTAACGAGAGGTGCGAGTGAGCCATTGAGTTCCGGCAGAGGCAGAGCGGGTCGTAGTGGAGAGAGCGGATCCCTGCGGCCTCTGCTCCTCGAACGTCGAACCGTTCGGAGTCGCCGACGTAGACGCACTGATTCGGCTCGAGCCGGAGCGCGGCAAGGGCAGGGGTAAAGATCCTCGGGTCAGGTTTTGCGACGCCGACAAGCGCCGAGTCGATGATGCTGGCGACCGTCGGAGATGGGCCAACGCCGACCTGACACAGTCCTTGTCGACGGAGGCTCTCCTCCACCGTCCCGTCCGAATTGCTCACGATTGCGACCGGCGCGTCCTGGGAAGAGAGCTGGGCAAGCAGCTCGACACCGCCTGGAACCTGCTGAGACCCAGGTCGATCGCGGGCAGCTTCCACAGCTCGTCAAAGGCCCCGAGGCCAGCAGCGAGTTCATCCCCGGCGAAGCCAAGTGCGGAGAGGTAACCGATCTCATAAGGGCGATCGGACAGCGCCCTCGTCTCGTCGTCTACGTAATGCACGGCTAGGTAGTGCGCGGCGCTCAGCAGAGCGTCGTCCAGCGCTAGACCAAAACCACGAAGTGCCTGACCGACAATGGCCTCGTCGGGTACGAGGAGGACGCCGCCGACATCGAGGATCACCGCAGTTCGCATGGAACGAGTATCTCAACTCATGACGTGCCTACGCAGGCGTCGACGCTGGCACTGTCACGTAACACCAGGACGCGGCTTGTTCGGAGGGAATACTTTGCAAATGAGGTTTACGCTGCTGCACAGTCCGGTCGTCGGTCCCTCGACGTGGCGATGGGTGGCTGAAGCCCTGAGAAACGCCGGTCACGAGGTTATCGTTCCCGACCTTGTAGCGGCGGCGATCTCTGGCGATCCCCTGACGTTCGCCGGTGCTGCAATCGACGCGTGTGATGCCGACGATGTGGTGCTCGTCGGGCACAGTGGCGCTGGAGCGATCCTCCCTCTGGTCGCCCAGGGACTGACGCACGCTCCTCGACTCACGGTGTTCGTCGATGCCGGCCTCCCGCCCTGCGAGGGATCGCTCACGGCTGGTGGGGACTTCATAAGCAGGTTGCGTGAACTGGCGATCAATGGAGTGCTTCCGATGTGGTCTCAATGGTGGCGCGCGGGACTGCTTGAAACTCTCGTTCCCGATGTCGATCGCCGGGAAGCAATCGAACGTGAACTCCCCGAGATCCCCATCCGGTTTTATGAGACTTCGATCGACGTGCCGAAGGGCTGGTGTACGGCCCCCGGCGCCTACGTATTGTTGAGTGTCGGCTACCGCTCCGACGCGGATAGGGCGCTGGAGTTCGGATGGCCCGTCGTTGAGCGACCCGGGCGGCACCTCGACATCGCCAACAACTGAGATGCGATCGCGGACCTTCTCGTCAAGCTCGGCCGCCGCCCCTGAACGCTGCCGGTTGGTGGCGCCAGTCGCGGTTAGTCGCCAGGCCGGTCTGGCCAGCAGATCGCGGCGACCACGCCGTAGTGGTCACTTGCCATGTGGCCGGTAAGCGAACGGTCGCAGACGACCCTCGCCGCGGTGACCTGGCCAGCTGGCACGACGTCCTCCCTTGCGCCAGAGCTCCATCCCACCGCGACCTTCGGCGTTCCAACAAAGACGTAGTCGCAGCGCGCGTCGAAGCAGTACGCCGGTGGTATGAGCGGATTCGCGTGGTCCCAGGTGATGCCTGGGCCGTTGCCTATGACGCCCCACGCATCCTGGTAGAAGGTCGATCGGCCAGTAAGCGAGCACTCGCCCCGTAAGTAGGCGATCGCGAGCGATCGCGGGCCGGTGTTGAAATCACCCGCGAGTACGGGTGGGAGCCTCGAGGTCGGGTCGCTCGTCTCGCGGATCACCTCGTCGATGCGCAATGCCTGGGCCTCACGCACCGCTGCGCCGTCCAAGGCCGAGGTGAGATGGACGCAGTACAGGTCGATTCCAGCGGTCCTCGCGTGTAGGAGGATCTTCGGCCAGACGTCGTCGCACTCGAGCAGGAACTGGTCCTGGTGCTCGATAGGCCAACGCGAAAGTATGGCGTGCCTGACGCTCGGCCTTCGTCGTCGTCAATGCCACCGAACGCGACGAACCACTCGCCTGGAAGCGTGGCAGCGAGCCAGCTCGCGACGTTGCCGCTATCTTCTTCTCGGCACTCTTGCAAGAAGATGGCGTCTGGCCTTTCGGCAGTGACCCATGCGGCGATCTCGTTCCACCGGTGCTTCGTCGGCGGTTTGAACAGCGTGTTCAGCGTGAAGACGCGAAGCACCGGAATGCCCGACAAATCCACCTCGACAGCCTAATGGGGAGCGGACGAGCGAGGTCGGGTGACACAACACCGGGACTGCGACTCGATCCCCGACAGGCACATCAGGGAACGAGCCCGTTGGCCGCTACCCGAACATAGGCTCAGATCGCGCTCGTTTCCTATGACCCTGCGGCGATGCTCGAGAGCGAGGACAATGGACATCACCGACGCAGTCGCCTCAGTGTTGCGCGAGGTGAGCCTTGAGGTCGTCGAGCCTCGGTTCGCGTCGACCGACGGTGATTCCTGGGCGAAGTCGCCGGGAGAGATCGTGACCGAGGCGGATCTGCTGGCGGAAAAGGCGATCGCGATTCGCTTGAACGCGCTCCTTCCCGGGGTCCCAGTCATTGGGGAGGAATCTGTCGATCTCGACCCGCATTTGCTGAGCGCGCTCGGGGCACCAAGGTCCTGGCTCGTAGACCCGATCGACGGCACCGCAAACTTTGCGGCTCGCTCGTCCAATTGGGCGATGATGATCTCACTACAAGAGGCCGGTGTGACGGTGCTGTCGTGGATCTGGCAACCAATGACACCCGCGATGTACGTCGCCGAGTTGGGATCCGGCGTGACTCGCAACGAGCGGCCGCTGAGACTGAGTGATCGTCCTGACGCGCCGTTACGTGGAGCGGTATACCTGCGTTTTCTCGACGATGTGGCGCGATCCGCCGTCAACGAACGCGCGCATGCGCTCGACTGTGAGGTTCTACGGGGCCACGGATCGGCAGGGGTCGAGTACCCGTTGGTCGCAACCGGAGGGCAGGACTTCGTTGTGGTGTGGCGCACCCTTCCCTGGGATCACGCTCCTGGCAGCCTCGTCGTGAGCGAGGCCGGCGGCAAGGTCGCGAGGCCGGATGGGAGACCCTACGTTCTCGACGACGGTCGATTCGGCTTGGTCGCCGCTGTCGACGAATCGACGTGGTCTGCCGCGGCATCTCTACTTGGTCCGCAATCGCTAGGAGCTCCCTGAAGTGGATCCGCCGAGATAAGAGCCTCCGAGAATCGTCCCAGAACCGGGTAGTGGCGGCCTCACCAGGAGTCGTTAGAACCTGTCAACACCCTGCGACGAGCCGCAGGACCCCTACGCCGGCAACGATTGCAGCATCGCAATGAGCTCGTCGCGCCGATACCCGTTTCTCCGACCAAGCTCTACGAGCTCTTTCATCTTCGCGATCATCATTCCTTGCTCCGGTGTCCCCGACACGGTGATGGCGCGCCCTCGCCCTACCTCCAAGAGACCCTCGTCGCGAAGTAGCCGAAGGGCCCGAAGCACCGTGTTGGTATTGACGCCGAGTACCGCGGCGAGGTCCTTCGCTTGTGGAATCCGTTCACCTGGTTTCGCTTCTCCATCCGCAAGCGCGCGTCGTAGCTCTGCGGCAACTTGTTCGTGAAGATACGTCGGGTCGGCCCGATCCACCGCCGCGATCTCGAACACGGCTGGATCGCTATCCGGTTTTCTCTTGACAGAACTCATAACAACAATGATAGTAGCGTTATATGGCAATCACTCACGAATCCAGAACTTCGGAGACCACGCCAAAATCAACTTCGGAGACCACGCCAAAATCCAAATCGGCGGACGAGCTATCTCCCGCGGAGAGCCAGGACCTGCAGGCGCTGTTTAAGGAGGCCAGGCGCCGAGAAACGAGAAGGCGTCTTGGCATCGGGACGCTTGTCACGCTCGTAATAGGAGCTGCAGTCGTCGTCGCTCTCAGCGCCGGTCACACCGACCATCGTCCACAAAGGATCACGACGTCAACGTCGTCATCAGCAGTGCCCGACCCCGCGACGGAGATCTCCTCAGTGACCGTCACCGTCACGCGAAACACGATCACCTCGCGGGACACGGTCGCAGACGGCGACGGACAGATTGTGACGACGACACTCGGCGACCGACCACTGCAGATGAACGTCGCTCGGTTTAACTTCGGCGACTCATTGCCACGATCTAATACCGAGGCGGCATATCTGAAAGGTCTTGCCGCGGCCGAAACCAGCTCGGAGGTGGTCACGGTCGGCAAGGTCACCACCGAGTACCAGCCACTAGGCGGCCCGTTCGTCACAGTGTGCACGCCTGTTTGCACTCGAACCACCCGCGGTTGGGTCGCGTATCCCATTTCTGCTACGAAGTTGCCGCCTACCGCCAGGTACTCACCGTCGCTTGTTCTCGTCGGACTGATGTCCATCGAAGCTCGCCCACTTGCAAGGATCGGGACCGCGGTGGTGACAGGTGTTCGCACTACGGAATACCGGGAGTTGGTAGATGCTGCGAAGTGGTCCGGGGCGACCGCTCTGAAGCTGTCAGCGATTTTTTACCCGCGGACTCCGCCGGCGACGAAAGAGATCGACCTCTGGCTCGATAGCCAGGGCCGACTTCGCCAGGTCCAGGTTTCCTCGCACGGACTCGAGGGGCCTGCCGGCGACGTCACGATTCCCACGTTGAACGTCAGCACCTGGACGTTCTCGAATTTCAATCGCACCCCACGCGTTACGCCACCTCGCCGCAATGACACTCTGTTCGAGACAAGGCCGCCCGAGAGCACCTGCAGCGGACCCAGCGCGTTGTCGTGTCCCGTATAGCTGCGGCACCCAAGCCGAACTCGGGCACTCGAGGGTCGTCGTAGCGCCCCTGATCACCGGCTGCGGGGAGGCGCATCGCACCCAAGTACGCCGCGCCGCCTACGGCGACAATCGCGCTACCGAGGCGATAATGCAGCATGGGACGTAGTGGCGCGAAGGCGAAGAAGCGGACTGTGTCTGCTCTCGCGGTTGTCGCCGCTCTCCTCGTAGCGCCACCCGCATACGCGGCTAACGCAACTCCTGCGAGCGTCATCCGATTTACGGGTGGAGATCACGGTGCGGTCCCGGTGTCAGGGGTTCCGGCAGCAGCCCGCGCCATCACCGCCCTTCGCTCGCTTTTTTGGACGTCACTCCCAGCAATGGCAGTCGAGCTTTCCGGCGTAACGATTACCAACATCGGCTCGACGTCGTGCGCGCTGCCCGCAGAAGTGAGCTCGGCGATCATCGAAAACGGGAGCGTCACGGCGGTCCGGTCTCCTTATTTTTCGGTTTCCGCTGACCTCGGTTCAGCGAACGAGTGGCCCTCGTTACTCGCACCGGCACAAGAGTTCGTTCGCGCACAGGTGCCGATCACACATGGGCGATATCTGATCGCGGTGGGGCTACCCGAGTCGCTCGAGTTCACACAGCTCGAACTCCATCCTGGCGGGAAAGCTGTACTTGTCATCGACACCGATGCCGAGCCCGACGCCGCGAACCGTCCCGTCCACTGCATCGATCCGCCGGGGAATGGTGGGATCCGCTTCGGCCTCGGTCGAGAGACACTCGTCGTGCCGGTGCCAAGGATGCCTGCGCCGGCTGGAGGGTCTTGGAACCCTTCCGGTTCGGCGTTCTATGAGTGCACCTCGGGGATCATCTCGCCATTCATCACGTGGACTCAAGCGACAGAACTCGTCGGCCCAGGAGGTACCGGCCTCGTAAGCCGTGACAGCCCGATCTGGGATCGAGCGCCGTAGCGCAGGACGGCATCGGCCGATGTGGGCGACCGAACAAATGCCCCCACGCGGGGATGGTCGCCCCTACCACCGGTTCGAGGCACTATTCGGCGCATCCAGGGGGCACGGCCCGAGCACGAGACTGCTTGTCCGCATGCCTCGTCGCGCCTCGGGCGAGTTGAGGTGAGGATTTTGGGGTAAAGCTAAGGCAGGATCCACGATTACTGAGCCAGGGGACTTTGTGTGAGCAACCTCAGACACCCAATCGGCCCAACGAGGTGAACTCCCCCGACGCGGGCCGTGCAGCAGTCGCATCCCGCTCGAATCGATCCTGGTTCGTTCTCGGCCTGAGAGTCGTCGCGGTCGCGGGATTCGTCACAGCCTTCATCTTTCAGGGTGCTTGGCGATGGGGTCCGATGGCGATCGCCGAAGCCATCGTGGTAACCCTCGTCGCAACGCGCAATAAGACTTCTCCAACGTTCGGCGCCTTGTGGATCGGCCCGGCGAATCTGCTCAGCCGAGGACGAAAGTATTCAGGTCGGCTCGCCCTGACCGCAGATTCCGTCGTTTGGACGCCAAGCAGCGCATCGACGCGTCGTGGTGTCGCCGAGCTCAATCTTTCAACTTCCTCTGAGGTAAGCCTCGAGAGCGGACGGGCATTGTTTGATGTGGTCTCCGTGCGCCCGGCGATCGGCTCCGAGTCGCGATTTCGTACCCGAAAAGACCCGACCTTGAGTCGATCTATCCAAGCTCTCAGAGCGTCTTCGAGCCATCTCCACGCCCCTGGGCTGGCGAACTGATCGGGACGAGCGAAAGCTTGACGCTAAAGGACGCTGCCAGTGACGGAAGACCCCGGATCGACAAATGCTGATGAACTGCGGCGGTCATTGGATAGATCGCTGGCAATTCTCCGCAAAGCCGTTTCTGATGGGAGCCGTCAGCTGCCACCGGGGTGGTTGGAACCGCCGGCCTACTGGGAATACTTCATGAAGGTTCGGTATAACCATCCACTCTTAACCTGGTTCGCACGAGGCCTGATCCACCTATATCTCATGATCACGAACTGCTCACTCGACGCCGAGCGACCGTACGTATCACCGGAGTCGATCGCCATCCTCCGATCGAACACCGACGCCGTGTTGTGGCAACAAAAGGCCAACGATCTTCGTCCATCAGACTCGATGTTCGCTATTCATCAAGAGATCCGGATGGACCTGTCCCGACTCACCGCGAAGGAACTTCGGCGCAAATACGGCGTCGGCTAAGAACCCGCCGATGCACAAGCGCCCTCTACGGTTCGCCCGAGGTACTCCAAAGACAACGATGCATCGCGAGTTGACTCGCTTGCTGATGCGTAGCCAGCAAGCGGCGCTCGCGACGTCTTCCTCCTACCCCGACGGCGATCTTTTCCATTTCTACGTAGTCGAGTCGAACTAGACGACCCTGTTCGTCGGTCTGCACAAGGGATTCGTCAGGTGTGAAAACCCCGGACGCCCAATGACCGGTCACTCTCCAGCGCTCCGATGCCGGTAGGACGCCCCCGACTAGAAAGTGAAAAGGTCCCGAGCGTGCTCGCGTCTCATCGTCGTACGAGAGGCCGCAGTTCGGACACTTACGCCAGACCACCCATTCCACTCTAAAGACATCGACGCGCCCCTACCACCGGCTCTGCAACATCGCTCTGCGCGTCGAAGACAGGGTCCGTTGTTCCCCCACAGCATCTCAACGGGATGCTTTCAGGTGATCAACATATGCGATGCCACCGCCATCAACGGCGACGCAGAGGTTCAATTGTGGGCACGAAAGTGACACAGCAGGCGTCGGCGCGAGTTCTTCGAACAACCGCCGAAGCCACGACTCACGGAACAAATATCCAATTGATGACCACCTCGTACCATCGAGCTCGTAGATCACGCCGCTGGTTGCCGCGAAGTAGCAGTGGCCTACCGAAGTACATGAGAGCATCTTCGGCGTGTAGCCGGTGTTCTGGTTGCCGGCACCGGTCGCTCCTATTGCTCGCCATGTGCCGTTCTCGTACTCGAATGAAGAGCCATCGAGGGTGATGGCAACACACGAGTTTTGCACGCAGGACAACTGGCTTGTATCAGCCAAGTTCGCAGAAGCGAGTGAGCCCAACTTCCAGGAGCGCCCGTTGAAGATCGCAGCGCCGGCTCCCATCGCGACACAGAACGTCGGCGATGCGCACGCCACAACGGCAAGGTCAGCTCCCGGAAGCCGCCGCGTCCAGTGCATACCATCAAAGTCGAAGACGCCGTCACTGCCGACCGCCACGCAGAATTGCCGCGAGACGCAGGAGATGCTCGAGATCGACGGAGAGTTCGCGGGCAGGTTCACCCATCGGTTCGATGTGCCGTCGAACATCATTAGCTGACCGACGTCGTTCACCACTTCGCAGAATTTCGCCGAACCACAGCTGAGGTCAAGTGGTTCATCGAAGTTGTGGACCAGGTCGACCTGCGACTCGGTCCACGCGTCTCCGTTCCAAACGAACGGGTGACCGTTCCAGTCGAAGGTCACGCAGAAGTGAGCATTCGCGCAGGAGAGGCTCTGTAGTCCGCCACCATCAGACGTGTCGATCAACGTCCCCGATTGCCAAATCACAGGGGCGGGCAGCAGCGCGAGAACAATCGCGACGATGAGTAACGCCGAGGCGGCGGCGCCACTGATCTTGGCTACTCGGCCGCTGAGTAGGGCCCTCAATCCGCTACGACGCAAACGTCGGACGGTTTGCAATGAAATAGGAAAGACGCCGATGAAGGCCACCACGGCGCCGAGAAGGAGCAAACCAATTGCGAGGGTACCGTTCAGCCGAGCCACGAGAACTGCCGCGACGGCGAATACCACCAGGCAAAGGGCGATCCAGATCGAAGCGATAACGAGTACCACGCCGAGTCCGCCAAGTCGACGCACAGCTCTAGAACGACGCATCCCTTGAGTACGTATCGTCATGAAGGGCTATCCATTAAGGAAGGTGGTCTCTCTTGCTTTTCGAAACGCCTGCCCCAGAACCGGGAGCGTGACACCTCCGGCGAGCGCAGTAAGTGTCGTCTTAGTCTGTTAAATCAATGGCGTCATTTATCCAGATCGAACGAATGCGAGTAGCGATCAGTCTCGTGATGCGTGACGTGAGTCACGAACTAGGGGAGCTCCATCTTGTCGTCGCGGTGGGATCCTCGGAGCAAATCTCTGAGCAAATCAACAAGCGATTCGGCGAAGGGTTCGACGAGCGGTTTCGTGGGCCGTTTCGCACAACCAATGACATTCTGGGGTGGGTGCTCGACTCTGACGGTAATGGCAGTGGCCTTTCTGGGTTTGAAGGGCTGGAATGGGGCT
>Ga0208357_1001344_pt1 | contig 17944 bp, 17 predicted proteins | sample NGESurdeep092012_6_FD_184487 | JGI IMG/M metagenome (GOLD analysis project Ga0208357, IMG submission 184487) | Arctic peat soil microbial communities from Barrow, Alaska - NGEE Surface sample F52-2 deep-092012 (SPAdes) | ecosystem: Environmental > Terrestrial > Soil > Wetlands > Peat ... | reverse complement strand
CAAAGAGCAGAACTTCGGGGTCTCCGAGCAATGCGGCCGCGATCCCGAGCCGCTGTCCCATGCCGAGCGAAAACTTGCCCGCCCGCTGTCCCGCTACTGCGGTGAGCCCCACAAGGTCGAGCACCTCGTCTATTCGAGATCGAGGAATGTGGCTCGACTCGGCGAGCATCTGAAGGTGCGCACGGGCACTTCTCCCGGGATGAATCGCCTTCGCCTCGAGCAGTGCTCCCACCTCATGGAGGGGCCAGGGGAGGTCGCGGTAGTGGAGTCCCTTGACGGTCACATCCCCTGTGGTCGGCGCGTCGAGACCCATGATCATGCGCATGGTGGTCGACTTGCCCGAGCCGTTCGGGCCGAGAAAGCCAGTCACGACGCCAGGACGAACGGTGAAGCTGAGCTGATCGACAGCGACTTTCTCGCCGTAGTGCTTCGTGAGCGCCTTGGCCTCGATCATCTCCAGACCCCGTCCATCCTCAGTTGCGGCATGTGTCGTCCTTGGAAATCGAAATTGGCCACGGTGCCCGACACGACGATCGCGCCGAGTCCGACGAGAACGGTCGCTTACTTTCGGACGCGCCAAACGTCTCGAGCAACCGAAGCCTAGGACAGCGTTGTCGCCAAAGGACCTCATCCCGAAGGGCTCCCGGGTTTACGCGAACCTTTCGGTCGGATCACTCGCCGTGCGACCCGCGCACGGTGGACGCGTTATTCCGGTCAGTTCGCATCGGTCTACGCGCGTGCGCCGGTGTTCGCTCAATTTCGTGCCGTCGCCATCAAAGCGTCTGCCCGGGCCCTATCCGAGGCCCAGCTAGCCAGATTCCGTCAAAATGCTGAGCGTCCTGTCCATCTCTTGGGCGGATTCCCGAGCAGTCGCTATCTGAGTTCCCGGCCGAGTTGCCTGGCAGAACGCCCTTTCCGCAGCGGTAAGCGACCGATAACGGCCATCTGGCACCCTCGAATGATGCCGGGCCGCCCTAAAAGCAGTCCGAGATGCCTCATCTGACCCAACCCGGCCTCAATGACGGGCGCGAACTGGCCGTTATATGTTTCGAGACACTTAGGGAGAAGAGATGGCGGCAAGCACCACGGAGTTTCTGCAGCGCGTGAATACCGATCCGGACCTGAGCGACCTACGCCAACTCTGCATCGACACGCTGCTCGCATGCCCGGAGGAGCGGGTCTTCTTCTCGGATCGACTAGGTCGCAGCATCCTCGTCAGCGCGGGGTCCTTGGCCGCCATGGCCCAGGGAGGGATCGCGGCCGACGCCATCGGGAAAACCGTTCACGAGATGTTCGACGATGAGATCGCCAGGACGGCCGAGATCGATGAGCGTCATATCCTCGAAACCGGAGAGACCGTCGTCGGAAAAGTCCGACGCGTGTCGATACCCGGGCATAGCGACATGTGGATGCAGACGACGAAGATGGCGCTGCGCGATGCATCTGGCGCGATCGTCGGCACGTTCGGAATCTCGCGCGACCTCACGGCACAGAGAGAGGCCGAGAACGCGCTCGCGCACCAAGCGCTACATGACGGCCTCACTGGGCTTCCAAACCGAGCGCTCATCCTCGACAGGATCGACCAGATGCTTGCGCGGACTCGTCGCAATCACGGCCAGTGCGCAGCCATGTTCTTGGACCTCGACAACTTCAAGGACATCAACGACACGCTTGGCCACCACGCCGGCGACGAGCTACTTGTCGCGGTAGCAGATCGCCTCTCGAATGCGCTCCGCCCAAGCGACACCGTCGGACGGCTCGGCGGCGACGAATTCGTCGTGCTCGTCGATGGAGAGTCGATGACCGCAGGCCCCGAGGTAGTTGCAGAGCGGATCCTCGACGTTCTCCGAACGCCATTCGAGATAACGGGAAGCCCCGTACCGATCCTTGCTTCCGCGAGCATCGGCATCGCCACGGGCACTGCTCAGACTGCCGATCAGCTGCTCCAAGAAGCCGACATCGCCCTCTACCAGGCCAAAGATGCTGGCAAGCGATGTGCGATGGTCTTCGCGGCGACGATGCAGACGACCGCGCAGGTCCACCGGCAGCTCTTGGTCGACCTCGAGCTCGCACTCGAGGAGAACCAGTTCTTTCTCCTTTACCAGCCAACGATCGACCTGCAAAGCGGCGAATTCAGAGGCGTCGAGGCGCTGCTTCGCTGGCAACACCCCGAACGAGGCGTCATCCAGCCCGACGACTTCATTCCCGAGCTCGAGGCAAGTGGGCTCATCGTTCCCGTCGGGGCCTGGGTGCTCGAGCAGGCGTGCAAGCAAGGCGCTGCATGGATGGCTGCGGGCCACGGTTTCACCGTCTCGGTCAACGTATCGGCAATGCAGATCATCAGGGACCGCATCCTCACCGACGTCCAACGCGCGCTCGAGGTGACCGGCTTCGATCCGACGCTGCTCGTATTGGAGCTCACCGAGACGACGCTGATGCACGACGTCGAACAGACGGTGTCTCGTCTCGAGCTGCTTCGAGGAATCGGCGTGCGGATAGCCGTTGACGACTTCGGGACCGGCTACTCCTCGCTCGCCTACCTGCGCCAGTTCCCGATTGACATCTTGAAGATCGACCGATCTTTCGTCTCGGGAATCAGCGATTCGAATGAGGCCGCGGCGCTCGTCCACACACTCGTCGAGCTAGGTCGGGCGCTCAATCTCGAGACGATCGCCGAAGGCGTCGAGGACGACGCGCAGCGACTGCAACTTCAAGCCGAAAACGTGAACACTGGCCAAGGTTTCCTGTTCTCAAAGCCCATTGACGTCGCGGCTATCGACCGACTTCTATTTAGCCAGGTGGCATAACAACGCCGACGCCGTCGTCTCGGAGCGGAGCCCCTGCCATGTGCCCGCGTCTTCGGTCTCGATCCCTGTTGGCCACTTTTCACAACACGACACACGCGAGCCACAGCCGCGCTTCATCTCGGCTCTGTCCCGAATCGTCACTCGCGATGCTGCGTGCCAAGGCGAACACACCTGCACCTCGCGGCCCGGCGAATCGATTTGCGCTCGAAGGCTGGGCTAGATAATCTACAACTAAATGGTTGTAGATTATCTAGCCCAGCAAGAGGTCGATCGCATCTTCGGTGCGCTCGCCGACGCGACCCGGCGCGACATCCTCGTGCGCTCGATGAACGCGTCGCACTCGGTGTCGGCGCTCGCGCGGCACTACGAGATGAGCTTCGCAGCGGTGCAAAAGCACGTCGCCGTTCTCGAACGGGCAGCGCTCGTGACGAAGCAGCGACACGGTCGCGAACAGATAGTGGCGTCGAATGCAGCGACGCTGCGGCGAGCTGCGGCGCTGCTCGACGCGTACGGAGAGCTCTGGACCAATCGAGCTACACAGATCGCCGGCATTCTCACCGACGAGGAGGGAGACACGAAATGACCGTCATTAGCTCCACAAAGGACGCGACGACCCTGACGCTCGCGGTCGTCGCTGAATTCGACGCCGCTCCGGATCGGGTGTGGAACGTGTGGAAGGACCCGCGAAAGCTCGAACGGTGGTGGGGACCGCCGACCTTCCCGGCGACCTTCACCCGCCACGAATTCTTCGTCGGCGGCGAGTCTCGCTACTTCATGACTGGGCCGGGCGGCGAACAGCCACACGGCTGGTGGAGAATAGATGAGATCGACGAGCCGCACCGACTGGAGTTCGCAAATGGGCTCGCAGGCGACGACGGCGAGCCGGCGCCTGGCATCGAGCCAATGACGGCGCACGTCACCTTCGAAGTGCTGGACGGCGCTACGCGAATGACGGTCCTTACACGATTCGTCGACCTCGAGCAGATGGAGACCATGATCAGCATGGGAATGCAGGAGGGAATGAACCAGGCAGTCGGGCAGATCGACGTGCTCCTTGGCCCTGCGACAGTCTGAGCGCGCTTACGAGCAGGAGTCAGCCGGCTCAACTTCGATGACCGTTAGTTCCTCCGGATGTCGGGGGGTGCGTCCGAGCCGTCACCGACGACATTTCCTGTTGCATCTGCCTTGAACATCGCGCGCAGCCGGCACAAGAACTGTTAGCCACGTTAAAGATTTCGAATCTGGGGAATACAGGACCCCGGAGGAGGAACTGACATGGCGATACTGCAGACCGGGGTCCCTCCGGAGGCCAGCAACGAGGACCACTCGAACGAGCACCGTCCGAGCGTCAACAACGGCGGCTCATCGGCGATACGTAGCCTGATCCCTGCTCGGCTCGACCGCCTCGACTGGTCGCGATTTCACACGCGTCTCGTCATCGCTCTCGGCGTGGCGTGGGTACTCGACGGCCTCGAGATAACAATCGCCAGCAACGTCACGAGCCTGATCAGCACCAAGCAAGCGCTCAATCTCTCCTCATCGGAGGTCGCCTTCGCAGTAGGCACTGTCTACCTACTCGGGGAGGTGGCAGGTGCACTGTTCTTCGGGCGTCTCGCTGACAAATGGGGTCGCCGGAATCTGTTCATGATCACGCTCGGCGTCTACCTCTTCGGTGGCCTCTTGAGCGCGATGACGTTTGGCCACTCGCAGTTCTGGGTCTACTGGCTCTGGGGCTCCCGATTCATCGCCGGTATGGGAATCGGAGGTGAGTACGCCGCGATCAACTCAGCTATCGACGAGCTGATCCCGGCGAAGTACCGAGGCCGTGTCGACATCGCGGTGAACGGCACCTACTGGGGAGGCGCGCTCCTCGGCACCTCGCTCACGTTGTTGGTCGTCAACCACCTCTCGGTCGGTTACTCATGGCGCGTCGCGTTCCTCTTCGGGCCTGCACTTGGCGGCGTCATCTTGTTTGTGCGGAAGAACCTCCCGGAGAGCCCGCGCTGGCTGCTGATGCACGGAAAAGAGGAAGCAGCCGAGGAGAGCGTCACCGAGATCGAGGCGACGGCCGCAACGAGCGGAAAGAACCTCGAAGACGTCGACGACTCAAAGGCGATCGAGATCACGCCGTCCGAGAACATCGGCTTCATCGTCTTGGCGCACACGCTGTTCGTAAAGTACCCCCGCCGGGCGATCCTCGGCGCAACGTTGATGATCACACAGTCGTTCCTCTACAACGCCATCTTCTTCACCTACGCCCTAGTTCTGACGAAGATCTACGACGTGCCCGCGAAGGACACCGCGTACTACTTCATCTTCTTCGCCGTCGGGAACCTCATCGGGCCACTTACCATTGGCCGGCTCTTCGACACGATCGGCCGACGGCGGATGATCTCGGGGACCTACATCCTCTCTGGGCTTCTGCTCGCGATTAGCGCCGTCCTTTTCCACGCGGGTGCCCTTGACGCCGTCACCCAGACCGCATGCTGGTGCGTGATCTTCTTCTTCGCCTCTGCCGGTGCGAGCGCGGCGTATCTGACCGTCAGCGAGATCTTCCCGATCGAGGTCCGCGCCAAGGCGATCGCGGTCTTCTTCGCCATCGCCCAGAGCTTCGGTGCGATGGGACCGTGGCTCTACGGCATGCTGGTCGGTAACGGGCAGGATCACTCCAAGCTGTTCCTCGGCTACCTCATCGGCGCCACGGTGATGATCGTCGGCGGATTGATCGACATCTTCCTCGGCGTCGCTGCAGAGGGGAAGTCCCTCGAGGACCTGGCGAGCCCGTTGTCATCGGTCTCATCTCCATCCCAGCACCCCTCGAACCAGACCGGCGCCCCCCGACCACCGGCTGCTCGGGCAACTGGCTTCTGACAGGTCGTCGAGAGCCCTTGCCTGGAGCCCGCACGTGGAGTGGCGGTGAAGCGCGACGTCGGGGCAAGTGCCAACGGCGGCGCTAAACGTCGAGGTGCTCAGAGGACGTCACCGCGGCAGCGTCAGTGCTCGTGGAGCCGAGCGGCAACGAAGCGTCGCGGTCGCCTGCCTGAACGCCTTTCTTGAACTCATGCGACGCACTCCCGAGACTGCGGGCCAGCTTCGGAAGCTTGGATCCGCCGAAGAGCAGCACGATAACGACGGCCACGATGACGATGATTCCGTCCACTCCAAATATCTCTGCAACCATTCCGGGTTCCTGCCTTCCTGATGTTTTCGATGCTTTCAGTACTCCACCCAGGGTTGCTCGGATCTCCCTGGAACGATGTAACGCGTAGGGCTTAGTTCATGCTCACGTCATCTTGGGTCGGCGCCGATGCGCTCGGCGCCGCGACCCGCCGCGTCAACACCGAACGGGCGGCGATGCTCTGCCGATCTTCAGCGGTGGTGACCGCTTCAACCTGCGATGGCGACTCGGCAGTCGTTGGATGCGGCGAACTGAGGAGATCACTCACGTAGCTCGTCACTGCCGCTCGGGGACTGGTCGGAATATGCGGCAGGTCGAGATCGGGCATCGCATCACGAACTTGGCGCTCTGCCTTCTCTCGAAACTCCGAGATCGAGCGGAACATCGCACCGAAGTGCCGCGCCGAGGACTGCATTTTGTCAGGCCCGATGACAACGAGCGCGAGTACCAAGATGACGATGAGCTTTGCTGGATCGAGATTTAACACTGCTCCCTCTCAAGCTCGGACGATTGACTGACGGCTTTCGACGCCACGAAAGTGCCGCCGTCTCAGATTTCATCGACGACAAAGGCACTAGTGGTCGACGAGGGGTTTCGACTCGGTGACTCTCCCGCCCTCGACAGTAAAGATGGGCGTAAGGCCCGCAACCGTGTACTCACCGGCCGGCACTGAGGCGTAGACGGCGGCGTAGCGGATCTCGCCGTCGACGTGGCGCTCGCGCACTTCGGTGTGCATGATCGCCGCGCTGGCACCGACGGGGACCAGGTCAGGCTCTCGTCCGAGCCACTCACCGCTTACCTCCACGACGAGTGCTCCAATATTCCCTCCGATGTCGAGGACGACGCTGCCGTCCCGGCTCGCTGGCATCCGGTGCTCTGGCATCTGCGTCACGCCGCCGGGACGGCGTAGCCCGAGTACGGGATGCCGAGGTAGGGGAACGTCGGCCAGAGGTTGAGCCCAGCCCCGGTCAAGCCATCACTCACGTCCGCGATGGCCTTATCAGGGGAATAGGTCTTGTCGACGAGTGGGATCGTCGCGCCGGCAAGTGCCTGCAGCTCGATGGTGACGACGTCGTCAGCTACCCGACGACCATTCGGGAACCCGGCCACGTCGCCACCGACCACACCAGTCGGTTTCGGCGACGTGCTCGGTGGAATCGCGAGATTTAACCGGAGCATGTCGGCTTCCACCTTTCCGGTGAACGTAGAGAAGTTCGGTGACACGACCCCCGCCGGGATACCGGTTAGAAAGATCGCTTCGAGATCCGCTCGGGCCCCGGTATACGCCGCGAGGTTCGGGAACGCGCCCGGGTAAAGCACGTTCAACAAGGAGGCAAGCTCGGGATGTGCGGCGCCTGCCGCGAACTGCTTGTCGTCCTTTGGCTCTGAAGCGTTCCAGTAGTCCTTCTTCGAGATCGGGACGAGCACCTCATTGACGAGCGGATTGCCGAGCCGGGATACCTGCACCCATGGACCGGACCCGACACCGTCGCCGCCAGCTGATCGGAGGACTCGTGCCTGCTGGCGACTTGCCGTCGTCCAGATGCCGATACTCGCATGGGCGGCGATCGGGCTCGCCGGGGCATGGCCGCGATAGGCGATCTCGCTGATCGGAACCTGCATCGCGATGCTGTGGACGTTGACGCCTGCCGTGCTGTTGACGCCCTTCGAAGCGGCGAGCGCCGGAAGCCCGAAGGTCGCATGCAGATTCGCGATCGGACGCAGGTCAGCGAGATCGAAGATCGCGCCGAGGTCGACGAAGAATGCGTCCGCGCGCTGCCCGGCGAAGACCTTCCGCCCTGCACCGACGGAGTGGACGGCAAGGGCCTGCAGCTCGGGGTAGTTCGGAGTCGACAGCGGCCCGATGTTGCAGGGCGGGCAACGCAGGCTCTCCGCGAGCCTCGTGATCGCGCCATCGCGCTCTTTTTTCCACATCGTGTAGTACTGGCGCCGATTCCAGTTCTTACTCGTGAGGGACTCGATCGGACCGACGTTGTAGAGAAACGTGTCCGGGATGTGGTTGATGGTGTTGAAACGGAACTGGTAGGAGATCTCGGCGACGCCGTCACCGTTGTTGTCGATGTGGATCTCGTAAAGGACGTCATCACCGAACTCGAAGAAGTTCGGACCAGCCGCAGGAGACTGCAGCGGGATGTAGTTGGCGATGATCGTGACGGTGTCGGGAGCATCCGGGCTCACGAACGCGTAGAGGTCGGTGCTGTCAGCGACCGGATCCTTGGCGATCTCGGGTGCTTCGCGATGTGACGACATGGCTTACCTGCCTTCCGTTGCGATGACGAGCCGGGCGGCCAGACCCGGGTCGTGCAAGATGAACTCTTCACTGCCCGAGAAGACGGCGATCTCGCCGGTGGCGGCGTTGCGGAGGTGGGCGATGATCGGCGCAGCTGGATCTTTTCCGACGGTGGCTACCAAAGGCGTGGGAATGCTCTTTGCGGCTGCTCCATTCGACGCCCTGGTCACAGCGCCGGCGATCTGGCCAGGGATCAGGACTGCAGCTCCCGCCGCGGCGGCCACCGCACCGGATCGGGCGATAAATGCCCTTCTATTGATCTGCTCCATGCATCCACTCCTTGTTCATCGATTGCGCCGGCGGTACCGACAACCTCTTCAGGTGCGAACTCTCACTAGGTATGCGGAGCCAACATGACGTTTGGATGTCTAAATGCCCGAACATTTCTGCAGCTAGTGCCCAGCGACCTCTCAAATTCGGCGGAAGCAAACGATTCGCCCTAGGGCGAGAGATTCTCGGGGAGCGGCCTCTCGCCGGTCTCGACCAGCTGGTGAGCCACTTCGAGCAGCTTGACGTTCAAGCGCTGCGACGCGATGCGCAAGATCTCGAAGGCTCGCTCGGCAGTTATCCGATCGCGCTCCATCAAGATCCCCTGCGCTTGGCCGATCAACTCCCTCGTACTGAGCGCTCGTTGCAGGTCCTCAAGGCGTCGTTCCGCTGTCTCGCGTACATGGGCGACGGAGAGCGCGTGCGCGGCGACTGTTGCAAAGCTCGAGGCATTCGCGAGATCGGAAGTCCCGAATGCTGCCGGGTATCGGCTGTAGAGCGTGATGGCCCCGAGGGTGTCACCCGCCGACAGTCGAATCGCAAGAAGACTCCGGATCCCACTCGAGACTGCTTCGGGCGCGAATCTGGGCCATCGGAAATCGCTCTCGAGGTCCTCTGCGTAAAGGGCTCCGCCTCGATTGATCACCTCGAGCGTCGCACCGTCATCAAGGTCGCGCTGAAGATCATCAAGATGATCTACGAGTGGATCTGAGGCGACCCGCACGCCAGCGAGTGCCCCTTCGGTCAGCATCACTCCGACGTACTCACAGCCGCCGATACTCGTTTCGGCAAGGTCAACTACCGACTGCAGGGTCGCGGCGACGCCGCCAGCTTGGAAGAGCGTCCGCGCGGCGAGAGCTAGCTCTCCGGAAAGCTCAGTGATCGGGTCCTCGGTCGTAGGCATTCGCGCTCTCCCGTGCAAGCATCTCGTGAAGCCCGAGCCGGACTGCGCTTCAGAGCGGTCTCGTGTCACACGTTCCGAGTAAGTATTCGGAGCGAACGCGCGAATAGATGCCTGGCATCTCGGACGTATCCGAGAGTTGACGGCGTACGAGCGGAATGCGCGTGGCCCGATCCCCGTGCTCACGCCAGAGCCATGCAACCTACGCAGCCGACGATCCGCCCAGTTGACTCGCGAAGTCCTCTTCCGACAGGCCTTCATCGCAATCGGCTTGCGACCAGTCGAGTGGTGTTCGCAAATGCAAAAGACCCCTCCGGATGCGCCCTTTGACCGTGCCCTCGGGGACGCCGAGATGCTCGGCGACCGCGCGATAACTAAGGCCCCCAAAGAACGCCAGCTCGATCGCTGCTCGTTCCTCTGGACGGAGCCTCGAGAGCGCCCGTTGCACCTGGAGCCTCGAGAGCGACTGGAGCGCCTCCACCTCGGCAGGGAGCGCGAAGTGCAGCTGCTCGCTTAACAAGTCGCGCTGGCGCCTGCTCGTCTGTGAGCGCATCGCATCAAAGCCGCGGGTGCGTGCGGCGACGTTGAGGTAGGTATGAAGGCTGCCGCGACGTGCATCGAAGCGATCAGGTGATCGACACAGCCCCTCGAAGACATCTTGGACGATGTCGTCCACATTGCTGGAGCCGAATCGGCGAGCGACCTGAGCGACGCTTCCACTGTGTCGTCTAAAGGCCTCGCCAAGCGCCTCCGGCATCCCCGCACGAAGGCCAAGCATCAGCTCGCCGTCGCTCGCAGTCGCGACCTCGCACGCAGAAAACGGCAAGGTCCAGTCGCTCAGGACGTCCACCCTCGCCCGCATCACCGCAGGCAGGCCACGCGTATCGGAGCTAACGAGCGCCGCGGCGTGAACCATGCGGACACAGCCGTCGGCACGGAAGATCCGGTTGGCATACGAGAACTCAAGACCGCGATCTCTCACCGAGTCCAGCACCGACTTGCTCATCGCGAGATCGTCGGGATGCTTCATCTCGAGAATGGCGGCCGCGCTCGGGATGTACAGATTCGGTTGCCGCCCGAAGACGACTGCGAGGTCCGGATCCCACTCCCAGGTGTTGGCCTGCAGGTCCCACTCGCAGTTCGCGGACGCTGGCTCAGGCGCGATTCTGACGAGGTGATTTGCGGCGAAATCGTCATAGGAAGACTTCGAATCGACAGCGTAGAAGGTCGCCATTGGACGCCGGCTCCGGTGATAGCGGGAGCATCAAAGCTCCCAACCGAACCCTCGCTGTCGAAGGTGGGCTAATCGTACCGCCTGCCCTCCAAGTTCGTAGTTCACGCCACTCGGCGCCCGGTGAGTGCCAAATCGAGCGGGATTCAGCGTCAGAAACGACACTGCGAATCGCTACGTTTTGCTGGACGATCCCAGGAAGTCGTCGATGTAACCCGTAATGATGGATTCGACGTCGACGTCTCGAACGAGGCCCAGGGCCTCGGCTCGGCCGAACGAAGAGTGCTGTGCCCACCCTCGAAAGAACGCTGAGATCGCAGGGTCGATCTCGAAGCTGATGGTGCCGAGTGATCGGTCGCTCGCGTGGCTGAGTGCGGCACTCATCTCTCTTGGAGACGGATCAAGCGCGGGGAAGTTGAGTGCTCGATCGGAGCCGAGCCACGCGCCGTCTACGTCGTGGAGGCGGATCAGGTTCTCGATGACGGTTCGGTAGCCGGAGATCGGTACGTGCATGTCGGGGTCAACGGGTACGACGCACTCGATACCGTTGAGCGGCTCCCGAAAAATTCCGCTCACCCACGAGGACGCGGCCGCATTCGGCTGACCCGGCCGGATGACGACGGTTGGTAGACGAGCGGAACGCCCGTCGAGGAATCCCTTTCGGGTGTAGTCGTTCACGAGCAGCTCACAGATCGCCTTCGTCGTGCCGTACGTCGTCTCGGGCGCGCACTTCGTCTCGTCGGACACGACCTCGTCGGCCTCGATCCCACCGTAGGCGACGATGCTGCTCGAAAAGACCAGGCGAGGCGTCGAGCCCCGGGCCCGGCAAGCCTCGAGAACCGCCGTTGCCCCACCAACATTCACACGGATCGCACGGTCGAAGTCGAGCTCGCTTCCGGCACTGACCATCGATGCGAGATGGAAGACCGAGACGTCGTCGCGATCAACAACCGAGCGCACGAGATCTGCATCACCGATATCGCCGCTAACGCTCTCGATCGAAGGGTGACGATCGGGTTGGGCCGGTGGATCGACGGCATCGAACAAGACAATGCTGTCGACTGGCTCCTGGGAACCTGACAGTCCGGTCAAGGTGCCACGGGCGACGAGGGCTCTCGCCAGCATCTGGCCCAAGAATCCGGAACCGCCGGTGATGACGACCCTCATGAACGCCTACTGGGTGCGCCTGAGTATCGGATCCTCGTTGTCGGCACGCTCACGTCCTCTCACCCGGTTCGCCCTGTGGTCTCTTAGCGAATGAGCCACGCGCGACCTCGATAACCGAAGAGTCATCGAGATTTCCGAAACCCGCCCGACGGGCGACGAAATACATCTGCTCGGCCGCCGATGCAATCGGTGTGGGATACATCGCCTCATGGGCCGCGGCGCTCACGAGCGTCATGTCCTTGGCGAAAATGTTGACCGCGCTCCGGACATCGTCGAACGAGCCCTCAAGCATCCTTGGGCCCCGATCATCGAGCATGAACGAGAACGCTGCGCCCTGGCGGACGACCTCCCACGCCGCGCGCGCATCGAGGTCAAGTGCCTCGGCAAAGCCGAGTGCCTCCGCGGCGACGGCTATATGGACTCCGGCAAGGAGCTGGTTGACGAGCTTCATCCGTTGCCCGTCACCGGGTTTCGGACCGATCACGATCACAGATCCGCTGACGGCGTCGAGTAGCTCCCGAACTTTGGCGATAGTGGCCTCTGCTCCCCCGACCATCGTCAGGAGCTCGCCCGTACCGGCGCGAGTGACGCCGCCCGAGACGGGAGCGTCGACGAGGTCGATACCGCGCGCAGCAAGAAGCTCGGACCATCGGATGACAGCCTGCGGACCGACGGTCGCCATGACGACGACGGTCGTTCCCGGCTGCAACGTCTCGGCGACCCCGCGGTCACCGAAGATCACCGCCTCGCCCTGGGCAGGCGTGGCGACCATGACGACGGCGATGTCGGCGTCTCGGATCGCGTCCTCGCCAGAGGACGCCGCTACGAGGCCCTGTCGTTCGATCCCCTCGAGCTGCGCGGCCTTGACGTCGAACGCCCGTACCTCGAAGCCCGCTTCCGCGGCGACGCCGACCATTGGTCGCCCCATCGCGCCAAGGCCGATCCACCCGAGTCTCGTCATCGCTTCCTCACTTGGATCCTCATCTCGTCGGTGATCCCGCGCTAGCCAGCAACAGGAGCTTCTCGTACGCGACCTGCTTCATCGCAGTGATCGCGGCACGCTGCGCTGCGACAACGTCGTCTTCGGAAACCTCGATGGCGTCGCGCAACGCCCCTAGGTAGGCGCGCCGAAGGTCGGCGTTGAAGTTCACCTTTGCGATCCCGATCTGCACCGCTATTCGCAGCTCTTCGGTGTCTAAGCCCGAGGCTCCGTGCAGCACGAGTGGAATCGAGACCAGCCGCGCGATGCGAGCGAGCAGGTCGAGATCGAGATGGATCGGGTGGTCCGAAATGCCGTGAACGGACCCGATCGCGACGGCGAGGGCATCCACGCCCGTTCGCTCGACAAACTCCGCGGCAGCTTCTGGGGACGTCAGCTCGCCGGCGACCGCCGCGCTCGAGACGTTCTCGTCCCCGGCGATCGCTCCGAGCTCAGCTTCGACCCACACTCCTTTGGCATGCGCTTCGGCCACCACGAGCGCCGTGACCTGGACATTCTCCTCGAAGGATCGATGCGACCCGTCGATCATCACCGAGCTGTAGCCGAGCTGGATACACGCACTGATCTCCGCTAGGTCAGTTGAGTGATCGAGATGGACGCCAACAGGCGACGGGGACTCCTCCGCCATAGTGAGGGCCGCACGGGCGAGCAGCGCTCGACCGACGCCGGTGAACGAGCTGGATCCAGCCTGCAAGATGACCGGCAGTGCTGCTTCGGTCCCGGCGTCGCAGATCGCCCGTGTCGACTCGAGGGTGTAGGTCGAAAAGCCAGGGATCGCGACGCAGCGGGCGCGAGCGTGCTGGAGTTCCTCCACTCCCCGAGTGAGCATCACTGACCCCGCAAGATGTCCACTGCGTCGGCAAGTGACCCGTCGTTCCCGACGTTGCCGGCAAAGACGATGCACGGAAGACCGAGGGACTCCGGCCGAGACTCGAGTGCTCGAAAGACGCTCACGAACCCGGCGAAGAGCTGACCAACCACCTCGGCTCGCCGCACGCCGAGCGCGCCGACGAGCACGTCATGGGAGGTGATCCCGCCCTTGGTGATAACCCATGCGGGGTGTTCACGAAGGGCTTCGAGAACGATTGCGACGACGGCTGCAGAAACGCTTCGAGCAATGCGCAAGCTCTCTTCGCCGTCACGGCCTTTCTGCAGCGTTCGGCCCGTAACAAGAAGGACGTCGGAGTGCCGCAGTGCTTGACGGACCAGCGACGCGCAGCGGCGAACGGTCTCTCCTCGACGCGCCGGGTCGACGACGTCTTCGACGTCGATGACGACACGCTCGATGCCCGCTCTCGCCTCTAGAACCTCGAGCTGACGGTTCGTTAAGCCAACGTGCGACCCGACGACGACGAGCCCGTGTCCAGGTGGTGCCCCGTTCGGCCAGATCGTTGTCGCGTCAAGCGGCGCGATCGGTTCGATTCCGGCGAGCACCGGGACGAACGAGGGTCCCGATCGGTAGAGGAACGTGCGGCCCTCGTCCTCGGCGGCGAGAAGTCCGAGCACCATCACCTCGAGATCTGCGTACTCGACGCAGTTCACAACGACGAATGCACCGTCGTGGACGTCCAAGAGGAGCTCTTTGATCCGCTCGGGGCCGCCACGGCGGATGTCGTCGAGCGAGATGCTGTGCACCTCGCTCGCCAGCACAGCTCCCCCGCTCTTTTCCTCGATGAAGAGACGGAGGTCCGAGCTCGAATAGCCGAAGGTGAGATCGCGCGCGAACTCGGTGTCGCCGACTGCGACGATGCCGTCACCGGTCCGGGCCCAGTGGATGTCCGACGCGGTGAATCGACCTGCTTCGAAGTAGCTCGGCACGAGGAGCACGCCGTCGTAGCTCCTGCCGACCGATTCGCGACGTGCCGATGCCAAGGCGTTGAGCTCTGCCATGACATGGCCCCGAAGCGTGGAGTCGCTCCTACTCACGATCTCAACTCTGCCTCCGAGGCGTTCCTCAAGCGCCGAGGCGAACCTCCCCAACTCGATTGCTCCGCTCGCCGCCTCAGCTTCGGAGAGTCCTCGGCTGTTCGTGAGAACAAAACAGGTGGATCCAGGTGCCTCGAGCGCGGTCGCTATCGCATCCGTGTCGAGGCTCAGCACGGCTTCGACGCCGTGGACCGCCTGGGAGCCGGTCGGGTCATCGTCGAGAACGAGAATTCGCCGACCCGTTCGTTCGTGTGACGCTCGTATCGCTTCGCGCGCCCGAGGAACGAAGAGTGGATCCGCCGGCTCCACCATTTTGGGGCCCCACTCGTAGGCGAGACTCATCTTGCTTCGCGCCTACCGACGAGGAGCCCAAGCGACGCTTCTTGCCGCGCCCTCGCGGCCACGTCAGCGGCCGCAACAAAGTCGGTCTGGTGCTCGGTCCAAACGGCAGTAGCTTCCACGGACACGGCAAAGAGTATCTCCGAGGTTTGATGAGCTCTGGCGCTCGGAGCACGGTACGTCCAGCCGGGCACCGCGGTATCCCTCGACACCGCTCAATCTCCAGGTCAGAGGTTTCGTCGGCTCGACTACCTATGCAACAGAATCTCGGCGAAGGTCGACGGATCAACGTTCCCGCCGGAGAGAATGACGCCCGCACGGGCTGCTCGAGGCAGCTGGCCAGGCTGCAGCACCGCCGCCGCCACACTGCAGGCCCCGCTCGGCTCCACGACGAGCTTTAGCCGCTCGAAGAGCAGGCGGGTAGCTTCGATGATCTCCACTTCGGCGACGGTGACTATCCGCTGCACGTGCCGCTCGATGATCGGAAACGTCAGCTCTCCTGGTTGCGTCGACCGAAGCCCATCCGCGATCGTCGTCGGGGCGGTAATCGAGACGCGGTACCCGGCCTCGAGGGAACGTCTGGTGTCATCGGCATCGCTCGGCTCGACCCCGATTACTGCGCAACTCGGCATGAGCTCGGCCAGGGCGAGGCTTATCCCAGAGATCAATCCCCCGCCACCGACTGGCACGAACACCGCATCGAGCGAACCGCACTGCTCGGCCAGCTCCAACCCGATGGTTCCCTGGCCCGTGATCACTCGTTCGTCGTCGTAGGGCTGAATAAGGAGGCGCCCCTCCTTATCGGCGATCTGCGACGCCAGCTCCAGACGGTCCTCTGTCGCTCGGTCGTAGGGCACGATCGTCGCCCCGTAGGCTCGCGTCGCATTTTGCTTCGACTTCGGGGCGTCGCTCGGCATCACCACGACGACATCGGTCCCGACGAGCCTCGCCGACAGGGCGACCGCTTGGCCGTGGTTTCCCGACGAGTACGTGACGACGCCTCGTCGCTTCTCTGCCGGCGTCATCTGGCGAAGTGCGTTGTAGGCGCCTCGAAATTTGAACGAGCCAGTTCGTTGCAGAGTTTCGGCTTTGAAGTAGAGCTGAACTCCGCTGATCTCGTTCATCGAATGCGACTCGATCACCGGGGTCCGGTGTGCCACACCCTCAAGCGCTCTGCCTGCATCGCGGATGCTCGAGAGATCGATCATTTCGCTCCCAAGGGACCACGTTGGCGGCGAGCAGCATTAACAGCCACTACCGCGCTAACTGGCATCGGGCCATCCTCCTCGATGCAGCACTACCGGGTGCCACGGCAGCGCACCGATCGGATCTGTCAGGAGGCGTTTCGTCTGCGCGAGGTAAGGATTCTCTCCCCGCCAGCAACCCTCCGGAGGAGTTAGTCCTGCAGCTAGCGCCCCACGCTGAGCGCAGACGGCCTCGAGTGCAGCGCGCAAAGCCTCGTCTTCTTGCAGGCCTGCGCTGTGCCGGTACCCGTCCAGGGCATCGAGTCCATCGGGTGTAAGCCTGATAGCGCGTTCGGGCTCGGTCGTGGCGAAGTTACGTCGCAGCAGATAGCCGGTTGCCATCGCCACCCCTTCCTTTGAGAGCCCCGTCAGGGCAGGTAGATCGCGGACGCGTACGACACCTGAGTCGATCACACGCAAGAGGTTCGCGCCGAGGGGGAGCGAGACCTCCGCCTGCCGCTCGTGTTCGAGGGTGAGGGCGACCAGCAGCTGTCCGAGGAGCGCGACAAGTGGTCGCTCGGTGTCCTCGCTGTAGCCGCCCTCGACGATGTGCGTGCGAAAACCATCAGAGGGGTTCACCTCCGGCGGCGACCAGGGAAAGGGTGTGAGCACGCGATGCGACAACTCACCCAAGGCGTCGATCACGTCGTCGCCAAAGCGCGTTCGCCAGCGATCCTCGACACCAACAAGCACGCGGGGCCACAGCCGTCGGGCGTAGGCGCCGGCGCGAGTCGGTCGAACGATGGTGTCGCCCTTGACGCCCCGATGGCTGCCAAAGCCCTCCCGTCGCCGGTCGCTAGCGTCGCCGACCGAGATCCAGCCCCAGCGTTCAAGCCCCCCGATGTTGCAGGCGGCGCGAGTCCGCGCTCGCAGATCATCGACCGCGATGCCGTCGTCGTCGATGAACCGCAATCCATTTGTCCATATCGGAAAAGAGATCCTGACATGGCGACCAACCCGATCGAATCCGATCGCCTCGAAGGCATTGTCAACCTCGATCGTGTGTGCGATCCAGACCCAGGAGAGCAAGGTGGTGAGCGGTACTTGCCGTGGCACCCAAAAAGTATTGCTGACCAACCGGCGACCCTTCGATCAGCCGGATACTCGCCGAATCAGCCGAGCATGTCGCGGCCGCCGTCGATGTGGATCACCGAGCCCGTCAAAGTGTTCGAGCGCGGCGAGCAGAGGTAGGCGACGGCCCAGGCGATGTCCTCGGGCTGTGGGAGCTTTCGCGCGGCGATCCGCGCCGCGAGCTCGATGTCGTGTTCTCTCGTCACGTTCGGGTGCGTTTCCACATCTCGGATCGTCTCGGTGTGGCCGGGATCCACGTCGTTCACGGTTATTCCGAACTGCCCGAGTCCCGCGGCGAGCGACTTGGTAAGGGTGTGCAGACCACCCTTGGCCGTCGAGTGCGGCGCCCGCAGCCATCCACCTGTCCAACCGTCTGGGCCGTTCATGTGAATAATGCGTCCCCACCCTGCGGCCTGCATCCCCGGTACGAAGGCCTTCGCGAGATACCAGGAGGCGGTCAGCTGCTGGTTGAGGTACTGGTGCCAATCCTCGTTGGTGGTCT
>Ga0208357_1001343_pt1 | contig 17946 bp, 10 predicted proteins | sample NGESurdeep092012_6_FD_184487 | JGI IMG/M metagenome (GOLD analysis project Ga0208357, IMG submission 184487) | Arctic peat soil microbial communities from Barrow, Alaska - NGEE Surface sample F52-2 deep-092012 (SPAdes) | ecosystem: Environmental > Terrestrial > Soil > Wetlands > Peat ... | reverse complement strand
TCGCCCTGAGGGTACCGAGGGGTCTAGTTAGCGCCCTTGTTGTTGACCAGGACCGACCCGCCGCTGCCGGCGAACACATTGCCCGCCACCGTCAGATTGGTGTGTGTAGTGTCCAGGATCGGGCAGTTCTTGGTGCTGTTGTCGGTGAAGATGTTGTTGGTCACCGTGATCGCGTTCAGCGACCCCAACGGCTTGGGCGTCATGTTGATCGAGCAGGCTCCGCCCGAGATCCAGTTGCGGTCGATCAACACGTTGTTCGTGGTCCCGTGATCCTGGGTGATCATCACCGCGGTGTTCGTGCCGCCCACGATGGTGTTCCCGATGATCTTCAGGTTGCTGCCCGACAGGATCTGCACGCCGTCGTTGTGCGACTGTTTGCCGCCCTGATCAGGATCGTGCGCGTAGGTAACCAGCCCATGGATATAGGAGTTTTCGAGCGTCGCGTTCGGCCCATACATCTTCGCGCCGTCCGTCGTGCCATGGATGTCCAGCCGCAGGGCGGTGTAGTTCCAACCCTTGATGCCGTCGATTTGAACCGACGGATCCATTGGCACGAGCTCAGAATCCTCGATCAAGAAGTTCGTCGCGGAGGCGTCAGTGTCGTTGACCAAACCAATGTCGGACTGTGCGACCCCGCCCCGAATGATGGAATTCTTGATCGTGACATTCGGCGCCTGCACGCTCACGAAGCCGTGAATATCCAAGCCGCTGTATGTCGCACCGGCGGTGGTGATCGTCAAGTCCCCGTTCATGACTGTCAACGCCGTCCCGGCTGGCACACCGGTGTTACTCGGACCCGGCTGGTCACCCGACAACGCGATCGGGGCAACCGACCCGGCGCCCGACGACCCTGAGGCCTTCTTTTTGGCCGGCGGTGCGGGCTTTACGGGCACCGTGCTGACCGTCTTCGCCTTGGCGGGCGCCTTCGTTGGCGGCTTCGACAGCGTGGCGGTCACCGCGTGAACCGGGGTGATGGCGTTCGGCAACGCACCGTCGCCCATCGGCGAACCCGCCGGATCGACAAGGCGCGAGGCGGCATTGGCCACGCCGCCTGAAACGCCGCTCAGCAGGTGGAGTCCAGCAGCTCCGCCGGTAACGCCCGCGAGCGTTACTGAACTCTGCGGCGCCACGGCTCCGGCGGCTCCTGTGGCGGCACCGGCCGCCGCGGCGGCTCCGCCGGCTGGCGCAAGGGGAGCCGCGGGAGCCAGGGCCTCACCGCTGGCCGCTCGAGTCGTCTGGGGCGCGCCGTTGGGCAACACCAGGGCGCCGACTCCGGTGGCCGACAGCGCGGCGACCATGGCGGCAGCAGCGACGACGACCTTCTTTGAGCTCTTCACGGCTGGCCCATCGTCGGCCCGGCCAGGCTCCTTAACCCCAGGGGCGGCATCTCACCCAACTGGCAGCAGTTCCGTGCCACAGCTGTCACATCCGTTGCAAAACGACACACGTATCGCCGGCCCGGCGCGTGGGGAGCGGGAAGTGGCGCCGGGCCGGCGATGCGTCAGCGGGGTGAACTCGTCACCTGAGGGGTTGGGTTCATGGGTTTAGGTGCGCGCCCCTAGCTGTTGGAGCCCTTGTTGTTGACCGCGACCGGTAGGCCGGTGCCGACGTACACGTTGCCCGTCGCGGTCAGATTGGTCTGCGTCGTGTCCAAGATCGGGCAACCCAAGCTGCTGTTGGCCGTGAAGATGTTGTTACTCACATTGATCGCGTTCAGCGCGCCCAACGGCTTCGGCGTCATGTTGATCGTGCATTTCCCACCAGAGAGCCAGTTGCCGTCGATGACCACGTTGTTCGTCGTCCCGTGGTCTTGGGTGATCATCACCGCGGTGTTGATGCCACCCTGAATGGTGTTCCCGATAATCTTCAGGTTGCTGCCCGACAGGATTTGCACGCCGTCGGAGTGCGACGGACCGTTGTTCTGCGCCGGATCGTGCGCGTAAGTGACGAGGTCGTGAATCCAGGAGGATTCGACCGTCGCGTTGTCGCCGTACATCTTCAGCCCGTCGACAGAGCCGTAAATGTTGTCCCGCAGCGCTGTGTAGTTCCAACCCTTGAGGTCATCGAGGCCGACGACTGGGTACTGCGGCACAATCTCTGAATCCTCAAGGACGAAGTTCGTTGCCGCATTGTCGGTGTCATTGACGATGCCGTTGCCCACCGGACCGGTACCACCGCGGATGATCGAGTTCTTGATCGTCACGTTGGGCGCCTTGACGACGACGTACCCGTGAATGTCCAGCCCGCTATACGTCGCGCCAGCAGTCGTGATCGTCAAGTCGCCGTTCATGACTGTCAGCGCCGTGCCCGCGGGCACTCCGGTGTTTCCAGGGCCTGGTTGGTCGCCGGACAAGACAATCGGAGGGGACGGCGGGACGACGGTCCCGCCACCACCTGAGCCCGAGCCGGAACCCGAGCCAGAGCCGGACGTCGTGCCGCCGGAGCCCGAGGTGGTGCCGGAGCCGGAGGTGGTCGAACCTGAGCCCGTCGTGGTGCCGGTCCCCTTCTTGGTGGTCGTGCCGCTCGTCGTGGTGGTCTTCGTCGTGGTGGTCTTCGTCGTGGTCTTGGTCGTCACTGCGGCCGGAGCGACGACGACCTTCGCGGTCACCTTGGGGGCCACCTTCGGCTTGGCTACCTTCGGGACCGACGTCGCCGACCGGCTCTTGGGTCGAACCGGCGTGGTCACCAAGGCGGCCGTTTCGACCTGCACCGGGCTCACGGCGTCCGGCAACTGGCCGTCTCCGATCGGAGACGACGCGGTGTCGACGAGTTCAGGCGTGGAGGAGGCACCGACGCCACCGAGGGCGCCACCCGAGATTTCGGGGAGGGCTGCACGCGCCGTCGACCTCGACGCTGGGCCACTAGCCGAGACGCGGCTCGGCGTCCGGCTCGGCAGGGTCTGCTTGGCGGTAGCGGACTCAGGTCCACTGCCTGGCCCAGAGCTCGCGAGCGTGCTCGTGGCGGCCGTGGAGACCCCTCCGGAGAGGGCTGCGACGGCGCCAACGGAGGCTACGCACTTGACCAGCGTCGCGCGCCGCCTGTTGAGCTCGGCCCGCCGCTGCATCTCGGCGGTGACCCGGCGGTGCCGGCCTGGGCCGGTGCTGCGGCGATGCTTGCTAGCCGCGTGCTTACTAACAGGTTGCGGGCGCTGACTCATAGTAATTCCTCCTGGCACGGCGAGGGCGATGTCGCTCGTGCGGGACAAAACGACCCGTGGGGGGTGGGTCGCTTGTCCTCTGCACGACGACAGGACGTCGTTGGGGCCCGCAGTTTGCCGCCTGGGTAGGGCGGAGGCTCGCTGTCGGCTATTCCGGACTTCGGGGCATTTGGGGGGTTCCTGAAGCCGGACTGGTGGGATGCGGACGGCGAGCTGGGCTACTGAGGACAGAAACTCTGCAGCTTCAGAGACTCGGCATTTTCAGAAGCTCTGCAGTTCAGAGACTCTGGGGGGTTACCGTCGCGACGGCCGGGCAGGAACGCCGTCGCGACACCCGTTTCCGATCAGCGGGAGGGAAGCCCTGCTGACGGGGTGCGGGCGAGTAACGGCTCAGAGGAGGCGCTCAAGGCGCCAAGCCAACGTTTGTTTCTACGTGGGGGCTGATGTGGTCGTCCGACGGACGACGCGAGGCGGCCGGGCATAACGATCTTTCTCCGACGCCTGCGGGGTGAGCTGTCGGGTTCGGGCGGGGAATCGCCCGGCCATCTTCATGGCTTCACCCCAAGACCGTCCTGCCACTAGAAATACCTAGGGCCCTACAAATTAGCTAGGAACTGCGGACGGTCACGATCTTGGGTCCCCCACTCCTGCCCAGCGGGTTTTGAGTCGGAAACCCGGCACAGGGCAGGACTCGGCGGTCAGTGCCAGGCGCTCCCCTTGAGGGGGAGCGAACTGAACATACGACACCTGCCAAGGCGTCGTCCACCCCTGCGGCGGGGTCGGAGAGCGCTCGTGAGTCTCCTGGGGCGGTCCGCAAGCAGTGAGACAAACGGTTTTGCGCCCGAAACCTGACCACGCAGCCAAGGCTCCCGGTGGTTCGCGCCAAATCCCTGCCCGCACTCAAGCAGCCGAAACTTCGCGCCGACCAAGTTCTTGAACCCCGCGTGGGGCGCGCACGTGTCGCCTACGCTGGGTGTTTCCGCTGCGTTCATCGTCACGTCGCGCCCGAAGTGCCTACAGATTCTCGAATCGGTCAGTTGAGGGGAACGTGTCGTCTACGCGTAGCCAGCCACTACTCCTCGGCTCGGCAGATCCGAATGGACCCATGCGCATCGCGCTGGTCGGTACCCGAGGCGTGCCCGCAAAATATGGCGGCTTCGAGACCGCGGTCGAAGAGGTCGGCAAGCGGCTCGCTGCGCGCGGGCACGTCGTCACGGTCTACTGCCGGCGGCCAAGGCCTGCCAAGAAGGGCGCCTCACATCCGCTCGACTTAGCAGACGATGGGGCGGGTAACGCCCCAGACCGTTACCTCGACATGGACCTCATCCATCTTCCGGCAGCGCGGATGAAGGCGTTGGAGACGCTGTCGCACACGGCGCTCGCCTCGACGCACATGGCTTTGAAGGGTCGCCAAGAGGTCGCGGTCGTGTTCAACGCAGCGAACGCGCCCTTTCTGCCGATCTTCCGGCTGCGCGGAGTTCCAACCGCAACCCACGTCGACGGCCTCGAATGGCAGCGCGCGAAGTGGGGCGGTACCGGTCGCCGGTACTACCGCGCCGCCGAGGCCTTCGCCGTCCGCTGGTCTGATGCCTTGATCGCTGACGCACAGGGCATCGCCGACTACTACCGAAAAGAGTTCGGCGCGAGCACCGACCTGATCCGTTATGGCGCTCCGATCCTGGTCGATCCGGCCAGCGACAAGCTGGCCGAGCTCGACCTCGAGCCAGGCGGCTATCACCTGGTCGTCGCGCGGTTCGAACCGGAGAACCACGTCGACCTCGCGATCGAGGGCTACCTACGCAGCTCTGCCCGCCGTCCGCTCATCGTTGTTGGCTCTGCGCCCTACGCCGGCGAATACATCCAGCGCATCAACGAGCTCGCGGCCGGCGACGACCGCGTCCGGCTGCTCGGCGCAGTCTGGGACCAGGAGCAGCTCGACCAGCTGTACGCGCACGCGCTGACCTACATCCACGGGCACTCGGTGGGCGGCACGAACCCGTCGCTGCTGAGGGCGATCGGCGCCGCAACGGCGACCACCGCGTTTGACGTCACGTTCAATCGCGAGGTGCTGGGCGCCGACGGCCGCTACTTCGCGGACGCGGCCGCGCTTGCCGAGGCCATCGACGGCGCAGAGGCAGATCCGACCGAGACGGCCGCTCGCGGGGTCAGGCTGCAGCGGGTCGCTTCGACGAAGTACCGCTGGGACGACGTCGCCGACGCCTACGAAGCCCTATGCCGCCGGCTCATCGCGGGTGGCAGCCAGCACGGCGCCGTCAGCGGCCGCCGCACCCGCACGAAGTAGGGCCGCCCTGCTTTTCTCGTGATCATGCAGAAATGGGCGCGCTCGGCCGACGAGACCCGCCCATTTCTGCATGATCACGAGAAGAATCGAAGAGACCTAGACGGGGACCACTCCGGCGTCGACCAAGAGCCGCATGAGGTCGTCGGCGTAGCGCTTGGTCCCGAACCGGTTCAGCGCGTCAACGTGGGCGCGCTCGGCCATTTCGCGCGCGGCCGGCCAATCAGCGGCCATGGCGCACACGGCATCGGCGATCGCGCCCGGATCGTCGGCCGCCACGAGTACCCCGGTCTCGCCGGGCACGACGATCTCGCGCAAGCCTTGAACTGCAGAAGCAATGACCGGACGGCGGGCAAGTGCGGCTTCGACCGCGACGTTGCCGAAGGGCTCGACGCGAGAGGGAACGAGCACGATGTCGGATTCCGCGAACCGCGGCCACACGTCGTCCTGGAAGCCGGCGAAGTCGACCCGCGACTCGAGCCCGGCCGCGCTCACCTGCTCGCGCAGCGTGCGCTCGTACCACTCGTAGCCGGGGAAGACCTCGCCCACCAGGGACAGCGACGCGTCGAGGCCGCGGCCGATCATGCCCTCGAGTGCGGCGATCGCGACGTCGGTGCCCTTGCGCGGAGACAGCCGGCCGACAAGCAGCAGATGGACCTTGCCGTTGAGAACCCGCAGCTGGCTGGCCTGCGTTGGCGCGGCGACGCCGTTGTATAGGAGGCGAATCCGATCAGCCAGCTTCGGCAACGTGGCAATCAGGCCGTTCTCGGCGGCCTTCGAGTTCACCAGGATCCGTCGCGAGAGCAGCAGCGGCAGGTGCAGACCCAGCGCAACGGGCCGAGGCAGCGAATCTTCGGCTTCGTGGACGTGACACACGACCGGAGCGCCGGCCAACCGGGCACCCAGGATCCAGCCCGGGATCGTCACGGTGTTCACGTAGACGACATCGGGCCGGGCAGAGCGCACGACTTGCACGGCGCGCGGCAGGGATCGCGAGCCGGTGACAAAGAGGGTGATCAAGCCGCGCGGTGTCATCAACGACTTGCGCAGTACGAGGGTCTCGACGATCACGACGCCAGCTCCCGCCTGCTGGAGCAGCGGCACCAGCGGGCCGTCGATCGGCAGCGCGACGGTGACGATGCAACCGGCTTCGGTCAACGAGCGCACCGACTCGACCAGCATCCGGTCGGAGCCGTAGAGGTCGGGCGAGGGATGCGCCAGGAGCACGCGCGCCGGACCTGGTGAGCGTGCCCGGCGACGCCGGAGCATGATCATGAAATCGGCGGAGCCGCAGCTGGCCGTCGTCCAAACGCACTGATCTCGCGGTACCACTTCACCGAGACCGCGATCAGGAAGACGAAGGTGCCAAGGAAGAGCAGCGCGTACAAGGTCATGAACACCTTCGGGAACGCGACGGTCGCGAACACGAGGCACATCAAGCCGTAGTCAGTCGGGAGCACGACCAGTGATCGCCAGAGCGGTGCGTGATGATCGGGCGCGGCCGCGGGCTCCCCAGTGGCGACCTGCGCGCGACGCAACTGGTCGGTGAGGATCGTGCCGAAGAAGAAGACGATCGCGACGATCTCGAACGCGCCCGGCAAGAACAGCGACTCGGGCTTGGCCACGTGGAAGAAGCGGTAGAACGACACCAACACCGCGAGATGCAGCGCCGCGATCTTGCCGCAGTCGACCATGTGGTCGAGCCACTCCCCCGCCACACTGCCGCCGCCGCGCAACCGGGCCAGCTGCCCGTCGGCGGAGTCGAGTGCGTAGCCCAAAACGAGACCGAGCGTGACGCCGGCCGCCATCCAGCCCGACGGCCGCACCAACGCGATAGTCGCGATGGCCGCGTAGCTGAAGAGCGCGCTCACTGCCGTGACTTGGTTTGGCGTCATGCGCAAGACATACGCACCGGCCGCGAGGTAACGGCCGAGCTTGCGGTTGATGAACCGCGAGTAGGCCGGTGCACCCTTCGCTGTTTTCTGGACGCCGGAAGTGCGGATCAGAGCGCCACTTAACGTCTCGGCGGGGGCCGTCGACAACATGATCAGTTCACCGCAACGTTCTTGAACTGGTAGTCCTTCGCGGAGTTCGGCGGGTAGAAGTCGATCGTGACCGTGCCCTGCTGGTCACTCGGCAAGCTCTTCGGGATGCCCTCGACGTAAGTAAAGGTGCTCGCCGAGCCAGAGCCAGTGGGCGCGTCACAGGCATCGGCCGGAGTCGCCGAGCTACCGAACGCGACGTTCAAGGTCGCGTTGCTCAGGTCGATCGGCTGCGAGAACGTCAGCGTGAACTGCACCGCCGGCCCGTAGAAGACGTGGGTTCCGGCGCAGTTCGAGGCGGTCGAGGTCGTCTTGGTCACCGAACTCAGCGACACAGTCAGGCCCGAACCGATCGGCACCGGCGCGCCCTGCGTTGCCGTGGTCGTGGGAGCCACCGTCGGCGCCACGGTCGTCAGCTTCGTCGGGCCAGGCGTAGGAGTGTTCGGAGCGCCGACAGCGGCGATCGTCTTCACGGGAGTCGGCTTGACAGTGGGCTTCGTCGTCGAGCCCGAGCCAGTTGAGGCGGTCGCGGTCGGGGTCGCTGCAGCGGCCGACACGATCGCGCTGACGGCAGTCGGATCGGCGGACGTCGAAGCGGCCGCGGCTGGCGACGACAGAGGTGCACTCGGCAACGCGCTCGACGCGGCTGCGGCAGCCGGGCCGGACGACGCGGCGCTCTTGTTATGTGACGAGCTGGAGCATCCAGAAAGAGCGAGTGCGGCGACGACCGTCACACCCATCAACCCAGTCAGACGCGTACGGACAGTCATGGTTTTTCCCCCTGCAGGCATGCGCCAACAATAGACGACGCCATCGGCCGTGGGGTCGCGTTCGCAGAACTTCGGCAGGTTCCACCCGATCTGTCTACTGCCTCGGTCGCGAGGTCAATTTTGTTAAGCCATTTGGACAGCTTCTCGTTAGGCCATTCGGCCAACGAATCTGTGAGCAAGCTGAGACTTGGACCCTAAACGGGTGATGTTGCTTGCTGGCTCGCGAATACGCCTGCGAACGCTTCAACACTCACCTAACGTTTGGACTGTTCACGACGACGGTGGGTCGTCGATGTTGGGGGGAAATACTTCAATGCAGGTCTCGTCGCGCACTGGACGTCGCTCAATTTCTGCGGCTCTCACACTCGTGTTGGTCGGATCGTGGCTCGCTATTGCGAACTCACACTCTGCGCGTGCTGACACCGCGCCGCCCGACCCAACCACGCCCGTCACCGTGTCGGCAGACTCGCTGCCTACGACGCAGATCGACGGCGTCGTGTGGTCGCAGGCCATCGTCGGCAACACCGTCTACGCCGGCGGTAGCTTTGCGAACGCCCGACCCGCAGGTTCGGCCGCTGGCACCAACCTCACGCCGCGCGCGAACATGCTCTCTTACGACATCACCACGGGCGCGCTGAACACCACGTTCGCGCCGAACCCGAACGCTCAGGTCGAAGCGGTCACGGCATCGCCCGACGGCAGCCGGGTCTACATCGGCGGCGATTTCACCACCTCGAGCGGCGTGAACCGCTACCGCATCGCCGCGTACAACGCGACCACCGGCGCACTGATCACCACGTTCGCGCCCGTGCTGAACGGTGGTGTGCGCGCAATCGTCGCGACCAACACCACCGTTTACGTCGGCGGCGCGTTCACCACAGCCAACGGCAACACGCGTTCTAAGCTCGCTGCGTTCAGCGCGACCGATGGCTCATTGCTCAGCTGGGCGCCGTCCGCCAATGACGGTGTGCAGGCGATGGTGATGGCCCCCGACCAGTCGAAGATCATCGTCGGCGGAGCGTTCACCCAAATCAGCGGCGCCGCCGAATACGGCATGGCTGCGATCGACCCGATCACCGGCGCCACCCTGCCGTGGGCGGCCGACGCGACAGTCAAGGACGCCGGCGCAAACGCAGCGATCGACACCCTCTCGACTGACGGCACCAACATCTACGGCGGCGGCTTCGTCTTCGGGTCGGGCGGCAACCTGGAGGGCGTCTTTGCAGCCGACCCGTCGACCGGCGCCATCAAGTGGATCGAGGACTGCCACGGCGACACGTACTCCACGTACTCCGACGGCAACGCCATGTACGAAGTCGGCCACCAGCACTACTGCGACGACGTGCCGAACGGCTTCTCCCAGAACAACCCGTGGGTTTTGCACCGGTCGCAGGCGTTCTCGACGGCCGTCGCTGGCACGCTCTTGCACAACACCCAAAGTGCGTACGCTGACTTCGGCGGCACTCCTGCGCCCGAGCAACTCGACTGGTACCCGACGCTGACGCTCGGCACGTACACGGGCCAGAAGCAGGCCGCGTGGAACGTCACCGGTAACGGTCAGTACGTCGTCGAGGGTGGCGAGTTCCCAACGGTGAACGGCGTCGGCCAGCAGGGCCTGGCGCGGTTCGCCGTTCGTGCGATCGCCCCGAACAAGATGGGTCCGATGGTCACCGGCAGCAGCTTCGTCCCGACGATCACCTCCATCACCTCAGGTACGGCACGTGTAGCGTTCCAGGCAAACTGGGACCAGGACAACACCGCGCTGACGTACAAGGTCGTGCGTGACAGCAACACCGCGCACCCGGTCTTCACCACCACGGTGAACTCGACGTTCTTCAACCGGCCGATGCTTGGTTTCACTGACACCGGCCTCGTGAACGGGCAGTCGTACAAGTACCGGCTGTATGTCACTGACCCGCTCGGCAACCAGGTCGCCGGCGACACGGTGCTCTTCACTCCGACGGCCAACACAGTGAGCCCTTACGCGCAAGCCGTCATCAACGACGCGCCCAACACGTACTGGCGCTTGGGTGAGGCCTCAGGCACCCAAGCCTACGACTGGGCCGGCTTCTCAGACGGCACCGTCGGCGCAGGCATCACCCGTGGCACGCCTGGTGCAATCAACGGCGACGCCAACACCGCCAGCACATTCAACGGCACCTCGACGGCGATCGTCACGCACCCGCTCAGCCAGGTTGCGCCGACCTCGTTCTCCGTCGAAGGTTGGTTCCAGACGACCAGTGCGGGCGGCCGGATCGTCGGCTTCGGTGACACTGCGTCTGCCACCAGTGGCGACGCCGATCGCACGGTTTACATCGACAAGAACGGCCGCGTCGCGTTCGGTGTGATCTCGGGGACGACGGTCACCGGCGCCAAGAGCACCATCACCAGCAGCGCCGCCTTCAACGACGGCCAGTGGCACTACTTCGTCGCCAGCCTCGGCAGCGGTGGCATGTCGCTCTCCATCGACTCGAAGCAGGTCGCGCAAAACGCGTCGGTGACTAGCGCCGTTGCTTATCAAGGTTGGTGGCGGCTCGGCGGTGACACGCTGAACGGCTTCTCGAACCGGCCGTCAAACACGAACTTCAACGGCTCGCTCGACGATGTCGCGTTCTACTCGACACCGCTGACCACCGCGCAGATCGCAAACCACTACAACGCAAGTGGTCGGACGGCGGCTGGCTCGCGCCCGACCGACACTTACGGTGCGGCCATCTACGACTCATCGCCGAACCTGTACTGGCGCCTCGACGAGTCGTCGGGCACAGTCGCACACGACGTCACGCCGAACGGCAACAACGGCAACTACTCCGGCGGCGTCACGTTCGGCACCGCAGGCGCCATCACCGGAACGACGGACACGGCCGTCACGATGAACGGCACCAACGGACTGGTGTCGACTACTTCGGCGGTTCCTGGTCCGACCGTTTACAGCGAGGACTTGTGGTTCAAGACGACCACGACCACCGGTGGCAAGCTCATCGGCTTCGGCAGCTCGGCGACCGGCAACAGTGGTAGCTACGACCGCCATGTCTACATGCTCAACAACGGTCAGCTGTCGTTCGGCACCTACACCGGTGTCACCAACGTCATCACCAGCTCGACCAGCTACAACGACGGCAAGTGGCACCAGATGGTGGCGACTCAGGCCAGCGACGGCATGAAGCTGTACGTCGACGGCGCGCTCGTTGCGAGTGGCGCTGTCACCGGCTCGCAGGCCTACAACGGGTTCTGGCGGGTCGGCGGCGACAACCTTGCCTCATGGCCGGGCCAGCCGACGAGCAACTACTTCGCCGGCTCCATCGATGAGGCAGCCGTCTACACCAGCGAGGTGTCGGCCGCGCAAGTCGCCGACCAGTTCGCCAAGGGCAACGGTGCAGCGAATGTTGCGCCCACGGCGTCGTTCACGTCATCGGCGAACAACCTGATCGCCAGCTTCGATGCCACGGGCTCCAAGGACATCGACGGCACCATTGCGTCGTACGCGTGGACCTTCGGTGACGGCACCACGGGCACCGGCGTCAAGCCGACCCACACCTACGCAACTGGTGGCACCTACAACGTGACGTTGACTGTCACCGACAACTCGGGTGCGACCGGTACCGTCACGAACCCGATCACGGTCTCCGCGGCGAACATCCTGCCGACGGCATCGTTCACGGCGACGTCGAGCAACTTCACCGCAACCTTCAACGCGAGTGGATCGAAGGACACCGACGGCACCATCGCGTCGTACGCGTGGAACTTCGGTGACAACGCCACGGGTACCGGCGTCAACCCGAGCCACACGTACGCGGCCGGCAACACCTACCTCGTCACGTTGACGGTGACCGACGACAAGGGCGGCACCGGCACGATGCAGCAAAGCGTCACCGTCTCCAACGCGCCGCCGACTGCAGCATTCACATCGGCTGCGGCGGGCCTGACTGCAAGCTTCAACGGTGGAGGCTCCGTCGACAGCGACGGTTCTATCTCGTCGTACGCATGGACGTTCGGTGACGGATCGACTGGCACCGGCGCGACGCCGAACCACACCTACGCAACGGGCGCTACTTACAACGTCACCTTGACTGTCACCGACAACCAGGGCGCGACCGGTACGGTCACGAAGCCCGTGACCGTCTCGCAGGGTGCGGTCACACCGTTCGCCACCGACTCGTTCGCTCGCACGGTGACGGGCGGTTGGGGCAACGCTGACACTGGCGGCGCATACACGGTCACCGGCGGAGCCACCAACTTCTCCGTCGGGGGCGGCACCGGCGTCATCAAGCTGGCGACGGCGGGTAGCGGCCCGACCGCAGCGCTCGCAGGCGTGTCGTCAACCGACACCGAAGTTCGCGTCGGGGTTGCGCTGAACGAGGCGCAGACCGGCGGCGGCACCTACGTCTCCGTGGTCGGCCGGCGCATCAGCGCAACGACCGACTACCGGGTCAAGCTGAAGTACGCCTCGACCGGTGTCGTCACCGAGGTTCTCGAGCAAGTGACGAACAACGTCGAAACCGCGCTGAAGTCGGTTGTCGTGCCGGGTGTTACTTACACGCCAGGCATGCTGCTCGACGTGCGACTGCAGGTGACGGGCACGTCACCCACGACCCTCAACTCGATGGTCTGGGCGAACGGCACGACGCAGCCAGCAGCATGGCAGGCAACCGCCACCGACAGCACGGCCGGCCTGCAAGTCGGCGGCGCTGTCTCGCTCATCACCTACCTGTCGGGTAGCGCAACCAACGCTCCCGAGAACGCATCGTTCAGCTCCTACTGGGCTGGTCCGACCCACGTCAGCGGCACCAACACTCCGCCGACCGCGGCGTTCAGCTCATCCTCGTCCAACTTGATTGCAAGCTTCAACGCAGGAGCCTCCAGCGACAGCGACGGCACCATCGCGTCGTACGCATGGAACTTCGGCGATGGCTCGACGGGCACGGGCATTGCACCGACCCACACGTACGCAACCGGCAACACGTACAGCGTCACCCTGACCGTCACTGACAACCAGGGGGCGACTGGCACGGTCACGAACCCGATCACGGTCACCGCGGCAGGCGGAATCACGCCCTTCGCGACCGACTCGTTCGGCCGCACGGTGGCCAGCGGTTGGGGCACGGCTGACAGCGGCGGCGCGTGGACGATCTCGGGTGGAGCTGCCAACTTCTCCGTCGGCGGCGGCACCGGAAACATCAACCTGGCAACGGCAGGCATGAGTGCGTCGTCTGCGCTGACCTCAGTGACGTCGACCGACACAGAAGTGCGGGCCGGGGTTGCGCTGAACGAGGCACAGACCGGCGGCGGCACCTACGTCTCCGTGATCGGCCGGCGCATCAGCTCGACCAGCGACTACCGGGTCAAGCTGAAGTTCGCGTCGACCGGCGTGGTGACCGAAGTGCTCGAGTCGGTCGTCGGAGGCACCGAAACGGGGCTGAAGACGGTCGTCGTTCCCGGCGTCACTTACGCGCCGGGCATGGTGCTCAACGTTCGACTGCAAGTCACCGGCACGTCGCCGACGACCCTGAGCTCGATGGTCTGGGCTGCCGGTACGACGCAGCCGACCACCTGGCAGGCGACCACGACCGACAGCACCTCGATCCTGCAGGTCGCCGGCGCGGTTGGGGTGCTGGCCTACTTGTCCGGCAGCGCGACCAACGCACCTGAGACGGCATCGTTCAGCACCTTCTGGGCCGGTCCGACCCACTAGTTCTGATCCAGCCGAATGTCATCGCGTGATTGGATATTCCTTGTGACGTCACCGAGCCACGCCGCACCAGCCGGTCCAACCACCGACAGCCTGACCCACCGTCAGGCTGCCGGTGGTGCACCACCCCTTAGCCCAGCAGCGGTGAGCCCAGCAGCGGCTGTCGTCGTCGCAGTACTGACCTACCGAAGGCCCGCCGAGCTCGCCGTCCTGCTGCCTGAGCTTTCCCGCCAGGCGAGCGGTCGGCCGGCGATCCGGGTGCTGGTCATCGACAACGATCCGGCCGCGAGCGGCGAAGCAGTCGTGGCCGCCGCGAACGATCCGGCGGTGCGCTACGTGCACGAGCCGCGGCCAGGTATCGCGGCCGCCCGCAACCGGGCGCTCGACGAAGCCGCCAGCTACGACTTACTGATCTTCATCGATGACGACGAGTGGCCGAATCCGACGTGGCTTCAGTCGCTGCTCGAAGTCCATGACCGGACGTCGAGCGCGGCCGTCGTTGGTCCGGTGATTTCGGAGTATGCGGCAGAGCCCGATCCGTGGATCAAGGCCGGACGGTTCTTCGACCGGCGGCGGCTGCCGTCTGGAACGCAAATCGAGGTGGCCGCCACCAACAACTTGCTGCTCGACCTTCGTCAGGTGCGGGCGTTCGGGCTGCGCTTCGACGAGGCGCTTGGTCTGAGCGGTGGCTCCGACACCTTGTTCACCCGCGAACTGCACCACCGCGGCGGCATGCTCGTGTGGTGTGACGAAGCGATCGTCGTCGACAAGGTGCCCATCGAACGCCTGACCCGCCGATGGGTACTGCTGCGTGCGTTGCGAAGTGGCAACTCATGGAGCCGGACGTCGATCAAGCTCTCTCCTTCGGTTGTCGACCGGTCTTTGGTGCGAATCCGGCTGACTGGCCGTGGTCTGTTGCGCACGGTGTCAGGTACTTCGCAATACTGCGTCGGGTTCGTGGCCCGCAACACGGCCAGCCGCGCACGAGGCTTGCGTACCGCCGCGCGTGGCATCGGCATGGTGAGCGGTGCGTACGGGTACGCCTACAGCGAGTACCGCCGGCGTCCATCATGAGTTCGGGCCTGTTCACGATCGTGGTGCCTGCCCACAACGAGGAAGCAGTCATCGAACGCTCCCTGCGCACCCTTTGCAACCAGGTCACCACGTGTGTGCTCGACATCATGGTGGTGTGCAATGGTTGCAGTGACCGCACCGCCGAGATCGTGCGCGCGCACGCGGCCGCCGACCCGCGGATTCGGCTCGTCGAGATAGCACAAGGATCGAAGCCCGCGGCGATCCGGGCAGGATTCGCGGCCGTCTCCGCCAGCGCCGCGTTCGTCGCCGTGGTCGATGCTGATGTCGTTCTCAGCACCGATGCGATCGAGGGCTTGGCCACGGCGCTCGAGGGCCCGCTGCCGCTCATTGGGGCACCCCAGATCGACGTCGACCTCACCGGCTGCAGTCGTGCCGTGCGTCGCTACTACGCGGTGTGGTTGTCGCAGCCGTACATCACCGCTGGAGTGATCGGTGCCGGCGTGTTCGTGGTCAACTCCGCAGGGCTGGAGCGCATCACCGCGCTGCCCGACACGATGGCCGACGACACATGGGCGCGCGCACAATTCGCTCGCGCCGAGCGGGTGACGAGTGCAGGAACGTTCACCGTCTTTCCGCCCCGCACGCTACGACCCCACTTACGGCGGCGCGCTCGCATCGTTATCGGCACGCGACAGGTCGCGGCGATGCGCAAAGCAGCCTCGGGGCGCTGGCCCGACGCGCACATCACGCCTACGACCACCGGCGCGATCCCGAAGTCGCGGCTCGCTCGGGCCACCAGCGCCGACCAGCTCACCTACTGGGCCATCCAAAAGTCCGCCGATCTGCTCGCCACGTGGCGAATCATGCGTGGGCGAACCGGATGGGTCACCGACGTCACGTCACGCGTCAGCGAGCCAACGTCGTAAGTCGTGCTACGGCTGCCTGGTGAACAGCAGCTGGACCTGCGGCGCGCGGTGCCGCGGCTTCGGCTTCGGCTTCGCCCGACCGATCGAGCGCCGCACGAAGAACTGGATCATCTGGGCGTCGTCACGCACGGCCGGCACCGCGACGATCAGCACGGCAACGTAGGCGATCGCGAGGCCGCCGGCGACCGCGAGCTGCGCGATCGGTTGGCTGACTAGCAGCGTGCCAAGGAACGCCACAACTCCACACGGCGCGCTGACGAGGAACAGCGACCGGAAGGCGTTGCGGAAGAGCATCCGACTGTCGACGTGAGCGGCACGGCCGACCCACCACAGCGAGATCGCCCAGTCCAAGAAGTACGCGATCGAGGCGCCGATGGCGACACCCTTCGGTCCCCATGGCAAGCCGGCCAGGATGATGCCGATCATGAACGGCCGCGTCACGAGGTACTGCTTGAACTGCTGACCGGTCTTGCCGCGCGACAGGAAGATCCAGTAGGAGATCTGCGAGATCGACCGGAAGACGCCACCGATCGACAGCAGCGCGAAGATCGGCGCGACGCCGCTCCACTTGGGTCCGAAGAGCACCGCGACCAGCGGGTGAGCCAGCGCTGCACACATCGCGAACACCGTGGCCGTCAGGTAGCACCCGACCAGCTGCGCCTTCTTCAAGTAGCGCGCGTAGACCACGTCGTCTTCTTGCACCCGCGACAGGACCGGCAATGCGACGCGCGTGAGTGGGGCGTTGATCTGCGCGAGCGGGGTCATCAGCAACTGGTACGCCCGGCTGTACAGACCCAACGGCCCGGCGCCCCAGTAGGCACCGATCGCGACGTTGTCGATGTTCTTGGTCGCGTAGTTGATCATCTGCGTACCGAGCACCCCGCCACCGAAGCGGAAGAAGCGGGTGATCGACACTGATCGCCGAGGGAGCCCGGGACGCCAGCGGCAGACGGCCATGTTGAAGGTCAGCGTCATGACGGCGACGACGATCTGCTGCACGACAATCGCCCAGTAGCCACCGCCGAGGGCAGCAACCGTGATCGCCGCCGCAATGCCGAGAGCCTGCGCGCCGATGTCGGCGAACGCGAGCGCCTTGAAACGCAGGCTGCGACTGAGTTCGGCGTTGAACTGCGTGTTGACGCCACTGATGATCAGCACCCACGCGAGCGAAAAGATGATCGGCGCCAGCTTGTGCTCGCCGTACAGACGCGAAATCAGTGGCGTGCACAGCAAGATGACGAGCGCGCCCGCACATCCGATGCCGACGTTCACCCAGAAGAGATTCGACCGTTCGGCGTTGTTCAGCGTCTTCGCCTGAATCGCTGCCGACGACAAGCCAAAGTCACGCAGGATGTCGGCCACGCCGACGATCGCTGTCACCATCGCGACAATGCCGAAGTCGGACGGCGTGAGCAGCCGCGCCAGCACGACGAGAGAGCAGAACTGCAACACGAACCGCACGCCCTGCATCGCCAAGGTGATGCTGGTGCCGCGCGCGGCTGCGTTACCCAGGCCGCCGGCGGGCTTCTCCATCGGCTCGTCAGCGAGATCGCTGGCCGGCTCGTCGATCGAGTCGACGTCTTCGGGCACTTCGACCGGGTCGTGGCGCGAGGGGTCGAGCGGATCGGGAAGATCAAGGAAATCGGTCATCGGCGGAATCGATTGGGTGTCGCCGTAGTCGAGGAGCATCTCGGTGAAGACCTCGGTGAGCACCGCGACATCACCGGACGACGACTCGCTGCCATGGGCGTTGCCGCCGGACCCGTTGCTGCCGGACCCGTTGCTGGAGCCGTTGCTGCCGGACCCGTTGCTGGAGCCGTCGCTGCCCGACAGGGCCTGGCCCTCATGGGTCAGGTCGTTGGCGTAATACGCCGTGAACGGGAGGCGGAAATCGGGCAGCGGGAGGTACCAATCGGGGTGCACGCCAAACGGGGCTTCGTCCAACACCTAGCCCCCCTCGCCACCGCAACCGCGCACTCGCCACGCTCGACCGAACCTAGACAAGCGTACCGGAGCACGCGTGGCGCA
>Ga0208357_1001342_pt1 | contig 17952 bp, 17 predicted proteins | sample NGESurdeep092012_6_FD_184487 | JGI IMG/M metagenome (GOLD analysis project Ga0208357, IMG submission 184487) | Arctic peat soil microbial communities from Barrow, Alaska - NGEE Surface sample F52-2 deep-092012 (SPAdes) | ecosystem: Environmental > Terrestrial > Soil > Wetlands > Peat ... | reverse complement strand
CCAACACCCTCTCCACCTCGGCCCAGCCCATCATTGAACGCATGTCCGCCGCTCTGCATGAGTCCTTCTCCGTCGCTACTCTCGACGGCGAAGACATCGTCTACATTGCGCGCACCAGCGTCTCCCGCATCATGGCGGTGGACCTCCACATCGGCAGCCGCCTGCCCGCCTACTGCACCAGCATGGGTCGCGTTCTCCTCGCGTGGCTTCCAAACGACCAGCTCGAGCAATATCTCTCCCAGGTCAACCTCATCCCCCACACCACCCGCACCGTCAACTCCATCGACCGACTTCGCCTCATCCTTCGCAACATTCGCCGCAGCGGCTACGCCCTCTGCGATCAGGAGTACGAAGTAGGGCTCCGCTCACTGGCAGTGCCTGTCTACTCGCCCACTGGCCGCGTCGTTGCCACCATCAATCTCAGCGGCAACGCCCAACGCATGTCCGCCATCGACATGCAAACCCGCTTTCTCGCCCATCTCCGCAACGCCGCGACCGGTGAGATCGCGGTCTTTTCCGGCAGCGAGGAGTTCATCTTGCACGACCCAGGGCTGGCCGCCCGGCTCGTCATCGCAACGGAAGGTAGGTAGGGCATGTCGTCACATCGCGAAGCGCCAGAGGTTTCGAAGGACCCGGTCGTAGACAGTTCCGATCTGTACGCCTTTGTCAGCCCGGACAGTCCCGACATGGTCACCTTTATTGCGAACTACGTACCGCTGCAAAACCCGGCGGGCGGACCGAACTTCTACGAGTTCGGGGACGACGTCCTCTACGCCATCAATATCGACACTGACGGCGATGGCGAGGCCGACATCGTCTACCAATTCACGTTCGAGAGCGAACTCGAGATTCCGAGCACCTTCCTCTACAACGTCGGACCGATCGAGTCGCTCAGCAGCGCGAATTGGAATCGTCGGCAGTTCTACTCGGTGACGCGAGTCGACAACTCCGGAGTGCACCCGTTGGGCCAGCACCTCCCGTGCCCGCCGTGCAACATCGGCCCGCTCTCGACGCCGAACTATGCCGCGCTCGCGGCGAGCGCGATCAACTCCCTCCCCGGAGGCACAACGGTCTTCTGCGGGCAGCGTGCTGAGGGCTTCTACGTCGATCTCGGGTCGATCTTCGACCTTGGCGACCTCCGTCCGATCGCCAATCTTCACGCCACGTTCGGTCTTCCCGGACTGACCGCGACACCTGGCGTTGACACGCTCGGATCGATCAACGTGCATTCGATCGCGATACAGGTACCCATCGATTCCCTCCATTCGGGATGGTGGCGGCGCGATCGGCACGAGCGCGGCATCATCGGGGTCTGGACTACGGCGAGCCGTCAGCAGGCACGCGTATTCGGCGGCTGGAACAGCGAAGACATCTGGAGCGGGCCGTGGACGCAGCGCTCCCGGCTCGGTAATCCCCTCTTCAACGAGGTGCTCGTGCCGCTCAGTAAGAAGGACTACTGGAACAAGCAGAGTCCGGCGAACGACTCCCAGTTCGCGCAAGGCGTGAACTTCCCCGAGCTCGCCCAGTTGCTCCCAATTCTCTACCCGGGAGCATTCCCTAACCTCGCGGCATTCAACGCGACGAATGCTCCGCGCGCAGATCTGGCAGCGATTCTCCTGACCGGCATTCCAGCGGGTGTCGTGTCGCCTACGTACACGACCTACACCGGACCGACCCAGGCCGACATGTTGCGGTTGAACCTGTCGATTCCACCCTCAAGCACGCCGAGTCGCCAAGGTGTCCTCGGCGGCGACCTTGCCGGCTTCCCGAACGGTCGCAGAGTCTTTGACGACGTCGTGACAATCGAGCTGCAGGCGATAGCGGGAGCGACCCTTCCCCTTGTTACGACCTACACCAAAGACGCCGCGATCGCCGACGTGAGCGATGGTCTCACTGGGTCCGACATCACCTATCTCACTTCGTTTCCCTACCTTGGGACTCCCTACAGTGGCTTCAATGCGCCGGCGCCTGCGTAGGGGAGTGGCCGCAGGTATCGCCTCGTTGGACTAACCCGGCGAGGACTACCTGTGGTCGTTGCTGCTCCTTGAATTGAGTTCCGGGGCTGTGGTGCGAGCTGGCAACCACACGCCCTGGCGGCTCGAGGAGCACGCTTCGTGCGGAGACCGACCGGCCAGTTGAGCTCGAGATGGTGCGCTACTGGAACCGATGACGGGCGCGGATCTGCAACAGCGACCGTCGGCGCTTAGGTGGCCCTATGGCGCTGTCTCTGCGAGCGAGCGCAGCGCGTCCCCGGTCAATCGGTATGTGGTCCATCCATCGAGCGCGACCGCGCCGATGGATCGGTAGAACGCGATCGCCGGTTCGTTCCAGTCGAGTACGGCCCACTCCACGCGGGCGAGTCCTTCGTCCATCGCGAGGCGAGCGATGAATCAGAGCAGGGCGTGACCGATTCGTCGGCCGCGGTGCTCGGGCTTGACGTAGAGGTCTACGACGTAAATTCCCGGACGCCCAGTCCAGGTCGAAAAGGTACGGGAGTAGATCACCATCCCTACCGCTTCATCTTCTTCGACCGCCAGTCGGGCGAATGCGCTCGGCTCGGCATCAAACAGCGCCGCCCCGAGGAGCTGCTCGTCGATCTCGACCTGATCGGTCGAACTCTCAAACTCCGCGAGCTCGTGAATCAGTCCAACGAGTGTTGGGAGATCCTCACGAGTAGCTGGCCGAATCACCGCGCCAGGGTAACGCTTGGTTAAATCAAGGGTCCCCTCTTTGACCTCATGCCGACGGTGTCCGCTTCACCGCTTGCGCCGGAAGTGGCTCAACTCCCGCGTTCGCCTCGGGAGAATTCGTTGGTTCGCTGCACAGGGTGTTTCGGAAGGGAGCCGTCGCGAACGGCACAAGTGACGCAATCGACTCCATGCTCGCTTGCCGGTCGGAATCCCCAGTAAGAGGGTGAAAAAGGCCTACTTTCCGGGCTGGGCTGTAGCTGCACCACGCGCTTGGCAGCACGCCGCTCGCATGCGCGATCCTCAATTCGTCACTCGGTTTGCCGTTAAGTCCGATATGAGGATGAGCGCGGAATTGGCTCTGGGAAGCGAAACAGCTCTCGGCGGACCACTGACGCTTGAACTTGAGATTCCGGGTCCGGGTTGTGCCGGATGGTTAGCGGCCTGATCTAAGAGAGGTTCACAAATGGTTGACGACGTAAGCACTGCCGTAGCCGACGAGGTGACTGAAGAGCAGTGGGAGCAGGCGCGCCAGCGCGCAGTGCGCGTGACTGCCCAATCGACCGTGCTCGGCATCCTCGCCGTGGCTGCGCTCGGCCCGCTTGCTGAGTATCTCGCAGGGATTACCGCAGTCGGGGAGAAGCGTTACCTCGCGACCGGCGCCTGGTTGGCCCTCTTGATGACGCCGCTCGTGTTGTTCCTCGTCCGAAGTGTCAAGAGGGAGCGCAACAAGAACGACGAGATGGTGGTTGCGGTCACGCAGCAGTTGAGCGCGGCGGTCGATTTCGCAGAGGACGAGGTTGCCAGGCGGGAGGTTGAAGCCCAGCAGCAAGACTTCGAGAATCGCGTTGCCAACGCTTTGGATATGACCGAGAGCGAGAGCGAAGTCCTTGACGTCATCGAGCGATCGCTCTCCGATGCCCTACCCGACTCGCCTGTTGAGCTGCTTCTCGCGGACAACAGCCACGCCCATCTGCTGCGGGTTGCCGGACACACGCCGTCCGGTGTGCTGCCGAGCTGTGGCGTCGACTCGCCGAATCACTGTCCAGCAGCGCGGCGATCCCAGCTTCAGCAGTTTGCCGACAGCGACGACTTCGACTCGTGCCCAAAGCTTCGGAACCGGCCTGGTGGAGCCGTGTCGGCGGTGTGCGTGCCCGTGTCGATCATGGGTCAGACCGTTGGCGTCATCCATTCGACAGGACAGCCGAATGCTCTCCTGTCGAAAGACAAGGTGAAGGACCTCTCGATGGTCGCCGATCTGGGGGGGTCGAGAATCGCGTCACTGCGAATGATGGTTGAGACCGAGCTTCAAGGCGCGACCGACGATCTCACGGGATTGTTGAATCGTCGATCGTTCGAGGAGGGACTTGCCGAGAGTCGGGGCGATCAGGCTCTTGTTACGGTCGCCATGGCCGACCTGGATCACTTCAAGAACCTCAACGACGCCTTTGGGCACGACAGCGGCGATCGCGCGCTTCGCCTCTTCACCCAGGTCATTACCGAGTCGGTACGTGCCAACGACCTCGTCTGCCGCTACGGCGGGGAGGAGTTCGTGGTGGCACTTCCCGGATGTGGGAGCGAGAACGCACGAGAGATCTTCGACGCACTGCGAACCAGATTGGACGCAGCGATCACGGTCGCTGGTCTGCCCAAGTTCAGTGTCAGCTTCGGGATCGTCGAAGCAGGCCAGAGCGAGGAGCTGGCAGCGGTCATCGGGCGGGCGGACGCGGCGCTATTCGACGCCAAGCAGCAAGGGCGCGATCAGGTCGTTGTGCACGACTTTGACGGTGCCATCGTGCCGGCGGCGGCGGACGTACGCGAAGTGTTCGGGCTCGGGAACCGGCGGACGTTCAGCCTCGGGCGCTAGATCGGCCGGAGTAGTAGGCAGCGTTGCGCCCGTCCAGGCACCGGGCGCGCATTGGCTCCACGTTCACGTTGGAGGACCTCGACCCGACCTAACCGGCGCGAAACTCTCTGCTACGACGCCATCGGGATGAATCCGGTTGAAAGGGCGACAAGCAGCCTGAGCGCTCGGCTCGTCAGCTCGACGAGGCTGCTGGGAGTGGAATTGGGCAGAGGTTGCCGCCGATGAAGGTCGAGCCGTCGAGCGCACCTAGCGGCCCACCTGTCGAGACACCCCAGGGGGCTGCATGACTACCGACGACCGCTGTCCAGGTGAAGTCTTCTGGAATTTCGAGGTAATACGGACCAGCAGGCGGCGTAGGGCAGTTGCTCGTCCAGGAACTGTCACTGTTGATGATCAATTCGTGTTCGTTTGCGACAGAGACGGTCTGTCCCGTCTCAGTGATTCGCTGTCCACCCGGCTCGTCGAGGTTCATCGTGACCCTTACGTTCAAGGAGGCGACCGGACCGATGACGCTCGGACCGGTCCCACTAAACGCGGTGGGTGCGTCGCTGTCGAGCGAAGGCCTGGGCTGCGTCACTGTCACCTTCCAGCGTCCGGTCGTGACGACTGACAGGCGGTACGTTCCGGACTTGACGATGTCCAACCCCGAGCCGGTGCGAAGCGGCGCTGGAAGGGTCAGACCGCCCCATGGTTGGATGAGACTCTTTTGGCTCTGGAGGTAGACCGTGGACGTCGATCGGCCAGACATCGACGCGGAGAAGATCGCGAGCCCTGAGCGAAGCCTGAACGGGATCGACACACGCGATCCTGAGCCGGAGACAGTGACGCTTGCGGCGCGCTTGTCGACAGCTGAGCTCGGCGCCGACGTCGCGACGGTGCCAGCGAGGCACATAGCGATCACGAGTCCGCTCGGGAGCGTCCGCCGAAGCTTTAGGCCGCGACGGTTGGGTGCGCGACCGCGAATCGACTCCGTCAGCACCGCGTAAGTTTGCCTCACCGCCGCTTTGGCCCGTAGGCGTCCTCCTGGCCAGATGGCGAGTCGTTACTGGCGAAGCGACGCTGCGAGGCGCGCGAGCATGCGGGCTCACTCAGACACGATGCTTAGGTGATGGAAGCGACAGAGGACGTATCGATTCGAAGGGCGGGAGCCCGGGACCTCCTGGCGACGTTGCAGGTCTTGGCAACCGAGCATCCAGAGCGCGAGGGCCCGACGACGCCCTCAACACTTGAGCAACGGACCTGGACGCAGATGATGCGCGATGGCTCTCCGATGGTCTACCTCGCAGAGATGGCAGGATTGGCAATCGGCACGGCGACGTTGCTCGTGATGCCGCACGTCACCTACGCGTGTCGTCCGACGGCGTTCATCGAAGCGGTCGTCGTAACTCCCGCCCATCGCCGTAGAGGTGTCGCCACCGCGATCATCCATCGTGTTCTCGAGGACGCAAAATCCTTGGATTGCAACAAGGTGCAGCTCCTCTCGCACAAGCGCCATTCGGACGATGGAGCCCATCGCCTCTATACCGCGATTGGATTCGAGCCTGAGGCGGAGGGCTTCCGGCTCTATCTGGGCGACGTCCCGCCTGCGGTTCAGGCGGCGCGAGTCAACTGAGTGTCAGTGGGCGCGCGTCGAGCTCGTGGTACATACACGCCAGCGGGTCTACTCACCTACTACTTTCGTGGTCGTCTCCCCGTCGGTGCCTGCGTTGGAGCGGAGTCGGTCGGGCACCAGGTCCTGCGACACGCTGACCTACGACCTGGTCGCAAGCAACGTGAGTCCGTCGCCGGAGAGGTCGACGTGTGATCCGCGGCGACCGACCATCGCGAGAATGAGCGAGTGAAGGGGCCCGGTAACAACCGGTCCGTTGCCATGTGACCATTCACTGTCGGTTGCCACGAGCGCGAGCCCCTGGATTCGCCGCTTCGCGCCGATCAACAGGTTGGAGTTCTTCCAGCTGTCTGCGACGGCGACGAGAGCGGACTCCTCGGGCTGATGACGCATTCCGAGAGGTCGTCGGATGTCGTCGCCGTGGACGACGATTTCGCCGAGCATGGCAATTACCGGTGCAGGGGGATGGTTCGTTGTCGTCGTGCGTGCTCGAAGACGTCGAATGAGCTCGCTCGTCTCGATTGAGCCGAGTCGATGCGCGTCCTTATCGGTAAACGCGTGGAACCTGAAGCCCACGGCAGCAAGATCGCGGTAGAAGTTCGCGGGTGTCTGTTCGGCAGCAGCCAGGACGTGACCAGCAGCCTGACGTACCGACCAGCCCGTGCACCAAGACGGCGTAGCCCACTGTTCGTCATCGAGCGTTTCGAGTGTCTCGACGAGTGCGATGCGCTCGGTGTGAATGTGCTTCCAGATTTCGTCGCGCTTCATTTCGCGTTCCTCTCAGATGTTTCTGCACCGTCGACGTGGCGAGTGCGACCCCTGTCTTGTTGTTGTCAGATCGCTCGCATCTTGTTGTTGCGAGCCTCGTGGGTAACTTCCGCGAGGCCGAGCAGTTCGAGCAGCGGTGGGAGGTACATGCCGAATCGACCTCGATAGCCGTTTCGCAGCCCGTACCAGCCGCCAATGGGGTTCTCCGGAGAACGTCCCCACGCCTCGACCGTGCCAGGAGCAGGCTCCTTCTTTTCGTCGGCTGCCCCGAGATCGATCCAGCCCCCCTCGGCCCGCAGCCATTCGTGAAGATCGTCAATCGCCCGGGCGTCGTAGCGGAGTGTCGTCGATCCTACCTGGCAGATCAGGACCGGAGGGGCCGTCTCGTCGTCGCGATAGATCGTGTACGAGGACGTCCCCGGGGGAGTACGCAGCTCCCAGGGATCAGCTTTTGTTCCTTCGGCCATCAGATGGCTCCTCTCTCAATTGCCGTGCGAAAGTGCGGCAGGAGCGTCTCCCATCCGACTCGGTTGCGGTCTCGCCAGTTCTCGGCGCCTACGCCGAGGTGGTCCCAGCCGTAATGCTCGATCACGATGCGGGTAGTCGTCGGTCCGAGTTCCTCGAAGCGGATCTGTACATCTGTTGCAGCACCTCGATCGCGTCCGAGATGCCATCGATAGGCAAAGCCTCGCGGCGGTTCCCAGAGCGTGATCTCACCCCAGTCGTGCTCGGTGCCGTCAGGTGATCGCTCGTACATTCGACCGCCGACGCGCGGCTCGAGAACGATCGTCTCGGGATTGCCGGAGACCGAGTGGTCCGCGGGCCACCACGTCGCGATGCGAGTCGTCCACACCTCAAAGGCGTGATCGGAGACACAGCGAACTTCGAAAGCGACATGGAGTGGTTCGGTCATTCGAGCGGCTTTGGCGTGGTGTTCTCGGCAACGAGGCGAAAACGCGCGGCTGCTTCACCCCAGACCCGCTCGAGATATGACTGAACCGTGGTGAGCCCCGCGCTCTCGAGGTGGTAGATGTGGCGCGTGCCGAGTGCCCGTTCGCTAACGAGGCCTGCATCCTTTAGCAGGCGCAGGTGACGCGAGACCGCTGGCCGGCTGATCGGCAGCGCTGCGGCGATCTCGTGGACGGGAAGGTCGCCGGAGGCCAGGGTGCGCAGGATCTCGCGTCGGTTGGGGTCCCCGAGCGCTTCGAAGGGATCACTTGTCGCACTTACTGAGGGCACGTCGTCAGCTCCATCGGAGCCGCAGCTGGCGCTGTGGCTAGGTAACTCGGCGGTTACCGTAACAGTTGAGTTACCTAATCGGCAAATGGCCTTCGGGCCGGCCGCTGGTGCTCGTCTACGAGGTTGCGGTGAAGACCTGAACTGCGAGTGGCGCGTCATATCTTCCGTCAGGTCGTGCAAACTGCGCGAGGTGCGCGGCTACCGCCTCGCGAGCGGCGGCTAGGCGATCCTCGGTTACGCCGAGGAAAACGAGCTGGTCCTCGTCCACTATCGCGTCCGGCCCGACAATTGCGACCAGATCGAGTGCGGTGTGCCCAATATCGTGGAATCCGGCATCCTGAAGAATCCCTTTTGTGTAGGTGGGATCACCGAGGCTGAACGGCCCGGTCGCGCTCGCGCCCGGCGCTGGTGGTGGAGGTGGCGGCACGAACGGCGCGAGGGCGCGACTCAGATGCCATCTGTTGTTCTTGGCGACCTGCCAACAGGCAAAGCCGAGTCGGCCTCCTTCGCGCAGGTGTCCTCGAATGTTCTGAAACGCCGCTCGAGGGGATTCAAAAAACATCACCCCGAACTGGCTGAGTGCAACATCGAACGGGGCGCCCGGGATCTTCTCCTCCTGGACGTCGGCGACGACAAAGCGGATGTTCGTAGCGTCCTCGTCCTGCGCACGGCGGGTGGAGAAAGCGACGAGTGGGGCAGAGATATCCGCTCCGACGACCTCGCCCGTGGTGCCTACGAGCTTTGCGGCTTCGAGTGCCGTGATCCCAGCCCCGCTGCCGATGTCGAGAACTCGCTCGCCAGGTTGGAGCTGGAGATGCTCGAAGAGAGCGGGTGTCACTGCGCCGGTGAGCTGTTCGCGACGGGGCCATACGCCTGACCAGTACGGGTCGTTCCAGCGTCGTCGTTCCGTCTCGTTTGGTCGCTCTGTCACTTCGCCCCCTACTTGCTCTGAGGCTTCGAGATGACAACGGAGCCCCGCTCGCCGACATTATTAGTCTCGCAGTTGAGAGCTAGCAGTGCGCGACGCTTTTATGGCGCCCACGGGAATCACATCTGGTCGGCCGTCGTGCCGTCGCCCCCGCTCTCGCCACAGAATCCGTGCCTTCTCCGCTGCAGAGGACTGAGCAAAGCGGAAGGGTCGACTAAACGCGCCAGAGACAGCCAAGATCAGGTCGATCGCCTGCCGGGGCGCGCCAACATCCTGCTCCGCTCCCTTGGCGTGATCGCGGCTCGTGCCTCGCGCCCGGTGATCGGTCGGCGCAAAGTGTCTCGGCTTCGGCAAATCCGCCCGTTCCGGTCCAGGACTTTTGGGGGCGACGCCTCTGCTTTTGGACTTTCTCGCCTCGCCTACACTTCTCGCTACGGCAACTGAGTTTGACGGGGTGTGTCGGGAATCGTCGCTCGTTCGCCAAAATCAGAGTGCGAGGAGTGTTTGTGACCGAGCCGTCAGCGACAGTCCGAATGCAAGCTGCGCAGGCGTTTGCGATGCGCCTTGGACATCGAGACATTGATCAGGCAATGCACTACCTGTCGCCGAATGTGGTCTATCGGGTCCCTGGACGGCATGCCCTCGCCGGATCGTTTCACGGCGTCGATGCGGTTCTCGCCCATTTACTGGAGTTCGCCGATCGAAGTGGTGGCACCTTTGACGCTTACAAGTTCGAGGACTGGCTCGCGAGCGAGAACACTGTGGCGGCAGTCCTGGACGCGCATCTGCAAGGACACGGCGCGAGCGTGTCCGAGCGAATGATCTTCCTTTTGGGTTTCGACGCATCGGATCGGATAGCCGCAGTCAGCGTCTTTTTCGAAAATGAGGACTCGATCGAGCGCTTCATCGGCGTCTGATCGGTCGCGCCCTCGCCGATGGCGACGCGTCAACATGGCCGCCAGCGGCGAAGTGATCCGAGATTGGCCTGGCGCGGTAGCCGGCCTGGATTCCAGGGTCTGGTAGAGGCGATGGCGCTGGCTGCTGCACCGCGACTCCTCGGACAGTTGTCCCCTGTCGCAATCGGAAACAGGGGCGGCCACGCATCGAATAGGGCGAAGCGAATGCCCTTCGCGCGGTCGCGCTGATGTCTCGGCAGTAGGGAATCGGCGATACCCTCTAGGGGTATGAAGATCGAGCTTGTCCCAGAGCCCGGCTACGCCGCCGATAAGCAGGCGGTGCTCAAGCGCCTTCGTCGCATCGAGGGGCAAGTGCGAGGGCTCCAGCGAATGGTCACCGAGGACGTCTACTGCATCGATGTGCTGACGCAGGTGAGTGCCGCGACGAAAGCACTCGAATCGGTGGCCTTGGTGTTGTTAGAGGACCACCTCGGGCACTGCGTGCACGACGCGACGCTAGGCGGCAGTGGAGACGCGCAAGAGAAGATCGCCGAGGCCTCCGCCGCCATCGCGCGTCTCGTTCGCTCGTGATCACAGTTGTTTTAGCGCTTTGATGATCGCTGCGGTTCTCCCGGACATCGGACGTAGCTTCAAAGAGGCGTTCTTCATGTTCTGGGAGACGCTTTGGCCGATAGTTCTCGGCTTTGGCCTATCCGTTGCCGTACAGGCCTTCGTCTCTCGCGAGCAGATGCAACGAACCCTCGGCAACCATCGTCCGGCAACGGTTGCCAAGGCAGGTGGTCTCGGGATGATTTCGTCGTCGTGCTCCTATGCGGCCTCCGCGATGGCGAAGTCGCTCGTCGACAAGGGCGCTGACTTCATCGCGTCGATGGTGTTCATGTTCGCGTCGACGAACCTCGTGGTCGAGCTCGGTGTCGTGCTCGTGATTCTGATGGGGTGGCAGTTCGCAGCGGCCGAGTTTGTCGGCGGCCCGATCATGATCGTCTTGCTCGTCGTACTCGGCGGATTCATCCTCACCCCGCGAGTGGTCGCGGCGGCGCGACGAGGCAGCTCAAACGGAGACGAGGTTTCACATCGCTCGGCGGTTTTGAGCGGTGCGGCCGGTCCGAGCTGGCGGGCGAAGCTCTCCACTCGCGCCGGCTGGTCCGACGCGGCCAGCTACACGATCAGCGACTTGAAGATGCTCCGCAGAGAGCTGGCCGTCGGATATCTCGTCGCGGGCTTCCTCGCCGTCCTCGTCCCACCGGGCGCGTGGAATGCAATGTTTATCCGAGGCCATGGCGCTTGGACGGTCCTCGAGAACGCCGTCGTGGGGCCGGTCATCGCCTTTGTGAGTTGTGTCTGCTCGATCGGGAACGTGCCGATGGCTGCCGCGCTCTGGAAAGGCGGCATCAGCTTCGGCGGCGTGGTGAGTTTTCTCTTCGCCGACCTTGTCGCTGCTCCGCTCGTAATGATCTACCGCCGCTACTACGGCGGACGCTTGACGCTCCGCCTCGTCGCCCTGTTCTGGGTGGTGATGGCTGGTGCAGGCCTCATCGTCGAGGAGATATTCGCTGGTGCTCGCCTCATTCCGCGTCGACGACCTTCGGCGATCGCCGCTATCGCCTTCCACTGGAACTACACGTCGGTCCTAAATATCGTCGCGCTGGCGGCCTTTGGCTACCTGTACTGGATGTACCGGAATAGGGCGCGATTCGGCGGTGGCGTCGGGTACGCGCTCGACCCGGTCTGTGGCATGCAGGTTCGAACCTCCGACGCCCCAGCGACGAGCGTGCACGAGCGACGCCGGTACTGGTTCTGCTCTGATCGCTGTGCGGAGCGATTTGCATTGACTCCCAGTCGTTTCGTTAACGCGCTAGCCCCGACCCACGAGCATTCCGAGATGGAGGAAACGACGTTGGTTACTGATCCGGTCTGTGGGATGAGCGTCGACCCGGCAGACGCGGCCTCGATACGTACCTACGAGGGTAGGAACTACTTCTTTTGCACCGTTGGGTGCGCCGAAGCCTTTGACCTCGATCCAGGCCGCTACGCGGCTTCGACGGTCGCCGATTCATAGGCGGTGCTGATGCGTGCGACACCGCACGACGAGCCGTTACGTGCCGCCGCGGAGCAGTCACGAAAGCCCGATCCCGCGTCGCGCACCCGGCCGTTCATCGGTCCTTGCCGCCACGGCTTCGTAGGCGTGGTCGCGAGCCGTGATTTATTCGCGCGTGCGCGGGCACGACGTGGTTTGCTTATGGTTGAACGCGCACGTCCGGCTCCACGGATCATGGGAAACAGGAGTGTCTATGCCTTTTGACCTTGTCATACGTAACGGCACGGTCGTCGACGGTTCTGGCCTCGCGGCCTATCGCGGCGACGTGGGGATTCGAGGTGGACGAATAGCGCGGATCGGTCGCCTCGACGAGCGCGGGCGTCAAGAGATTGACGCCGATGGTCTCGTCGTGACGCCTGGATTCATTGACGCCCATACCCACATGGATGCGCAGGTCTTCTGGGATTCGCTCGGAACCAACTCCTGTTGGCATGGCGTGACGTCGGTGCTAATGGGGAACTGCGGATTCACGCTCGCACCGTCGAAGCCAGGTGCCCACCAGCTCGTAATGGACAATCTTGAGCGGGCAGAGGACATCCCAGCAGAGGCCATGGCGGCGGGAATCGACTGGAGCTGGGAGAGCTTTCCTCAGTATCTGGACGCGGTCGAGCGGACCCCGAAGGCGATCAACTACGCCTCGCAGATCGGCCACTCCGCACTGCGTACCGCCGTCATGGGTGAGCGTGCCTTCGGCGGTGTCGCGAGCGAAGCGGATCTCGGTGCGATGTCCTCGACCCTCGCGGAGGCACTCCTTGCGGGTGCATTCGGCTTCTCGACGTCGATCAGTGACCATCACGTAACGCCGGCTGGACGGCCTATCGCATCGCGCTCTACCTCGTGGGAGGAGCTGAGTGCCCTCGTCGAGGTAGTCGGGCACACCGGATTCGGGGTGTTCCAGCTCGCCGTCGACACGTCCCGAGCCGAGTCCGAGGATTTGCAGCTCGCGATGTCGTTCTACGACGAGCTTCGGAAGCTCGCGGTCGCGACGCGGGTCCCTACTACCTATGGACTACGTCACCAACACCTAGACGAGCAGCTGGCGACCTTCGACGCCGCGGCGACAGAGGGTGGGTCGATGTTCGGCCAGTGCGAGGCGATCGCCTCGACGTCGTTGCTCTCGTTCGAGACGAGCATGCCGTTCGATCAGCTGCCCGAGTGGCGAGAGGTCCGGTCGCTGCCACTCTCCGAGCAGGTCGCAGTGCTGCGAGATGCCACGCGTCGAGTCGAGCTGCTCGCCGCGCTCGACGCCGCAGTCGCGGCCGGCGGCTTCGCCGGCACGCGTCGCAACAGGCTGTCGTTCGAGACCTTCGTGCCGCTTCGCGAGGGCTCGAGTGAGTCTGTCGGAGAGATCGCGGAACGTCGCCGGGTAGCCCCGACCGAGGCGCTGATCGACTGCGCGTTAGAGACCGATCTGACGATGCTCTTTCGTATCGCGGCCACTCCCGAACAAGACGAGGCACTCCTCACCGCGATGCGTCATCCGAGAACGGTGATGACATTTGGCGACTCGGGAGCACACGTCAAGCAGATCTCCGGCGCCGACCATCAGACGACCCTGCTCTCCCACTGGGTGCGTGATCGTCAGGCCTTCACGCTCGAGGAGGCAGTGCGAATGATCACCCTCGCACCTGCCCTCGCCTGGCAGATTCCAGGACGAGGTCTTCTCCGGGAAGGCATGGTCGCCGATGTGAACATCCTCGATCCGAACGCCGTAGCACCGGGTATTCCAACGATCGTTGCTGACCTTCCAGGTGGTGCTCGTCGCATTCGTCAGCGCGCGAGTGGCTTCCGCTCGACAATCGTCGGAGGCATCGAGGTGTTCGCTTCTGGCGAACACACCGGAGCTCTGCCCGGGAGACTACTCCGCGGCCCACTCGCTCTCGTGGACTGAGCCCCTCTCGAAGCAGATGGCGCTAACTCCGGCGAGCCAAGGATCGGTGAGCGGGCCGCGACAGCTGCGCTCGTTTCGTAGGGATGTAGCGCGGTAACGGCACGGAGAGGTGCTCCGGGCACTTGTGCCGGCGACACGCCGCGCAACTCCTGGTTTCCCCATCCCTCGTGAGGTACCGTCGCTTCGGTTTGGCATGGGGCATCATCACTCAATTCGACTCGGGCCGGCGAAGTCTGCTGGTCTCGTCCGGGGAGCAGTTGGGGCGCCGTAGCTGGTACCTGGGGCAGGATGTTGTGTCTCTGCCCCAGCTGATCGACGTCAGAGCGCGAGGCACGACCCTGGCACTGCCCGGCCGAGACGGCATCAAAGGGTTTCACAGCAGAACTGCGACGAAGTGGAGGGACGCAAATGGCAGATCCGATACGCGTGGGGATTATCGGCGCAAATCCTGAACGAGGGTGGGCACTGCAGTCGCACCTTCCCGGACTCGTCGTCCTTCCCGAGTTCGAAGTCACCGCAGTGGCGACGACTCGGGCCGAGAGCGCGCAGGCGACCGCAGCGCTGTTCGGGGTTCGCCTCGCGTTCTCGGACGCGAACGAGCTCATCGCAAGCGATGATGTCGACCTCGTATCGATCTCGGTGAAGGTGCCGAATCACTATGACTACGTAAAGGCAGCTATCGCCGCGGGAAAGCACGTCTACTGCGAGTGGCCGCTTGGCGCGAACACCGAGCAGGCGACAGAGCTCGCCTCGCTCGCGAATGCGGCCGGCATAAAGCACGTGGTCGGATTGCAGGGGCGTAAGAGCACGGTGGTCAACTACGTACGCGACCTCGTCGCCGACGGCTACGTCGGGCAGGTGCTCTCCGCAACGCTCTCGGTTGCGATGCCGGGACGTGGCGGCCCGACCGTACCGGAGGAGCGAGTCTGGGCCACGGACAAGCGCAACGGAGCCACGACACTCTCGATTATCGCGGGGCACAACATCGACGTCCTTCGCTACTGCCTCGGGGGACCGAAGGAGCTCGACGCGCTGGTGGCGGTTCGCTACCCCGAGGCGACGGTGATCGAGACCGGCGCAGCGGTATCAGTCACCTCACCCGACGTCGTGTTGGTGCACGGAGTGCTCGACCGCGGCGGGTACGTGACGATCGACGTCCAAGCCGGCCTTCCAAAGGGTGGGGGCGTGGTCTTCGAGATTCAAGGCACCGATGGCATCTTGCAGGTAACTGGTCCAGGGTCGTTGCACCTGAGTGACAACGCGCTCACACTCCGAGGCGCGACAGGTGATGCCTCCCTCGTCGAGCTCGATGTACCCGACACTTACAAGCCCGTGTCCGATGACGTCCCTGCGGGCAGCGCGCGTAACATCGCCGGGCTCTACCAGGCGGTCGCGAACGCGATCGAGCACGGCGTTCCCGTCGACCCCGACTTCGACGTGGCGGTCGGCTTGCATCGCCTCCTCGACACGATCGAGCAGGCCTCAACGAGCGGAAGCCGACAGGAGCCGACCGCCTGAGCCGACGACGAGCTCATCGTTGGTACGCGTCCTTGGTGCTGTCGCGTAATCGGGAATCCGAACGCGAATGTGGGGCCGCTGTCGCGGCCCCACATTCGTCGTGCGTCGAGGTAAACCTCAGCGTTGCTTAGCTGAGTGACATGTTCTCAAAGAAGATGTTGAACGTGTTCGGCGTGAAGTCACCCGTGTCGTTCAGCTTCTTCGTAGCCACGATGTAGAAGTTCTTCGCGTACATGAAGACGCCCAACTGCTGCTGGTTCTCGATGTTGGCGACCTGGGTGTAGGCCTTCTGGCGGGCGATCGGGTTGGCATTCGCGAGGCCCTTGTTCAGCTCGCCCTGCAGGGCGGCGTTGTTGTTGCCGGAGAAGACCGTGCCTGCAGAGAGGTTCGCGAAGAACTCTGAGTCGTTGATACCCGGGTCGGTACCCACTCCCCAGTTCTCGTCGATCGCCTGCCAGGCACCGGAGAAGGTGATGCCGAGCATCTGCTGGAGTGAGTAGTCCTGGATATTCACCTTGATCCCGGCCGCCTGCCACATCGTCGCGATGGCCTGGACCTCATTGATGAAGAAGGCGGTGTTCGTCGTCGTAGAGAGATCGACGCTTAGACCACCAGGGATCTGGGCAACGAGCGCCTTAGCCTTGGCCAAGTTGTAACCGCGGAAGTACTTGTTCGTCGGGGTGTAAAAGAGTTGCCCAGGTGCGGTCTGCGACTCGACTGTCTTGTAGGCACCGTTGTAGAGACCAGCGACCAGAGCCTTCGAGTTCGTCGCGTACGCGACTGCCTCACGGGCCAAGATGTTCGAGAACGGCCCGTGGATCGTGTTCAAGTTGATGAACTCGGTCACCATGGCCGGAAGCTTCGAGACGACGAGCCCCTGCTTGGCAACCTGGTTCAGCAACGGGATCGTCGTCACGAGAAGCGCCAACTGGCCCTCACCGGACTGCAGGGCGGCGAGAGCGCTCTGGTCGGTTCCAACCGAGGTGAAGTCGATTCCGGCAAGGAGGGGGTGACCCTTCTCCCAGTACTTCGTGTTCTTCACAAGGTCGAGCTGGGCGCTGGCCTCATTGGAAGCGATCTTGAAGGGACCGGCACCGATCGGGTTTTGCGCGTAGGCGGCTTCACCCATCGAGGTCAATGCCGTCTGGTCGACGGTCCAGTTCCAGGCCTCGTTGATGAAGGCAGGCACGATGGCGACATCGGGCTCTTTGAGTGGGCAGGTAACCGTCAAACCGGAGCCCGAGCACCCCGCCGCGGTCAGCGGCAGGTTCGAGAGGCCGATGTTGCCGTACGACGGCGTGGTATCGCGGTTAATGCTCCATGCCACGACAGCGGCGGTAAGTGCGTCGCCGTTTGAGAAGACGAGGCCCTTGCGGAGCTTAAAGACGAGTGTCGAGTTGTGGTTCGTCAACTTCCAGGTTGTCGCCTGGTCGGGGATGACCACGTTGTTCGCGTTCATCTCGAACAGCTGACCATAAATGGCGTTCAGGTAACCCGCGTCAGCGGTGTCCTGGGTATCGGTCGCAGAGTCCAGACCTGGCCACTGCGAGGCGACGACCTCGACCTGTAGCGTGCCGCCCGCTTTCGCAGGCTGGCTGGTGCTGGCTGATGCGATGCTCGCGGCGCTTGCTCCAAGAGCAAGTGCTGTAGCTACCGCCGTCGCCGCTAGTGAACGGAGTGCGGCTGATCTCATATAGCCCCCTTGTTCGCGCCGGTGTACCCGACGGATTGTCATGTAGACGAGAGGGTGGTGGGTTCACGCGCAGACCTCCGCCCCTCGGCCTGGTTCTGAACTGTAATGTAGCTCCGCTTTCCGCACAATTTGTCATCTTGCATGCGAGGACGACTTGGAGGCCTAGCGGATAGGCCGAGTCAACCTGCTTGAGTGGCCCGCTGATCGACGAGCGCGATCGGTGTTTTGTCGTAACTGGCCATAGTGCGACGGCAAGGAGTTGGTCCGTTCGACCGGCCAACGCAGCCCCATCGGCTGATTGGTCTTCGGCGCTTTGCTGCCCCGCTTACGCTTTCTCGCGATGATCGCGTCGTCGATCTCGCGTTCCGCGAGGCGTTCGCGCGTGAGTTCGGAGTCGTATCCGCGATCGAGCCAGATGGTCTCGATCTCACAGAGCAGTCCGCGCGATGCCGCGTCGTCGAGCGTCGGCGCGAGGAGGATCGAGTCATTGCGGTTCGCCCCGTCTGCCACCCATCCAAAAGGGATGCCGCGTCGATCGGTGACGATCGACCACTTCCAGCCGAGCCGGGCTCTATCAGTCGGGTTCTTGCCCGTTCCCTCGCCACCACAGGGGCTCTTGTGCAAGCTGCCGTCGAGCGCGACGTCGTCGAAACAAAGCCCGATGATCTTGTCGTAGGCGCGGAGCGCCTCGGCGGCGATCTGCTCGAACACGCCGGCAGCGGTCCATTCGTCGCGTC
>Ga0208357_1001341_pt1 | contig 17976 bp, 15 predicted proteins | sample NGESurdeep092012_6_FD_184487 | JGI IMG/M metagenome (GOLD analysis project Ga0208357, IMG submission 184487) | Arctic peat soil microbial communities from Barrow, Alaska - NGEE Surface sample F52-2 deep-092012 (SPAdes) | ecosystem: Environmental > Terrestrial > Soil > Wetlands > Peat ... | reverse complement strand
CTGCCCGCGTGCGGTTACAAGCTGGAGGAATGCAGTGGATCTGTCTTTGTCTACCCGCGCCGAAGGCGAACACACTGTTGTCGTCGTCGGTGGCGAGATTGACGTCTACACCGCTCCCAAGCTGCGTGAGCAGCTGATCGACCTAGTCTCCGCAGGCAGCTACCACATCATTGTCGACATGGAGAACGTCGAGTTCCTTGACTCGACGGGCCTCGGCGTCCTGGTGGGTGGCCTCAAGCGAGTCCGTGCCCACGACGGGTCGCTGCGCCTGGTCTGCACCCAGGAGCGCATCCTCAAGATCTTCCGGATCACCGGGCTGACCAAGGTTTTCCCGATCCACGGGTCGGTCGACGAGGCCGTCGCCGCCACCGACTGAGCGGCGCGCTTTGCCTACCGTGACCGTCTCGTTCACGCCCTTACCTGAGCACGTCCGAACCGCCCGATTCATCGCCGCTTCTGTCGCCCGACGGGCCGGGGTAGCCGACGGCGTGCTCGACGAGATCAAGCTTGCGGTGAGCGAGGCGTGCTCCCTGGCCGTTCGCTTCAATCTGGCCCACGCGCCTTCGTCGCCCGTCGAGTTGAGGCTGATCGAGGACCAGGCGAGCTTCTCTGTCGAGGTTGCCGATTCGGTCGGCCGTCCGGCGCCGGACGCCGATGGCGAGCTCGCGTTCGACCTGACGAAGGACGACGACAGGGTCGACAGCGTCGACCTGAGCGGGCACGAGCGCCTTGGGCTGGCCGTCATCAGCGGCCTCGTCGACGACGTGACGGTCGAGTACCTCGCGACCGGATCCGTCGTCACGATGACCTGGCCGATCGGGTAACCGCCGGATGTTCCCCTCTGTTGGTGGGATGCGGTTCGCTGGATGCGGGACGTGACTTCTGACACACGCCCTACCAGGGCAACGGCGGGAGACATAGACTCCCGCATCCGCTTTGACGTCCCACTATCTGGGGTCAGCAGAGCTGGGCGGCCAATCGGTTTTCGCTTCTGCAATGGCGCAGAGGCGGTCGAGGAGGACACATGCTCGGGCTAGACCTGGTCAGCGCGACGAGTGGAGCTACCAGCGTCACCGGCGGCAACTACACGTGGGTGTGGATCGTCGCGGTCGTGGCGTTGCTGGCGCTCGGAGTGGCGTTCGCGCTGGTGCGCGAGGTGCTGTCGGCCGACCAGGGCACCGAGAACATGAAGCGGATCGCCGGGGCTGTGCAAGAGGGCGCCAGCGCCTACCTCAAGCGGCAGTTTCGAACCCTTGGCGTGTTCGCGGTCATCGTGTTCTTCCTCCTCCTGTTGCTGCCCGCCGACTCGGGCACCCAGCGCATCGGCCGGTCGATCTTCTTCCTGGTTGGTGCCGTCTTCTCGGGCGTGACCGGCTACACCGGTATGTGGCTTGCGGTCCGCGCCAATGTTCGGGTCGCAGCGGCTGCTCGCGGCGGTGAATCTCGCGGTGCCATGCGGATCGCGTTCCGCACCGGCGGTGTCGCCGGCATGTTCACCGTGGGCCTCGGGTTGTTCGGCGCCTGCCTCGTCGTGCTGTTCTTCCGCGCAAACGCTCCCAAGGTGCTTGAAGGGTTCGGGTTCGGCGCAGCCTTGCTGGCCATGTTCATGCGTGTTGGCGGCGGCATCTTCACGAAGGCCGCCGACGTCGGTGCCGACCTTGTCGGCAAGGTCGAGCAAGGCATCCCCGAAGACGACCCGCGCAACGCGGCGACGATCGCCGACAACGTCGGTGACAACGTGGGCGACTGTGCCGGCATGGCCGCCGACCTCTTCGAGAGCTACGCCGTCACGCTGGTCGCGTCGTTGATCCTCGGCAAGACAGCGTTCGGCAACCTCGGACTCGTCTTCCCGCTCATCGTGCCCGCGATCGGCGTCCTCACTGCTGTGGTGGGCATCTTCGCCGTGTCGCCGCGCGCCGGTGACCGCAGCGGCATGACCGCGATCAACCGCGGCTTCTTCATCTCGGCCGCCTTCTCCGTGGTGCTGGTCGCCGTTCTCGCCTTCACCGAGTTGCCGTCGAAGTTCTCCCAGCTCAAGGGCCTGACCAACTCCGACATCGCGTCACACTCGGGTAATCCGCGGGTGTTCGCGCTCATCGCCGTGGTCATCGGCATCGTGCTCGCCGCGGTCATCCAGCAGTTGACCGGCTACTTCACGGAGACGAACCGCCGCCCGGTGCGCGACATCGGGTTGACCTCACTCACGGGGCCGGCGACGGTGATCCTCGCGGGGGTTTCCGTTGGGCTCGAGTCCGCCGTGTACGCGGCGCTGATCGTCGCGGCCGCCGTCTACGGCGTGTTCTTGCTCGGCGGCGGCATCACCGTGCTGTCGCTGTTCGCAGTCGCACTCGCGGGCACCGGCCTACTCACCACCGTCGGCGTCATCGTCGCGATGGACACGTTCGGGCCGGTCTCCGACAACGCGCAGGGAATCGCCGAGATGTCAGGCGACGTGACAGGCGAAGGCGCCGTCGTCCTCACACAGCTCGACGCGGTCGGCAACACCACCAAGGCCATCACCAAGGGCATCGCGATCGCGACCGCGGTTCTCGCCGCGACCGCGCTCTTTGGCTCCTTTACTTCAGCGATCAGCGACGCACTTACGAAGGCCGGCACATCGGCGTCCGACGTGACCGGTATCACGGCGGCGAGCTTGTCGACCGACGTCACCTCACCCAACGTCATCGTCGGCGCGATCATCGGCGCGGCCGTCGTGTTCTTCTTCTCAGGCCTGCTCATCAGCGCGGTGGCGCGAGCGGCTGGCGCGGTTGTCTACGAGGTGCGGCGCCAGTTCCGCGAGATCGTCGGAATCATGGAGGGGACGGCGCTGCCGGAGTACGGCAAGGTCGTCGACATCGTCACCCGCGACTCGCTGCGTGAGCTCGCAACGCCTGGGCTGATGGCCGTGCTCGCGCCGATCGCGACGGGCTTCGCGCTCGGAGTCGGCGCACTCGCCGGCTATCTCGTCGGCGCCATTGCCTCAGGCGCGCTGATGGCGGTGTTCCTGGCGAACTCCGGTGGCGCGTGGGACAACGCTAAGAAGCTGGTCGAGGAAGGCAATCACGGCGGCAAGGGCTCGCCCGCCCACGAGGCGACCATCATCGGCGATACCGTCGGCGACCCCTTCAAGGACACCGCAGGCCCTGCCATCAACCCGCTGCTCAAGGTGATGAACCTGGTCGCCCTGCTGATCGCGCCGCTGATCGTTCGGTACTCCGTGGGCACGCACCACAACGCGCCGTTGCGGATCATCATCGCCGTGGTGGCGTTCGCGATCATCGCCGTGTCCGTTGTCATCTCCAAGCGCCGCAGCGTCGCGGTGGGTGCGGGCGAGGACGAAGCCAGGCCTTCCGAACTGGTCGTTTGACCCCGCCTGAAAAGCTGCCGCCGCGGGGTCAGTGGCCCGCGCGACGGCACCGAGCGGTTACGGTGGCTCGGGGTGACCGACCCCAAGACCGACTGACGAGGAGCATTCCGTAGTGGCCGCGCGCGCCAACACTCCCGCTGCATCCGACGACGACACCCGCCGCCTGGTCATCGTGGAGTCCCCAGCCAAGGCGAAGACGATCGCCGGGTATCTGGGCGGCAACTACATCGTCGAGTCGAGCATCGGGCACATCCGCGACCTACCGACCTCGGCCGCTGACATCCCCGCCAAGTACAAGAAGGAGCCCTGGTCGCGCCTTGGCGTCGATGTCGACCACGGATTCGAGCCGCTCTACGTGGTCAACGCAGACAAGCGCCAGCAGGTCGCCAAGCTGAAGGCCGCTCTCGCCGGCGTCGACGAGCTCTACCTCGCAACAGACGAGGACCGCGAGGGCGAGGCCATCGCGTGGCACCTGCTCGAGGTGCTGAACCCAAAAGTTCCGGTCCACCGGATGGTCTTCCACGAGATCACCCGCGACGCCATTCGCGAGGCTGCGCAGCATCCGAGAGAACTAAACCAGGCGCTCGTCGACGCCCAGGAGACCCGGCGGATCCTCGACCGGCTCTACGGCTACGAAGTGAGCCCGGTGCTCTGGAAGAAGGTCATGCCGCGGCTGTCCGCCGGTCGCGTCCAGAGCGTGGCCACCCGCATGGTCGTCGACCGCGAGCGTGATCGCATTGCGTTTCGGAGTGCGTCTTACTGGGACATCAACGCGGTCTTCGACACGACGCCAACCTTTGAGGCGACGCTTGCGGCAGTCGATGGCCAACGCGTTGCGCAGGGCCGTGACTTCGACTCGGTCGGCGTTTTGAAGACGAAGAACCTCGTGCACCTCGACGAGGCCAGGGCGACCGAACTGGCGACCGGCCTGAGCAATACCGAGTTCGTGGTGCGCAGCGTCGAGAGCAAGCCGTATCGGCGTAGCCCGGCGGCTCCCTTCATGACGAGCACGCTGCAGCAAGAGGCGAGCCGCAAGCTCCGGTTCAGCAGCCAGACCACGATGCGCATCGCCCAGCGGCTGTACGAGAACGGCCACATCACTTACATGCGTACCGACTCGACGACGCTGTCGGAGACAGCGTTGAACGCCGCGCGCAACCAGGTGCGCGAGCTCTATGGCAGCGAGTTCCTGCCCGACGTCCCGCGCAGGTATGAGAAGAAGGTCAAGAACGCGCAAGAGGCGCACGAGGCGATCCGCCCTAGTGGTGACAGGTTCGCGACCCCTGGCGAGCTCGCCGGACAGGTCACCGGTGACGAGGCCAGGCTCTACGAACTCATCTGGCAGCGCACGGTCGCCTCGCAGATGACCGACGCGACCGGCCAGACGGTGACCATGCGCCTTGGTGGCACGACCCGGCCCGATGCGATTCACACGAGCAACGGGAACACGAGTCACGATGCCGAGTTCTCGGCGTCCGGCACGGTGATCGTGCATCAGGGCTTCCTGAAGGTCTACGTCGAAAGCACTGACGACGACACCTCCTCCGACGACGCGAGCGAGCGCCGCCTGCCGAACTTGGCTGAGGGTGACACCGCCCGCGCGACGTCCCTCGAACCCGTCGGGCACACGACGAATCCGCCGGCCCGCTACACCGAGGCGAGCCTGGTGAGGGCTCTCGAAGAACGCGGCATCGGTCGCCCGAGCACGTTCGCAAGCATCATGGGCACGATTCTTGATCGCGGCTACGTGTTCAAGAAGGGCAGCGCGCTCGTTCCGACGTTCCTCGCGTTCGCGGTTGTGCAGTTGCTCGAGCGGCACTTCGGCGACCTCGTCGACTACGACTTCACCGCCGAGATGGAAGAGGACCTCGACCGCATCGCCGATGGCGAGACGGCCCGCACGGCGTGGCTGACCCACTTCTATTTCGGCGGCCCACTCGACGGCGGCGTCGGCGGGGTTGGCGGCAAGAGTGGCCCGGGCGACGACAACCCCGGACTCAAGGCGATGGTGAACGACCGGCTCGGCGAGATTGACGCGCGAGACGTCAGTTCGTTCCCGCTCGGTGACTCGGGCATCGTCGTGCGCGTCGGCCGCTACGGCACCTACCTCGAGCGCGACGGCCAGCGCGCGAACCTGCCCGACGGGGTAGCGCCCGACGAGGTGACGCAGGAGTACGCGCAGGCGCTGCTCGACAAGCCGAGCGGCGACCGGCCCCTGGGTATCGACCCGATCTCAGGCCGCGACCTCGTCGCGAAGGACGGTCGCTACGGCCCCTACGTCACCGAGATCCTGCCGGAGGATTCGAAGGCCAAGCCCCGCACCGCGAGCCTGTTCCAGTCGATGTCGCTCGACACCGTCACCATCGACGACGCCCTGCGGTTGCTGACGTTGCCGCGCATTCTCGGCGAGGTCGACGGCGAGGAGGTCGTCGCGAGCAACGGGCGTTACGGGCCGTACGTCAAGAAGGGTTCCGACACGCGCTCGATCGACAACGAGGAGCAACTCCTCACCATCAGCCTGCAACAGGCGCTCGACGTGCTTGCCCAACCCAAGCCGCGCGGACGACGGGCAGCTGCCGCCGGTCCGCTTCGTGAACTCGGTGTCGATCCCGCAAATCAGAAACCAATCGTCGTCCGCGATGGTCGTTTCGGTCCGTACGTGACCGACGGCGAGACCAACGCCACCCTTCGCAAGGGCGATGACGTGGCCGCCATCACGCTCGAACGGGCCTCTGAGCTGCTGGCCGACAAGCGGGCGCGCGGCCCGGCGCCGAAGAAGGTCGCGGCGCGCAAGCCCGCCAAGAAGACCGCAACCAAGACGGCGAGCAAGACGGCCGCGAAGACCGGCACCAAGACCGCAGCCAAGAAGTCGACCGCCCGCAAGACGGCCAAGAAGGCGCCCGCGAAGCGGACCTGACGCCCCGGACGCGAGATACTGGCGTGTCCGGCGGTCCGAGTCCAGGCCGCTACCGGTTCCGGCACCAAACCGAGCCGGTGCCCGGCAGTGGGGAGTTGAGCCATCTCCGAGGACCTCTTCGGCGCGGTGCCGCCCCCGGCGCCGTATGTCGAGGCTGCCCGCACCACCGCCGGCGAGGTCAGCGGCATCCGCGGTGTGCTCGCCATCAAGGCGTTCCGCAAACTGTGGATCGCGCTCTCGCTGTCGAGCTTCGGTGACTGGCTCGGCTTCCTTGCCCAGACCGCGTTGGCCGCCGAACTTGCCGTCGGCCACACCTACTTCGTGCAGAACTCGTCGGTCGGCCTCGTCGTGTTCGTGCGGCTGCTGCCCGCGGTCCTGCTTGCGCCGCTCGCTGGCGCGTTCGCTGACCGGCTTGACCGACGCCTCACGATGGTCATCGCCGACATCGGCCGGTTCTCGCTCTACGTCTCGATCCCGATCGTGCACACGTTGTGGTGGCTGTTCGTCGCGACGTTCCTGATCGAGACGCTCAGCCTGTTCTGGATTCCGGCGAAGGAAGCCACCGTTCCGAACCTGGTACCTCGGGAACAGCTCGAGCAGGCCAATCAGCTCAGCCTGCTGACGACCTACGGATCCGCCCCCGTAGCCGCGCTGGTGTTCGCGCTGCTCTCGCTGTTCACCGGCGTGATCAGTCACGCGTGGCCGTTCTTCACCACCAACCGCATCGACCTGGCGCTGTACTTCGACGCCTCAACGTTCCTCGTGTCGGCGGGCACGATCTTCACCTTGCGTGAGATCTCACACCAGGGCGGACGACGACGGCGCGCCGAATTCGAGAACGGCGCCGAGGTTGTACCGATCTCACAACCGTCGGTGATTCGCGCGATAGCCGAAGGCTGGCAATTTATCGGCCAGACCAGGGTGGTGCGCGGGCTGGTCGTCGGCATGCTGGGCGCATTCGCGGCCGCCGGCGTCGTTGTCGGGCTCGCCAAGAGATACACGCTCGACCTGGGCGGCGGTGACCCTGCGTACGGTGCGATGTTCGGGTCGGTGTTCGTCGGCCTTGCCTTCGGCATGTTCCTCGGCCCGAAATTCTTCCGCCGACTCTCGAGACGCCGTCTGTTCGGACTCTCGATCGCTGCGTCGGGCGCAACGCTCGCCTTGACGGCGATCGTCCACAACCTCGTGCTTGTGGTGCTTGGCGCGCTGATTATGGGCGCATTCTCTGGTGTGGCTTGGGTAACCGGATACACCTTGCTCGGCCTCGAGGTCGAGGACGAGAAACGCGGCCGCACGTGGGCGACGCTGCAGTCGTTGATGCAGGTCGATCTGTTGCTCATGGTTGCGGCCGGCCCGTTCATCTCCGGGGCGATCGGCGTGCACACGCTGCACATCAAGCGGGTCGTGCTGCGCCAGGATGGCGCGGCTTTCACGTTGCTCGGTGCGGGAATTATTGCCTTCGTTGTCGGCGTGATCGCCTACCGTCAGATGGACGATCGCGACGTGTCGCTGCGGCGCGACCTCATTGCTGCATTGCGCGGCTGGCGCCCGTTGGAGGGCCGTGGCGTGACGACAGGATTGTTCGTGGCGTTCGAGGGCGGCGAGGGCGCGGGCAAGTCGACGCAGAGCAAGCTGCTCGCTTCGTGGCTGACCGAGCGCGGGTACGAGGTCGTCACGACGCGCGAGCCAGGTGCGACGCCGATCGGGCGCCAGCTGCGGCAATTGCTCCTCGACCCCGACAGCGGTGAGATCGCACCGCGGGCAGAGGCGTTGCTGTACGCGGCCGACCGCGCGCAACACGTGGCCACGGTGATCCGGCCGGCACTCGCGCGCGGGGCCGTCGTCGTGAGTGACCGCTACGTCGATTCTTCGTTGGCGTACCAAGGCGTCGGCCGGTCGTTGTCGACCGGCGAGATCGAGCGGCTCTCGCAATTCGCGACGTCGGGCTTGCGTCCAGACGTGACGGTGTTGCTCGACGTCCCGGTCACTGAGGGCCTTGCCCGCACCTCGGCTCGCGACGAGCTTCCCGACCGGCTCGAAGCCGAGTCGGCCGCATTTCACGAGCGGGTTCGGGCAGCGTTTCGCGAGCTGGCCGAGGCCTCGCCCGACCGCTACCTCGTCATCGACGCTCGGCTGCCGGCCGCCACGATTCACCAGCTGATCGTGCGGCGAATCGCCGATTTCGTGCCCGAGCTCTCACCTGATCTTCAACCAACAGTGCAATTGAAAGTCGGACGCCGGTGAGTTGCTCGTGAGTGTGTTCGACGATCTCGTGGGCCAAGAGCGGGTGGTCGCGCTGTTGCGATCGGTCGCCATCTCGGCCGCCGAAGTTGCGTGGGCCAGTGATCTTGGCGGCGATCTGTTCGGTGCTCTCGCTGATGCACCGGCCGTGTTGCCCGACGCGACCTTTGCTGCCGTGCCGGGCGCCGCGATGACGCACGCCTGGTTGTTCACGGGGCCGCCCGGCTCCGGCCGATCGGTCGCGGCGCGCGCCTTCGCGGCCGCCTTGCAATGCACTGCCGCCATGAACGGCGGCGGCGACATCGAGCCCGGCTGCGGCATTTGCTTGGGCTGTCACACGGTGCTCGCCGGCACCCACGCCGACGTCGAAATCGTTGCACCACAAGGGTTATCTCTCGGTGTGCGAGAGGCGCGCGACCTTGTCAGTCGGGCCGCGCTCGCGCCGTCCGGTGGCCACTGGCAGGTCATCGTGATCGAGGATGCCGATCGGTTGACCGAGGGCGCCGCGAACGTGTTGTTGAAGGCGATCGAGGAGCCGGCGCCGCGCACGGTGTGGCTGTTATGCGTGCCGTCGGCCGAAGACCTCGTGGTGACGATCCGCTCGCGCTGCCGCGTCGTCGCGCTGCGCACTCCACCGACCGACGCGGTCGCTGCAGTGCTTGTGTCGCGCGATGGAGTCTCTGCTGAGGTCGCCGAGTTCGCGGCCCGGGCGGCGCAAGGTCACGTCGGCCGCGCTCGACGGCTCGCGACCGACGAAGCGGCACGGTCGCGGCGGCACGAGGTGCTGCAGTTGCCGTCGGCACTCGCCGACGTCGGCGGTTGCCTCGCGGCTGCGGGTGCCTTGGTCAAGGCGGTGGGTGTCGAGTCGGCGGAGGTCACGTCAGCGCTCGACGAAGCCGAAACCGCGTCGTACAAAGAGGCCTTCGGCGAAGGCGGGACGGCGACCGGGCTCGGTCGCGGGTCTGCTGCCGGTGGGGGTGCCGCTGCTCGAGGCGCGCTGCGCTCGGCCGCGGCCGCGTTGAAAGATCTCGAAGGCCGGCAGAAGTCGCGCGCCACCCGCACCCAGCGCGACGCGCTCGACCGCGCACTGACTGACCTCGCGGGGTTCTACCGCGATGTGCTCGTCATGCAGTTGGGGGCGGGCGTCGACATCGCCAACATCGACGAGTCGGCGGCAATCTCTTCCTTAGCCGCGTCGTCGTCAGCGGAGTCGACCGTGCGCCGGTTGTCGGCCGTGTTGGCCTGCCGCACGTCGCTCGACGCGAACGCCAACCCACTTCTCACGGTCGAAGCACTAACCCTGGCCCTGCGCGCCGGCTAAGCGGCCGCCCAACCCGGACCTCCCCGCCGTCCGCACCCCCCCGCCGTCTGCCCCGGTTTCTGCCACGTATCGCCCGACTCCTCACACATTCAGGTTTTCCACGCTCCAAGGCGCGAGTTCCTCACAGATACAGGCTTCTGAGTTCGCGGAAGCTGCTTCTGTGGGGAGCGCACCTGCATCTTTGAGGTATCAAGGGCCGGACGACGGGGGGCGAGGGCGCTGCCGATTGGCCGGTGCGTCGTCACGGCTCGCGATCCTAACGACGTGTCATGCGACCCGGTGCACGCCTTGAAGCGGGACTTACCTATTCTTGACTTATGTCACAATTGTCGCGCTTCAGGATCTGGTCATCCGTGGCTGTCACGCTGTCGGTCTCGGTCGCGTTGGCGGGGTGCAGCAAGAGCTCGAGTCCGCATGCGGCAGCGTCGAGCCCCGCGGTTTCGCCGTCGGCCACAGGGTCGGCTGCTCCGAGTGCGAGTGCGCCCGCGACGAGCAGCGCACCGGCGGCAACAGTCAGCAGCGCGGCACCTTCGGCGCCGGTGAGTTCGGCGCCGGTCAGTTCGCCGGCGGCCGCGAGCTCGCCGGTGGTGGCCGGTCCTCCTGCCACGCCACAGCTGACGGCGATTGCGCTGCAAGCCTCCGACCTGCCGGCCGGCTGGGCCGGCACTGCATCCGATCCCGACCCCGCCGAAGCGTCGGAGGATGCGGCACTGGCCCAGTGTGTCGGCGGCAAGGACTCCTACCCGGACGAAACGGGGGAGTCGAACTCAGACGACTACGGACTCGACAACGCCAGCATCTCTTCCTCCGCGACGAGCTTCCGGTCACCAACCGACGTGACGGCTGACATTGCGATTATCAAGAGTCCGAAAATCGACTCCTGCTACAAGCAGCTTGCGGTAAGCCAGCTAGGCGGTCTGCCAGCCGGCGCAACACTCAACAGTGCAGAGATCGACGTGACGCCGGGTTCGGCTGGCGGTCCGAGCAACGTTGTTGCCACCGCGTCGGGCAAGATCGAGATCACTGCCTCGGGCCAGCTGCTCGACTTCTACCTCAACATCGCGTTCATCACCGGCCCGTCGATCGAGGCCGAAGTCGACTTCTTCAACATCGGCACCCCCGTGCCGCCGGCTCTGCGTGCTTCGCTCATCGCGAAGGTCTCGGCCCGGGCAGGAGCGGCGGCCCAGGCGTAGCCGGCTCTCATGGCGCGGCGGGTCGTCGTCCGTTCTTCTTCGGAGTCGCGCGTTCGATGTCGTGGATCAGCCGTTTGAGCTGGGTGATCTCGTCGCGCAACGCCTTCTCGCCGGCGGCGCTGAGAGTGACCCACGTGCGGGCGCGCTTGCCTTCGTAGCCCTTCTCGATGTCGACGAGGCCAGCCTTCTCCAGCACTGTCAGATGCTGCCCGAGGTTGCCCGCGGTGAGGTCGAGCGTGTCTCGAAGAAAGCCGAACTCCACTCGCCGGGCTTCGTGCGCGATCGTCAAGATGCCCAGCCGGACTCGTTGGTGCACGACGTCATCGAGCCCATTCGCTGGGTGGCTCACGGTGTCGTCCGCCGCTCGACAACTTGGAAGCAGATGCCGCCGAGGATAAGCACGCCGCCGAGGATAACGAGGTGCGGCAGGAAGACCCAATGAGACGAGCGCGTCATATCCCAACCGAAGTTGACCGCGCCGACGACGAGGACGAGATAGCCGAGGGCGAAGGCGAGCAATGACCAGTTGCGTTCGATTCGAGCCAACACGATCAGTGCTAGGCCAATCGCGGCCGCCGGACTGACTAGCCGCAGCACGAACGTCGACAGCTCCGTCGAGCCCACCCGCCGCCCGCCAAGAAAAGCCTGGTGCGCCGTCGGGTTGTGGGCGATCCACAGCGTGATCGCCGTGAGTGCCAGCGCGAGGACAACTCCGGCGATGACATAGGGCTTGATGCGCGTGCCGACCCCACGCTGCAAAGACCGTCGGATCGCCATGGCGGCGATCGCCACGTAGGCCAGCGTCAGTGCGACCGGCCAGTAGACGAACAGCCAGCTCGGGTAGAGCGAGCAGACGTAGCTGCCCGCCGGGTGATTCGACTCGCAGGTTCGCACGACATGGCCGTACCGCTCGAACGGCGCCGCGAGAAGCGTGACCACCCCCAGCATGAGGAGCGGGAACCCGGTGCCGCGCTGGGTCGTGCGCACCCGACGCGTCAGTTCGCGAGTGGCCGACAGTAACTCGTGAGGCGTGCTCTGTGGCACGGATGCGTCCGTCATGAGACTAGCTTTGCATTACAGACCGCTCTCCACAAGAGATAACTCTGCCCGATCTGTCGAGCCTCAGGTTTCGCCGAACGACGGGTGGCGGGGCCGTAGCGCTTCAGGCAGGTGTAGTTGAAGCAGCTTCGACTCGAGGTCGGTCGGCAGATATGAGGGCGTCGCGCGGGAGACCATGATCATCGCGAGGAAGGCGAGCGGCACCGTCCAAATCGCCGGCTGCCCGAGCAGCACCTCTGGCCACCCGCGCTGACCCACGCCGGCCATCGTCAAGATGATGGCGACCGACGACGTGCAGCCGCCGAGCACGAGTCCGGCGATCGCACCGACCCAGGTCAGCCGTCGCCACCAGATGCCGAGAACGAGCAGCGGGCAGAAGGTCGACGCCGCGATCGCGAAACACCAACCGACCAACATGTTCAAGTCGAAGCTCTGCACTTGGAGCCCGGCGACCAGGCCGACCGCACCCGCGACGACGGCGCATTTCCTGAAGGTGCGGACCCCACCGCGCATCAGGTCGTGAGCCATCGCGCCGGCGACGCTGACGAGCAGGCCGGACGATGTTGAAAGAAAGGCTGCGAACGCCCCGGCTGCGACGAGTGCTCCGAGCACCGAACCGCCGATGCCGCCGATCAGCGCGTGCGGCAGGACCAGCACCACCGAGTCGGTCTGGCCGGTGAGATAGAGACTGGGATCACGTAACCGGCCGAGCACCGCGAACACGGCCGGGAAGACGTAGAAGCCGCCTAGCAGCATCAACACGATGATCGTCGTGCGGCGTGCTGCTCTCCCGTCCTGATTGGTGTAGAAGCGAACCAGGATGTGGGGCAACCCCAATGTGCCAAGGAACGTCGCCACGATCAGTGAGTAGGTCGCCGCAAGAGGATGCGCCCCGCGGTGCCCCGCGTCGACGAACGGTGACACCCACGATTTGCCGTCCAGGATGGGCAATCCGGTCGCGTGCGGAGTAGCCGCACCGGCCGGAAACACCAGCACCGCGCCGTCCTTCACTTCGTATTTTCCCGGGACCAAGTTGAGCGGGCCGTCGACCTTCACGCCCTCGATCGTTCCGTGGGCCGTCACCGTCACCGGCGCGATCACGTTGATGTCGACCGACGTCTGCACGTGAACTGTTGTCTGCGTCGCAAATACCGGTGGCGCCGGCCTCGTCAGGGCTTGGCGGTGCACGCCACCAACGACGGCAAGCAAAACAACAGCAGGGACGGCGATTGCCACCAGCTTGATCCAGTACTGCAGCGCTTGGACGAATGTCACACCCTTCATGCCGCCTGCGGCGATGTTGCTGGTGACGACGATGGCGAGCACTCCGACACCGACCCAATAGGGCGTCCCGAGCAGGACGTTCAGGGTCAGGCCGGCACCCTTCAACTGCGGCAGCAGGTAGAACCAGCCGATGACGAGGACGAACGCCGTTGCGACCTTGCGCAATCGGGGCTCGCCTAGACGGCCTTCGGCGAAGTCAGGAATGGTGTACGCGCCAAACCTTCGAAGCGGCGCCGCGACCAGGAGCAGCAGCATCAGATAGCCCGCCGCGTAGCCGACCGGATACCACAGCATTCCCAAGCCATCCTTGAGAATCAGTCCGGCGACGCCGAGGAATGAAGCCGCTGACAAGTACTCACCAGAGATCGCTGCGGCATTGCGAAACGGCGGCACCGCGCGTGCCGCGACCATGAAGTCGTCGGGAGTTCGGGCCACCCTGATGCCGAGCGCACCAACGATCATCGTGATGAGCGTCACCACAATGATCGCGGCAAGTGCGAGCGGCGCGACCGTCAAAGTTTCTCGACAAGGTCGGAGCACTTCATAGCTTCTCGACAAGGTCGGAGCACTTCATAGCTTCTCGACTAGGTCGCGAAAGTGACGCTCAGTGCGTTCGGCGAGACGGACGTAGGCGATCGCAATTGCGACCAGTACCGGATACACCGCGATGCCGAGTACGGCGAGGGTGAGTGGTAGGCCGAACACGCGCTTGTCGGCGAGCGAGGGCACCAGGCTGACAACGAGCGGCAGCGAGATCAGGAGGCCGACCGCGAGCGCGATGAATCCCAGGGTGAGGCCGAACTGCGCGCGCATGAGCGAGTGCAGCAGAACGTCGCTGTACTCGGTGCGCTCGTCAAATGCTTGCGACTCGGTATCGCGTCGCGGCACGACGACGCCTGTCGAGCGCACCGTCGTGCGCACCGGGCGAACGGGTGGCGTCGGTTCGGTCACCGGCGTCGGCCACGTCGAAGTCTCACGGCTGCCGGCCACCGTGTGGGGTGCCGCCGTGTTGCACACGCAGCAGGCGGCGCTTCAACTCAGCCGCGTGCCGCCGGCTCACCGCAAGGTCTTGTCCGGCAACCCGAACGACGGCAGCTCCTGCTGCGCCCGTGCGGATCTCGACCACGTACCGCAAGGCAATGAGGTAGCTGCGGTGGATGCGAACAAAACCGTGATCTGCCCAGCGTTCTTCGAACAGTGCCAGCGGTAAGCGCACCAAGTGCGCACCGCCGTGCACAGTGTGCAGCCGCACGTAGTCGCCGTTCGCTTGAATCCAGCACACGTCGGCACGCTCGACCATGAAGGTGCGGCCGTTGACATCAACCGGCACCACTAGGAAGTCGTCACCTGTGCGCGACCCGTCGGTGGTCGTGGGCACGGCGGGTCGTGGGCGTTTGGCTTCCGCGATCTGGGCCACGGCGTCGGAAAGGCGATCGGCCGACACTGGCTTCAACAGGTACCCGCGCGCGTGCGCCTGGAATGCGGCGACAGCGTGCGACTCATAGGCCGTGACGAAGATGACGAGCGGCGGGTCGGTGAACTGCAGCAACAGCCTCGCGAGTTCGAGGCCGTCGAGCCCAGGCATGCGGATGTCGAGGAACATCCCGTCGTAGTGCTCGTCCTGCAGGAGCCGAAGAGCTTCGGTTGCGTCGGCTGCGACATCGACGACGGACACTGCAGGTTGATCGCGCAGCAGGAACTCGAGATCGGCACGTGCCGGAGCTTCGTCATCGACAACGAGCACCCGCAAGCCTGCGGCGTCCGGCTCTGAGGACCAACTCGGGACTGACGCCGTCACGATGCACGAACTCCCGCCTGGTACTTGGGAATTCGCGCCGTTACCTTCATGCCGGCACCCAAGGCAGTCTCGACCGTAATGCCGTGATCGGCACCAAAGACCTGCCGCAATCTCTCGTCGACGTTGACGAGCCCGACGCCGTGGTCCCGCCGTCCGGACAAATGCTGGCGCACCAGCTCCGGATCCATGCCCATGCCGTCATCTTCGACGGAAAGGACGCACTCGACGTCGCCGTCTTGAGCCGAGATTGTCACGTGGCCCACGCCTTCTTTGTTCTCGAGGCCGTGTCGCACCGCGTTCTCCACCAATGGCTGGATGAGCAGGCACGGTACCGCTACGGAGAGCACCTCAGGCGCAATTCGCAACACGACCTGCAGCCGGTCGCCGAATCGCGCTCGCTCGAGTTCGAGGTAGGTGTCGACGGCCTGTAGCTCTTCGGCGATCGTCGCGAACTGACCCCGACTTCTGAAGCTATAGCGGATGAAATCCGCGAAACCGAGCAGCAGGTCGCGGGCCCGATCCGGGTCTGTGCGCATGAACGACGCGATCGCGGTCAGGGCGTTGTAGACGAAGTGCGGCGAGATCTGTGCGCGTAGAAACCGCAACTCAGCCTCGGCGGCGCGCGCCCGCGCACTGTCGAGCTCGGCCAGTTCCAGCTGGGTCGACGCGAAGCGAGCCACCTCACCCGCGGCTCGTAGCAGTCCCGCTCGAGTCGAGGGCGCCAGCGCGACGAGCGTCCCGACGACGACCCCGCCGCTGGTGAGCGGGACGACGACCCCCGACCGCAGTGGACAGTCGACGCCGTCCGCGCATCGCAGGTCGCGCGGGCCGAGGGCCATGGCCTTGCCGTTGGCCAGCACCTGCCGTGCGCCCACGAGAACCGAGGGAGCGTGGTCGATCCCCGGGCCGTCCCACGCGAGCAGCCCACTCGTGCCGGTGATCGCCGTCGCCCGCGCCGCGAGCAGCGCCCGTAGGGCAGGAGCCGATCGCGCCGCGCTCTCTCGCGTCAGCCCGGCTCGCAGCGCTCGCGCTGCCGACCCGGCGGTGTGCAGCACGTCGTAGGTCGTTCGCTGCAAAGGCGTGCCGAGCCCTCGGCTGCCGCGCCGCCAGTACCAGAGCGAGCTGCCGAGCGCGATAGCGATCACGCCAAGACCGATGCCCAGCGCTACGGATTTCACGCCCCGACAGTAGGCCGGGAAGCCGGTTGGTTAAAGAGGCACGCGTGACCACTGGGCGATCACTCCCACCATTCGGCGCACAAAACGATCCGCTCGGCGCGCCACGAGCAGGGAGCCGTTGCGAAGGGCTGGTAGCGATCCCAGGCTCTGCCTAGATGTTGATCAGGACCCCGTTCTCATCGAGGAGGCACAGTGTCCACTCAGACGCCGGTCGCGCCCGCGCTGGCAGTATCCATCGCGGATCCAGGTCCGCTCGGCCTCGCCGGCTTCGCGATGACCACGTTCGTACTGAGCACGTTCAACACGAATGTTCTCAACCCAAGCATGGAAGCCGCAGTGTTGCCGCTTGCGCTGTTCTACGGCGGCATCGTCCAGCTGCTCGCCGGTATGTGGGAGTTCCGCAAGGGCAACACCTTCGGCGCTACGGCGTTCGCGTCGTTTGGCGCTTTCTGGTTGGCGTTCTACTGGCTGGTCACGTACGACGCGGCGCACCTCGCTCCTGCCGCCGACGCGCACAAGGCCGTCGCCCTGTTCCTGCTCTCGTGGGCCATCTTCACTGCTTACATGACGATCGCGGCGATGCGCACCAGCGGTGCCGTGCTGGCGGTATTCGTGGCGCTGACGATCACGTTCATCCTGCTGACCATCGGTAATTTCGCCACCGGCCAGTCGGGCAAGGACTGGATTCAGTTCGGTGGTTGGTTCGGATTCCTCACCGCGATACTCGCCTGGTACGCCTCGTTCGCGGGAGTCACCAACGCAACCTTCGCCAAGACCGTCGTCCCGACCTGGCCGTTGGCTAACCGCGCCGTGGTCGCTCGGCCGTAGTTTTCTGTTCGACGGCGCACCTATGGCTCAGCGTGATTCTGAGCCATAGGTGCGTTGCAATTCAAGGTGGACGACGAGGCGCTGGTCTTCGACCATCGCGCGACGGAAGTCATCCCAATCCGGGTGCTCGCCTGCATTGGTGCGGTAGATCGTGATCAGCTCCTCGACAACGGCGTCCGCTCGTTCCTGCGCAATTGGCGTGAGGTCGGCGATGCCCTCCGCGGCCGCCCAACCCCAGCCGTCCGGGGCGATGACGTGCAGGTTCGCCCGCGGGTCGCGGCGCAGATTTGCCACCTTGAACCTGTCTGCGGTCGTCGAGATCGAGATCCGCCTCGTCGCGTCGTCGTACATGTAGCCGACGTTCGACGATTGCGGGCGACCATCGCGCTTGATGGTGATCAGCACGCCCAAATGGAGACCGGCGAGTAGCGCCAGATGCGACGGTGCCAGTTGGCTGGCTGTGGTGTCGGGGCTGTCTGGTTGCGTCATGGTGGTGATCCTTCCGGGTCAGGCCAACCGTATGTGCTGAGTGCCGTGGGCCGAATGGTCCTGAACCAGTCCGTTATGTGCGCCGACGACGGTGGAGTGAGAATTCCCTCCTCGCGCGCCGCCGCATGAGCGAGCAGCCGCCCTGGCAACCGCCCCAGGGGTGGCCTCCGCCGGCCAATCCCTACGGCTACCCGCCCGCGCAGAACCCCTACGCGGCTCCGCCGCAGAACCCCTACGCGGCTGCGCCGCAGAACCCCTACGCGGCTGCGCCGCAGAACCCCTACGCGGCTGCGCCGCAGAA
>Ga0208357_1001340_pt1 | contig 17977 bp, 18 predicted proteins | sample NGESurdeep092012_6_FD_184487 | JGI IMG/M metagenome (GOLD analysis project Ga0208357, IMG submission 184487) | Arctic peat soil microbial communities from Barrow, Alaska - NGEE Surface sample F52-2 deep-092012 (SPAdes) | ecosystem: Environmental > Terrestrial > Soil > Wetlands > Peat ... | reverse complement strand
TGACGAACCACGGCGTGGACGTCGCCTACTGTCTCGTCACCTCCGGTGACGCGGGCGGTGACGCGTCGACCCACACGCGCGAAGAGCGCAGCGCCATCCGCGAAGCGGAACAGACCGCCGCCGCGAAAGAGGTGGGCGTCACCGACCTCACCTTTCTTCGTTATCCCGATGGTCAAGTCGAAACCACGTTGGCGCTGCGTCGAGAGATTGCGCGCGTCATTCGAATGCATCGGCCCGACCTCGTCATCACCCAGAGCCCCGAGCGCAACTACGATCGCATCTTCGCTAGTCACCCCGACCACCTAGCGACGGGTGAGTCGACGCTGCGCGCGGTCTATCCCGACGCGCGCAACCCCCACGCCTTTCCCGAACTCGTCGGCGAGGGCTTTGTGCCCCACACCGTGTCACAAGTGTGGTTGGGCGGCACGTCGCCCACGATGGTGGTGGACATTACGAAGACCTTCAATCAAAAGTTCGCCGCGCTCTCCCAGCACGTCAGTCAAGTGGGTGGGCGCGACGGTCTGGAAAAGATGCTCAAGTCGTGGTCGCGCTTAACAGCGAAGACCGCCGGCATGAAGAAGGGCAAGCTCGCCGAGGGTTTTCGAGTCATCACGACCTCCTAAGGCGCGAGGGCTCTCGCCGTAGGGTGGGGGCATGGAGGACGGTGCGAGCCACGGCGACCAATCGCGTACGCCCATTGGCCTTCGCCGTCCCGCCAAGGGATTCAGTCAGATCTTCCTCGGCCTCACGCGAGAAAACTTTCCGGGCCAACTACTCGCAGGGGTAACGCTCCTCGCAATCGCCATTCCCGAGCAACTCGCCACCTCGCAACTCGCGGGTGTGGCCGCTTTCACGGCGATGATTGCCTTCATCGCGGCGACCCTCGTGTTCGTCTTCATTGGATCGAACCCCATCATGTCGGTGGGCGCGGACTCGACCATCGCGCCGCTCTTTGCCGTTGCGCTCCTGCGACTCGCGCCCTTCTCGTCGACGCTGTATTTAGAACTCGCGGCGATGACGGCGGTCGTTACCGGGCTCGTCGTGATGTCCGTGGGACTGCTCCGTTTGGGCTGGATCGCCGATTTTCTTTCCTTACCCATCGTCACGGGGTTTCTCTGTGGGATCGGTGTCATCATCATCGTGCACCAGCTACCCAGTGCGTTAGGCGTCACGACGGGCGGGTCCAGCGTGCTGCAGCGCCTCACCTCACTTTCGCACGTCCTCGGCCACGTCAGCGCGTGGTCCGTCGCTATCTCTTTGGGAACGCTTCTCGTGCTGCTGGTCGGGGAGAAAATAAATTCCCGGATTCCCTGGGCACTCGGCGCGATCGGCGTCGCGACGGTGCTCGTGGGGGCCCTCTCACTGGGCAGTCACGGGGTGAAGGAACTCGGCGCGGTGAGTGCCGTCCTGCCGACGTGGCGTCTGCACTGGTTGAGCGCGAGTCAGTGGGGCGTCGTGATGACCACGGCGGTGACGCTCGTGATCGTGATACTCAGTCAAACGTCGGCGACGTCGAGAACGTCCTCGGACGACCTCGGCGTGGAGTCTGATATCAGTCGCGACTTCGTCGGGGTGGGCCTCGCTAACGTCGCGGCCGGCTTCGTGGGAGCGTTTCCGGTCAACGCGTCACCGGCACGAACGACGGTCGCGCGACTCGCCGGGGGTCGGACCAAGGTCGTCGGACTTACCGCCGCGGTGCTGGCGATCGCGCTGTCACCGTTCGTGCATTTTGCGCACGCCATTCCTTTGGCGGCGCTCGCTGGAGTGCTGTTCTTCATTGCCTCTCGGCTCATCAAGGTCGGCCAACTCGTCAAGATCTGGCGCTCGCGCCGCCTGGAGTTCGTGCTCGCGATCATCTCGCTGCTCGGCGTTATATTCATTGGCGTCGAACAAGGACTGGCCATCGCGGTGGGCCTCGCCATTCTTGATCAGACCTGGCGTTCGGCGCGTCCTCGCATGGTCGTGATGGGTCGACACGCGGGAACAACGAGTTGGGAGCCCCTCACCGAGAAGGACGTCGCGAGCGTCGACCACGTGCTGGCGGTCCTCTTCGACAACGACATCTTCTTCGCGAACTCAGGGGTATTTCGCCGCGAGGCGCACCAACTGATGAAGACCTACCCCGCGACGAGACACCTCGTCATTGACGCAGTGGCGATCTCTGACATCGACTTCACCGGCATGACGATTTTTAGTCAAGTGGTCGACGACCTAACGAAGGACCAGATCTCAGTCTCCTTGGCGCGCGTCGGTGACAAGGTGCGCGCCAGCCTCGCTGGGTCCTTCGACGCGCAGGTTCGCGACATCGCGATCTACGACAACGTCGACGCCGCAGTGAACGCGGTTAGCTCGTAAAGGTTTAGCTCGCGGCGAGTTGACGCAGCACGAAATTGAGCACGCCGCCGTGGCGGTAGTAGTCGGCTTCGGTGGGCGTGTCGATTCGCAGTCGAACCGAAAAGTCCAACTCGTCGCCGCTCGCGCGCACGACGTGCACGTTCACTCGGGGCACACTCTCGCCGCGATTGAGTGCTTCGAGGCCGCTGAGCGAGTACACCTCCGTGCCGTCGAGTTCGTGGGTCGCGGCACTCTCGCCCGGGAGGTACTGCAGGGGCAGTACGCCCATGCCGACGAGGTTCGAGCGGTGGATTCGCTCAAAGGACTCCACGAGCACCGCGCGTACGCCGAGCAGCTTGGTGCCCTTCGCGGCCCAGTCGCGACTCGAGCCGGTGCCGTACTCTTTGCCGCCGAGAATAATCAGCGGCGTTCCCTCTTCGGCGTAGGCCATCGCGGCGTCAAAGATTGACATTTCGGTGCCCTCGGGCAGTTTGATCGTGACGCCGCCTTCGGTCCCGGGCGCCATCAAGTTGCGCAGACGAATGTTCGCGAACGTGCCGCGCACCATTACCTGGTGGTTGCCGCGGCGAGTGCCGTAACTGTTGAAGTCTTCGGCCTTGACGCCACAGTCGACGAGGTAGCGACCCGCTGGTCCGTTCGCTCGAATATTGCCCGCCGGCGAGATGTGGTCGGTCGTTACCGAGTCGCCGAGTTTCGCGAGTACCCGGGCGTCGAGGACGTCACTTACGGCACTCGGCTCCATCTCGAGTCCCTCAAAGTAGGGCGGCAGTTTGACGTAGGTGGAGGCCTGGTCCCATTGGTAGGTGACTTCGTCGGTCGTCGGTACGGCCCGCCAACGTTCGTCGCCACTAAAGGCACTGGCGTAACGGGTCTCGAACATCTCGGGGGTGATCGAAGCACGAACCGCCTCCGCCACGTCCGCGTCGCTCGGCCAGAGGTCGGACAAGAAGACGGGCTTTCCGGCGGTGTCGGTGCCGAGCGCTTCGCTGGAGAGGTCGATGTCGATCGTGCCGGCGAGCGCGTAGGCGACGACGAGTGGGGGACTGGCGAGGAAGTTCTGCTTGACGTCGGGGTGGATTCGTCCTTCGAAGTTGCGATTACCCGACAGGACCGACACGACGGAAAGATCGTGTTCGTTGACGGCCTCGGACACGCCGTCGAGCAGCGGACCGGTGTTACCAATACAGGTCGTACAGCCGTAGCCGGCGAGGTAGAAGCCCAGGGCGTCGAGGGAGTCCACGAGATTGGCGCGCTCGAGGTAGTCCATGACGACGCGGCTGCCAGGGGCCAATGAAGTCTTCACCCAGGGTTTTACGGTGAGACCAAGTTCGACTGCTTTTCGCGCTACTAATCCAGCCGCGACGAGTACCGAAGGGTTCGACGTATTGGTGCACGAAGTAATGGCCGCGACGGTGACGGCGCCGTCGCGCAGGTGCTCGGCGGCGTCCACACCTTGAACCTCGATGGGCTCGCGTCCGAGTGCCTCACGAAAGGCGCCGCGCGCCCCCGAGAGCGAGACGCGGTCTTGGGGACGCTTGGGTCCAGCGAGACTCGGCTCGACGGTCGCGAGGTCGAGTTCGGCGTACTCGGAGTAGATCGGCTCGGGCGCGCTTTCGTGGTGCCACATTCCCTGGGCTTTGGCGTAGGCCTCAACGAGCGCGAGTTGCGCTGGTGGGCGTCCCGTGAAGGCGAGGTAGTTGAGCGTCACCTGGTCGATGGGAAAGATCGTGCAAGTCGCGCCGTACTCGGGTGACATGTTGCCAATGGTGGCGCGGGTCTCGAGAGAGAGTGAACCAACGCCCGGGCCGTACGCCTCGACGAATTTACCAACGACACCGTGTTGACGAAGTAGTTGGGTGATGGTCAGTACGACATCGGTCGCGGTGACGCCTTCGCGCGTCGCGCCCACGAGTCGCAGTCCGACGACTGGTGGAATCAACATCGAAGCTGGTTGGCCCAGCATGCCGGCCTCGGCCTCGATACCGCCGACGCCCCAGCCCAACACCCCGAGACCATTCACCATGGTGGTGTGGGAGTCCGTGCCAACGATGGTGTCGAGGTAGGCCACGCCGTCGAGTTCGAAGACGACCTTGGCGAGGTGCTCGAGATTGACCTGGTGACAGATGCCCATGCCCGGAGGAACGACGCGGAACTTCTTGAACGAATTCTGTGCCCACTTCAGAAATGTGTAGCGCTCGGCGTTTCGCTCGTACTCAATCTCGACGTTCTGGTCGTAACTTGACGCCGTGCCGCTGCGCTCGAGAATGACCGAGTGGTCAATGACGAGTTCGACGGGCACCAGGGGATTGATCTTGGACGCGTCGCTGCCGAGGGCGACGATGGCGTCGCGCATGGCCGCGAGGTCGACGACGCCCGGGACGCCCGTTAAGTCCTGCATGAGAACTCGCGCCGGCGTGAAGGCGATCTCCCGGGCGTCGTCGCCGGCCGCTTCGCCGTGATTCGACGGTGCGTCGGACCACCTCGCGAGCGCTTCGATGTCGCTGGCTTTGACTTTGACACCGTCTTCGTGGCGCAAAAGGTTCTCGAGTAGGACCTTGATGGAGTAAGGAAGACGGTCGACGTTGAAGGCCTTGAGGCCCTCGCCGTGGAGCGAAAAATAGGTAAGCGTGCGCCCATCGACCTCGAGGGTGCTTTCGCTATTGAATGAGTTCATCGAAGATGTCATTGCTCTATTCTGCCGTGTTTTCACGAAGTTGAATTCGCCGCTGACGCACTGACGCGGAGCCAAGTGGGAGACTTGCGGCGTGACTTCGACGTACGATTCCTTGCTCGCGCGGCTCCAACAAGCCTTTGACGTGGTGGCGCCGGGCGCTGATCCCGTTCTTCGACGCTCGGACCGGAGCGACTTTCAAGCCAATGGCGTGATGGCGCTCGCGAAACGGGTCGGACGAGCGCCCCGTGACGTCGCCGAAGAGATCGTGGCGGCCGCACGCCTCGGTGACGTGGCCGAGGTGATGGTCGCGGGTCCCGGGTTTTTGAACATCACGCTGCTACCGGCGTTCCTCAACGAGAAACTCAACGAACTGACACTTGATCCCCGGCTCGGTCTTGCGGCGACCGACGATCCTCGACGAGTGGTGATTGACTACTCCGCGCCGAACGTGGCCAAAGAGATGCACGTGGGTCACCTACGCACGACCGTCATTGGTGACGCCCTCGCTCGGATGTACCGCTTCGCCGGACACGTCGTGATTGCCCGTAACCACGTTGGTGACTGGGGTACGAACTTCGGTCTGTTGATCGAACACTTGCTCGATCTCGGTGAGGACCGGGCCATGGCGTCGCTCTCCATTGGCGATCTCGACGCCTTCTACCGAGAAGCTCGTCAGGCCTTTGACGCGAGTGAGGACTTTCAACGTCGAAGTCGCGCGCGCGTAGTACTCCTGCAGAGTGGCGACCCCGAGACGCTGCGACTCTGGAGTATCCTCGTCGATGAGTCGATCGTTTATTTCGGCGAGGTCTATAAGAAACTCGACGTGACGCTGACGCCCGACGACGTCGTGGGCGAGTCGTACTACAACAACATGCTCGAAGATGTCGTGCGCGACCTCGACGCGGCCGGACTGCTCGTGGAGAGCGGTGGCGCGATGTGCGTGTTTCCACCGGGCTATTTGAACCGCGAAGGCGAACCGCTGCCCCTGATTGTCCAAAAGAGCGACGACGGATTTGGCTACGCCGCCTCTGATCTCGCGGCGGTGCGCGACCGCGTGACGAACCTTAAGGCCGATGAGTTGTTGTACGTCGTGGGTGCTCCCCAAGTTCAGCACCTCGAGATGGTGTTCGCCGTGGCGCGGATGGCGAAATGGCTGCCCGAGCGGGTGCGCTGTGAGCAAGTGGCCTTTGGCAACGTGCTCGGTCCCGACCGCAAGATGTTCAAGTCACGCAGTGGCGAGACGGTCAAGCTCGTCGGCCTGATCGATGAAGCCATAGAAAAGGCGTTCGACGCGCTCGAAGAGCGCGCGCCAGAACTCGAGGGCGAAGACCGTCGCACGCTCGCTACGCAGATTGCTCGCGCGGCCATTAAATACGCCGACCTCTCGACCGAGCGCCAGCACGACTACGTTTTCGATCTCGAGCGCATGATCGCCTTCGAGGGTGACACGGGTCCGTATCTGCAGTACGCGCACGCACGCGTCAGTTCGATCTTTCGCCGGCTCGGCGAGCCGTATAGATCCAACAACGTGCCCTTCATGCTTGAGTCGAAGGCCGAGCGAGAACTCGCGCTAGGACTCTTGGCGCTGCCCGAGGTGTTCACGTCGTCGCTCTCGAGTCTTCAGCCCCATCGGCTCTGCACGTACTTATTCGATCTGGCCCAACGCTTCACCTTTTTCTACGACGCCTGTCCGGTGTTGTCGGCCGAGGGTGCGCTGCGCGAAGAGCGCCTGGCGCTGTGTGATCTCACGGCGCGGACCTTACGCCTTGGACTCTCCGTCTTAGGAATTGATACCCCCGACCAGATGTAGTTTCCTTGCGGGCGACGTACTCGGTAGAGTACGGATGACGGCGAATCGCCGTCTCAGGTTCTGGGGGAATGTATGCAGGTGAAGGCTTCTATTGTCAACGAAGTGCACGGTCAGTGGCGCACTGAGACGATCGAAATAGACGATCCACACGCCAACGAGGTCAAGGTCAAGATGGCCTTTGCGGGTATGTGCCACTCCGATGAGCACCTGCGCACCGGTGACATGGTTCCCGACGCGACGGTCATCGAGTTTCTCTCGGGACGTAGTTCGATGTTCCCCATCATCGGCGGCCACGAAGGTTCGGGCGTCGTTGAGTCCGTAGGTCCGAACGTCACGTCACTCAAGCCCGGTGACCACGTCGCCGTGTCCTTTGTTCCTTCGTGTGGCAAGTGCGAGTTCTGTGCCTCTGGTCGTCAGTACCTTTGCGACCTTGGCGCCCACACGCTCGTTGGTCCAATGATCTCTGATGGCACGTGGCGCCACCACCTCGGTGACACTGACCTCAACCGTATGGCCCAGCTCGGCACGTTCTCTGAGTACATCGTCGTGCACGAGGCGTCCCTCGTTCGCATCGATCCCTGGTACGACCTTCGCGCGGCGGCTCTCATATCTTGTGGCATCTCGACGGGCTTCGGCTCGGCCGTGAATCGAGGCGGCACCAAGCCTGGCGACACCGTGGCCATCATTGGTGTGGGCGGCGTCGGTTCTGGCGCGGTCCAGGGCGCCGTTTACGCGGGCGCTCGTGCGGTCATCGCCATCGACACGAATCAGTCCAAGGTCGATCGGGCGCTCAAGATTGGCGCCACGCACGGGTGCAACACGACCCTGGACGCGGCTTTTACGATCTTGCCCGAGTTGACGAGCGGTAAGAACTGCGACGTCACGATCATCACCGTTGGTGTACTCACCAGTGAACTGCTGGAGCAAGCTCGATCGATTACCGCGAAGGGTGGCGTGATTGTCGCTACGTCCATCGCACCGATGAGCCAGCAGACCGTTGAACTCAACGTCTTCGCGCTCTCGATGTTTAACCAAGAGATTCGCGGAACGGTCTTTGGCTCGGAGAGCCCTCGGGTTCAGATACCTCGACTGCTTCGTCTGCACCACGAAGGCAAACTCCACGTTGACGACCTCGTCACCCAGGAGTACTCACTCGACAACGTGCAGCAGGGCTACGACGACCTCGAATCGGGCAAAAACGTCCGTGGGGTTGTGCGTTTCTAGATCCTACTGAGATCATCGCCTCAGGCTTCTATTGACGTCAGTGCAATTTAGTTGAAAACTCGCCGCTGGGTATAGTCACGTGGTGACGAACCGAAACGATGACGATGAGAAGCGCGTTGACATCAATCGTGTAAATGATTCGATCGTCATCGACGTCGATTCGGTATGCGCGGCGCGTTTTCAGACGTCGCGATCCGACTGGTCGGATATCGATCGAGAGGTTTGAGATTGTCGCTCCAATTCGAGATTGTGTGCTCCCGTTAAATACTCGAATTTCTCGGAGTGCTGCGGGAGTGAACTCAATGCGGAAGTCGTTCACGACCACCCAAGCTCATGCTTCACCTGTTCCAAGGGTATGTTGTCGCCACCTTCGGCCATAACACGGTCAAACGCCGTTGCGTCTTGGTTGTCGTTTGAGTTCGATGAGTATCGTCTGGCGATCAAGAAAAAGCCACACGCCGTCGTGAAGGTACCCACGGCGTAGAGCAGATCGCCGAATGGCAGCCAATTGAAGTGAAAATATTGGATTAATGGCATTACGTTGGCGATGCACAATAGAAGAGACTCCAGCGCGAGGGCAAGAAACGCTTTGCGAAACAAGTCACCCCGTCCCGTCGACGAGACAGAAATCTTCGTTAGAAACCACCAAGCAATAAAGGTTGAGAGCGACGCTAATGGGATAGCGATCTCTTGAATCCAGTCGGTAACGGGAGGGTGCGCATAGGCGATGTCGGATAGAAACCAGACGCACGTGACGATCGTCGCTACGAACGTCACAAAAAATCCGCTAACGATAAGTACCCGTGCGCTGAACCACTGTTTCCAAGTCATAGTCCAAGGGTACTGCGCCCCTTAGGGGTTCACTTACCTCGCGGGGACTGCGCGCGCTGCTTCGAGGAGAGAACGTGAGTTCCCACGAGGTGGCTTGCGTGCTCAGCAGCAAGTTTCTCGGCGTCACTTCGCATCTGCTGTGCGAGGTCCTTGAACTCGTCCAGCGCCGGATTTACTCCAACGAGTGTGAACTCGTTCTCTACGATGCGTAAGTCCAGTCCCCATACGTCTTCGAGAATTCGCCGAACCCAACCCGTCGAGTGATCCCAGCCTTCACGGGGTGTCCCGGCTCCGTAGGCACCGCCGCGCACGACGACGAGCACCGCGGGCTTGGCCTCGAGGGTCTTTACTGTTCCACCACCGGCAATACGCGGTTCGGTCATGAGGACGTCGACCCAGGTTTTGAAGTGTTCAGAGACACCGAAGTTGTAGAGCGGCACAGCAAAAAGAAGCACGTCGGCCTCGAGTACCTCATCGGCGAGTGTCGCGGCGACAGCTGCCGCGTGGCGCTGCTCGTCGGTGCGATCAGCGTCGGCGATTCTCCGGCCAACGACAGCCTGCGCCCAGAGGGTCGAGGGGAGTGGATCGATGCCTATGGAACGTCGTGTCACTTCGGCGTCGGGCTCGCTTTCACGCCAGACACTCTCCACGATGTCGGCGATTGCTCGACTGCGAGAGCCTTCGGGGCGAATACTGGCGTCAAGTCGAAAGAGGGACATGGGAACTCCTGCGTAGGGGGAGACTCCACTTTAGGGGATACTTCTAAAAACGAAGTAACTTATCTTGCAGAAGTGACTGGTAGTCTTGAAAGCATGAAAAGCAGCGGTTCTCAGGTGGCCCAAGTGACTGGGGAATCCAGTGAGGCGCACCCCACCGGTGGTGCGTCGTCGTGCGATGAGGCGCTCGTTCGAGCGTTTCGATTTCTCGGAAAGCGCTGGAGCGGGGTGATTCTCGGCAACCTCACGAGGGGCCCCCTAGGTTTTGCCGAACTCGGCCGACGCGTCGAAGGCATTGGCGATTCTGTCTTGGCCGAACGCCTGAGCGATCTGCAGTTGACGGGTCTTATTTTTAGAGAGGTGCAGGTGGGTCCTCCGGTGTCGGTGACGTATCTCCTCTCTCCTTCGGGCCTCGCGTTGATCCCGGCGATGCTCGAGCTGAGCACGTGGGCTTCGAAGAATCTTCCGTGTCCGACTGATCGTTCCGACGCCACTTCGACGTCCTCCATCTAACGTCCTCTGGCGGTTCTCCGTCGTGCGTTGAAGTGAGCGAACGAGTCGTCGTGAGAGGATGATGTCGTGTCCGCTTCGTATCCAATACCGACGCTGAATGGTCAATTTGTTCGACTAGAGCCAATGTCGCTTGACCACGTTGACGCTCTGGTCGAGGCCGCGAATGAAGATCGATCAGCGTACGGCTTCACGCAGGTGCCCAGCTCGCGTGAAGAGATGGCGGCGTACGTAGTTAATCTTCTCGAGCAGCATCACAACGATCTCACGATTCCCTTCGTCCAGATTGACGTGGCGAGCGGCCGGGTCATTGGCGCGACGCGATACCTCGGCATTCGTTGGGAAGGGGCTCGACCACTTCCCTTTGCCGTAGAAATTGGTGGCACCTGGCTCGCCGCGTCATTACAGAGAACACGCGTCAACACGGAAGCGAAACTTCTTCTGCTCGACTTCGCATTTTCTACGTGGCACGTGGCGCGAGTTGACTTCAAGACCGACGCGCGAAACGATCGTTCGCGAGCGGCGATTCTTCGCCTCGGTGCGGTCTTTGAAGGCGTACTTCGTAAGTCCCAGTCGTCGATGGTTCCCGGCGAAGAGTCGCTCTTTCGTGACTCCGCTTTCTTCTCGATTCTCGACACTGAGTGGCCCTCGGTTCAATCCATCTTGAGCGCGAGCCTTCGCTGATTCCCTGGCAAAGAAACGCACTCGGGTCCCTTTACTTGCTTCTAGAGCTAAGGAACGCAGTGCGCTCGGTGGTGCTACCATGTAGCACATGGACCGAATTGGCGTACGTGAACTTCGTCAACACGCCAGTAAATACCTAGCTCGCGTGGCCAAGGGCGAGACCATCGAGGTCACCGATCGTGGTCGACCCGTTGCGAGGCTTTCGCCAGTCGGGAGCGACCCTTGGGAAGAGATGATCGCGAGCGGCCGAGTCGTCAAAGCAACTGACGACACACCATTTTCCTCTGAGCCTGCTCGTGACTTCGGTATCGACGCGTCGCGGCGCCTCGGCGAACTTCGAGAAGATGAACGTTGAAGTTGTATTTCGACTCATCGGCCATCGTCAAAGTGATACAACTCGAAACTGAGTCGCCGTCCCTCTTCGAATTCCTAGAGCTCCACTCTGAGGACCAGGTGGTGACGAGCGCGTTGGCACGAGTCGAAGTTGCTCGATCGCTGTACGGAGCTGACCAGAACTGTTTCGCTCTGATGAAGCGTCATTTCAGTCGTATGATGACGATAGCGATTGATGCTGAGATTCTTGAGCGCGCTGCATCGATGCTGCCAGGAGCACGACTTCGCAGCCTCGACGCAATTCACCTCGCGAGTGCCATGACGGTCGGCGACGGTTTGCGCTCAGTTGTTACCTACGACGCACGAATGCTCGACGCCGCGCGTGTCGTTGGGTTACGCGTGAGCTCTCCGGCACCGTGAGCGTCTAGGAGCGAGTGCATTCTCTCGAGCGCGTGCTCCAGACCACGTACTTCGATGTTCTATAAACTACCGGTAGAGTTCTTCACTATGGCACGAGGATGGGCAGTTATCGACTTTCTTGTCGTGTTGCTCTTCGTCGGCATCGGACGATCCAACCACCATCATCTTGTCAATCTGTCCGGCATGACATCGACGACGTGGCCCTTTGCTGTTGGACTTGGGGTCGGCTGGTTGATCGTGCTTGCTCGTCACCAGCGTGGGGTCTCGCTTGGTGCTGGCGTTGAAGTGTGGCTCGCAACAGTGGCGGTGGGGATGATTCTGCGAGTGATCGCGGGTCAAGGCACCGCCTTCGCCTTCATCTTGGTTGCGTTGGGTTTCCTTGGGGCACTCCTGCTCGGACTTCGTCTCGCCTACAGCGCACTGACCAGGCGTAACTGAGCCAAAGGAAACTCAAGGGCCGCAGTCAGGAATCAAAGGGCGGCGACTCCAGATTTCGTGGAACCAGTCCGTCTTCACCTGAATCGGCCGTTGCCGGCCAGCACTTAAGGCACCTTTGGAGGTTCAGCGATACTGAGAGAAGCGCAATTACAGACTTGCACTAGCTCTCTCGACGTGCTAGTCTTCACTTGCAGATAGACATAACGAAGAGGAAGGCTTAGTCAATGAACACTGATTCGATAGCGAGTGAGGTGCTCATCGAGGCGCCGATTGAACGGGTGTGGGCAGCCTTGACCGAACCGGCATCGGTGAGTGCGTGGTTCTGTAACGGGAGGGAAATCTCGATCGATCTTCGCATTGGCGGGGTGATGATCCTCGACCACGGCGACCACGGTCGTTACCCGACGGTCATCGTCTCAGTCGTGCCGCCAAACGCCTTTTCGTTCCGCTGGGCGGTACTGGATCCTGGAGCCCTCGCCACGGAGGAGAACTCGACACTGGTGGAGTTCACGTTAAAGACGACTCCTGAAGGGACCGTGCTTCGGGTGCTGGAAAGCGGCTTCGACAACCTCGCCGTGCCCGCTGGTAGGTCGATGAGTTCTTTGTTCGAGGACCACTCCGGAGGTTGGCCACAAGTCGTCAATGAGTTGGCTCAATACGTCATGGCCAATGTGGGGACGCCACGCGTCGACCCTTCGTGAGCGATGTCTCTGAGGTGCTCACCGCGCTGGCCGATCCCACACGACGAATGCTCCTGGAGAAGCTCTCCGTTCGAGGAGAAGCAACGGCGACGGCGCTCGCCGGTGATCTCCCGATCAGTCGTCAAGCCGTGGTCCAACATCTGAACGTGCTGGACAAGGTCGGGCTCGTTCGAGGGCGACGCCTGGGCCGCGAGCATCGATTCATCGTCTGCACGAAACCATTAGCTGAAACGGTCCAATGGATGGAGAAGCTCTCCCAACAGTGGGACCGACGACTCATTGCCATCAAGAAGATTGCCGAAGCGCCAATCGAGTAGCTACCGTGAACGATTACGCTGGTCAAGCTCTCATCTCAATCACCCGTTTCGCGCCACGAAGAACTGTTCACGGTCCGTCGAGTCCAAAGACGTTGCCAAAGGGATACTTCAGTTGAGTAATTTGTCTCGTCGGTGAAGGTTCGAGTGGGTGGCGATGAGCCTGACAACCAAGTCCGAGAAAGCGATGTCGCTCGGCTTCAACGTTGTCGACCCTGAAGTAGGCCACGGTCGAAGATCCCTGAGGATTGCGGCCGTCGCCGTTCGGGTGAACGTCGACTTCCAAGTCGCCTATCTCAATGAAGGAAAACTCGCCCTCATAATGAACTGGGGTGCCCGTTGCCTCGGCCCACCACGTCGTCGCGCTGGCTGGGTTGCCCCCGAAGAACATCACTGCTTTGATCACAAAAACTCTCCTAGTTTTTAAAGCATCCTCACCGAGATCTGCAGTCGACGAACAATCTCATCGAGTTCAAGCGATCCCGCCGCAATGTCGTTCGCCAAGTTAAACGCCTCAACTGCTGTCAGATTTGACACGCGATCGTTTAGTCGCAGAAAGATTACGGTGCACAGCCACCCAAGACGCTTGTCCCCGTCAAGGAGAGAATGGTTCTTGACTAGTGAGTGCATGAGTGCAGACGCCTTAAGTTCGAGCGTCTCGTATGCATCAACACCAAATGCACTTGACCGAGGTCGGGCAAGTGCGGAATCGAGAAGTCCGAGGTCACGGATGGGACCGACTCCTAGCATTTCGATGATGCCAAGAACGTCTTCAATCGTGAGAAACTCTGGTTCGTTCACGCCTTCGAGAGCAGTTCGATCACGTCACCCCAACGGTCCATCATCTCTGCGGTCGCGCCCGCAACGCGTTCGAGATGGGCGCTTCGGGAGTAGCGCTCAAGCACCGCTCGACGGATCACTTCTTGTCGCGACGTACCCTCAGCGTTGGAAAGCGCCGTGAGCGCGCGCTCCATTTCATCGTCAGTCCGTACCGTGAGTGCCATGCGTCAATGATACCAGACTGGTATCAGATAAATAAAGGCCTTCACCGAACGACTTCTGGCCCCTTTGCGATGTCTTTCAATCCGACGCTGGATGTCCGAAAACCCAGTACGTCGCGCAGAGTCATCGACGTTTGTGTGACGCGAGGCGTCAGGGGTGTCAGAGTCCTCCATCGTGCGGCACCGTGAAAGACCCCGACGCCGTACGCCAGGTCGTCCGCAACGCCGAGCGGAACATCGGTGATGTGGAGAGGATGATGACGCCATCGCCACGCGGTGCCCGCCGCAAAGAGAAGAAGCGCGCGACTTCTTAGTCGTGGATGAAGAGCGGCCACGAGAAGGACCACGCCAAAGGTTCGAACCACGGTTCTCGCGAGTGGGCCGCCCGCTCGGAGCATGTTGCGACTCACCACTTGCTTCGCTACTTCGTTTGGGTTGTCGGTTTCTTGAAAGAACTGGTCGCGCGCGTGCGCTCGCGCCGAACGGATAATCCGAGCGCCGACCGATGGCTTACCAATAAGAACCGAGGTCCACGCGAGAAGCGTCCACGGGTCGGCCCGTAAAGGCGCGAGCCGTGTTCCGTGCCGCATCGCTAACTCTGCGCTGGAGACGCCGTAGCGCTGTCGTTGTAGCCACCACAATCGCCACGTATCGCGAGGCGGGTGCGTGACGACGACTTGCGCTTCGTAGCGCACGAGCCAGCCCGCGTCGTGAAGTCGCCATACGAAGTCGACGTCCTCGCCGACTCTGAGTGTTTCGTCAAAACCATCGCCGAAGGCCTCACGTCGAACCATGATGCTCGCGCTCGGCACGTAGCCCACTGATCCACCCGGCACGACGAGACCACTGCGTTCTCCCATGTCCAGTGGGCCGAAGTGCTGCTCGAACCGCTCTCGGATTGAACTACCCGCACGGCCTCGAACCCGAGGCGCGACGGCAGCAACGAGGGGGTCTCCGAAGACGGGGAAGAGTCGCCGAGCGACGTCGAGAGCGTTCTCCATCTCGACGTCCGCGTCAACAAACCAGAGATACTTCCGCAACGTCGCTGAGGAGCCGACGTTACGCGCGCGAGCTGGTCCGTGGTTGTCATCCAAGCGAATGAGGTCAACGTCGAACGCCTCACAGCACGTCCTAATTTCGTCGTCCCTAGGCGAACCGTCGTCGACGACGGTGACGTGAAAACCGTCGAGCTGGCGAAGGAGAGTTGCTAGGCGCGAGACATTATCGAAGACCGGCACGATCACGTCAATCTCGTCGACGTGCAGTTCGGCGCTGAAGTGCGGGTGGAGAAGACCCTGGAGGACCAACGTTCGAGCGAAACGCCCTTCGCCGGCTCGGACGACGCCACCATTGTTCCACCGCTCGACCAGCGCGTGTGAAGCGCCGGCCAGACGTAGGAGTCGCCACGGACTGCCGCCGCTGACGAGCTCTCGATCGATGAAGGTCGCGCCATCATCTAGGACGACGTTCGTCCCACGGGGGATTGGCGCCTCGACGGGGGTGGGGGCGAGTGGAACAAGAGTGCTCACGTTGGGAGTCTCTCACGCTGGTTCTCGACCCACTCCCAGAGAAGGCAGAATGAAAGGGAATCGTTCGAGGAGGAATCGTGACATCTGAAACATTGATAAGGGAAGATGCGCCCGTTGAGATTGAAGAGGTCGAAGAACTTCTCGTTGAAGAAGTCTCTATTGACGGACTCTGTGGGGTCTACTAAACCGTGTCGTTAACGAGCGTCGACGCCTTTGACGGGTCCCAGTATTGGCAACTCAATGCACAAGTCTCACTTCGCGACGAAGCCTTTGGCGCCCTCGCGTACCATCACGGCAATCGTCGGCTGGTCTTTCTTAAGTCACGCGAACTCGTAGAACTTGTTCGTCGACTCGGCGAGTTCGACAGCGCCGCTGAGGCAATCGCTGCCGTCGCTCCTGCTGATCAACACGAACGCTACGTCAGCGCACTCGCGTCATTAAGCCGATCGGATCTGCTTCGTGGGCGCTGAGTCATCACTTCGTGATCGCTTCGAGCGCGGACTCGCCGCTCCCATCTGCTTAACCTGGGAGTTGACCTACGCGTGCAATTTGGCGTGCACGCACTGTCTGTCGTCCTCGGGACGTCGCGACCCGCGTGAACTCACGACGGCTGAAGCGAAGGATCTCATTGACGAGATTGCCGCGATGCAGATCTTCTACGTCAATATCGGTGGGGGCGAGCCGACGATTCGCCGCGACTTCTTTGAGCTGATCGAGCACGCCGTTGGCCAGCACGTGGGCGTCAAGTTCTCCACGAACGGGACGCGAATTGACGAGATGGCCGCGAAGCGGTTAGCGGGCATTGATTACCTCGACATTCAAATCTCCATTGACGGCGCCGACGCCGAGACCAGTGACCGCATTCGAGGCGCCGGAAGTTACGACGCCGCACGACGGGCCATGGACAACTTGAAGGCGGCAAACTTCGGTCCCTTCAAGATCTCGGTGGTGATGACGCGCGAGAGCATCGAACAACTCGACGCGTTCGAAGCACTTTCCGTGTCCTACGGCGCCGAACTTCGCCTCACCCGCCTTCGCCCCTCGGGTCGAGGCGTTGAGGTGTGGAACGAGCTTCACCCCACGCTTGAACAGAACCGCCGGCTCTATAGATGGCTGCTCGCTCGGCCCAACGTCTTAACGGGTGACTCGTTCTTTCACCTTTCGGCTCTCGGCGCGCCCCTTGAGGGACTCAATCTCTGTGGAGCGGGACGAGTGGTCTGTCTCATCGATCCGGTGGGAGACGTCTACGCGTGCCCGTTCGTTATTCACGACGAGTTTCTTGCCGGCAACGTGCGAGAAGCTGGCTTTGGCGACGTGTGGACGAAGAGCGCACTCTTCACCTCGCTGCGCGAACCAGGCAATCCTGGCGCCTGTGGTTCGTGTGGATCGTACGACGCGTGTCGCGGCGGCTGCATGGCCGCGAAGTTTTTCACTGGCCTCGAGATGAGCGACCCCGATCCGGAGTGCGTCTTTGGTCACGGCGAGACGGCGCTCGCGACCAAGGGCCTCACCATTCGTCCGCTCTCCTCACCGGACCACTCAAAGAGGGTGCCGGTCGCGCTGTCAGCGCGCTGAGCGGGAGACCTTTTTAGAGACTCAAGTAGTCTCGCTGTGAGTTGTTACGGGGGAAAGATGACAAGTTCGTGGTTCGAGACCGTCGCCATTGCGCAACGTCGAGCCGAGAAACGTCTCCCGAAGTCGGTTTACGGTGCACTCGTCGCCGGCTCCGAAAAGGGACTCTCCTCCAGCGACAACCTCGCTTCGTTTGATCAGTTGGGGTTCGCCCCGCACATTGCCGGACTACCCGACGAGCGATCCATGGCAACGACCGTCATGGGTCAGTCGGTGTCGATGCCGGTCATCATCTCGCCGACCGGCGTGCAAGCGGTCCACCCCGAAGGCGAAGTCGCAATGGCTCGTGCCGCGGCTCATCGCGGCGTCGCCATGGGGCTCAGTTCCTTCGCCAGTCGCTCCATCGAGGACGTCTGCGCCGTCAACGACCAGATCTTCTTACAGATGTACTGGTCGGGCGGCCGCGACACCATGGTCCAGCGTCTCGAGCGTGCGAAGGTGGCCGGCGCGAAGGGTGTCATTCTCACGCTCGACTGGTCCTTTTCCAATGGACGCGACTGGGGCAGTCCTTGGATTCCCGAGAAGATTGATCTGAAAGCGGCGCTGAAGCTCGCGCCCGAAGTGCTGGCGCGACCGGGTTGGCTGTGGTCCTTCGCCAAGACCGGACACTTTCCTAACCTCACGACACCCAACATGGCCGCACCGGGCGAGAAGGCGCCAACGTTCTTCGGTGCGTACTACGAGTGGATGCAGAGTGCGCTGCCCAGTTGGCAGGACGTGGCGTGGTTGCGCGCCCAGTGGGATGGTTCGTTCATGGTGAAGGGCGTCTGTCGCGTGGACGACGCCAAACGCGTCGTAGACCTGG
>Ga0208357_1001338_pt1 | contig 17988 bp, 12 predicted proteins | sample NGESurdeep092012_6_FD_184487 | JGI IMG/M metagenome (GOLD analysis project Ga0208357, IMG submission 184487) | Arctic peat soil microbial communities from Barrow, Alaska - NGEE Surface sample F52-2 deep-092012 (SPAdes) | ecosystem: Environmental > Terrestrial > Soil > Wetlands > Peat ... | reverse complement strand
GAGCGAGGCGCACAGCGCTCCCTTTTCGGGGCCCCCGGCGACGGCGATGACCCGTGCGCCGGCCGCCTTGCCCAGTTGGATCCCGGCGGTGCCCAACCCGCTGGCCGCCGAGTGCACCACGAGGGTCTCGCCGGCGCTGAGCCGCCCGCGGCGGAACAGCGCCAGATGCGAGGTCTGAAACGAGAGCACGAAGGCGGTCGCCTCGGCGTCATCGAGCTGATCCGGCGCATCGAAGACCGAGACCGCGGGGGCGATGGCGAACTCGGCAATGCCGCCCAGCGCCGTCTTGGTGATGGCGACCACCCGTTTACCAAGCCAGTGCTCGGCGCCCTCGCCCGTGTCGTCCACGATTCCACAGACGTCCATTCCCAACGTGAAGGGCGGGGGCGTGGGGACCGACACCAGCTTGCCGAGACATCGGTCGATGTCATTGAAGTTCAACGAGGCCGCCCCGACCTTGACCAGTACCTCGCCCGGTCCGGGCTCGGGTCGCTCGAGGGTGCGCACCGCCAGCACATCCCCCGGCCGACCGTGGGCGGTCACCTGCAAGGCCTTCATGCTCCACCCCCCGGCGGTACGTAAGACGAATTGAGTTCAGTGTCTCACATGCTCGTGGCCCGTGCACCGAACACGCGGTCGAACGCCGGCAGGAACCAGGCGGTGAGCTGGCGACGGACCTCGGTGGGCCGCCGGCCGCCGTTGCCGGGCACGGCGGCGTAGGAGATGAGGATCCGGACGATCCAGTCCACCAGGTCCATCGCGTCCCGTTCCGACACTGTCCCGTCGGCCAGGGACGATTCCAGGAGGGGGCGGATGCCGGCCTCGCCGATGCGGCGCAGGGTCGCCATGTTGATGGCCTGGGCGGCCGCCCAGGCCCCCGAGTCGCCGCCGAACACTGCGGCGTGGACCGGGCGTCGACCGATCTCCTCGATGCAGAACATCATGCCTTCGAGGATCCGCTCGAGCGGGTCGACAATGCCGGCCAGATGTACCTCGGCGTCGGCGGACATGGCCGCCGACTCGCGGGTCAACACGGCCAGGAAGATCGTCTCATGGGTGCCGAATCGACGGTAGAGCGTGGCCCGGGAGATCCCCACCTCCTGCGCGATGTCCGCCGCCGTGGTCTTCGACACCCCGAAGCGCATGTAGCACGCCGCCGCCGCATCCAAGACTGCGCCCGAGTCGACGCCGGGTTGACGTTGCTGGGACATGAGGCTCCTTGTGCGAGTCGGCCAACCGTTGAGCAGGCTGTGCCTGAACAAGTCACTATCACCGCCGACGCCACAATTCCAGGGGAGTACCATCGGTTGGGTTAGGCAGGGGGCTGGGGTGGCTCACACGGAGAGATGCGGAAACTGGTGACACCGACCGGATCGCCACCGCCCGTTGTCGGAGACCGAGCGGGCCACATGCCTGAACGTTCATTCGCCTCGGCCTGGAGGCGGGGTCGCCTCAGCGTGGAGGAGCGGGAGGCTCGGGGAAGGGCGGCCCGCGATCACGCCCCGAGGTCCAGCCACGGAACCCTCCCGCCGGTCGGACATCGTCCCGACCCGATTTCCCTCCTGGAGGAACAGGCAGTCAGCCGGGTGCCGGAGCTCATCCCGATCCGCTATGGGCGGATGCTCGATTCGCCCTTCACGTTCTATCGCGGCGCCGGATTGATCATGGCGTCCGATCTGGCCGCAACGCCGCAATCGGGTGTGACGGTGCAGCTCTGTGGCGATGCCCACCTCTCGAACTTCGGTGTGTTCGGCACGCCGGAGCGGCGGATGATCTTTGACATCAACGACTTCGATGAGACTCTGCCCGGTCCATGGGAGTGGGATGTCAAACGCTTGGCCGCCAGCTTCGAGGTCATGGGCCGCTTTCGCGGCTTCTCACGGGTCGATCGACGAGCCGTCGTCATGGCGGGTGTCAGGGCGTATCGAGAGCGCATGCGTGCGACCGCCACCATGGGCACGCTTGAGGCGTGGTCCGACCATCTGGAGGTGGGACAACTCCTGGACCAGTTCATGTCGGAGGTTCGCCGGGGTCGACTGAGAAGGAAGGAAGCCCGCTTGGCCGAAAAGATGGTGGCGAAGGCGCGTACCCGCGACAGCGTCAGGGTCATGACCCGGCGGACCGGTAGAGTCGATGACGAACTCCGCTTCGTGTCCGAACCCCCGCTCATTGTGCCGATCGAGGATCTGGTGCCGGCGGGCACCGAGTGGGATCACACCGAAACGCTCATCAAGGAGTTGCTCGCCTCGTACCGGCGCACGTTAGGGGTCGAGCACCACCCGCTGGAGGAGTTCCGCTACGTCCATGCAGCACGCAAGGTCGTCGGGGTCGGCAGCGTCGGCACCCGTTGCCACATCCTCCTCTTGATCGGCCGCGACGAATCGGATCCTCTGATCCTCCAAGTCAAAGAGGCGCAACCGTCGGTCCTCGAGGCCTTCACGCGCCCGAGCGAGTACAGCAATCACGGTCAACGTGTCGTGGCTGGTCAGCGCCTCATGCAGGGAGCCACCGACGCATTCCTCGGCTGGCAACGCATCAAGGGATTCGACGGAGCGATCCGCGACTACTACGTGCGCCAGCTCCATGATTGGAAGGGGAGCGCAGAGGTCGAGGACATGTTGGTGTCGGGGGCGGAGCTCTACTCGCGAATTTGCGGTGAGACGCTGGCCCGCGCCCACGCCCGCTGGGGCGATCGAATAGCCGTGGCCACCTACCTAGGAAAGGGCGACGCTTTCGACCGAGCCATTGCCGACTTTTCCGCGGCCTACGCCGACCAGAACGAGCGCGACTACGAAGCGCTCGTTCAGGCCGTGAAATCGGGTCGTCTTTTGGCTCAAGAAGGCGTCTAGTGCCCGCGGTCCTGCCCCAGCGAAATCACTGAAGGGCGTCTGCTCGATCCGGACGGTCCGAGGGGTGGATCGAGCGGACTCTGGCCCCGCGACGACGGTTTCACGAAACTGTCACGGACATTGCAGCCCTCTACCAGCACTTATTGGCAAAAAGGGGGATTGCATGGACCTTGCACTCAGCTGATCGTAAGCTATCTCAACTCATCGGAAACCCTGGTGACAATGAGATTCGGGAAAGTGGGGACAGTCATGCTGAACAGGGCAAAGGCTGGGATCGGGGTGGCCACAATCGGCATGGCGATGGCCCTGGTTCCCGCCATTTCACCAGCATCGGCCAGCGTGTCGAGGGTGGCCAGCGTGTCGAGCGTGTCCAGCCTGAGTAGCAACGCGTTGTGCCGGGACTACAAGAACCAGCAGTCGGCATCGGCGAACACCCAGGGCAGTGCGCTGGAGAAGGCCTACGCCTCCGGAAATTGGCCCGCCATCCAGAAGGCCCTCTTGTCGACGTATAACTCGGAGGCCGGCGCGATAAGCAAGCTGGAGTCGGTCTTGAGCGGAGCGCCGAGCAACGTCAAGGCGGCGGTGGGAACGTTCCTCCAGTTCGCGAACTCTCTCAAGGGCGTGATCCAGCGGTCGACCAGCCTGACGAATTTCGGCACTCAGGTCGCCGCGGTCTCGACGAACCCGAAGTTGGCGTCGGCGGAGAAGGTGCTCGCAGCCTACGGCGCGAAGCTCTGCCCCGGCTTGGTTCCCAAGACAACGACACCGACCACCTGACCGGCGGTTGTGGCGTCCGGAAGGTTCAGGTTGCGTTGCACCTGACCGCGTCGTGACCTGGCCCCGTCCGTTCTGGAGTGAGGAAGGCCCGCGGACCCGGTAAGACTGAGACCGGCTGGACCTATTCACGACGGAGAGATTGCGGAAGGTGGACGAGGTGGTGCTGAAGAAAGTCGGCGTAGGGCTTGGAGTGACCATTATCGCTATGGCGCTGAGCCTCGGGCCTGCCGTTGCGGCGTCCGGCAACGTGAAGGCGTCGACCACGCTTCGCGCCAATGCCCTCTGCACGGCCTACAAGGCCGATATCAAGGCAGGGAGCAAGCCACTGAGCCCGTCGGTGACGAAAGCGATCAATTCACAGAACTGGGCGGTGGCGCAAAAGGCGCTGCTGTCGGTCTTCAACGGGGAATCGGGCTTGTTGAAGTCCGTGGTGTCGGCGCTTCAGGGAGCCCCGAGCAACGTGAAGTCCGCAGCTGGTGTCGTCGTCACCTTCGAAGGCACACTCAAGAACCTCATATCGAACTCAAAGAGCAAGGCCAAGTACCAATCCGCGGTGACGGCGGCATCCAACAGCCCGAAGCTGGCTTCGGCGGAGAAGGTGCTGGATGCCTACACCCAGAAAGCGTGCCCCGGCGTGATCACCACGCCGACCACCTGACCCTGGGTGGTGACCCTCCGCTCCGCTCACCGACCGGGCGGCAGGACTTCTAGAACGGTGTAACAGGACACGTGGCCTGAGGGTATGGTGGCGCGCGCACGGCGTGGGCCGTGACAGGGGGTGGCAAGCGTGGACGACCTGAGCGGCAAGGTGGCGGTAGTCACCGGCGGGGCAGCCGGCATCGGGCGGGGGATCGTCGAGGCCCTGCTCGAGGAGGGCGCCCGCGTAGTCATCGCCGACGTGGAAGCGTCGGTGCTCAATGACACCCTCAAGGAGCTGCATCCTCTGGGCCAGGTGCGTGGCGTGGTCACCGACGTATCCTCGGCGGCCTCCGTCGAGGACTTGGCGGACGATGTGTATGCCACCGAGGGGGCCTGCCACCTCCTCTTCAACAATGCCGGCGTGACATCGGGCGGCGGCGGGAGGCCGTGGGAGCAGGAGCCCAACGACTGGACGTGGTGTTTCAGCGTGAACGTCTTCGGGGTGGCCAACGGCATGCTGTCCTTCGTCCCGCGCATGATCGAGGCGGGGCAGGCCGGGGTGGTGGTGAACACCTCGAGCATGGACGGGGGCATCGCACCGGTTCCCTATGCCTCGGTCTACGCCTCCAGCAAGGCCGCCATCTCCTGCCTGACCGAGGCCCTGGCCCATCAGCTGTCGGCGGCGGGCACGCAGCTGCGAGCGGCGGTCTTCTATCCCTCGGGCGGGCTGCTCGATACGGGATTGTGGACCGCCCAACGCAACCGCCCACCGGAACTGGCCCGCCTCAAGCCGCGTCCGCCGGCGCCCGGGACCACGTTTGCCGAGTTCAAAGCCCAGCTCGAAGCGGCCGGCCGTCCGGTCGACGTGGTGGACCTACTCGAGTTGGGCCGCTTCGTCGTCCGCGGCGTCAAGGCGGGCAACTTCATCATCGGCCACGGGCTCGAAGAGGCGGGTGCAATGTTGCACGCCCGGGCCGATGCCATCGCCGAGGGCCGGCTTCCGCCGGCCGCACTGAGCTGAAGGAGTGGCCATGACGATGACCAGGTCCAGCGCGACCACCGACCGCTACACGATCATCTCGTCCGACGGCCATGCCGGGGGAGACATTCAGGACTACCGGCCGTACCTGGCCAGTCGCTGGCACGATGACTTCGACGCCTGGGCGGCCGAGTACGTGAACCCCTTCGCGGACCTCCTGGCTCCCATCGCCTACCGCAGTTGGGACAGCGCTCGCCGGCTGTCCGAGACCGAATCCGACGGGATCGCCGCCGAGGTGCTCTTCCCGAATACCGTCCCGCCCTTCTTCTCCGAGGGCAACCTGGTGGCGCTTCCGCCCACTGCGGAGGACTACGAGGCCCGCTGGGCCGGGGTGCAGGCGCACAACCGCTGGCTGGCCGATTTTTGTGCCAACACGCCGGGCCGGCGGGCCGGCGTGGTGCAGGTCTTCGCCAATCGCATGGAGGACGCGCTGGCCGAAGTGCGGTGGGCTGTGGAACGGTTCCATCCCTTCGGCGGCATCCTTCTGCCGTCCATTCCCCCCAATTCACATCTTCCGCCGCTGTGGGAACCGCACTATGAGCCCCTGTGGCAACTCTGTGCCGACCTGGGCGTGCCGATCAACATTCACGGCGGGAGTGCCCTGCCCGACTACGGCGAGCACGAAGCAGCTCGATCCATGATGTTGATCGAGATCCCGTGGTTCAGCCACCGTGCCGTCTGGCATCTCATCTTCGCCGGCGTGCTCGAGCGCCATCCCACCCTGCGCTTCGCCGTCACCGAGCAGGGGGTGGCGTGGTTGCCGCGCGGGCTCGAAACGCTGGACTGGTTCTACGGGCGCATGACGCTGCCCGAAGCGGCCGAGGCCCGGTATTTCGGCGCCGCGGCCGCGCACTTGTCGATGAAGCCCTCGGAATATTTCGCCCGCAACTTCTGGATCGGAGCGAGCTTCCTCCGACCGAGCGAGGCCCCCTTGTGCAACGAACTCGGGATCGAGCACATCATGTGGGGGGCCGACTATCCGCATTCGGAGGGCACCTACCCCCACACCACCGAGGCCCTGCGCGTGGCCTTTGCCGACCGGCCGGTGGGCGAGGTACGGACCATGGTGGAGTCCACCGCGGCTGACTTCTACGGCTTCGATCTCGAGCAGCTTCGTCCGGTCGGCGACCGCATCGGTCCCGCCGTGACCGACGTCAGTACGCCGCTGGCCCAGGACGACTGGCCGACCGACTCCACCTGCAACGCCTTCGACCGGACACAGATGCTGCGGGCCTGGTAGTTCCGTCTGGTCATCCACGCCTGGTCGCCGCGGCTGGTCGTCAGCGCGGCAGCAGGCCGTCGAGCAGTTTGTCCAGAGTGAAGGCAAACAGCACATCGGTGTCGACGCCCTGTTCCATCGCCCGCTGGAGCCCGGCGTCGACGGCGCCACCGCCCAGGCTGTGCCAGAGCTCCTGCGTGGTTTCGCTCCCGGGCACCCGTTGTTCGAAATTGTCGGTCAAGAGGATGAACCCTCCGACGGTGAACAGAATGGCCCGCACCACCATGGCGGCGTCGTCGCCGCGCAGACCGGACGCGGCCACCTCGCGGGCCAGCGCCACCTGGGTCGGGAAGGAGAGCTCGGCCGCTCGTCCCAGCTCCAACGCCAGCGCCTGGACCGGTTGGGTGGCGGCCACCTGCGCTCGCAGTTCCTGGGCCAGTTCGAGCATCCGCTTGCGGGGGGAACGACCGCGGGCTCGGGGCTCGGGCAATTCCTCGATCAATGCCGTCAGCACCTGGTCCAGCAGGGCTTCCCGGCTCCCGAAATGCCAGTAGACCGAGGTCGGGGTCACGCCGGCCATGGTGGCCACCTTGCGCATGGTGACCCCGGCCACCCCGTCACGCAACAGCAACTCCCGGGCGGCCGCCACCAGACGCTGCCCGGTTGGCTCTTGGGACCCGGCCGGGGGAGTCTTCAGGGAGGTCACGCCGGGCGAGCGTAGCGACTCTCGACACCTGTCCCCTCGTGTGGAACAGTGTTACAGAAGGGAGGGCACATGGACACCATCAGGTACGGAGCACGCCGCGAGCAGGTCAGCCACGAGATCGCGGCCAAGAAAGCGGACATCTGGTCGGAGGCGGTCACCGCCATCTACGAGACCGATCCCGGGATCATCGCCGCCGTCCTTCCCCCACCGCTCGAGGTGGGACCACAACCGCTGGTGCGCGTCACCATCACCAAGGTGGAGATGCCCGGACTCCCGGTCTTCGGGGCCGGATGGATCGGCGTACAAGCTCGACACGGTGATCGGATCGGGGAGTACCCGATCTTCATGCCCATGACCACCGAGCAGTCCACCATCGGCGGGCGCGAGACCTACGGCGAGCCCAAGAAGTTGGCCGAGGTGGCGGTGCGACGCGACGGGGCGCGGGTCGAAGCCAGCGTGTCCCGCATGGGGTCGCTACTGTGCGAGATCGTCGGCTCGGTCACCGAGACGCGCGAGAACTACGAGCTCGAGAAGACCGACTTCTGGTTCAAATTGTCCCCCTCGGCCGAAACGCCGGGCCGGCTCGACCAGGATCCGCTCCTGGTCTACGGCGAGAAGACCGAGCGGGCCCGGCTGCACGAGGGGATTGAGGGTGAGCTCATCATCAAGGAGGCCCCGCTCGACCCGATCGCCGATCTCGTCATCCGCCGGATCGTCGACATCAACTGGACCGAGCGAGCCTCGACGCAGGTCGGCCGCATCATCGGGCCGGTGCCCCGGGCCGACCTCGAGCCGTATCTCCATCAGCGCTATGACGATCTCTCGGTGTTGGGGGCGAAGAAATGAGTGAGCGCTACACGATCATCTCGGCCGACGCCCACGCGGGTCTGCCCTGCCAGGAGTACCGGCCCTACCTCGACCCCAAGTATCTGCCGCAGTTCGACGAGTACCTGGCCGAGCGCGAGGCGAGCCGCAGTCAGGCGTTGCAGATGAATTACGACTACATCATGGGGTGGGAGACCGAGAACGCCGAAGGCCTGCGGGGCGCGTGGGACATTGACCAGCGCGACAAGGAACTTGATGCCGACGGTGTGACCGCTGAGGTTATGTTCGCCGATGCCGATGCGATCACCGGGATGTCGTCGCCCCCGTTCGGCGCCGGCCTCGCTGCCGGATCCATCACCGATCCCGAACTGGCCTTCGCCGGGGCGCGGGCCCACAACCGTTTCCTGGCCGAGATGTGCAGCCGCAATCCCGAGCGCCACGGCGGCATCGCGCTGGTGCCGATAACCCACAGCGTCGAGCGGTCGGTGGCCGAGATCGACTGGTTGGCCGCCCAGCCGGGCATCAAGGGTGTCATGGTGCCGACCATGTGGCACGACCTCCAGCCCTACAACCACCCCGACTACGACCCGGTGTGGGCCGCCTGCCAGGCCGCCGGTTTTCCCGTGCACACCCATTCGGGGGAAGCCCCGCAGGATGAGTACAACGACAACATCGGCATCTACCTGGCCGAAGTGGTCTGGTGGGCCACCCGTCCCATGTGGCACCTGCTCTTTTCCGGGGTCTTCGAGCGCTTTCCGGGACTGAAGTATGTGGTGACAGAGGCGGCGGCCTATTGGGCCGCCGACCTGATGTGGAAGTGGGACCAGTACATGGGGGGCGGTCACACCACCAAGAAGATGGCCGCGCTCCTGGCCGGCAAGATCTCCAAACTGCCCTCGGACTACTTCGGCGAGAACATCTTCATCGGCGCGTCCACCATGTCCAAAGAGGAGATCAGGCGCCGTCATATTCTCGGATGCGACGTTGTGATGTGGGGCACCGACTACCCCCACCCTGAAGGCACCTGGCCGCACACCCAGGAGAAACTGCGGAGCGATTTCGGAGGCATTCCGGTGGAGGACACCCGAAAGCTTCTTGGGGAGACGGCCGCCCGTTGTTACAGCTTCGACCTGGCTACCCTCCAGCCCATCGCTGATCGAGTTGGCCCGACGCCGGCCGACCTCGGTCAGGACACCTCGCTACGCACCGATCCCGCTGACGTCGCGGCCGCCCGTTGGTGGAAAGAGGAGTACCAGGTCACAGCCCCCGGCTGAGGCCACGTCTTCCCCCGAGTGTCTGAGGGCAGCGATCACGAGACAGACAACAGAACTGGCAACAGATCTGAGCACAGTGCAGATTCGGGCCAGAATGTGCGCGTGAGCACCAGGCAACACTCCAGCGAGACCACCATCGCCGATCCGATCGACCGGGAGGCACTGCGGGCCAAGTACCGCGAAGAGCGGGAAAAGCGGCTCCGGCCGGACGGCAACGACCAGTACATCGAGCCGACCGGTCGGTTCGCCCACTTCCTGGACGACCCTTATGCCGAGCCGGTCGATCGTGCGCCGGTCTCCGACGAAGTGACGGTCGTGATCATCGGGGGCGGTTTCTCGGGACTGGTCACCGGTGCCCGGCTCAAACAAGCCGGCGTCACCGACGTCCGCATCCTCGAGGGCGGCGGCGACGTCGGGGGTGCGTGGTACTGGAACCGATATCCGGGCGCCATGTGCGATACCGCGGCGATGATCTACCTGCCCCTGCTCGAGGAGACCGGGCACAGGCCCACGCAGAAGTACACCTTCGCCCCTGAGATCTTCGGGCACGCCCAGCGAATTGCCCGCCACTTCGGACTTTACGAAAAGTCGCTCTTCTCCACCGAGGTGACCGCTCTCGGGTGGGACGAGACATCGTCGCGGTGGGTCGTCCAGACCAACCGGGGTGACCGCATCCGGGCCCGGTTCGTCTCCATGGGCACGGGCCCGCTGCACCGGCCCAAGCTCCCGGGTATCCCTGGTCTCGAGACCTTTACCGGACACTGCTTCCACACCAGCCGTTGGGACTACGACTACACCGGCGGCGCCTACAGCGGAGCCCCCATGGACAAGTTGGGCGACAAGAGGGTCGGCATCATCGGCACCGGCGCCACATCGGTGCAGTGCATTCCCCAACTGGCCCGGGCCGCACGAGAGCTGTTCGTGTTCCAACGGACGCCGTCCTCGATCGACGTCCGCAACAACCACCCCATCGAACCGGAATTCTTCTCCACGCTCGAGGCCGGCTGGCAGGAGAAGTGGCTGATGAACTTCGCCACCCTCCAGGCCGGTGGTTTCGCCGACGAGGACCTGGTCAAGGACGGCTGGACCGACATCTCCCAGCGGATCCGCGACCGCATCGTCGCCGGCCTCGGCCAAACGGATGTCCCCTTCGGCCCCGAGGAATTCCGGCGGGCCTATGAGGAGAGCGACGACGAGAAGATGGCCGAGATCCGGGCCCGGGTCGATGCCATCGTGGCGGATCCCAAGACCGCCCAGGGTCTGAAGCCGTGGTACCGACAACTCTGCAAGCGGCCGTGTTTCCACGACGAGTACCTCCAGGCCTTCAACGTACCCGGCGTCGAGCTGGTCGACAGCGAGGGTCGCGGCGTCGAGGCCATCGACGAGTCCGGGGTCTGGGTCGGCGAGGCGCACTACGAGCTCGACTGCCTCATCTTCGCGTCGGGCTTCGAAGTCGGCACCGACTACGCAAGGCGATCGGGCTTCGAGGCGGCGGGTCGTGGCGGGCTCCTGCTCTCGGAGCACTGGGCCGAGGGCATGCGCAGCATGCACGGCCTTCACGTGCACGGCTTCCCCAACCTGTTCATCGTGGGCCCGAATCAGAATGCCAGCCTCATCTCCAATATCACGCACAACCTCACGGAGGCCGGCACGACGATCGCCACCGTGGTCGCCCACGCGCTCGAGGTCGGCGCCGACGAAGTCGAGGTGAGCGAGGCAGCCGAGGGGGACTGGGTACGGACGGTCGAGGGCAGCGGCCAGTCGTTCCTGGCCGACCCGGACTGCACTCCCGGGTACTACAACAACGAGGGCCGGCCCATGGGCCGGCGCGAGCTGCTCAACACCGGTCGCTACCCCGAAGGGCCGGTCGCCTTCTTCCACTTCATCGACGCGTGGCGCACCTCGGGCGACTTCAAGGGCCTCGAGTTTCGCACCAATGGCGCGGTTGCTGGTCGCCGCGGATGATCGGAGGAACCAAGCGTCGCTCAGTGACCGGGACGTCACCTGAGTTGCGCTCAGCCTGTGGACAACTCTGAGCCCGCCCGTTAGCTTCTGTTCAACGCGCCACCGTCACGAACGGCGCGCTGCTGGATTCGGCCGATGTCACCTATCCGCCGGGACTTGCTCGAAGAGGTCCGCGAGATAGGCGGCCCTCTTTACGAGCGGGCGCCGACGGTCCATGCGACCGGGCGGCTGACGACGTAAGGGGGGACTGACCCGTTGGTAGGCATGGATACAACGGGAAGGCTGCGCCTCGTCGCCGCCACGCTGGTGCCGGCCTTGGCCGTGCTCGCGGTGCAGATGATCCTCTTCCCGCTGCCTCTGGGGGTGACGTTGCAGGGCGTCATCATCGGGTTGCTCGGCGCGCTGGTGGCTGTGGGGATGGCACTGGTGTACCGGGCCAATCGGATCCTGAATTTTGCCCAAGTCCAACTGGGCCTGGCGCCGACGGTGCTGGCGGTGTCGCTGATCGTCTACGCCGGCGTGAACTACTTCCTGGCCGTCACCGTCGGGCTGGTGGGGTCACTGCTGTTGGGCAGCCTGGTCGAACTGGTCATCATCCGGAGGTTCTTCGACTCGCCGCGCTTGATACTCACCGTCGCCACCATCGGACTGTCGCAGTTGCTGGGAGCCGCGGCGCTGTTCATCCCGCTGATCTGGGGTCAGCAGCCCACCAGCAGTGTCGTGCACGTGCCCATCTCCTTGACCTTCACCGTCTTCCCGTTGGTCTTCACGGCCGACGACGTGGTGGCGCTGATCATCGCCCCCTTGGCCCTGCTCGGCGTGGCCCTGATGCTGCGCTTCAGCAACATCGGCATCGCCGTCCGGGCCAGCGCCGAGCGGGCGGACCGGGCCAGCCTGCTCGGGATCCCGGTCAAGCGCCTGCAGACCGTGGTGTGGGCCGTGGCCGGCGTGCTCTCATTCATCGGGGTCTTCCTTCAGGCCGGCATACTGGGCCTGCCCCTCGGGCTCGACCTGAGCTTCACCGTGCTGCTGGCCTCACTGGCCGCGATGGTGCTGGGAAACCTGGTCGATCTGCCCGCCATCGCCCTGGCTGCGGTGGCCCTGGGCATCCTCCAGCAGGGGGTGTTGTGGAACCACGAGTCCGACCCTGGCCTGGTCGGCCCAGTGCTCGCTGCCGTCGTGATCGTGGTGCTGCTGGTCCGCCGGGTGGGCTCGTCACGGGTCGGGGTCAACGCCGTGTCGACCTGGGTCGTTTCCGAGGAGGTCCGTCCCGTCCCCCGCGAACTGCGTTCGCTCATTGAGGTCCGCGCGGTGCGCTGGGTCGGAGCGCTCGTCTTGGGGGCCGCGGTGCTCGCGTTGCCGTGGCTGCTCTCGAGCAACGCCGGGAACCAGCTCAAGGCCACTGCGGTCGTGATCTTCGTCATCATCACCGTCTCGGTGGTCATGCTCACCGGATGGGCCGGCCAGTTGACGCTGGGCCAGATGTCGTTCGTGGCCTTCGGCGCCGCCACCGGCGCCTACGCCACTCAGACCTGGCACCTCAGTCTGGCCCTGGCCGTCCTCATCGCCGGGATGGTCGGGGCCGGGGTGGCCATGATCGTCAGTCTCCCCACCTTGCGCCTGCGCGGCTTCTTCCCGGCCGTGACCACGCTGGCCTTCGCCATTGCGACCACGAGCTACCTGCTCAATCCCCAGTACTTCTCCTGGGTGCCGGTCAACCGGGTCGTCCGCCCGGACCTCTTCGGTGTCTTCAATCTCAACTCCCAGCCGAGCTACTACTACTTCTGTCTGGCCTGCCTTGTCCTGTTGGCATTCGCCGTGCGCAGTCTGCGCCGCTCCCGGACCGGCCGGGTCCTCCTGGCCTTGCGGGAGAACGAGCGGGCGGCGCAGTCCTTCGGGATCAACGTGGGCCGGGCCAAGCTCACCGCCTTCGCGCTGTCGGGATTCGTCGCCGGGGTGGGCGGTTGCCTCTACGTCTTCCTTCTCCAGGCCTTCACCCCGACCGTCTTCGGACCGGACCAGAGCATCCTGGTGTTCACCACCGCCGTGGTCGGTGGCATCGGATCCCTCCTGGGCGCCGCCCTCGGGGCCATCTACCTCGAAGGCGGCCAGTGGTTCCTGCCTGGGGCGGACTGGCAGGCTCTGGCGTCGGCCGTCGGCGTCCTGCTTGTCCTGATGATCGTGCCGGGTGGGCTGAGCGATGTGGTCTACCGGGTGCGCGACGCCGGGCTGCGGTGGGTGGCCACCCGGCGGGGGCTCATCGTCCCGAGCCTGCTGGCCGACCGCGCCGTGTCCGAGACGCCCGCCGCCGGTCCCGACCTCGTCGATCCAGCCGAGCGTCACCTCATCACGCCAAGTGAGGAGCACGTGGTGGCCCATGACGACGACGGGCACCCGATCGCTGAAGCCGTCGAAGCCGCCGAGCACGTGGAGACCACGGCGTGATCTCGCCTCCTCCCGTGGCACCGCCGCCGTCCGCCCCGATTGGGCCGAGGGTCAGGGCGGCCATCCGGCACCCAAGCCACTGGCTCGGTGACATCACGGGGGGCGGCCCGGTCTACGCGTTATTGATCCTGTTCGGACTCAACACGGTGACCCAGATGAACGACACCTCGTTCGGGATCCTGCTGCCCAACATCCGTGACGCCTTCCATTTGTCGAATGCCGGCATTCTCTCGGTGGTGGCGGTCGCCGCCGTGGTGGGCCTGGCGTTGCAGGTGCCGATCGCGCAGGCGGCCGATCGCCACAACCGGGTTCGCCTCATGTTGCTCGGTGCCACCATCTTCGCCGGGTTCGTCTTCGGAACCGGACTGGCCATCGCGGCGTGGATGCTCGTGCTCATGCAGTCGGGGGCCGGGATCGGGAAAGCCACCGTCGGCCCTACCCACAACCCGCTGATCGCCGACTGGTATCCGATCAATTCGCGACCCCGGGTCTACAGCTTCTACTTCGGCTCAAACGCCGTGGGTGCCTTCCTCGGCCCGATCCTGGCCGGCCTGCTGGCCGCCTGGCTCGGGTGGCGAGCACCGTTCATTGTGCTCTCGGTTCCGGTGGTGATCCTGGTCCTCCTCGGCCTGCGCCTGAGGGAGCCCAGCCGGGGGATCCAGGAGCGGATGGCCATGGGTGTCACCGACGCCCTGTTGACCGAAGAGCCGCCGCCGTCGTTCGCCGAGGGTTGGCGCACGGTGTGGAAGGTCGAGAGCCTGCGGCGGATCTTCTTCGCCCTGCCCTTCCTCGCCGCCTCACTGGTGGGCTTCGCCTCGCTGGCTTCGCTGCTCTACCAGCAGAAGTTCGGACTCGACGTCGTCCAGCGGAGTTGGGTGGCGGCCGCGGCCGAGCCGGCACAGCTCGTCGGCCTGGCCATCGGCGCCCATGTGGGCAGCAAGCTGATCGTCAGGGATCCGGGGCTGATCATCCGCTTTCTGGCGGTCGTCGCCGCGGTCGCCGCCGGGCTTCTCGTGCTCTTCGCCCTGGTGCCGATCCTGTGGGTCACCATCGTGGTCAACATGGCCGTCACGGCCTCGCTGGCCGCCATCGCCGCCGGCATCTACGGGTCGCTCTCCTTGGCCATCCCGGCCCGCTCGAGGTCCTTGGGGTTCTCCATGGGCGCCATCTGGGTGATCCCGGGATTGATCATCCTGCCCATCGTCGGGGCCATCGCCGACACCGCCGGCATCCGGATCGGCATGCTGATCATGGTGCCGGTGTTCCTGATCGGGGGCCTGATCCTCTCCACCGCCGGACGAGTCATCGACCGGGACATCACCCAGGTCCGGACGTTGGCCGCCGCCCGCTCCGAGGTCCTCTTCGCCCGCCGCGAGGGTCAGGTCAAGTTGTTGCTGGTGCGGGGACTCAACGTGTACTACGGACAGGTCCAGGTCCTCTTCGACGTCGATCTCGAAGTGGACGAGGGCGAGATCATCGCCCTGCTCGGCACCAACGGCGCGGGCAAGTCCACCCTCCTCAAGGCGATCTGCGGCGTGGTCGAGGCGGACAAGGGAGCAGTCATATTCGACGGCCGGGATATCACGCATGCGCCGCCCAACGAGATCGCCGCCTTTGGTATCACCCAGGTGCCCGGCGGTCAGGGGGTGTTCCCCGGGCTCTCGGTTGAGGAGAACCTGCGGGTGGCCGGCTGGCTCGACCGTCACCGTCGCCAGCAGAACGCCCAGCGCGTCACCGAGGTGCTGGACATGTTCCCCGCATTGGCCAGCCGCCTCGGCGATCCCGCCGCCAACCTCTCGGGGGGCCAGCAGCAGATGCTGGCGTTATCCATGGCCTTCCTGGCCCGACCCCGGCTGTTGCTCATTGACGAGCTCAGCCTCGGCTTGGCCCCGGTGGTCGTCGAGCAGCTGCTCCCCATCATTGAGCTCATCCGCTCGCGGGGCACCACGGTGATCCTGGTGGAGCAGTCGGTGAACCTCGCGCTGTCGATGGCGCAGACCGCCTACTTCATGGAGAAGGGCGAGATCCGGTTCCACGGACCGACCTCGGAGCTGCTGGAGCGACCCGATATCTTGCGCTCGGTTTTCCTGGAAGGCGCCGCCACCCGAACCGATGCCGCGCAGGGACCGCTGGTGCCCGGACACCTTCGGGGAAACGGGGCGGCGGCGGCCCCAGCGACGGCGGCGCTCGTGCCGGCGTCGCCCGGACCGGCGGAGGCGAACGCCACACCGGCCCTGGAGGCCCGGGGCCTCTCGGTCCGCTTCGGCGGCATCCAGGCGGTCAGCGACGTGACCCTCTTGGTCGCCCCGGCCGAGATCGTGGGGGTCATCGGCCCCAACGGCGCCGGCAAGACGACGCTGTTGGACCTGATCTCGGGCTTCACCCGCGCCGAAAGCGGTGTGGTGCGGCTCGGCGGGATCGACGTCACCCGGTTCGGGCCCGACCGGCGGGCCCGCCTCGGCCTGGGCCGCTCCTTCCAGGACGCAATGCTCTTCCCCGCCATGACCGTCGAGGAGACCATCACGGTGGCGTTGAAACGGCGGCCCGGCGTCGCCGACCCGCCCCACGCCGGCCTCCATCTGCCGGCCTGGATGGGCTCGGAGCGCAGGCTCCGGGCCGCCGTCGACGAGCTCATTGAGCTGCTCAGTCTGGAGGCGTACCGGTCCAAGCTGGTCCGGGAGCTCTCGACCGGGACGCGCCGTGTGGTCGACCTGGCCTGCGTGGTGGCCCACCGCCCCTCGGTGGTGCTCCTCGATGAACCCTCGAGCGGCATCGCCCAGCGGGAGTCCGAGGCGCTCGGCCCGTTGCTCATCCGCATCCGGGACATGCTCGGCGCCGGCCTGGTCGTGATTGAGCACGACATGCCCCTCCTGGCCGGCCTGGCCGATCGCCTGGTCGCCTTGGACCAGGGAAGTCTCCTGGTCGAGGGGTCGCCCGACGCCGTCCTGCGCGACCCCCTGGTCATCGCCTCGTACCTGGGCGAAAACGCAACGGCCATCGCACGGTCCGACGCCGTTCCGGCCCCGCGGCCCGCTCCCGCTTCCTGAGCGTCGCTTCCGACCAGCCGGGACGCCGCCGGGTGGGTACAGTTCGGCAGACGCACGAGGGGGGAAACGATGTCGCAACTGAGCTCACCGTTGGCCGAGGCCGGTACGGGGAGGCCCCTCAGCCGGCTGCTCACCGTCGTGGCCGCCATGGCCGTCATCGGCACGATGGTGGGCGCCACCCTCCCGGCCCAGGCCTCGACCAGGAGGGCGGCTGCCGCCCCGGCTGCGCCGGCCGCGTCGCTGTCGTTCTCGCAGGCCAAGGCGGAGGGCAAGGTCGGCTCGATCAACTGGGGCAGTCGCTGCAACGTGCCGACCGGCACGCTGAAATACCCGAGCTTCTTCGCCGCCGCGTGCTACGCGCCGTTCACCGGGAGCAACGGCGGCACCACCACGCAGGGCGTGACCGCCTCGACCATCAAGGTCGTCTACTACGTGCCTCAGGCCAACGACCCGATCCTCAACTACATCGAATCGGCGATCAAGGACACGGCCACCAACGCCCAGAACATCCAGACCATGCAGGACTGGGTCACGTTCTACAACCACTTCTTCGAGACCTACGGCCGCAAGGTGGTGCTGGTCCCCTACACGGCGACAGGTGTCTCGGACGATCCCGTCTCAGCGCGGGCCGACGCGGTGACGATCGCCACCGACATCAAGCCCTTCGCGGTCTGGGGCGGCCCCATCCTCACCACGTCGTTCGCCGACGAGCTGGCCGCCCGCCATGTGCTGTGCATCGACTGCGGGTCCGGCGACACCAACAGTTACTTCCAACAGCGGTCCCCGTACGTCTGGTCGCTCGGGATGCTGCCCCAGCAGTCGATCGTCCATGTGACGGAATTCCTCAAAAAGCAGGTCAACGGGAAGGACGCCACCTTCGCCGGCGAGAGCGACTTCACCAAGCAGAAACGCAAGTTCGGGATGATCGACCTGGTCAACGGGGCCGACTCGGCCACGCTGCTCACGGACTGGAAGAAGGGCTTCACATCGGCCGGCATCAACGTGGCCCAGTACGTGACGTACGCATCGCCCACCGATCTGCAGACCCAGGCGCCGGCGCTCATCGCCAAGCTCAAAGCGGCCGGGGTGACCTCGGTGATCTTCTCGGGCGATCCCATCGCACCCCAGACGCTGACCCGCGCCGCGACGGCCCAGAATTACTTCCCCGAGTGGATCGTCTCCGGCTCGGCGCTGACCGACACC
>Ga0208357_1001337_pt1 | contig 17994 bp, 21 predicted proteins | sample NGESurdeep092012_6_FD_184487 | JGI IMG/M metagenome (GOLD analysis project Ga0208357, IMG submission 184487) | Arctic peat soil microbial communities from Barrow, Alaska - NGEE Surface sample F52-2 deep-092012 (SPAdes) | ecosystem: Environmental > Terrestrial > Soil > Wetlands > Peat ... | reverse complement strand
CGAGTTGGCGGTGAGTGTCTATAAAGGCTCGACTTTGATCGGCGAAACATCCGTGTTTCTCGACATCCGCGACATAAAGGAACTTTACGAACGCTGGACACTTGGCGACGGCAATGGCGGCACTCCGGCCACAAGCCCGGCATTGGTGGGCGACGGTCTGCCGTCAGGAGTTCCGGCGACTGAATTTTCCGATTCACCTTCGAGCGGGCAAAATTACATTCTTTTTGTTCACGGCTGGAATATGTCCCCATTTGACAAGGACGCTTTTGCCGAAACAGCGTTCAAGCGACTTTACTGGCAGGGTTACACGAATCGTTTTGGCTCGTTGCGCTGGCCGACAACGTATGGATTTAGTGCGCCGGTTGGTATAATTCCGACGGTAAAAGACCTCCTGCTTGACCCTGATAATTATGACAATGGCGAATTTGTTGCTTGGCATTCCGCCGAAGGATTGCGGCAGCATATTCTAAATTTGGATTCACGCTATACGGCAAACAAAGTTTATCTCTTGGCGCACAGCATGGGAAACATTGTGGCAGGAGAAGCGCTTGCCTTAAACGCAGAAAAATACGGAGGTGGACAAATCGTGAACACCTACGTCGCAAGCCAAGCCGCTGTGCCGTTACATTGTTACGACGCAAATCCAAATGCGTCTCCCGCTTATTTTATTAACTTCCTACACACGCCGACAATTTTCCAAATCAGTTATCCCTTCGCAAATTGGGATTCCGGAACGGCCAATGTTTATCCCGGCTGGCTATCAACCAACGCGGTCTCATGTGGAGCGCGGGTTAATTTCTACAACCCTGATGATTATGCCCTGTCACAGGATGCTTGGCAATTCGATGAAGCATTAAAACCGGACGCTGGCCTGACTTTTTCCTATCAATACCTACATTTTAATAATTCCCTCATGGCTTATCTGTTTGGAACCAGCAGCGGCAGTGCTCCATCTCACATTATTCCTTCTCCTGCGCGGAGAGGACTCTCACCGCCGTTGCTCCGCCAAATACCCGGCATATTCCTCTACAATGGGATATTGACCTCATCCTATCTTGATTTTGAATACAATCTTAACGATATGTATGAAGTCATGGCGTATGCTTCTGAAGCGAGGACTGTTCCATTAGGAATAGCTGGAGATACGGGGGCTATTCCCAGCACATTGGATTTAGACATAACTTGGGGTGGAACAGATTCAGACCCAGATCCGAATTTGGGCACATTCGGTCGTCCTAAATGGCACAGCGCAGAATTCAACTTCAATTATACAATTCAGTCTGTTTATTGGAATGCGTTGTTGGGGCCTAAAGGATTCGGAATAAATCCATAATGAAAAATCCGCGCATTTATTTCTACATCGTTTTGTCGGCAATCGTATTGCTTTCCATTTTTGCTTTGTTTGAACACCAAAAACGGGCTGCAAAAAATAGTGAAACTACTGCGTCAACAACTTCGACAGAAAACGATTCCGTTCCGGTGACCAACGGAGTTTCAAAAAATTCAAATACAAACATTTCATTGGGCAAAATCATCACCGACACGACGACTTCCTCAAATCGCATTGTCGTGGCAGAAAAAGACGGCGTCCAAAGAACGGCCATAATCCCGCCGACATTAGCCAATGCCCTGACGGACGGCCAAATTTTGTATAGCCTTTTTCACACAAACGCCTCGCCGAACAAGTCAGGCCCCGGCCTGAACCAACACCTGACATTTTACGGCATAACCGTTGATGACCAAACCAACGCTTTGGCCGGAGCGACGATAAGCGGCAGCATCTTGGTAGTGGACGGCCAAAATCAGCCCCAACAAGTTCCGGTGCAAACAACGTCAGATGGCGACGGGCGTTTTCAATTCGACATGGATTACGGGCAGTTGATTATGATTACTGTTAATAAGGGGACAAACTATATTTCCCCCCCGACACAATGGTTTCAATATGGCCCTGTCGGAAACCGGCCAATCTATCATCCCGATCAAAATAATCCCGCAGTGTTTGTCCTCACCAAAAAACAATCACCAGGCTCAATTGTAGAAGTTTCGCACTGGTTTTATGCCCCGAATTCAGGTGATCCGGTTCATGTTGATTTATCCACCGGACAAGTAGTAAAAGACGGCGGAGATTTGATTGTCTCAATTTATTGTCCCGAACCATACACTGAATTAAAGCGATTTCCTTGGAAATTAAATGTGCAAGTAATTGGCGGTGGTTTGATTCAAGTTGGAGTTGACCAACCATTACAATATATGCTCGAAGCACCGGCTGATGGTTATCAAAGTGGTTTTGCCATGGAATATGGACCGTCAATTGAGCCGTGGAGCGTTGAATATGACGGCGTATATTATTTGACGAGTCGAAACGGGCAGTTTTTTGGCAAATTGAGATTTAGCATGACTACCCGCTGGAATGAGCGCGGTGTTCCATTTAACATTCATTCTTTCGTCAATACAAGCGGCTCGCGGAATTTGCAGAACACCTCGCAATAAAAACAAAAAATAAACTTGAACAAACTTATGAAATCATCCAATCCTAAAACTATGAAGATATTATTCGTCGCATTGATAATGTTGGCTTCCGCCGCTTCACTTTTGGCTCAAGGCCAAATTGTTGAAGAAACAACTCCGCCAATAACGGAGGCAGCCAGCGGATTCATAGATGATTCTTCGCAAGTGCCGCTCGCACCAACGCTAGATTCGGACTTCCAGCCAAGTTTTGTCTCATCGTCGTTCAACATCCAAGCCGTGCCAGAACCTTCGACATGGGCGTTATTTGGAGTTGGCTTGGTTTTTTTACTGTGGAAGCACAAAAAATACGTAAGTAACTCATTTTAAGCGACTCTTACACGAACAATCCATCGGCTTACACGTCAAATTCAGTCACTCGCATTGCAAATAGCACGGTCTGCACGTTAAATTCGGTCGTTCGCACACCAAATTCTCCGACTCGCACGGTGAATTCATCGGTTGACACGCCAAATCCAGTAAGTCGCACAGCCAATTCGGAAGCTGACATTTCAAATTCATCGCCTCGCACGATCAATTTAATGGCTGACACACTAAATTCAGCAAGTCACACCATCAATTCGGAAGCTGACACGTCAAATCCATCGGCTTGCACGGTCAATTTGACTGGCCGCTATGGTTTTATCGGCGGCGGCGCGGAACTTTTCCGTTCAAGCAGTTCTGCGGGCAGGCGTCTGGACTGGACAGGCTCGCCGCGAATCAAGCCCGTCATCATCTCCACGGCGGCGATGCCCAGCCGGAATTTCGGCTGGCGCACCGTCGTCAGCGGCACGCGGAAATGCGCCGAGGTCAGAATGTTTCCAAAGCCGACGACGGAAATGTCTTCCGGAATTTTTAACCCCTGCGAAAGCAGCGCGTCCGCGCAGCCGATGGCCACGAGATCGCTCATGGCCTGCACTGCGGTCGCTTTGCAACCTTCATTGAGCATTTGGAGCGCGGCGTTCGTGCCGTCCTCGATCGTGTTGCCGGACTGGAAAACCAGCTTGTCGTCCACATCCATCCCGGCCTCGCGCAGCGCGCGGCGGTAGCCGTTGAAGCGCTCGTGCGCCCACGGCGCAACCTGCGGGCCGGTGAAATAGGCGATTCGCCTGTGGCCGAGCTTCAAGAGATATTGCGTCACGTTGTAACTGGCGATGAGTTCATCAATCTCGACGCTTGGAAAATTTTTGCAGAACGGTGCGGGTGAGCCGAGCAAAACCGTCGGCGTGTTGCGCGCCAGGATTTCCTGATAAATCCGCGCCTCGGCCTCAAAACGATAAACCGGCGAAATGAAAAGCCCGTCCACGCGCCGCGAAAGAAAATGGCGGATGCAATGCTCCTCGCGTTCCGGCTTGTTGAGCGAATGGCCGAGCAGCACGTCGTAACCGAGATCGTGCGCACGCTCTTCAATTGCAAAAACGATGCGCGCGTAAATCGGGTTCGTGATGGACGGGATGATGAGGCCGAAAAGTTTTGTGGTCTTCGTCCGCAACCCCTGCGCGCTGGAATCCGGGACGTAGCCCATCTGCTGCGCGAGCAGTTTGATCCTGGCCTTCGTCGCGGCGGAAACATCCGGCGCGTCGCGCAACGCCTTCGAGACGGTCATCACGGAGACGGCGGCGTGCCGGGCGATGTCTTTGAGTCGGATCATGGGGATTAAAAATTAAAAATGCGAAATCAAAGCCGGCATCGGTCCGTTGGCGTCCGTTTTGAATTTTTGATTCTTGCATTTTTCATTTCAGAGATACGCCCCGCGCCACTGGAGTTTTCGGCGCAGCGCCTCCAAAAAGGAGTTGTCCGCGAGGTGCATCAAACGGATTGTGCGGCGGCTGCGGCGGATTGTGACTTCATCATCTGTGTCAAGCTCCGCGACGATCTGCCCGTCCACGCTCAAAATCGTCGCAAGATGCGGGCTGACGGCCTTCACGGAAATTTTCGAGGCCAGCGGCAGAATGATGGAGCGGTTCGACAGCGCGTGCGGGCAGATCGGCGTGAGCGCAAAAACTTCCGCCGTCGGCAACACCACCGCGCCGCCCGCCGAAAGCGAATACGCCGTCGAGCCGGTCGGCGAACTGATGATCAGCCCGTCGCAGCGGTAGCGCGTGATCAGCTCGCCGTCCACGCCCACGTCGAGCGTGATGAGCCGCGACACCGCTCCGCGGCTCACAACGATGTCGTTGAGCGCGGTTTCGCGGATTTTCCTCCCGTTGCAAATGCCAGCGGCCTCAATCAACGCGCGCGATTCAAATTTGAAATTGCCGCTCCAGATTTGTTCCAGCGCGTGCGCGAGCTTGCCTGACGGCACGGCGGTGAGAAAGCCGAGGCCGCCGATGTTGATGCCGAGGATCGGCGTGGGCGACCCGGCGATGTCACGCGCGGCGCGCAGCATCGTGCCGTCGCCGCCGAACACCAGCAGCAAATCCGACCCGTGCGCGAGCGTCGCGATGTCACCGTCCACGACGGCCTTGCGCCCGGCGGCCTCGATGACCCGCGCGGCCTTGCGGACGATTTCGGCGCAGGCGGCCTTGTCGGAATTTCCGATCAACCCGATGCGTTTTATTTTGTCAGCCTGGTTTTTCAATCAATGCCAAAAATTCCTTGTTGCCCGCCGGGCCGAACAGCGGCGATTCCACCACGCCGCGCCAGTTCAATTCATTTTGCGCGGCGACAAAATCTTCCAATTCTTTCAACACCCTTTCATGCACGGCGGAATCCGTGATGACGCCCCGGCCCTTGTCCGCCTCGGCCCTGCCGGCCTCGAACTGCGGTTTGACGAGCGCCACGATTTTGCCGTTTGATTTTAACAAAGCAACCGCCGTCGGCAAAATCTTTCGCAGCGAAATGAACGAGCAGTCAATCACCGCCAGGTCGGCGGGTGAAAATGTTTCCGGCATTTGCCCCGGTTTCAAATGCCGCGCATTCGTTTTTTCCATGACGACGACGCGTTTGTCCTTGCGAAGTTTCCACGCAAGCTGTCCCTGCCCGACATCTACGGCGAAAACTTTCACCGCGCCATGTTGCAAAAGACAGTCCGTGAAACCGCCGGTGGAAGCGCCGAGGTCAATGGCGGTCATTCCCGCAACGTCCAGGTGAAAATGTTTGAGCGCGTGTTCGAGCTTGTGTCCGCCCCGGCTGACGAATTTTTCCGGCGCGTCCAAAGAAATTTCATCCCCGGCCTTGACGGAATCGCTGGCCTTGCGCGCGGTCTGGGAATTGACGCGGACCTGCCCGGCGAGGATCGCGCGTTTGGCACGTTCGCGGCTTTCGCAAAGGCCGCGTTCAACCAGCGCCTGGTCGAGGCGAATCATGGAAAACATCATCGGGCAAATTACCGCCCGATGCAGCCTTAAAGTGCGTCGCATTGGATGAATTTTCTCGAAGACGAGGACGTGGCGTTCGTCAAGCGGTTCATCCTGTTTTCCGGTTCGCCCAAGGATTTGGCCGATGCCTACAATGTGGACGGGAATGTCATCATTTTCTCCTTTCACTCGTAAAGCCAGCATATGAGAATGCCATCCTTCTCACTTCGGCTTTCTGCATAAAGCAAGAGTCGCTAATGACATTGATTTCATTACACCAAACTCAAATTGGAGCGGGCGAAGGGAATCGAACCCTCGTTACTGGCATAGTGGTCTAAAGTGGTGCAAAGAGGCCGTAATCATTGGCTTTTTTGATTGAAATGCAGGTGACTTCCTGCATATCCTGCACTCAACATTTATGACATATTTATACCCCAAACAAAACTCGCCCTTTTGGTATATTCAGTTCATTGATACTGACGGTCGGCGGCGCGACAAGTCAACAGGACTGCGAACCGATGATCCGAACGACACGATAAAAGCTAAAGCACTCCGCGCGGAAATGGAAGCGAAAGAATTTCGGCGCACCCCCGACATCAACAGTGACTCGTGGGACACATGGGTGGACAAATTTTTCATGCGCCATTGCAAGTGCGAAAGAACCCTGCAACGGTATCGAGGTAATTGGAAATGGATTTCACTTTGGCTGCTACATCATCATTTGCATTCGCCACGACAAATCACTTACAAAATTGGTTTGGAGTATTTGGACTGGCGGACGACATTCAAAAAGCGCACGGGAAAAACTGCCGGACGCAATACCGCAATCATGGAATTGAAATTGTTGGCGTTGGTTTTGGGCGAGGCCGTGCGCTTGGGCCACGCCGATGGAAACCCGCTGGTGAGACTGAAAATTCAAAAGAATAAATCGGCCAAGAAGCCGGAAATCACGGATGACGAACTCGTCGAGATTGACGAAGCCTTGAAAGAAGAACCTGAATGGATGCAAATTTGTTTTCAAATCGGTTTGAATACAGGTTGCCGGTTGCGCGAAACACGAATCCCGCTTTCGTGCATCAATTTTCGGGAAAACAAAATCACGTTCCCAAGTCCAAAGGGCGGCGAGGAACGCGCGTTTTCAATTCCGATGCCGTCAGCATTGAAGCCGTTGTTGAAGCAACTCAAAGTGGCTGACAAGCAATTCACTTTGGATTTTCCCTTCCAACCGTCTCGGCGCTGGCAGCAGTTTTTCATCAAGATCGAAAAGACGCATTTGACTTTTCATTGCTTGCGCGTGACCTACATCAATCGGTTGCGCCGCGCCGGTGTCCCGCGTGAGGACGCCATGAGGCTGGTCAATCATTCGTCGGCGTTGGTTCATCAGATATACCAGCGCGAGGAGGTTGAAGACGTGATGCAATGGCGCGATGCGGTGCAATTTCCAATCTCAAAGACCAACATCGTATTGGCGGCGTGAAACCAGTCAGTTACTCTGCTTTGATATAATATGGCGTTAATTGCTTGCAAAGAATGTGACGGAAAAGTCAGCACGGAAACTGTCGCCTGTCCGCATTGCGGCGCACCGCAGCAATCACCTGTGCCGCCGGTGCTTTCCGCTCAACCGAAAGAGCAAAGGATTTATTTTGATGGCGCGGTTGCCGTGACCAATATGCGGATAATCATCGGCGGCGCGACGTATGCGCTGCGAAACGTCACGTCCGTCAAAATGATGTTCACGCCGCCGCAACTTGGCGTCCCGATTCTCGTCCTGCTCGGCGGCATCTTCGTTTTGTTGCTCGCCATCGTTCCTTTCGACCCGAAAAATTACGAACCAATTTGGGGCATCTTCGGCGGCGGCATCATGGCTATCAGCATCCTTTGGATGTGCTGCATCAGAACCAAATACCACGTTGACCTTTCAACGTCAGCCGGTGAGGTTCATTTGCTCACATCGAAAAACAAAGCTTACATCGAAACGGTTGTGGCCAGCATCAATGAGGCGATTGTGAGGCATCAGCAGGGTTGAGCCGCTTCAATGCAGCAAACTTCGTCACACCATTTTTCAATTTGCTGTTTGATGGTGTCGCGGATTTCCCGCGTCCTTGCCAACTTTTCATCATGCGTGCCTTGAATGGCGGACGGATCGGGAAAACTCCAATGCAGCCGCTTCGTGACACCGACGAAAATCGGGCAGCGTTCCGCGCTCGTTTCATCGCAGACGGTAATCACATACGCAAATGTTTTGCCGGCTTTGATGAAGTCGAACACGGCTTTGGTTTGATTGCCCGAAATATCAATGCCGACTTCCTGCATGGCTTCGACGACAATCGGATTGAGTTTGCCCGGCTCAAGTCCCGCGCTGTGCGCTTCAAACTCGTTGCCACAGATTTGATTCAAAAACGCTTCGGCCATCTGGCTGCGGGCGCTGTTATGTATGCAGACGAACAGGACTTTGCTTTTCATAATAATTTTAGGTTTTGGGTTAGCAACATTTGCTTTGTTTGAAATCCGGCAATCGCGTGAGTATTGATGATTTATTCAGCGCGGGCGGCAGACATTTATCTTCGGCCAGACAAGCAGTGTGTTTAATTCCCAATTCCACAATCAGAACTTCGCCTTCCGCCTTTACCGTTGAAATCGGAAACTGTGAAACAAACGGAGCTTCATGTTCCACGTCCACTTCCAAATCATCCTTTTCGAGAAAAGACGCGGATTTGTCGAGTATCGCCAGCAGCTTGCCCGCCGTCAGCCGATGATCGGTGTCGTCGGCAAACCATGTCTGCAAACGGCAAAGCGTTTCCGTGCGGAATGTTCCGCCGCAATCAATGAATTTTTTATCCATGCGCGCCACTTCCGTCACATGGGCGTGTGGCGGGATTTTGCTGCCCGTAGGCAGAACGAACCGGATATTTCGGTAAGTATTTTCAGCCAGCAATTTTTTGAGTTCAGATAGAATCATATTTCAAGTGGGTTTATTGTTTGATGGTAAAGGACAACAGGCCGAATCATGGCAACCGCGACACGCGAAGATTGCGAGGCAAGCTCCAACCACAGGGGCAATCAAATAAATCCAAAGGTGTTCCAAGTGGCCTGATACAACGGCAGGAGCAAGCGAGCGGGCGGGATTCATGGACGCGCCACAAATTGGTCCTGCGAACATCGCTTCCAAGCCAATCACCGCGCCGATGGCAATTCCTGCCGTGACACCTTTTTCTTTTGAACCCGTCGAGACGTTCAAAATCACGAACATCAAAAGGAACGTCAAAATCAGTTCCAAAACAAATGACTGCATTTCTGTTCCGGCGGGCATCGTGCTTCCAAGCGTGGCGTTAGTTGGAAATAAAAATCGCAAAACACCACTGGCGGCAAATGCGCCTAAACATTGACTGGCGACATAAGGAATGACCAAACCAATCGGGAAACGTCCTGAAAGCCAGAAGCCAGTTGTTACAGCGGGGTTGAAATGCGCGCCGGAAATGTCACCTACCGCGTAAATCATTGCCAGAATCACCAAGCCAAACGTCAGGGCGATGCCAACGTGCGTTATGCTGCCGCCGCTCACGTCGTTAATCACGATTGCCCCCGTTCCCGCGAACACGAGGGCAAATGTGCCGATGGATTCGGCAAACAGTTTTTTAAGAGGCGAATTCGTCACGCCAATCATATTCGCCTATGCGAATATGGAATGGCAACCAAAATGTCAGCAGCAACGGCCTGACTTTTTCAATTTCGCATGACGCGCTTTGTCCTGCCGGATTTCAGAAACTTCCTCGAAACAAACGGCCAAACAATCCATCAACCGTTTGTGAAATTTCGTTTTGGCCGGTGTCAGGGAATAATACATCCAAAACCCTTTTTTCTCTGTCGCCACTAATCCAGCTTTACGCAAGTAAGCCAAATGGCGCGAAGCGGTTGGTTGCGGAACTTTGATAACGTCCACCAAATCACAGACGCACATCTCACCTTTCAGCAGCAGATGCAGGATACGCAGTCGTATCCGATCTGAAAAGGCCCGGAACTTCAAATCCGCGCTGGATGATTTTGATGGCACCCAACAATTAGATGAAGCCTGGGTTTTCGACGCCAGAAAATAATTATGAATTCAAAGTCGTCATCAGGGTTCACTCTTTGATTTTTTGAAACGAATCCAGGCAAACCAGCCGCATAAAAGAATGGCGGCCAAATCCAGTCATGTCGTGTAGTTCCATTGAAACGACGCCTCGGCGATTGCGCTGGCCGGACGCACGGCAGGAATCAACCCGAACGCGCCAAACAGTAAGTCCACGATGATGCCTGCACTCACCATCGAAACAAACAAAGTGCCAGTGATGTAAAGCGCGGCTTTCACTCCGTAGTATCTCCGATAAATGAGAATGAGCGGAATGATGATCAAATCGGCGTAAATGAAGGAAATCACGCCGCCGAAACTGATGCCGCCCGACCACAACACGCTGGCCAGCGGAATGTTGCCGCACGAACACGCAAACGACGCGACGCCAATCAGCGAGCCGACGATGGTATTTTCAACCAGACGCACAGGACCGGCGCCTTGACTGATGAAAAGATTTTTCCACCAATCATCCGGCACAACCACCATCAAAAATCCGGCGATGAGAAAGCCAACCGTCATTTCCTTCCAAAGCATTCCTGCATCCATAAAAAAAGCATTGGCCACGCGCGCCCATGTTTCACGGCGGCGGATTTTTTCTTTGAAAGGTTCGTCGTTCGGTTCCATTTCCGGTTCGTGACAACCGCCGCAGCAGGATTTTACTTCGCCGCCGGCGTGCGCCCGTGCGATTTCTTCCAACCCTTCCGGCAACGTCAATTTGACCAGCAGCCACATGACGGCGATCAAAACAAATGCGCCGACGACTTCCGCGAAAAGAAATGTCCAGCCAAGTAAAATCCAGAGGATGAATCCAAGTTCGAGGACAAGGTTGGTCGAGGCGAACATGAAGGCGAGCGTCGGCACCAGCGCCGCCCCTTTCTTGAAAAAGGTTTTTGTCGTCGCCGTCGTCGCGTAGGAACAAGACGAGCTGACCGCGCCAAGAAATGTCGCCAGCGCGACTTCACGCAATCCCGCCCGCCCGAATTGCTTCGTGATTTGTTCTTTGCGGAAGAACACCTGCAGGAACGCGGACAGGCTGAACCCCAGGACCAGCGCCCAGAGGGTTTCCCAGAGCATCACCGCCGCCGCATAAAAACCATGCCAGAGCCAAAACATAATTTTCAGCTTAAGTATTCAAACTTTTGCCGCGAATCCGACTTCTTTACTGGCAGCATTTTTGAACTTCGACATTAACGTGAACCAGCTCCTCGTGAATCTTCAATGACTGCCGATATTCTGCGGGTGTCTTTGGATTGTGTGCCACAACGCTAATCACGGCCGCGAATTGATTGACGCCAACCTGCCAAATATGAAGGTCAGTGATTTTGGAATCGCCGTCCTCGATGCCTTCACGAATCACCACCGGCAAATCCGAGCTTGCGGGAACACGATCCAAAAGAATTGAGCCGGTGTCGCGCAGCAGCGTGTAAGCCCAAGACAGAATTACAACCGTTCCGACCAAACCCATCGCCGAGTCAAGCCAGACCCAGCCCCAAAAATAGCCCGCAGACAATGCGACCACCGCTCCCAACGCCGTGAACGTATCCGCCAAAACGTGGGCGTAAGCGGCCTTCAAATTCAAATCGTGATGATGTTCATGGCCGTGTTTCGCGTGGTCGTGATGATGATGCGGCTCGTCTTTCAGCATGAGCGCGCTGACGAAATTCACCACCAAACCCGCCACCGCGATAAAAATCGCCTCGCGGAAATGAATCGTTTGCGGTGTCACCAATCGTTGAATGGATTCTCCGGCAATCACCAAGGCGATGATGGACAAAACAATCGCGCTCGTAAAAGCCCCCAGCACGCCAACCTTGCCTGTGCCAAAGGTGAACCGCGCATCATTGGCGTGGCGGCGTCCATACGCATAAGCCACCGCCGCGAGAAAGAAGGCCGCAAGATGCGTTCCCATGTGCCAGCCGTCGGCAATCAAAGCCATCGAATGGAAAAAATATCCCGCGACGATTTCCACGAGCATCATCGCGCCAGTCAGCACTACCACCCTGCGCGTTCGTTTCTCGGCGGATGAAGTGTCGCCGGAAAAATTATGTTCATGCTTCCAAGTTGAAATGTCAGTAGTGTGCATATTTTACTCTTTCAACAATAATCAGACCGTAAAAGTATTTCAAGGCTTCGTGAGTGCCACATTACTCCGTCGTTTTTAATTTTGGCGGTGACTTTTTTTCGGCCACGCGCGCTTTCATATATTGGTAATCGCGCCAGATAAGAACCAGGACGATGAGATCAATAATGCTTAACAACGCCAGCCCAATCGAATGATTGTGATTGAAGCGATATATTTGATAGCACAGAAAAACACCCAGCACCGCCAAAGCTGTGGGATAAGACCACAATTTTCCACGCAACAGTCCGGCTACCAGTCCGATTTTAGCAATCCCATAAACCAAAAGGTAAATAGAGGCAAAGTGCTTGGTGCTGATTGAGAGTTGGTGGAAAAATTCAACCAGATGGTTGGCTACAAAATCAATCGGGTCTTCCTGCAATTCTCCTTGGGTAAGCCAGTCAACCAGATTGCGGAGTGACGCCGGAGTGGTGAAGAAAAGGGCAAAGCCCACAATTGCCTCCAAAGCGCCGTCAATCCCCTTGCTCCAAACCCCGATTTTGAAAAAGAGGTGAATTTGTTTTTCGGTCAGCTTCATAAGTCATGGCATCAACGGCTCGCGCCCGGATCATTTTCCATTTGAAGGGATTTGTTTTCTATTTCCGTCCGCGCAATTTCACCTTTGTTTAATTGCGCGAACCAAATATCAATTGCCGGAATCACATTCCGCTGAACACCTGATTGCCGCCCAAAGTGCCTTGAACAATCAGAGCGACGATGAAAATAATGCCCGCAATAAAATAGGCCGTCGTCGGCCATAAGTTTTTTCGGTGCAGGTTGCGCCGCCAAAAAAACAGTCCGAACAAAAGCACAACTGCCGCCGTTCCCAACCATTTGTGTATCGTCATGCCTGTCACGCCGTTGTCATCTGACATCCAGAAAAGCCAGCCGGTGATTGCGGTGAAGGGCGTGACAATCGTCGCGTAAAATAAAGTCCACCAGCCGGTGTTGCGGAGAGATTCATTCTTGCAAAACCGGCCAATCATATCGCTGGCGACCGACACCGGCACGAGCGCGGCGGTGAAGTTGACCAGAATCGGATGCAATTTTGTCGCCATGACAAATTGTTGGAGCGCGGAAAGAATTCCTGCGCCGAGAATGGGTTCGATGGGTGTCATATAAATCTGCTCGCGTTGCCGCTTCAGTTTTTGATTTTGCCGCACGTCGGCATTTCTTTTCCCAGATAAGGATTGTTGACGTTTTTGTCCGCTTGCAACCAACTGGCTTTGGCCATCGGACAATAAACTTCGACGTAGGCGCTCTTGTCATTGTGATCGGCCAGATATTTGATGAGCGAATCGCTTAACGGCTTGAACGCCGCGCGCGCTGACTTTAGGTTCGTCGCTTTGGCCAGCGTTTCCGATTCCGTGGCGACCGTCGTCGGCAACATTTTCATATCATCGTCTTGAACGGCTTTGACAATGGCGTTGGCTTCTGCGGAAACGCCTGTCAGCGAATCGCTCGCCAAATCAGTTTGAATTTTCAGGTAGTGGTCATAGACCGATTTCACCGGCTCCATCAGCGCGGAATTGGCCGCGCATTTTTCTGCGCTCAATAAAAATCCAAGCGCGACGGCGAGCAGTCCGCTCATGGTTTTGATCTTAATCATTTTCATAATTTTAAGTTTCTTTCGTTTGGTTTGTTGTTGGTTTTTTACTGTTGTTAAGACGGCAAAGTTTTTCATGTTTTAATGCCGTCGCGTTTCAAATCATTTTCCGGCGCAACGTCGGAAATTGTGCCTTCAGGATTTTTATACCAGCCGACATCGGAACCATCGGCGGGAATTTCATCGCGCACTTTCAAAATAGTGAACATCCCGCCCATCGTGATGTAATCGAATTGTCCTTGCGCGCCGACCATCGGCAGAGAATTGCGCGGCACGGGCATTCCCATGTTGCCCATTTCGCCCATGCCGTCCGCACCCATCGCCATGAAGCCGGGCACGAGCTTTTGCATTTTTTTATTAAGGCCATCCGTGTTCATGCCGATGACGTTGCCGAATTGATGTCCCATTTGATTCATCACATGATGGCTCATGTGACAGTGCATCGCCCAATCGCCCGGCGCGTCGGCAATAAATTCAACCGTCCGCGTTTGCCCGACCGCCACCAGCACGGTCGTTTCCGGCCAGCGCGCCGATTCTGGAATTTCTCCGCCGTCCGTTTGAGTCACAAAAAAATGATGTCCGTGCAAATGAATCGGGTGATGATCCATCGCGCTTAAATTTCCGATTCGGATTCGCACGCGGCTGTTGCGCTTCACCACCAGCGGCGCGGTGCCGGGAAAACAACGCGCGTTCATCGTCAGCACATTGAAGTCCGTCATTTCATTCGGGTCAGGCCGACGCGCGCCCACGTCAATTTTCCATTCGCTCAACAGGATTGCGAAGTCATGGTCAACCTGGACTTTCGATTCGCGCGGATGGATGACAAACATGCCCATCATGCCCAATGCCATCTGCGTCATCTCGTCGTGGTGCGAGTGATACATGAACGTGCCGTGCTGTTTGAGCGTGAATTCATATTTGAACGTCTCGCCGGGCTGGATTGTTTTTTGCGTCAAACCGCCGACGCCATCCATGCCGTTGGGCAAAAGTATCGCGTGCCAGTGAACCGTTGTCGGCTCGCTCAATTTATTTGTGACATAAATCCGCACTTTGTCGCCCTCGACGGCTTCAATCGTCGGGCCGTGAACGCGACCGTTGTAACCCCAACATTCAGCGACAAGGCCGGACGCGAATTCGTGTGTGACTGGTTCGGCGGTGAGATGAAACACCTTCACGCCGTCCACCATTTTCCACGGCAACGTTGCTCCGTTCGGCGTGATGACAGGTTTGTAACCCGCGCCGTTTGGTGGAATAAAAGTTTCAGTTTTGCCGCTGCTGAAATTTGTTGAATCAGCGGCGGCAGCGTTTGGAATCAGCCGCGTAATCAACGCGCCGCTTGCGGCGGTCATTGCGCCAGTAAGAAATTTGCGACGATTCATATTAGTTCTTTTCCTTTCAAAATTTGCGTTGATGTTTATATTGGGATTTCATTTGTGCCAGACCGTCAGCATGAGGATCGCCATTGCGACCATTAACAAGTCTTCCACGAGGGTCACGAAGGACATTGGGAGATTGAAAACTGTGCCCAAACAGGCGCATTGAATTTTCTGTTTCTTGAGCAAACTTTGGATGACGCCGATGCTGCTAATGGACATCACGATTAGCGTTACGATATTCACAGCGAACGGATTGAGCCGAAACAGATAGGCCAATCCGAGACCAAGTTCGATAAACGCATAGACGTAACCGTAGGACATCCATCGCTTGGCAATCACATCGTAAGAAGCGTAGGAAGCGGCGAATCCACGCAAATTGAGCATCTTAAAAAATGAAAAGATGAGGAAGAAGCCGCCCATGAAATTTTCCATCATCTCCCGTCCATCCCAGCGCCCAAGATAAAATTCACGGAGCACCATCGCGCCCGCGAGATAGGTGAAAACCAAAATGAGCGGCCAATACGAAATGGGAGCTTCACCATTTGGCGAGGAAGACGGAGAAGCAGGTTTTTTGGCATCACCTTTACCTTCTAAAGAATAGTCCCCGGCCTTTTTCACGGCTTGATTTAACCGTTCCAAATCAATTGCCTGACGCATTGTGATTGTGGCTTCGGGTGGATTGAGCGTCACCGCCGCCGATTCGATTTCAGATATTTGTGACAAAACTTTCTCAATTGTTTGCACGCAGTTTTCGCAGCGCATTCCTTTGACGGTATAATGATTTGTCATGTGATTTTGAAATTAGTGTTGGTGTTCGTGCGACATGGGCATTGTCATTTGCATTGGTTCCGAATCCATTTTCGCAGGCGCAGGCGCATTCGTTTCAATCGCCAATCGCCCGCCGACGGCGCGTTCGAGTTCAACGCGCGCAATCCAATAATCGCGCAACGCGGCGATGCTGGTTTGTTCCGCGTTTTGTTCGCGCTCTTTGGCGATGAGCAAATCAAAACTGTTTTTCTGCATCGCGTTGTATTGCAGCAGCGTTTCGCCAAGAATTTGTTTCCGCAACGGCAGCAGATTTTTCTGCGAGAACTCGACGGCTTCACGCGCGGCAAGCAATTCGGCTCGTGATTCACGCACTTCCGAACGGACATTCACTTCTTGCGCCGCATAATTGTCTTTGGCTTGCTGAAATTCCGCCGTGAGTTTGGCAATAGCGGGCTGGCCTTGATCGAAAATCGGAATCTCCAAATCCAAAGTCGGCCCGGTCACGCGTTGGCCGTCCGGCGTGCGTTCCGTGTCCACGCCAATCGCCGCGCCGGGAATAAATCGCGTGCGTTTTTTCAATCGCAACGCGGCGGCGATTGCTTCCGCCTCATTTCGTTTTGCCGCCAAATCCAATCGCTGACTGACCGCGAGTGATTCAAGATTTGTCAGCGAAATTTCATTTGCGGGCAGCAAAGGCAATTCATCCGCGATTTGCCAATTGATTTGTTCGCCCGACAAACCAAGCAAACGATTGAGCCGTTCGCGTTGAGTTTGCGCTTCTGCTTTTGCATTCATCAAATCAAGACGCGATTGAATCGCGGGTGCTTGTTGTTCGTGCAAAGTTAGATCGTTGATGTTGCCCGCATCATATTGCCGCTTTGCAAAATCTGCCGACGCTTCGTTGGCTTCGACAATCGTGTTCAGCCGTTTCCCCAATTCCATTTGCGCCTGCAAATCGTAAAACGCAGTTTGCGTGTCGGCGGCCAATTGCAAAACTTTGTCGGCGACTTCCAATTTGGTTTGCTCCAGATTTCGCGCGGCGACTTTTTTTCGCGCTGGCATCGTCAGCAAGTCGAGCAGATTTCCAGCGGCGGAATACTCCACGTCCGCCGCCGACGGCGGCCGATTTGGAAACCGCCAGCTTCCAGCGATTTCAATGTTTTGCAGCCGCGATGCTTGCGCCAAATCCGCTTGTGAGATTCCGATTTCTTCAAATTCGGCTTGCAGCGATTTGTTGTTGAGCAGCGCAATCGTTACGGCGGCTTGCGCGGTGAGATTGGTTTTCAGCAAAACATTCACAACGTCGTTGCTCATTCCGTGCATTTGCTGGCCGGTTCGCGCCATCACGGTTTTGTCCACGTCGTTGAACGCGGCTTTCGGATTTGTGCTGGCACAGCCAACAATCGCCAGCGGTAAAATTGCTGCTAAAATTATCGGGACAGTCTTCATTTGTTTTTTTGTTTTCGGTTGATGAATGGAATTCATCCATACTCAAAGCATGGAATGGTTGGAAAAAAATGAATCAAATGCGCGGTTGCGCGATTGACTCAATCAAGCGAGAACGGGAGGGGCAAGACTGTAAAACGCCGCACCAAGCGACACTTCTGGCGTGAAAACCAATTCGTCGTCTGTTGGTTGGCGGGAGACGGATGCTTCCGATTGCGCGAGCGTGACCAATTGGGCAGTCGAAATAAAATCCAATGTGAAGGCCAATCCAAAATCCGGTTTGGCAAAACTCAAACTTGGAGTTGTCGGGCAAGTGGAGTGAAGCGAAACGCAAAGTGAATCATCGTGGCTGTCTGGCTTGTTTGAATCGTGCGATTGATTGTTTGCAGTCTGTCCCATCTGCGCCGAATCAGAATGAGAATCTTCTCCAAGACATTCAGTGGAACAAGCCGTCACCGCCGCAACCCAAACCAGCAACATTCCAGCCGCCACAAAGCGAAGGAATGGACTTAATTTGGTTGACGATTTTTTCATTAGCGACTCAAAACACTTTTGACGATGCTCCGTCAAAACTGAATTGTCAATACGTTGTGCTGCCATGCGTCAGAAATTATTGACTCCTGCATAATAAAGTGAACGTATTTTGGGGTATGCTGTCTGATCTTACATGGGATTTCCCAAAGGACAAAAACGCGATTTTAACGCACTGCAACGCCGGCGGCTGAAAGCCGCCACCCTGTTCGACAAAGGACTGGCTCCCGCCG
>Ga0208357_1001336_pt1 | contig 17999 bp, 17 predicted proteins | sample NGESurdeep092012_6_FD_184487 | JGI IMG/M metagenome (GOLD analysis project Ga0208357, IMG submission 184487) | Arctic peat soil microbial communities from Barrow, Alaska - NGEE Surface sample F52-2 deep-092012 (SPAdes) | ecosystem: Environmental > Terrestrial > Soil > Wetlands > Peat ... | reverse complement strand
GGCGGGGCGGATGGTCAGGGACTTCAACAGCGTGCCCGGTTCGCGGCCGACTATCACCAGCGTGTGCGCGCCCGGCTCAAGTTTGAAACGCTTGGGCGCAAATTCATCAGTGCCAGAATCCCCGCTGCCGCGCCAGTTCACAATCCGCTTCTCAAATCCGCTCGTGACATCAATGTCCCAGATCATGTCCGGTTCTGTCGGCTGGGCGTCCATATTCACAAAAAATGAATTGGTGCTTTCATCGTCCGCATTCACCAGCGTCTCGACCACATAATCTCCGGCGTTCGTGATGGTAAAATTAAAAACCGCCTTGCCGCCGTCCGCGACCTCCGCCATATCCGACGCCGCCGATGCCAGATAAAAATAATCATTCGTCAAAACAATCGGCGCGGTCACGACCGCTGCGGACGCAAGAAACAATTGTCCCGGCGGCTGGATGCCTGCGGCGGCGACGGCATTGGTTTTTGCCTCTTGCGCCAAAGCGGGGATCGTCAGCGCACAGGCCAGAATGATGGCGGAGAATTGCTTCATGCAATTAGTTCTATGCCTTCGGCGGTGGTTCGGCAACATAAAAATTCTCCAGTGTATTGCCGGTTAAATTTACTTTCTTCAAGGCGTGGAGGCGCAGACGGTGGCGAATTATCATCTCGCGGCGAAGCTGAACCTCGAAATCATTCCCGTCATCAACAAGATTGACCTCGGCCACGCGGACGTGCCGCAGGCGAACATGGCGCAAGGCAACTGCCGGATGATTTTCGGAATAAATTAAAGTGAATCGCTTTTACGGCGAAAGTGGCGGCAAATTATTTTCCGCGTCTGCAATTTGGAGTGTATCAACCGGAAAAACTTGCTTGGCCCGGAGGCTGTTTGACAACCCGTTAAAATGTAGGAGACGACGTAAGGAGTCTCTAACGCATACGCCAGAATCCGAAGAAATTTGAGACTCGTCACCTCGTCTCCTACAGAGAAAAGAGTTTTTCAACGAGCTGTCAACCATGAACGACACGAAAAAATGGAAAGAAAAAGCCGCCCCGGTTTCCCGAAGCGGCTTTGGTATTTTACCCGCCAATTCGCGTTACTGCACCACGGCGCGGAAGCATTGTTTCAATTCCTGGGCTGACCCTTTATGCCGGATGACATGAGGAAATTTAAGCGACCAGTCACTCCGCTGACAAAATCGGCTCGAACCGCCAGATGTTCCACGCACCACCGCGATTGGACCGGAAATAAATGGTCTTGCCCTCGTGATCCCAGCATGGGCTGTCGTCGAGCGAACCGTTGGTCGTCAACTGCGTCCGCTGGCTGCCGTTGGCCGTCATCAGCCAGATGTCATAGTTGCGGTTATTGTGCGAGTCGAATCCTTCATCCGACGCATACACAATCCATTTGCCGTCCGGCGACCAGCGCGCGTCAATGATGTCGTAGTCCGTGTTTTGGGACAGTTGCGTTTCGCTCGCGCCGTCAATGCTCATCACCCACAACTGGTGTCGCTTGGAAAGCTTGTCCTGCCGCACGAACAAAATGCGCTTCCCGTCCGGGGAAACCCTCGGCGTTTCCCCCTCGCGCAACTGCGTCAACAGGTTGTTGTCCCGCGACAGCATCCAAATCTGCGGCTCCTCCGCGCCGGGCGGGTTGGAGGCAAAGACAATCGTCCGGTTGTCTGGAGCGACGAAAGGCGAATAATCCTCCGCCTGGGTGTAAGTCAACTTTGTAAGTCCGCCCGGACCATCGGACTTGACCTGCCAGAGGGTGGGATTGCTGCTGGTGCGGTTGGAACTGAACACCACGTTCGTCCCGTCCGGCGTGTAGGCGGGAAACGCATCATGCCATTTGCCGTAGGTCAGCCGGGTTATGCCAAACGATCCCACCCGCTGTTCCTGAATGTTGCTATACCACGCGCCGTTGTCTTCCTCCACGATCGCCGTGAACAACAACACGTCGTCCGTGGGCGAGAGAATTGGCGGCCCGATGTTGACGCCCTTGTCCTGATTGTCCGTCACGCGCGTCACAGCGGCGACGTTGGGCGAACGTTCAATCACCTCCAGATAGGCCAGCGTGGGTTTGCGCGTCAACGCCAGCTTCACCCCATTATCCGTGGGTTGCGGTCCAACCTCCACCAACGTCATCGGAATCGCTTCAATTTTTTCCAGCGTCACCGAATATTCCGTCTGGCTCACCGGCGCGTAGGAAATGGTATTTGTTCCATCCTTGTAACCTTCCTTGCGAACGGTTACCGCAATGGACTGGTTCACGTTGTCAAACGTCAAGTCCTTGGTCAACGGCGTGATGCCTGCCGGCTGGCCGTTGAGGAACACCGTCGCGCCGACCGGATCGCTCTGCACCCGGACGGTTTTCTGGAAACGACTCAACTGGACGGTATATTCCGTCTGACTCACCGGCGCATAGGCGATTTGAACCGTGCCGTCCTTGTAACCTTCCTTGCGAACGGTTACCGCCATGGACTGGTTCGCGTCGTCAAACGTCAAATCCTTGGTCAACGGCGTGATGCCCGCCGGCTGGCCATTGAGGAACACCGTCGCGCCGGCCGGATCGCTCTGCAAATGGACGGTTTTATGGAAACGGCTCAATTGGACGGTGTATTCCTTCTGGTCCGCCGGCGTGTAGGCGATTTGGATCGTGCCGTCCAAGTAGCCATCCTTTTGGAGCTTCACCGTAATGGGCTGGTTCGAGTCGGCAAAAGTCAAATTAGTTACCAATGGCGCGACGCCCTGCGACTGTCCGTTGATAAGAACTATTGCCCCGGACGGCTCGCTTTCAATCTGCACGGTTTTCTGAAAACGCATCAATTGTATAAGGTATTTCTTTTGTTTCGACGGCTCGTAACTGATCTGGATTGAACCGTCCTGATAGCCGTCGAGATGCGCCGTGGCTTCAATCGTTGCCGAACTCGGATTAAAGGTGAGCTTTTGGTTGACCTGGCCGGGGACGGCTGCCGCGCCACCAATTGAAACCGTGGCATTTTCCGGCACAGTTTTGATGGTGACAATCTTGGTGGTGGCGCAACCGGCCATCAACGACGCGGCGGCCAGGACTAACAGCGGTTTCCACAGTGAATTTATGTGCATAATCATTTTGATTTGAGGGTTTTCATTCAAACGTGCTGTAACTTTTTTGCTTTATCATAGAAAAGTCGAGTTAAATAGTTGATTTGTTATTCACCAGCCATGACGACATTGTTCTGGTTGCGGCATCATCGCCCAATAAAGCCTCGCGCTGGGCGATTGAGCAAATTCAAGTTTTGTGAATTGCCAGCAACCCGTTAAAAATGTAGCAGCCGATGTGAGTCGGCTCATTATTCCAAAATGCCGGAGAAGTTTTTGAGCGGACTCACGTCCGCTGCTACGAGGACACAACATATTCGATTGATCAGAAACAATGAATTGATAGTCGCAGCCAACTAATCTTTTTTTGATTCGCCTGTAGCCCAAGAACAATCATGACGACGCCGTTGATGACCAACAAAGCACAAATAACTAAAATGATATTGTAAACGGTAGGCTGGATCATGTAGCTGTTCAATTTAATAAGCATTTCTCCAAAACCCATGGTTGGCGAATGTTCTCTAGCCCATAAAAACACTCCCAAGCCAAGGGCCAGTCAGATTATGCCACGAATAATTTTAGCCGTGCCGGATTTATTGGTTGGATTGGACATAAAGAGATTTAATCGTTAATTCTGCCCGACTGAATTTTTGTCAACAGTGCCGTGTTATATTCCTTGACCCAGCCGGAAATGCTAAAGAGGTCTACAATCGACCAAATTGTCATCGCAAGAATCCCAATATAACCAATACAAAACAGAAAAACACACGGAATCGAAACAAGCATTATGACGAGCTTTGTGACGGCATGAGGCTTTTTCAGATAAAAACGATGCGCTCCAAAATTACCAAGAAGCCAGCAAAGAGCAAACGCGAGTCCGGCTGATTTTTTCTGCGCTTCAAACCGTATCATTTCAGCCTGACTGAAAGAGGCAGGGTTAGTTTGAGGTGGTATATCGCTCATAAAATTAAATGTTAATGTGTCTTTTTGGTTATTGTTGTTGTGCCTGAATCTGGCTTTGCATTTGCATCTGCTTTTGCATCTGTTGCTGCTGCATTTGCATGAGCATTTGCTGATATTGGTCAACACCCATAATTTGTCGCGATCTTTTCATTTCGCCTGTGTCTGTGGATGTTTGCATCGTATAAGTGAAATCCCATGTGTAATTTTGCTTGTCTTTGATGTTTCCCGCCTCATCAGTTGCCGTGACAACATCGTATAAGAAAATGCTCATCGTGCCTTTGTCCTTGAGGCTGTCCAATGGTGGACCATAAACTATGAAATTATTCTCATTTAGTGGTGGCACAATGCCACCGCTAAATTCTTTATAGTCCGTATTGCCGAATAGTTTTGAATCCACATTAATTTGAGCAACCGCTCCCTGACCGTGAAACACACGATTCAACTGATTATGAATTTTGACATTGAACTCAAGTCTGCCTGGTTGGGCTACTAGATGCGGAGTGGTAACCTGCTCCACAACCACTTGAGTTTGCAAATTCATTAGCAGCCCCTCACCAAAATTGGGCTGAACTTGCATAAATGTTGTTTTGTCTGCACGAACAGCATTGTAGAGCACTGGAGTAATAGTTATATCCAGACCGCCTTTAGTTTGAGTGGGTGTATTCACTGTATCCGCAATGATGGCTATTTGCGGAAGGCGGCAACTGAGTTGAGTCGTGGGTGCAGGTGTCATTGATGTTTGCGGTGCAACGCAGCCGGTCAATAGCGATGCGCTGACGGTGAGAAATGAGAATATTTTCAGTTGTTTTTTCATGATTTTATTCGGATTGGATTTTGTTGATTCGTTTTCTTCGTCAAATTCTCACGCCGGGACGGTGACGCTGGCGGGCGGGCTCCAGAGGCCGACTTGGCTGTCGTCCAGACGGTAAATGGCCTTGTAAGTCCACTTCACGGACGCGGCGGGGAAAGGTTGCGTGTCCGTGTAACCGGGCGTGGTGTCAATGGTCAGCAGCACATAGCCTTTGCCGTCGCCGCGATCCACCTGGATTTCGCAACTGTCCAGATACGCGCTGTTGCCGCCCCAGCCCCATTTCACGTTCACCTGGTTGCCCATGATGGAAACGGAAATGACCGGCTGCACGGTGGTCAAATCCGGCCCGGTCTGTGTGCTGCCGACGATGCCGAGGTTGGTGGCGTTGGTGTCCGAACATTTGTCGCCGTCCTTGATGGCTTGGACGAGCGCGAAAATGCGGTTGAGTGCGCCGGTGTTGACGGCCACAATTCCTGTCGGCAGGGCGGGCGCGGTGAAAACGGGCAGCGCCATCAACACCGTGCCGTCGCCAGTCTGCGCTTCGGCGGCGGCATCCGTGGTGGCCAGCGCCCACGCGCGCCCGGCGGGCAGCCATGTTTGCAGGACATAAATGAGCCAGCCGCAATCCGCCACGGCGGCGTTGACCTGCGCGGCGGTCAGGCCAAGGACGGCGGCGAGGGCGGGCAGTTTGTTGGAGTAGTTTGCCAGCCAGACGATCTGGTCGGCCTGGCGGAGGGGGTAGTAGGTGTTTCTGCGCATAGGTTGGTTGGGTTGGGGTTTGAGGTTTTTGGCGAAAAGAGGGCTAATTTAAGCCGGAACGATTCCGTAGGACAGGCGTCGCGCCTGTCTCCAACTTCATGGGACAAGGGTTTTGTGAACGGTTGTCTTCAATCCCTAAACGCACCCAACGGTGGCCAGGGTTCTTGAAGATGGAGACAGGCGCGACGCCTGTCCTGCGCGCGAGCCGTCCATCCGCCAGATGTTTCGACTGCATCGTTCCGATTAAGGCAAAATGGCCGGTTTTCCGTGAAATGGGGGTGTCACCTGTGAAAAGTGGCGTCTTATCTGCGGCAAGTGGCGTCCCATCCGCCATAGGTGGTGCGCCTCTTTTGGAAAGTGACGGCTGATTTGCCGCTGGTGGCGTCGCATTTACCGCAAGTGGCGTCTCTTTTACGGCAGGTGGTGGCGCACCTGCCGCAAGTGGTGATGCTTTTAGGGCAGGTGATGAAGCACTTGGGAAAAGGGACGCGCCACTTGTCGCAGAAAATTCACCCCCCGGCGCAAGTGCTACGACTGCCGACAAAAAAGATTGCCGCACTATTGCGCGTTTGCGCGTTTGCGCGTTTGCGCGTTTGCGCGTTTGCGCGTTTGCGCGTTTGCGCGTTTGCGCGTTTGCGCGTTTGCGCGTTTGCGCGTTTGCGCTTGGAAAACCTACTGTTGCGAATCCCGTCATAAAGGTTGAGATGAATTTTTGAAGAATTGGCAAACGCAAGTCAAGTTTATTTTGGAAACATTTTCAAGGCGTAAAGCATTGTGCATCGGGCGAGACGCCCGCGCCACTTGAATTTTCTTTCATTCATCAGCAATGCGCGTATTTTGTCTGGCTCTGATTTCAAATGAAATTGCCCAACGCCGAGCGCGCTTTTGTGGACATCGCCAAGTTGCGGGATTATTCGCTCGATCCCGTGCATCCTGAAGGGAAACACAAAGCCCGCGTTTTTGCGGCTGCTCTCGGTTTGTCGCGCAATGACGCAAATTGGTTATGTGGGCAATTGCTGTCGGTCGCAGGCGCGCACGAGTGTCAATTGGGACGAAAGACAAATCATGGCCAGCGATACGTGCTGGATTTCACGCTCGCTCATCGCGGCAAATCCGCGCGGTTGCGGAGCGTCTGGAATGTGCGCCCGATGGAGGATTTTCCTAGATTGGTCACTTGTTACGTGCTATAAAACAAACGTGCAAAATGCTTCTGTAAAATTGCTCGATGTGGTGGCGCTACTCGAAGACAAGCCGTCGGACGGATTGGCGGCCGGACAGGTGGGAACAGTCGTCGAGGTGTTTGCGCCTGATGTTTTCGAGGTTGAATTTCTCGACGCCCATGGCCGGACAGTGATGTTGACAGAATTGAAGCGTGCGGAATTACTGGTTTTGAAGCACGAGGCTGTGGCTGCATAAATTGTCTGTTTGCTTTCGGGGAATTTTCTTTCATTCATCCGCGTTGCGCGTATCTTGCTCGGCTCTTGAACAATGGACGCAGCGCATATTAGAAATTTCAGCATCATTGCCCACATTGACCACGGCAAGACCACGCTTTCCGACCGGCTGTTGCACCGCACCGGCACGATTGCCACGCGCGACATGGAAGCGCAATTGCTCGACTCGATGGATTTGGAGCGCGAACGCGGCATCACCATCAAGGCGCATCCGGTCACGATGCTTTACACGGCCAAAAATGGCGAAACTTACGAACTGAATCTGATTGATACGCCCGGCCATGTGGATTTCGCCTACGAAGTCTCGCGCAGCTTGAGCGCGTGCGAAGGCGCGTTGCTGGTGATTGACGCGGCGCAAGGCGTCGAGGCGCAGACGGTGGCGAATTATCATCTCGCGGCGAAGCTGAATCTGGAAATCATTCCAGTCATAAATAAAATTGACCTCGGCCACGCGGACGTGCCGCAGGCGAAACGGCAGTTGGAAGACGTGCTGGCGATTCCGGCGGAACTCGCGATCCCTTGCAGCGCGAAGGAAGGCATCGGCATCGAGGATATTCTTGAAGCGATCGTCGCGCGCATTCCGCCGCCGAAACCGACGGGCGAGCCGAGTTTGCAGGCGCTGGGTTTTGATTCTTATTTCGACACTTACAAAGGCGTCGTCACGCATGTGCGCGTTTTCAACGGCGAACTGAAGGCCGGCCAGATGGTGAAGCTGTTGCACTCCGGCAAAACCGTCGAGGTGAAGGAAGTCGGCAGTTTCAATCCAAAACCTTACACGCGCGAGAAGCTCGAAGTCGGCGAGACGGGTTATTTCACGGCGAACATCAAGAGCGCGCAGGAAGTGAAGATTGGCGACACGATCACGGATGCGAGAAATCCGTCGCCGGTGCTGCCGGGTTTCAAGGAAATTCATCCGATGGTGTTCAGCGGAATTTATCCGATCAACACGGCGGATTACGAGCAATTGAAATCTTCGATGGGAAAATTGAAGCTGAACGATTCGGCGTTCGTTTATTCCTCGGAAACATCCGTCGCGCTCGGTTTCGGTTTTCGCTGCGGCTTTCTTGGCTTGTTGCATCTGGAAATTGTGCAGGAGCGTCTGCGCCGCGAATACGACATGGACATCATCGCGACCTATCCAAGCGTGGTCTATCACGTCACGCTTTCGGACGGCACGCGCAAGCAGGTGGACAATCCGGCGTTCATGCCGGACGTGACCTACATCGAAAAAATTGAAGAGCCGATGGTGAAGGCGTTCGTCATTTGCCCGAACGAAAACATCGGCGACATGATGGCTTTGATTTCGGAGAAGCGCGGCGCGGTTGACCACACGGAAACGCTCGACGCGAAGCGCGTGATGTTGACGAGCCTGATTCCGTTGAACGAAATTTTGATTGATTTTCACGACCGCATCAAGAGCATCACGCGCGGTTTCGGCTCGATGGATTACGAGCCGGCGAATTACATGGCGAGCGACATGGTGAAGCTCGACATGCTCGTCAACACCGAGCCGATGGACGCATTTTCGTGCATCGTCCATCGCACGAAGGCCGAGGGCAGGGGACGCACGCTGGCGGAAAAATTGAAAGAGGTGATTCCGCGCCAGCAGTTCCAGGTGAAGATTCAGGCGGCCATCGGCGGAAAAATCGTCGCATCAGAAACCATCAGCGCCTTCCGCAAAGACGTGACGGCGAAATGTTACGGCGGCGACGTCTCGCGCAAACGCAAATTGCTTGAAAAGCAGAAGGAAGGTAAAAAGCGGATGAAATCCATCGGCAACGTGAACATCCCGCAGGAGGCGTTCATTGAAGTGCTGAAGGCTTAAATATGAAAATTACTGATCCAAAATTTCAATCGGAAGTATTAAAAATTGCCGCGATTGGAACATTTGCTTTGGGAATTGGCGGATTGTTTGCAAGCAACGCTACATTTTCATCAATTGAATTGCTTGCCTTTGTTTTAAGAAAAACAGCAATGTCAGATTATACCGAAGATTTATTGGCAACCGTAAAAAATCTTTCGGAAATTCAACCGTGGTTATCAGGTTATTTTATTTTTATTTCAATTGTTATGTGGCTATGTTCCTTAAAGTCGAAATCACCTGAAAAATAAATTTGTGTAAATCCGTGAAATCCATGTCAAAATCGTTCAAGCAACAATTATGATTTTACGCTGGCTGCTTTCTACAACCGTCCGCAACGCCGTGGCGATGCGGAAACAGGTTCACCGCTTTCTTTGCGCGCAGCGCGACGTGATCTCGCCGGTGGCGCTGCAACTGGTCAGCGGCGCGCTGCTGGATTTTCAAAAAACGCTCGACGCCCGCGTGAACAAGGCCGCGTTGAAAAAAGACATGGCCAAGCTGGAGGCGGTCGCCAACAAATGGCTCAAGCCGTATCCGCACGCGACCATGCGCGAAAATGTCGAGGTGCTGCTCGTCGCGCTGGCGGTGGCGATGGCCATCCGCACTTTTTTTCTGCAACCGTTCAAGATTCCCACCGGCTCGATGCAGCCGACGCTTTTCGGCGTGAATTCCAAAGATTTAATGGGTGACAAAGATTTTCAGATACCCACCGGGTTGGAACGGGTCAAGGAATGGTTTGAAGGCATTTCTTATGTTCACGTCGTAGCGCAGGCGGACGGAAGGATTGTCTCCGTGAGCCCGATGAGGAAGTTTTTGATCTTCAACATCAAGCAGTCGCTGATGATTGGCGGCGTGGAGCATACGATGTGGTTTCCGCCGGATTATGGCGAATCGCAAATATTGGGCATGGATCCGTTCATATTTCGCTCGCGCTTGTTTGAACATCCCGACCATGTTTATCACAAGGGCGAGGATGTTGTGAACCTTCGCGTCAGTTCCGGCGACCATTTGTTCGTTGACCGGCTGACATACAATTTCCGAAAGCCGGCGCGCGGGGACATCATTGTTTTTGAAACGGCGGGGATTCCAAAAGCGGTGCGCGAATCCGTTGATCCCCCCAATGGAATTCCTGGCGATGAATTTTACATCAAGCGTCTCGTGGTGCTGCCAAATGAACGCGTCAGCATTGGCGACGACCGGCATCTGGTCATCAACGGCCAGCGGCTCGATGCCTCGACTCCGCATTTTGCCAACGTCTATGGTTTTAACCCGGACGATCCACCGCAGGTAAGCCGTTTTTCCGGACATGTCAACGGCACGGTCGCGCGAGAATTTCATTTGTATCCCAACCTGGCGCCGCTGTTTCCCGTCGCCCAAACCGTTTTTACCAACGCCCCCGACACCTATATGGCGATGGGCGACAACACCTGCAACAGTTCCGATTCGCGCACATGGGGGACGCTCGCCGCGTCAAGCGTCATCGGCAAGGCATTCTTCGTCTATTGGCCGATTACAAAACGGTTCGGAATCGGAAACGAGTAGAGTTTCAAACTCAAATGAGCGCCGCGAATTGTGAAACGGTCCTGATCACCGGCGCGTCGTCCGGCATCGGCCTGGAACTTGCGAAATGCTTCGCGGCGGACGGCAGCCGCCTGATTCTAGTCGCGCGAAATTCGGTCGCGCTTGAAAATGTCGCGGAAGAATTGCGGCAAAACAAGATTGAAGTGATTGTGCTGCCGGCGGACTTGTCATTGCCGGAAACACCCAAACGAATTTTCCAAGAATTGTCCGCGCGGAACATTTCCGTTGACGTTCTGGTCAACAACGCGGGATTCGGGCTGCACGACTCCTTTGTAAAACTGCCGTTGCAGCGCCAGCTTGAAATCATCCAGGTCAACATCACGGCGTTGACGGAACTGACGGGATTGTTTTTGCCCGGCATGATCCAGAGAAAGAACGGGGGAATCCTCAACGTCGGCTCCGTCGCCGGATTTTTGCCGGGGCCGGGCATGGCGGTTTATTACGCGAGCAAGGCGTTCGTGCTTTCGTTCACCGAGGCGCTGGCCGGGGAATTGCCCGGGAACGGACTCGCATTCAGCGCGCTGTGTCCCGGTGCCACGGAAACGAATTTCAGCCAGGTCGCGCGAGGACGGAAACTTCGAGAATCAAATACGATTAAAATGTCGGCGGATGAGGTCGCGCGATACGGCCACCGGGCATTCAGAAAAAAGCTGGTCATCGCAATTCCTGGCTTTCAAAACCGAATTCTCGTTTTCCTGACCCGAATCCTGCCGCGCCAGGCTGTCCGCAAAGTCGTTTATTCGTATAACAAGCCTGAAGAATAGCGAAATCCAATTTAATCATTTAATAATTATAGTTATACAATGTTTGTTATATTTAATTTAGATTCGCTTTTATTAGTGGGTGTCAGCTTGTTTAAGCCTGCAAATTGTTGATTAGTTCGTAGATCGCCAGATATTCTTCAACCGTCTGTTCCCACGAAAAATCTGCGCGCATCCCGTTTCGCCTGTAACGACGGAATAAATCCGGCTGCTGATATATCGCCAGCGCCTTGCGGATCGCCTTGGCCAGCGCGCGGGCGGAATATTCTTGGAACTTGATTCCATCTGCCTTCATCGCGTCCTGCGTGAAATCAATCACGCTGTCGTCCAGACCGCCGGTCGCGCGCACAATGGGAATCGTGCCGTAACGCAAGCTATACATCTGATTCAGGCCGCACGGTTCGAACAGCGACGGCATCAGGAAAAAATCGCACCCGGCCTCTATGCGATGCGACAGTCCTTCGTCGTAACCGACGCGCACCGCGACATTGTTGGGAAAACGTTTCGCCAGCTCCAGATAACCGCGTTCAAACGCCGGGGAGCCACTGCCAAGCAAAACAAACTGGATGTCCGCGCTCAACATTTCAGCCAGTGCGCCAAGCTGGATGTCCACGCCTTTCTGCTCCGCAAGCCTCGAAATCGTGCCGAACAGCGGCACTTTGTTTTGCTGCGGCAAGCCAAGTTCTTTTTGCAACGCCAGTTTGTCCGCGGCTTTTCCAGCCAGCCGCGTCACGGAATAAGGTTCCGGCAAAAATCTATTGTTCGTCGTGTTCCATTCCCCGTAATCCACGCCGTTGAGGATCCCGAAAAGATGATTCCGGCGCATACGGAGCCGGTCGTCCAGCGCACAGCCCATCGCCTCGGTCGTGATTTCGCGTGCGTAACGCGGGCTGACGGTCGTGATGGCGTTGGCGAAAACGATTCCAGCCTTGAGACAATTCATCTGCCCGTAAAATTCTGCGCCGTCCATGTTGAAAAAATCCTGTGGCAGGTTTGTCAGCGCGAACGCGCCCGGCGGAAAAATTCCCTGATACGCAAGGTTGTGGATTGTCAGGCAGGTCGGTGGCGGATTTAGCCAGCCTTCCGCGCGCCTCTGGTGGAGCATCAACGCAGGCACAATTGCCGTCTGCCAGTCGTGGATGTGCACAACGTCCGGCCGCCACGGCAGGTAGCGCGCAAGGTGCGCGACGCATTTCGAGAAAAAAATGAAGCGCGCGTCGTTGTCCGGGTAGCTGATGTTGTCCTCAAAATAAATCCCGGCGCGTTCAAAAAATCCCGGATGATCAATGAAATAAACCGTCAGATTTTTTTCAACTTCCAGCGACCACAAATCCGCTTGCACCCATTTTGAACCGAGCGGCAGATCAAAATTCCAGTCCACGCGCCGGATTTGCGGAAATCTCCCGCGGATGCCGCTATACAACGGCGTGACGATCCGCGCCTCGTGTCCGTCGTGCGCCAGCGCTTTGCCGAAAGCTCCGACCATGTCCGCCAGACCGCCGGTCTTGGAGAACGGATGCACTTCGCTGCTGGCGAGAAAAATTCTCATTTACGATTTGCGATTCGCGATTTGCGCGCCAGCCGGCGCGTCAATCGCGTATCGCAAATAAAGGATTGGTTCATCAGACTGTGATTTTATCAGCCTTCAAATATGGTTGAAGCGGCTTTGGAATCAAAACGCTGCCGTCCGCTTGCTGATGCGTTTCAATGAGCGCGACAAACAAGCGCGCCAGCGCCGTGCCGCTGCCGTTCAAAATGTGTGGGAACTTGTTTTCGCCGCTTTCAGTTTTGTAACGCAGGTTCATCCGGCGTGCCTGAAAATCCTCGCAATTCGAGCAGCTCGAAACTTCGAGATAGCTCCCCTGCCCTGGTGCCCAGACTTCGATGTCGTAAGTCTTCGCGCTGCCGAAACCCATGTCGCCCGTGCAAAGCATGATCACACGGTAATGCAAACCCATCAATTGCAAAACTTTTTCCGCGTTGGCGACCATCATTTCCAGTTCGTCGTAGCCGTTTTCCGGCTTGACGATTTTGATCAGTTCCACTTTGTCGAATTGATGCACACGAATCATCCCGCGCGTGCCGACGCCCGCCGCCCCGGCTTCGCCGCGGAAACACGGCGTGTAGGCGCAGTATTTTATCGGCAACTGTTTTTCCGCCAGAATTTCCTCGCGGTGAATGTTCGCCACCGGAGTTTCAGCCGTAGGAATCAGATAAAGTTTGCCGAGATTTTCCGCGTTGTCGCCTTCTGCCACGCCGTAATACTGATCCTTGAATTTTGGAAATTGTCCCACGCCGACGAGACAATGCTCGCCGACCAAGAGTGGCGGCGAAACTTCCGTGTAGCCGTGTTCAGTGATATGCAGGTCGAGCAAAAATTGAATCAGAGCGCGTTCCAGCCGCGCGCCCCAATTGGTGTAAAGCAAAAATCCGCTGCCGGAAAGTTTTGCCCCGCGGGCGAAGTCCACCAGCTTGAGCGATTCGCAAAGTTCGACGTGCGATTTGGGTTTGAAGGCGAAAGCAGCCTTCTCGCCGTGAACGCGCACTTCGGGATTATCCGCCGCCGATTTGCCAATTATGACCGATTCGTGCGGCAAATTGGGTAATTGCAGCATTAACGCATCGCGGGCCGCTTCAACATCTGCAGCCTGTTTGTCGAGCGCGGCAATCTTGTCGCCTAAATCTTTTGTTTCTGCTTTTTTCGACTCGGCTTCGGCGATTTTCTTTTGTCCAATCAACGCGCCGATTTCCTTTGAGACGCGATTGCGCTGCGCTTTCAACGATTCCAGTTCCGTCAGCAGACTGCGGCGCTGTTCGTCGAGCTTGAGCAGTTCGTCAATTTTCGCTTCATCCCCTGCCCCACGCGTTTTGAAGCGTTCACGGACAAAATCAGTTTTTTCGCGGATCAATTTAATGTCGAGCACGCGCCAATTATAGAAACGTGCTTGGTATCGGCAAGCTGATTGGTTTCAATTCGTCCCGCCGATGAAATTGCCCGACAGGTTGAACCGGATGTTTCGCGCGCCAAAACTGACGAGGAAACGGATCGTTCTTGCGCTGGCGCTGGCTGTGTTTGCGGACGGATTGCAATTTCTCTTGAACGCTGCGGGTTGGTTCGGTCTCGACCAGGCGATTGATTGCGCGGCAATGGCGCTGACGAGTTGGGTGATTGGATTTCACATCCTGCTCCTGCCCACCTTTGTCGTCGAACTGGTTCCTGTTTTGGATGACCTGCCGACGTGGACGGCCTGCACCATCGCCGTCATCGCCTTGCGCAAACGTGAACAACGAAACATTCCGCCAACGGAAAAGCCGGCGATTGAAATCTGATTAGCAATCCCGCCGGTTCGGGCTGTTCCGTTTAAGGCAGGCTTACGCGATAAAAGCGCGCATTGCTGGCATGAGTGTCCGTGAACTGATATTGGCCGGCAGGACTTTCGATCGGCGTTCCAAGATTCGTCCAATTGCTCGTGGACAGCGAAAGATTTGTCGTTGTCTGGACGACGAAGTTCAAACCGGTCACGTTGGTGAAGCTGACTTTGAAATTTCCATTGGCAAGCGCCGCGCCGGTCAAACGTGGAGCCGAAAAGTTCAATTTATAACCGATGATGTCCAACGCAGTGAGGTCGGCGAAAGAAAGTCTTCCCACCTGTCCATTTGAAAGGTAGGCATCATACGCGTCGGGCGCTGTGTCGCCAGCCCAATCTTGGATGTCGCCTGTGTTGACATCTCCATAAAAGTATTTCAACACCGTCGCGCCGTTGTCATCGGAAAAATAGACGTTGCTGTCGTTCACGTTGAAACTTCTGACGCCACTGGCGGTGAAACGGAACAGGTCGTATGGCACATAATTGTCATTTAAATTAAGGCCAAAATTGTCGCGCCCCATGACCTCGGTTATCTCATGCTCCGCAACCGCGATGAAGTCGTAGTTGGTGAAAACCGCCGCGCGATTGGTTGGATTAAAATTATAGCCGACATCGAACGCGAATCCGACATCGCCATCGGAGGTGGCCGAGTCATTTACTGCAAGGCTGTAAATCGTCGAAAGTCCCAATGCCTTGGCCTCGGCTTGCGACATGATCCACTGATTCCCTGCAACCGGATCGTTGGCTGGCAGGCTGGCGACGGCGTTGCTGTCGGCAAGAGTCGTCCGTGTCGCCCGCAGTGCATTGGTCAACTGGACATATGTGTAATAGCCGATTGCCTGGGACTGATTCCGGCCAAGAGCGATGCCTCCGCTGAACGGACCGACAGCTCCCCAATAGACGGTGATATTGACGCTGCTGGAATTCGTGTAGAGCGCTTGAAGCGTCTGTGTCGCCACGCCGAAAGCCGTTTCAATCTGCGCTGCGTTCGTTTGGCTCGTCACGCTCGAATCATAAGTGATGTTGAAGGTCATAGGTTTGGCCGGTTGCGTCAAAAAAAATATGCAAACTGCCGATATAACAGGCCATTTTATGTCGCCGGTAAATTTTTTAAGTTCATCCATATTCAGGGTTCCGATTTGTGGGAGAAACTTACCACCACTCCCGCCGTCGTCAACGGGTATGGTTTCATTTTAGTTCACCCGCAGGCAAACTTTTGGAGGGATTCACTTTCAAATTGAAAACCACGCCCGTTCGCGGCACATTCAGGGCATGACAAAATCTGTTTTTACCGGGCCGGTTTATGTGGTGCGCGACAACATTGACACCGACCAAATCATTTCCGCGCAGTATTTGAATCTTGTGCCGACGATTCCCGACGAATATGAAAAGCTTGGCAGCTACGCGCTCGATGGTTTGCCCAAATCACTTTATGCGACGCGCTTTGTCAAAGAAGGCCAGCTCGACAGCGACTATCCCATTGTCGTCGCGGGGAAAAATTTTGGTTGCGGCAGTTCACGCGAACACGCGCCCATCGCGCTCGGTTCGGCGGGATGCAAAATTGTTCTCGCGGAAAGTTTCGCGCGCATTTTTTTCCGCAACTCCGTCGCCACCGGCGAACTTTATCCGTGCGAAATCAGCGAACGTCTTTGCGACATTTTGAAAAATGGCGACATCGTGACCGTTGATCTTGACGCCGCGACCGTGACCATTCAAGCGACCGGCAAAGTCATTCAATTCAAACCGCTCGGTGACGTGCGCCCCGTCGTGGACGCCGGCGGCCTGTTCAATTATGCACGCCAAAGCGGGATGATTGCGAAGTAAGTTCGTGGCTGCGGCCCGGAAGAGCGCGGCAAATTAAAATCCCGTGAACTTTGGCGAACATTTCGAGTGGGACGAATCGAAAGCCGTTTCAAATCTCGCCAAACATGGCATCGCCTTTATGGAAGCCGTCGCTGCATTTGCCGATCCGCGCCGTGTCATTTTACCCGACCTCGGCCATAGCCGCCACGAGCCACGCTGGTATTGCCTGGGACGGGTGGGCGATGCTATCTTGACCGTGCGCTTCACGCGGCGAAGCGGGCGCGTCCGCATCATCGGCGCGGGTTACTGGCGCAAAGGCAGACAACTTTATGAAACGCAAAATCAATTACGCTGATCTCAAAGAATTGAACGGCGAACCACTGGGCAAACCCGGCGCGCCGGTGAAGCTCAATTTTTTGCCCAGCCCCGAACAGGTCCGCCAGACCTTGCGCACGATCAAAGTCACCGTGAACCTTGAACCTTCCAGCCTAGATTACTACCGCCGTCAAGCCCGCCGCCGAGGTGAAAAGCCCGCCGAAATAATGCGCCGTGTTTTGCAAGCTCATGCTCTTGTCGAAGCATGAAAACCGCCATCCAAAATGCCAAAGTGCCGTTCACCAAAGGCAAGTTCTCGAAGATCAAGAACGTCCGCTACTTGAGCTGGGAGGACGCCTTTGACGTGGAATTTGCCGACGGCCTCTGCATCCTTGAACCGCACGCCACCATCCGTAAGGCCAACAAAATTTCATCCAAGGCCAAGTTCGACAATTTGGAAATTGACGACTGGTGTCAGGCCGGTTTTGACATCCATTACGACAACGGCCAGACCGCCGAGGTCTCGTGGGCATTTATTCGCGAACTACCGCCAAAAAAATAACGCGCGCCAAAGCGGGATGATTGCGAAGTGAAATTCTTTCAACGCAAAGCCGCAAAGTCGCGGAGCGACAAATGGAAATTCGGCTTTCTTTGCAGTCATTTGTTTTCTCCAATTACATTTTTCACATACGACAGCTTTTCATTCGAGATGGATTCCTTGAAATTCTGAAAACTGCCGATGGTAAAATTTAGTTTTTTTCCAAGATTCGCGATCTCATCTACGAGTTCGAGTGTGGCTCTGTTTATCACATAATGTTTGTCCCATTCATTCGCAGTTAAGATAAACACCTCTACCAAGCAACAGAAATTATCCTGTCTGTTTTTAAGCCCAAAGTTGAAATTATTATTGAGGTTCGGCGTGTGCGTTACACCAGCTTCTATTACCAATACATCTTTTCTTTCGAGGGCATCGGGGTGGACATCGGAAGGCTGTGCGTCATCAATCACGATAGCCCCCGATTTCAAATTTTCAGACCTGATGAGGGCTTCCGGCGCATTGGTCGCAGCCACAATGATGTCGCACTTTTTAATATCGCCAATCTGATGTGAGATCTCGACTGTGGCTTGGGGATTGAGCTTCCTGATCTCCTCCACAAGTTCGGGGAAATGATGGCGTCTCCTTTCCAAGTCAATCAGAAGCAAGTTTGCAAATCCCTCTCTGGCTAAAAGTTTCGCCGTAGTTGATCCAACTGACCCAGCC
>Ga0208357_1001335_pt1 | contig 18002 bp, 16 predicted proteins | sample NGESurdeep092012_6_FD_184487 | JGI IMG/M metagenome (GOLD analysis project Ga0208357, IMG submission 184487) | Arctic peat soil microbial communities from Barrow, Alaska - NGEE Surface sample F52-2 deep-092012 (SPAdes) | ecosystem: Environmental > Terrestrial > Soil > Wetlands > Peat ... | reverse complement strand
GCCCTCAAGCTCAAGGAAATCTCCTACATCCACGCCGAAGGCTACCCCGCCGGCGAGATGAAGCACGGCCCCAACGCCCTCATCGACGAAACCCTCCCCGTAGTCTGCATCGCGACCAAGGACCCCTCGGACCCGTCCTCCGTCCTCAAGTACGAAAAGACTCTCTCCAACATCCAGGAAGTAACCGCCCGCAGCGGCCGCATCATCGCCATCGCCATCGAAGGCGACACCCACATCGGCCAAATCATCGAAGCCAGCGGCGGCGACCCAGTAGCCCACGTCATCCACATCCCCCAATCCCACGAACTCCTCCTCCCCATCCTCGAAGTAGTCCCCCTCCAACTCCTCGCCTACCACATAGCCGTCCGCCGAGGCTGCGACGTAGACCAACCCCGCAACCTCGCCAAGAGTGTCACGGTGGAATGAGATTGACGCCGTAGACTTTTCGCGCTTGCTTGCGGATTGTTATCGCATGGCACATTTGTTGCCTTGCGCCTCAGTACATATAAGATTCGACTCTCAGATTCTTGGGCACTGGGAGGAACCGCTTCAATTCAACAATCCTGTCGGCTCCGATCTCAAACGGCGCGTACGTTTGAACGTTAGTGCTTCTCCCCCCGTAGCTAAATGCAGTAGTGGTGTGTATATAGTCATCAAGCGCGTCATGCGAATCTTCCGCTTCATGTGCAATGTCCAAAGTCACAACGAGCCGAACATAACCCCCAGCGTTCATTACGGGAACGTGCAGCTGCCAAGTCCTGTAGGACTGCTGAGTGAGGGTTAGGCTTCCTTTTCCTCGAAACATACGGAGCTGTGCGTTGAATCTTGGCGTAAACGTTCCCTGTGCGCATTGATCGGCCGTGATAGACCAGGAATTCACAAAGAATGGAAATTCAAAGAGGACGTCTACTGATGGCGATACCATCGGTGTCACCGTTGGATAATTAATCAGCGCAACATATTGGCGATGTTCATCCATGAACTCTGGAGTGATAGTCGTGCCTACACCTTTTTGTACTTCAAACCCATCATTCAATTTCCACGAGACATCAACGCGCGGAGGTTGAGTAACGAAAACCTTTCGTGCCAGCGAAAAGTTATAAACCCACTGCCCCAAAGTAAACAGTAGAAACACTACTAGGCCAACACCGCCAGCTTTGCCCCACAGCGCTTTAAGCCATCTATAGAACATGGCCCATGTCCCTTCGCCAATAGGGCGATCGGCATCTTTGGCCGCGATAAAGATGAATACAGTGCCAACGGCGAGAATATCGCGTATGTAATTCCCGTAGCTCGATGACTGAGCGTCGTGGACAACAATCCATGTGGCAGATCTTGCCGCCGTCCAGTAGGCATCTGGCGGCACGCCTGCTGGGACGGAGAATAGGTCAATAATGGAATGCAGAACTGAGAGCATATCCTATTGTCCACCTCTCTAAAGGCGGATAACCACAGGATTGGGCGGGTGGCCCACCCACCATCTTGGGTGCCCCATCCATACGCGCTTTTGCGGATGGGTGGGGTAGAGGGTGATAGCAGGCGGGTGGCCCGCATCTTGTCTGACCACAAATCGGGTGCCCCATATCTCGATTTTGAGATGTGGGTTTGCAGGAACTCCGGACCCCGCAACCGCTCCCGCCCATATTCAACTAAGCTAAAGCCATGCCGCTAGCCTTCGAGTACGACCCACGCAAAGCGGCCAGCAATCTGAAGAAACATGGCGTCTCTTTCCCCGAGGCGATGACGGTCTTCGACGACCCCCTCTCCTCCACCCTTCCCGACGACCAGCACTCCACCGACGAATCGCGTTGGATCACCGTAGGAAAATCCTCTCGCCAGCGCATCCTCTTCGTCGTTTACACTGAAACCATCTCCGGCACCCGCCTCATCGGTGCCCGCGACGCCACCGCAGCCGAGATTCGCCAATATGAAGAAGTCTCCTGAACTCGATCCTCTCGCCGGGCGCCCCTCCCTCGACTTCAGCAAAGGAGTCCGCGGCAAGCACCGCGCCCGCATGCAGGAGGGAACCAACGTCGTCCTCATCGCCCCCGAGCTCATGGAAACCTTCCCCGACTCCGACGCCGTCAACGAAGCCCTCCGCAGCCTCAAAAAAATCGCAGACCGCACCCCCAAACGCGCCTAGCCCTACCCAGCCGCGCGAAGCCGTCTGTGCAAAACCTTGTCAAGCCCCCCAACCCCTCCAATATCCCCTAACCCTCTCATTCCCCAAGAGATAAAACTTCCAAAAACTTGGCATAGTTACCCCCACCCACCAGCTAAAATAGAAGTAGGGCCAAAAACCACAACCCAGACCCCAAACCTCGACCTCCGGGCAGAATCCAGCCGCCGGGGCAGGGCACCAGCGTCCCTCGCGAAGCCCCCAGCCCTCCGCGCCGGATAAGCCGTTTGTTCTCAAGCTTCTACCCGCAAAATCAATGGAATCAGGATTCTACAGAAAAACCTGTCTGTAACCTGTTGATTCCACAGATCAGACCAAAAAAGGGGGGGAGGGGGGCCCCCTCCCCCCAGCAAATCACCGCCCAGGCCCCCCACCCGTAGCCCTGGCCAACCCCACCCGCGAGATCGCCACATCGTCCGGAGACTTCCCTCCGCTGAACGCGACGATCCAATATCCGCCCTTCACCCGCCCGATCACCCCTCCGTTCCACCCAAACTCCCCGGTCATGGGCGGCCGCCCCGCCGTCCCGCTATCCTTCAGCGTATCCGCCATCTCGGCGGCCTTCGCATACGCAATCCCCAGCAGATTCGACCCCTTATTCGTATCCGTCGGAGCGTCTTTATACCGCCCCACCACCACCATCTTCGACCTCCACGACTGAATCGTCTCTCCCTCAAAATAAGCCACCACAGCAACTCCCCCGATGCCCATCCCGTCCGCCTTAGCCCGCATCGCCGCCAGCGCCGCATCCGCAGTCCGATCAAACCCCTTCGCATCGAACCGCTTCGCCGCAACCGCAGGCAAAGCCATCGCAGCCATCATCACCACCAAAATCAACTTCCGCATTCCGCCTCCTCCAGCTTCCAAACCCCACAACTTTACTCCCTCGCCAAAACCCTCAGCCAGCGCAATCTCCACGCACTTCATATACTTGGATCGACGAATGTCACAGCCGTGCCTTTCCGTCAGCAAGTCCATCGAGTCCCCGAGTCCAGGAGAAGTGCATGAAGCTATCGCGTTCGCTCGTATCCAGTTGCATCCTCGCGTGTCTCGCGATCCCATCTCGCTCCCAGCAACGAGCTCCAGCAACGCCCCTCATCACGCACGATCCCTACTTCAGCATCTGGTCCAACACCGACAAGCTCACCGATTCCGACACCACACACTGGACCGGAACTCCGCAGCCAATCCAGGGCATCATCCGCATCGACAACAAGCCCTACCGCTTCCTCGGTCTTCACCCCGACAACGTCCCCGCGATGCTCCAGACCGCAAGCTCCATCACGCCGACCCACACCTTCTACGAGTTCCATCAGGACGGCATCGCCCTCAAGCTAGCCTTCTTCACCCCAGCAATCCTCAGCGATCTCGACCTCCTCTCGCGCCCCGTAACCTATCTCACCTGGTCAGCCTCGTCCACCGACGGCTCCAACCACCAGGTCTCGCTCCTCCTCGACGTCGATCCCGTGATCGCAGTCAACGACGCCAGCGAGCTAGTCACAACCTCCCGCAACCAGACTCTATCGCTCGACGTTCTCTCCGTCGGCTCCCGTGATCAGAACCTCCTCAACCGTTCCGGCGACAACCTCCGCATCGATTGGGGATACTTCCACCTCGCCGTCCCCCGGGACGAGCACTACACCCTGTTCCTCACCCCACATCCCGCCGACACCTTCGCCACAACCGGCCATCTCCCCTCCGACGACACCATGGGAATGCCGCAGCCCGCTAACCGCAGCCCCTCTCTCTCCGCAGTCCTCGACTTCGGCTCCGTCGGCTCCCAGCTAGTCGCTCGCCACCTCCTCGTCTCCTACACCGAGAGCTACGCCATCCAATACCTCGAGCGCGATCTCCGACCCTACTGGCAACGCAACAACCTACCCGTCGAGACCATGCTCGACACCGCCGAGGCCCAATATCCCGCCCTCGAGACGCGAGGCACCGCCTTCGACACCGAACTAACCGCCGACCTCACCACGACCGCTGGAGCGCACTACGCCGCGGTCGCCATCCTCGCATACCGGCAAGCAATCGCCGCACACAAACTCGTAGCCGACGCCGACGGCGATCCAATGCTCTTCGGCAAAGAAAACTCTTCCAATGGCTGCATCGCCACCGTCGATGTGCTCTACCCCTCCGCGCCGCTATTTCTATTCTTCGAGCCCAAGCTGCTTGAGGCACAACTGCTTCCAGTCCTCGAGTATTCGTCGCTCGCACGCTGGAAGTTCCCGTTCGCTCCCCATGACCTCGGACAATATCCCCTCGCCAACGGTCAGGTCTACGGCGGCGGTGAGAAGACAGAAGACGACCAGATGCCAGTGGAGGAGAGCGGCAACATGCTCATCCTGGTAGACGCCGTCGAACGCGCCGAAGGCAATACGAGACTCGCCCAGCGTTATTGGCCACAACTTACCAAGTGGGCAGAATACCTGAAGGCAAAAGGTCTGGACCCTGAAAATCAATTGACCACAGACGACTTCGCCGGGCACGTAGCCCACAACGCCAATCTCTCCATCAAGGCCATCGAAGCCCTTGCCGCCTACGCCGATCTCGCGCATCTGCTCAAGCAGCCCGACGTCTCAACCGAGTACAAAACCAGCGCGAAGAAGATGGCGGAAAAGTGGATGGTGATGGCGCAGGAAGGCGACCACTACAAGCTCGCCTTCAACAGCCCTGACACCTGGAGCCAGAAGTACAATCTCGTCTGGGATGACCTGCTCGGCTACGATCTCTTCCCGAAGAGTGTCCGCGAGACTGAGATGAAGTTCTACATGACCAAGCTCAATCGCTACGGTCTGCCGCTCGACAGCCGCGCCGACTACACCAAGCTTGACTGGTCCGTCTGGACCGCGACCCTCGCCACGACCCCGGAACAATTCAACGCCATCATCGACCGCATTTATCGATGGACCAACGAGGGCCCAAGCCGAGTTCCTCTAACCGACTGGTACGACACTAAGACCGGCAAGCAGGTCGGCTTTCAAGCCCGCAGCGTAGTTGGCGGAGTCTTCATCAAAGCACTCGCCGACAAGAACCTTACTGCAAAATGGCAACACAAGGACACGTCTCTCACGCAGTAAAAAGTTTCCCGCAGCCCAGGCGCGGGAGCGCCGCTCCCCACGATATTGCGTGCCCCATTCATGCGCGTACTTTGCGCATGCGTGGGATCAGGGCGACAACCTGTCTACGCAGGGCAACCCGCGTCCATCCACTTCTTGAAGAGTGAAACTCGATCCGCAGCCCACGGCGCATCCGGAGGCATTGTCCCATCGGACACCGATACATAAACCATCTGCGCATTTGCAGGGACACACATCCACCCAGGATCATCAAGAGCAATCCCCGAGGGCTTCATACATGCAATGTCCCCATCCCGGAAAAGAGGGCGGATATCTGTAGCAAAACTGAGCGCCATAGGTCCTCCTTCATGACTCTGAATTAAATGACTCTACTCCATCTCAAAACCGCCGCCCAGCGCCACCGTCGGCATCGACATCCTCGCCGAAGGCCCGCTACCCGGCCCGCATCGCGCTCGAGGCGACGCCGTCCTCATCTCCGGACCCCTCGGCGATCACGGAATCATCATCCTGTCCGTGCGACCGCGCTTACCCTGCCCTCGACGCCACGGTCTGCACCGTCACAGGCTGCATGGCTTTCAAATAATTGCCATATCCCACCACCACCGTAGAGCCGACCAGCAGGAATAATCCCAGCGCCACAAGCATCTTCGTCCGCCGACTCGTGCCCTTCCACTCCCTCAGCGCCAGTCCCCAAAGCGTAGCGAAGATGATGATGCTAGCCATGTGCAGCGTCCAACTGGAAAAGTCGTACTTGCCCATCTTCGTCTGCCCCATCGAATAGAAGAAGAACTGAAAATACCAGATCACGCCAGCCATTGCCGCGTACAGATAATTGGCCACGAGCGTCCTCGGTCCAATGTGCCCTTTCGCCGACGCGTCGCGTGGGTCGAGGTCCAACACCGTGTCTCCCGATCCGTGGCCAGCGCGCATCGGGTTATGCCCGGCCTCTCCCACGAACTGCCGAATCGAATGATTCTTCACAATCAAAATCACCGACCAGATAAAGTTCGTCGCGAACCCTCCCCACAGCACGACAATCAGGATCGGCAGGTTCTGCCACAGGTCGAGCCGATGATGCGCCAGCAGCACCCCCTTCGCGATCTTGCCAATCGGAGCTCCCGCATCCAGCCCGAACGCAAAGAAGCTGCTCATGATCCCGGCAAAGATCGCCACCGCAATCCCTTTGCCGAACGAGAAGTCCGACTCTCCCGCCTCGATCTTCTCCTCAGGCGTAATCTCCCGTTCCTTCGAGAGACCCGCCGCCCCATTCACCGCCACCGCCACCAGGCACAACGCCACGCCCGCAAGAATAATCTGTCCCGAAGTCTCGTGCAGAATCGTATGGATCGAGCCGTCATAAATCGGAGGGATCAGCGTCCCAAACGCCGTGCAAAGTCCCAGCGCAATCGCATATCCCAGCGCGATCCCGAGATACCGAATCGCCAGCCCGAAGGTCAGCCCCCCAATCCCCCAAAGCGATCCCCACAGCAGCGCATAGTAAATGCTCGAAGAAGGAGCAGCGTGCAGTATCCCCGCCACATTGGGCACGAAGATATACGCCAGCACCACCGGCGCGACAATCCAGGCAGCGAACCCCTGGATCAGCCAGTAGATCTCCCACGACCAGCGTTTGATACCGCGAAAGGGGATGAAATTGGTGGCAGAGGCAAAACCACCAATCCAGTGATAAATTACGCCGATAAACGGATTAGGTCCCACTCTTGCCTCATGATGGTTGCAGAATAATTTCTTGGCGTACGATAAACTACAACTCTGAATTGCGTAGGGAAAATATACTCTCTATTGAATTACGCTGTCGAACAAGTCATGCTGCGGAGGCCGTTATGCGAGTTTCGTTGTTCATCACCTGCTACAACGACACTCTATTCCCTTCCACAGGAAAATCCGTAGTCCGCGTCCTCGAGCGCCTCGGCCATACCGTGGATTTCCCTCCCGGCCAAACCTGCTGTGGCCAAATGCATTGGAATACCGGCTATCAGGCCGACGCTCTGCCCCTGCTCCAGCGCTTCGTCGACCAGTTCAGAGCCTCCGAGGTTGTCGTCGTCCCCTCATCTTCCTGCGTCGCCATGATGCGCGATCACTATCCCAAAATGGCTGCAGAGATCGGCGATGCGCGCCTCACCGCGGACGTCGAAGCTCTCCTTCCCAAAGTGTTCGAATTTTCCGAGTTCCTCACCAACCGCCTCGGCCTCGAGGACGTCGGTGCCTACTATCCTCACCGCGTCACCTACCACGCCAGTTGTCACGGCCTCCGCAGTCTGTCGCTCGGCGACGGCCCGCTTCGTCTCCTGAAGGCCGTCCGCGGAATTGACCTCGTTGAACTCGACCGCGTCGAGCAGTGCTGCGGCTTCGGAGGAACCTTCGCCATCAAGAATGTGGCAGTCTCGAGCGCCATGCTGGAGGAGAAAATCTCCGCCGTTCTCGACACCGGGGCCGACACCTGCACAGCCTGTGACAACAGCTGCCTCATGCACATTCAGGGAGCACTCCACCGCCAGCACACCGGTGTAAAAACCCTGCACCTGGCTGAGATTCTCGCCAGTGAGGAAGAGGTGCGAGCGTGAGCGCAGGTCCGCTGGATCCGAAGACAGCGCCCACCTTCCCCATGGCCGCGAAAGCCGCGATGGGCGACTCGCAGTTACGCAGGAACGTGCGTCACGCGACCGATGTGATTCAGGCCAAGCGTGCCCGCGTCGTCGACGAGATGCCCGACTGGCAGGCCCTGCGCGAAGCCGGCAAGCAGATCCGTCAGCACACTATGCAGCATCTCGATTTCTACCTCGAGCAGTTCGAAGCCAACTGCACCCGAGCCGGTGGCATCGTGCACTGGGCGCGGGATGCAGCCGAGGCGCGCCGTATCGTCGTCAGCCTGGTGAAGCAGAGCGGCTCCGATGAAGTCATCAAAATCAAGTCGATGACCACCGAAGAAATTCAGCTCAATCCCGCACTTGAGGCAGCCGGAATCCACCCGTACGAGACCGATCTAGCCGAGTTGATCATTCAGCTAGGCCACGATCAGCCCTCGCATATCGTCGTCCCGGCGCTGCACAAAAATCGCCAGCAGATTCGCGAGATCTTTCAGCGGACCATGCATCTGCCCGAGCTCGGCGACCAGCCCCAGGACCTGGCCGATGCAGCGCGAATGTTCTTGCGCGAAAAATTTCTCCGCGTCAAAACCGGAGTCAGCGGCGCGAACTTCCTCATCGCGGAGACCGGAGGTGTCTGCGTCGTCGAGAGCGAAGGCAACGGCCGCATGTGCCTCACCCTGCCCGAAACCCTCATCACCATCGCCGGTATCGACAAGGTCCTTCCGCGCTATCAGGACCTCGAAGTCATGCTCCAACTCTTGCCGCGCTCCGCCACCGGAGAGCGCATGAATCCCTACAACTCCATCTGGACCGGCGTCCGCTCCGACGACGGTCCACGAGCATTTCACGTCGTGCTCATGGACAACGCACGAACCGAAATTCTTGCCGACGAAGAATCCCGCCAGACCCTCAACTGCATCCGCTGCGGAGCCTGCCAGAATGTCTGCCCGGTCTATCGCCAGACCGGCGGCCACGCCTATGGCTCGGTCTACGCCGGCCCCATCGGAGCCATCCTCACGCCGCAATTACAAGAGATGCATCACGCCCAATCCTTGCCCTTCGCCTCTTCGCTCTGCGGAGCCTGTTACGAAGTCTGCCCCGTCAAAATCAATATCCCCGAAGTCCTCATCCATCTGCGCAACAAGGTCGTGCTGCAGAACACCGCGGGCATCGCGGGCCTATTCGACGTCGAAGCCACCGCTATGAAAGCCATGGCCGCGATCTTCCGCAGCGAGCGCCGTTTCAGAGCAGCGCAGCGCCTCGGTCGCATCGCCGAAACTCCCCTCGTGCGCAAAGATGAACAAGGCCTCGGCTGGATTAGCTGGTTGCCCGGAATGCTCGGCGGCTGGTCGCAGTCCCGCGATCTTCAGGAGATGCCCAAAGAGACGTTCCGCGATTGGTGGGAGAAGAGGAGAGGCCATGACAACTGAGAATCAGCTCTCCGCAAGAGATGAAATCCTGCATCGAATTCGCGCAGCCAACGGCGCAACGTCGGACGCCGCAACCGCGCAGAGCGAATGGTCTGCTCTACCTCGTGACTATAAGCGCAGCGCCACGCAACCGCGCGATGCCATCCTCAGCCTGCTCGAAGACCGCCTCCGCGACTACGACGCGCAAGTCATCCGCTCAACCCCCGCCGACCTTCGCCGCAGCATAGCCGAGAGGCTTTCGGCGCGAGGCAAACAGAGGCTCGTCGTGCCCGCCGGATTTCCCGCAGCGTGGCTCCCCCCCAACTTCACCTTCGTTCTGGATGAGTCGCTGACGCCCGTCGAACTCGATGCAGTCGACGGCGTCATCACAGCCTCCACCGTTGCCATCGCCGAGACAGGAACCGTCGTGCTCCAGAACGTCCCCGGGCAGGGAAGACGGGCCGCTACTCTGGTCCCCGATTACCACCTCTGCCTCGTCCGCGCCGACGATGTCGTCGAGACGGTGCCCGAAGCCATGGCAAAATTGCAGCCAACCGCAGCACTGGCCACCACCTTCGTCTCCGGCCCCTCCGCGACCGCCGACATCGAGATGACCCGCATCAATGGAGTTCACGGCCCGCGCTTTCTGGACGTGATCCTCATTGTTTGAAACTCTGCAAAAGGCCACTGGATTCAAGCTCTAAAGAAAGCAAATTCGATTGTTGTTCCAATAGAGAGTAAATATCTATATAGTAATGAACGATCGCTGTGAGGACTCTATCGATGCCTGAAAATAGGTTGCGCGACGCGGAACGGGTGTGGACGGCTCTGGATGGTTTTCAGATTGAAGTTCCTTCGTGGGGCTTCGCGAATACTGGAACCCGCTTTGGAAAGTTTGTACAGGGTGGTGCAGCAACCACCATCGACGAAAAATTCGCCGATGCGGCCGAGGTGAACGCCTTAACCGGAGCCAGCCCCACCGTAGCGCTCCACGTCCTGTGGGATCTCCCCGAAGGCGTAGCGGACGTCCCAACCATCCAGGCGTTGGAGAAGAAGCACGGCGTGAAGTCGGGCTCCATCAATCCAAACCTGTTTCAGGATGCGGAATACAAGTATGGCTCGATTGCGAATCCGGGTCCGGAGATTCGCGCGATGGCGCTGGGCCATTTGCTCGACTCCGTAGAAATTGGAAGGCAGCTCGGCTCTAAAGATGTTTCACTCTGGATCGCAGACGGATCGAACTATCCCGGCACCCAAAGCATTCGCAACCGCATTGGCTGGATGGAAGAGGTGCTCGGCGCAACCCACGCCGCCCTCGGCGACAACCAGCGCATGCTCGTCGAGTACAAACCCTTCGAGCCAGCTTTTTATCACACCGATATTGCCGACTGGGGAATGGCCCTCGAGCTCTCTCGCCGTGCCGGCCCCAAAGCCAAAGTGCTCGTCGACACCGGGCATCACTACCAGGGCACCAACATCGAGCAGATTGTTGCGTGGCTGCTCCACCTGGACGCTCTCGGCGGCTTCCACTTCAACGACCGAAAGTACGCGGATGACGATCTCACCCTCGGCTCGATCGATCCCTATCAGGTCTTCCGCATCTTCCACGAAATCCTCAGCGCAGGAAAAGATGAGCAGGCAGAAATCGCCTTCATGATCGACCAGAGCCACAACCTCAAGGGCAAAGTCGAAGCGATGATCCAGTCCGTCGTCACCGCGCAGGAGTTGTATGCGAAGGCCGCGCTGGTCGATCACGCAACGCTCGCAGAACTGCAACAGCAGTGCCGCCTGGTCGAAGCGGAGGAATGTTTCCGCAGCGCGTTCTGGCAGGACGTCCGCCCCATCGTGAGAGATTGGCGCGAGGCGCGAGGCCTGCCGGCAGACCCCTTGAAAGCTCTGGCGGAAAGTGGATATGTAGAGCGGATCTCGCAGGAGCGTGGCAGCAAAAACGCCCGCAGCGTCTCCAGCTACGCGTAACGCCTTCGCCAAACTGAATTGAAACTCGCCCGGCTCACATTCCATTAAGGAAACATCGCCTCTTTATAGGATAATGGAACGGCTGAGTGCTTGTTCCTCCGCGGGAGACTATGCCATTACGCAAAACATCGAAGCGTCTCTACCTGATCCCTGTGCTGTCCAAGGCGCTGGATATCCTCGAGCTTTTGCAGACTGAAAGCCAACCGATGACGCTCGAAGCGATCCATCGGAAGACTCGGATCTCCAAGACAACGGTCTATCGAGTGCTCAAGACTTTTGTGCATCGAGGCTATCTCTCGCAATCCCCGGATGGAACCTATCGCCAGGTCACGCGCACCAAAAAGATGCGCTTCGGCTTCGCCGGCCAGAGTGCGGACATGCCCTTCTCGAACGAGGTCACCGAGAGCCTCAAGGACGCCGCCGTCTCCGTCGGCGTCGACCTCCTCGTCCTCGACAACAAATACGATGCAGCCACCGCTCTCCAGAATGCTGAAGAGTTCGTCCGCAGCAAAGTAGACGTGATCATCGAATTTCAGGTGGACGAGCACATAGCTCCCATGATCGCGGACAAGATCGCAGCAGCCAACATCCCGCTCATCGCCGTCGACATCCCCCATCCCCACGCCACCTACTTCGGTGTCGACAACTATCGCGTCGGAGTCGAGGCCGGCGAGGCCCTCGCTGCCTACGCAAACCAAAACTGGTCCGGCAAAGTCGATTGGGTGCTCGGTCTCGATCTGCAGGAAGCCGGTCAACTCGTGCAGAGCAGAATCACCGGCGCCTTCGAGGGCATCCGCAGCGGTATTCCCGATCTTCCCGTCGAGTCCTTCGTCCGCATGGACGGTCGAGGGATGCGCGACCGCAGCAAGAAGCTGGTCTCCGATTTCCTCCTCCGCCACGCCAAGGACAAGCACATCCTCATCGCCACCGCCACCGACTCCAGCGCTCTCGGCGCAGTCGATGCCGTCAATGAACTGAAGCGCTCCAGGCATGTCGCGATCGTCGGCCAGGACTGCATCGCGGAAGTCATCGAAGAGATGCGCAATCCTCGCTCGCCGCTCATCGCCTCCGTCTCCCACGAGACCAGTTCCTATGGCCCGAGCCTCATTCATCTCGGCTTGCTCCTCCTCCGGGGACAAACCGTGCCGCCCTACAACTACGTGGAACATAAACTGGTTACGCGAGAGTCGCTCCAGCAGCCAACCCAATAACGGCATCACGCCGTCACCATGGAATCAACGCAAAACACGGAACGTCGGCCCCCTGGCGCGGCACTCCCGGAGGCGCTCTCCCTCCACATCGTTCAGCGCCGCTGCCACGAAGTTTTTCGCGCGCCAACGGACGAATCCCCGACAACGAATCCAGGCCCCCAGAATGCCCATTTTTCTCATGAGAAATAGTTGCTGTATTGGTGATAATTGTGGAATGATAGGAAAGCGCACGGAGATAGGACGGTTTACGCATGACCACAAAGAGCGGTTTGCACTTTCTTGAGGATCGTTGGGATGACGCTGTTGCTGCAAAGTTGGATGCCCCTGAATTGCTTCGCTACCGGTCGAACCTTTTAGGCTCCGACCTCCGCATCACAAACTTCGGTGGCGGCAATACCAGCTCCAAGCTCGAGCAGATCGATCCGCTCGACGGCAAGAGCAAGCAAATTCTGTGGGTCAAGGGAAGCGGCGGCGACCTCGGCAGCATCAAGCGCTCCGGCTTTGCGACACTCTACATGGAGAAGCTCCTCGCCCTCGAGCATGCCTATCGCGGCGTCGATCTCGAAGACGAAATGGTGGACATGTATCCACTCTGCACCTTCGGAAACAACCCCGTTGCCGCATCCATCGACACGCCCCTGCACGGCTTCCTCCCCTTCGCGCACGTCGACCACCTGCACCCCGACTGGGGTATCGCCCTCGCCGCCTCCGCCAACGGCAAAATCAAAATGCAGGAATTCAACAAAGAGTTCGGCCACAAACTCGCCTGGCTCCCCTGGCAGCGCCCCGGCTTCGAGCTCGGCATGATGCTGAAGAAAATCGTCGCAGACACCCCCGGCTGCGACGGCGTCGTCCTCGGCGGCCACGGCCTCTTCACCTGGGGAAACACCCAGCGCGAAAGCTACCTCAACACCATCACCATCATCGATCAGCTCGGACAGTTCATCGAGCGCCACGGCTCTGCCGCAGACCACAAGCACTTCGGCGGCAACATCGTCGAAACCCGCCCCGACCGCGCTCAAATAGCGCTCTCCATCATGCCCTATCTGCGAGGGGTCGTCTCCCGCAAGCAGCGCTGGATCGGAAGCTTTTCAGACCTCCCGCAGGTCCTCCAGTTTGTAAATTCCGCGCAGGCAGAGAAACTCGCGCACCTCGGCACCAGCTGCCCCGACCACTTCATCCGCACCAAGATTCGCCCCATGTTCATCAAGTGGAATCCCTCCGCCGATCCCGCGCAGTTGAAGGAGCTGATCGGAACGGCGCTCGAAACCTACCGTGCCGAATACGCCGAGTACTACAAAAAACATGCACTCAACGACTCGCCCGCACTCCGCGACGCCAGCCCCACCGTAGTCCTCGTGCCCGGCATCGGCATGTTCAGCTTCGGCAAAAATAAAACCGAGTCGCGCATCACAGGAGAGTTCTACATCAACGCCATCGGCGTCATGCAGGGCGCCGGTGCTCTCGGTGCAAATGCAGTATGCAACGACATCCCGCAAGCTGGCCCCGCAGCCTCCGCAGACCAGTTCGCGATGTTTTCGAACTACGTCGCTCTGCCCCCCAGCGAGGCCTTCCGCATCGAATACTGGAAGCTCGAAGAGGCGAAGATTCGTCGCCAGCCCCCGGAGAAAGAGCTCAGCCGCAGAGTCGCTCTGATCGTAGGAGGAGGCAGCGGCATCGGCCGCGAGGTCGTCCTTCTCGCCGCCGAGCGCGGAGCCCACGTCGTCGTTGCTGACCGCGACGTCAAGGGTGCCGAGGCCGTCGCCAACGAGGCCGCCGCCCTCTACGGCAAAGAGTCAGTCACCTGGACCAGCATCGACATCCGCGATCGCAACGCCATCAAGTCAGCTCTCGACGCCACCATCCGCCAGTTCGGCGGCGTCGATATCCTCATCAACACCGCCGCGCTCTTTCCCTCCTCGCCGGATGGAATCATCAGCGACGCCCAGTGGGCCCTTACCCTCGAAGTCAATGTCACGGCCAACTATCTGCTCACCGACGAGACCGCAAAGATCTTCGCCGAGCAGGGAATCGACGCCAGCGTAGTCCTCACCAGCTCCGCCAACGCCGTCGTCTCCAAGCGCGGCAGCGAAGCCTACGATGTCAGCAAGGCGGCCCTCAGCCACCTCGTCCGCGAACTCGCCGTTGGCCTCTCCCCGAAGGTCCGCGTCAACGGCATCTCCCCCGCCACCGTCGTCAAAGGCTCCACCATGTTCCCCCGCGATCGCGTCATCGCCTCGCTCAAAAAGTACAACCTCCCCTTCGACGAAACTGACACCGACGACGGTCTCCGCAACGAACTCGCGCAGTTCTACGCGACGCGCACGCTAACCCATCAGCCTATCGATCCCAAGGATTGCGCGCAGGCCATTCTCTTTCTCGCCGGCCCGCTCGCACGTTGCACCACCGGCCACCTCATCCCCGTCGACGGTGGCCTGACCGAGGCCTATCTGCGATGAACGAACCTCCCAGGATCGCATCGCCTCCGCACGACGCGCGAGCTTCGATTGCCGTGGACCTGGGCGCAGAAAGTTGTCGCGTCTCATTGCTTCGCTGGCACGGCGGTCAACCCTCCATCACGCTCGTCCATCGCTTCGCCAACGCCCCTCGCGAGATCGCCGGAACTCTGCGCTGGGATCTCGCGATGATCGAAGCCGGCCTCGATGAAGGCCTTCGCAAATGCGCCACCATCGCGACCGAAGGCGTTCGCTCCATCGCGGTCGATGGATGGGCCGTGGACTATGTTCGCCTCGACGCCAACAACCACCCCCTCGCCGACCCCTTCTGCTACCGCGACGAGCGAACCGTCCACTCCGAACAAGCTCTCCATCAAAAGATCAGCCCCACCCGTCTCCGCGACCTGACCGGTGTGCAGCAGCTCCGCATCAACACGCTCTACCAGCTCTATGCCGATGTCTTAGCCGGCCTGCCCGACACCCCCTGGCTCAACCTCCCCGAATACATCCTCTCCCGCTGGGGAGCCCCGCCCATCGCCGAATACACCAACGCCACCCACACCCACCTCATCGATCTCTCCACGCGCCAATGGTCCAGCGAGATCTTTCACTCCGCACAACTCGACCTCGCCTCCGCTCCGAAGCTCGTCCCTCCCGGCACGCAACTCGGCAAGCTCCGCGGCCCTCTCGCCGAGCTGCCAGCCTTCCGCGACACGCTGCTCATCGTCCCTGCCTGTCACGACACCGCCTCCGCGATCGCAGGAATTCCAGCCTCGGGCAACGACTGGGCCTACATCAGTTCGGGCACGTGGTCACTGGTCGGAACGCTCCTCGATCGCCCCCAAAACAACGCCGCCGCAGCAGCCGAAAACTTCACCAACCTCGGAGCCGCTGGAGGCCAGATCTGCTTCCACAAAAACGTGAACGGCATGTGGCTGCTCCGCCAGTGCATGGACGCGTGGGCCTCGCAAGGCCACCCCTGGACGATCCCCGACCTCGTCGCCGCGGCAGAAAAGATCCCTCCGCCCCAAGCTCTACTCGACGTCGACGATCCCGATCTTCTACTCGCCGGAAACATGCCGCAGCGCATCAACGCGCAACTCCTCCGCAACAGTCATCCTCCACTCGATGCCCGCCCCGAAAACGCTCCCGTCTTTGCGAGCCTCATCTTTCACAGCCTCGCCGCACAATACGCGAAGGTCCTCGCACGAGTCGCACTGCACAGCGGCAAAAAGCTGAAGCGCCTCTTCATCGTCGGTGGAGCGAGCCAGAACGATTTCCTCAATCGTCTTACCCAGCAGGCCACGGGCCTCGAGCTCCATCGCGGCTCACCCGAGAGCTCCACGGTAGGAAACTTCGCCGTCCAGTTGGCCGCCCTCGAATCCGCGAGCCATCCTGCGACCGGCCCCTCCGCCGAAGACATCTCCCACTGGGCCCGCCTCTTCGTTGCAGTGCTCGACCAGCATCCCACACCCAGCTAAATCTCACTCCCCGCATAAAGCGCCCAAGCGCTCGCCAGGTCCTGCACCACATGTCCCAGCGACTTGTACATCGTAATCTCCTCCTCCGACCTCCGCCCCTCCACATCCCCCGCCAGCACCTCCCCAATCTCCGCGACGATATGCTCATCCCCCACCAGCCCCGCCGCCTTCGCGCGTAAAAATTCACCCCCCTGCGCCAGCACACTCGCTCGACTATCCGCTACAAACCTCGACCGCGCCACCAACTCGTTGTCCACCTCCGCAGGCCCCGCATAGCTTGATCCCACGACGTTCACATGCGTCCCCGGCCTCACCCATTCGCCCCTCAAAATCGGATCGAACGCCGACGTCAGCGTACAAATCACATCCGCCTCGACCACCGCTTCACGAACCTCCGCCACCGCCCTCACCGGCACCCCCAGCTCCGCCTCCATCCGTTCCGCAAACCCCCGCGCCCGTTCCACCGACCGCCCCCACACCATAATCGACTCCACCTCCCGCACCTTCACCATCGCCCTCGCATGCGTCTCCGCCTGCTCGCCATACCCCAGCAGCGTCAGCCTCCGAGCATCTTTCCGAGCCAGCGCATCGGTCGCCACCGCACTCGCCGCGGCCGTCCGAATCGCCGTAATCTCCCCCGCATGCACCACGCAAACCGGAGCACCCGTCTCCGGATCGAATAGCACCACCACCCCTTGGTGCGACTGAATCCCGCGCGCAAAGTTCCCATGAAACACGCTGATCAACTTCGCTCCAAACGCAGCATGAGCTCCCATCGCGCCCGGCATCACCCCAAACAACCTCCCGTCCGACAGCGGCAAAATCGTTCGCAGCAGCTGCAGCGTCTCGCCTTTCGAAAGCGCAATCATGGCCTCCCGCACCAGCGGAATACAAACCTCATACGTCAGCCGCCGAGCCACCTCATCCCGATCAATCCATCGCATCCCACACCTCACGTCTCCACTACGCAAAGCCTACCAGCCGCCTCGGATGTTGCATCCCCACGCCCGCAGCGCGTATAAACTCCTCGCCACCCTCAGGCCCATTGCAGCATCCACCATCGCATCATCCCTCACCGCCCGGAGGCTCCATGAAACCCCTCATCCTTCTTACAGCCGCCGTCGCCCTCGCGCTCCCGGCAGCCTCCCACGCGCAGGACGCTTGCCCCGTTCCCACCAACAAGTCCGCACCCGACGTCCCCCTCTGCCTCGTCGCCCAGCAAATCACCCGCACCCTCGACACCTACAACGCCGACGCCGCCAGCAAATCCCTCCCCCCTCTCTCCAAAGTCACCTTCGACTTCAAAACCACCGTCGCCACCACCGGAGGCTTCAGCTTCAAAATCCTCATCTTCTCCATCGGAGCCTCCCACGAAAAGGACACCACCAACGCCGTCTCCTTCACCTACACCGTCCCTTCCACTCACCCCAAATCCATCGCCCCACCGCACGACTTCTCGCAAACCCTGCTCGCCACCCTCCGCGCCGCCGCCCTCCAGGTCAAGCAGACTCCCACCGTCGGCCAGGGCAAATTCTCCTCGCTCACCGTCACCCTCGCCTACGGCGTCACCTGGGACGTCAACGGAGGAGCAGCCGCGCCC